>OQVT01000278.1_pt1 | contig 26256 bp, 23 predicted proteins | sample 1691561 | NCBI WGS metagenome assembly OQVT01 (sample SAMN03418260, study PRJEB22391) | human gut metagenome | biome: human-gut; feature: organic feature; material: feces | host: Homo sapiens | place: Tanzania | collected 2013-01 | reverse complement strand
ACCCAGTTTTTTTATTTCATCCGCATCCTTTTTAAATATATCTCTTATCCGGGCATCGTTGTTTCCTGTTCTCAATAATTCCAGCAGCTCATCCTCCATATTCTCTGCAAATTCAACCATGATTTTTCTGTTCATAATGCTCGCCGCATTTACCTGTTCCAATAAATCCACTCTATTGTTTCCGCTTTCTTTTATTATCTGAAAAAGGAAAATCCTACTTATTATAAAAGCGGACAACAACGTAAAAATAAGCATACTTACAACACTGGTTGCAAGTATGCTCTTAAAAATTGTTTTCTGTTTTACATTTTTCAATTGTAAATCACCTCAACAATCGTTTGCGCATTTGTAAAATAATATTTCCCGCCAATTCTATTTCTTTTTCTCGTTCTTCAAAAAGCTTTTTATATGCCTTACAGTAATAATTTATTCCATATCCTGTGTTTTCGTCAAATAATCTATCTCGCTTGCATCCTCCTTTGCATAATGCAAACCACCTGCACTTCCTGCACTCACACGAAATATTCCCCGATTCCGCTATAAAGGCTTCCGCTTTCGGTGATCGTACAATGTCCGTAATTTCATCTTTATTTATATTACCTATACGCCATTTATCTATAACATAGAAATCACACGGATATACACTTCCATCGCTTTCCACTACAAATTGAACAGAACATTTACCTGCCATATTGCATGCCTCAGGTTGTTCACCCAAAACTATAGATATCCAGTTGTCAAACGTCCTTATGCTTATATATTTTCCGTTCTTCAGATCATTCAGCCATCTGTCAAAAATTCTTATAAGAAAGTTGCCATATGCCTCCGGACCCAGCGAATACTTTTCTGATCCCCGTTCTTCATAAAGAGGCTCCATGCACGGAATAAATTGTAACCAATAAAATCCGTTTTTTACAAAAAAGTTATAAACCTTATCCGCGCTCGCAGCCGTTTTTCCGGTAACAACACACAGAATATTAAACGGTATATTATATTTCCGAAAAAGGCGTACCGCCCGCATCACTCTGCTCCATGTGCCTTTTCCGCTTTTATCCTTTCTGTTTTCATTGTGCAATTCTGCCGTACCATCGAGCGAAAGCCCGATGAGGAAGTGGTTTTCTCCAAGAAATGATGCCCACTCCTCGTCTATCAGGTATCCGTTTGTCTGAATTGCGTTATATACCTCAATTCTCTTGTTTTGGTATTTTTTCTGAATATCAACCGCTTTTTTATAAAAACCAATTCCTGCTAGTGTCGGCTCTCCGCCTTGAAAAGTGAACGAACAGGTGCCTGATACCTCCTCTATCCCTTTTCTAATTATATTTTCCAGTGTCTCTTTCACCATAAAACCATATTCATACTCAGTTCGTTTTTCGGCAACATCCATATAAAAGCAATATTTGCATTTCATATTACACAAAGAAGATGATGGTTTTATCAAAAAATTCAGATCCCGCATTTTAATTCCTTTTTTTATAATCCGGACATTACATTGTATATACACAGTAACATTACGAATATCATCGCTGCATTTAACAAATGTTCTACATGCCTGTTAGAAAGCCTTACATTTATCTTTCCTCCTACCTCACTTCCGATTATGCCACTCAAAATCATACCGATCACAACAATAACAGATACCTTCATATTTATAATTGAGCCAATAGATGTCAGCACCCCCGCTATCTGGCTTAATAGAATTATAAACAAACTGTTTTGTGCCGCCGTCTTTGCACTCATAGAAAAAAAGAAAAATAAAACTGCCATGTTAAACGGGCCTCCTCCTATCCCGAGGAATGTACCCAGCATACCTAAAAACAATCCTATGACTACACACGCAGCTTTCTTTTCGATACGCATAGATATGATCTTCTCTTTATTCAATATGTACAAAAGCGTTAAAAATGTAGCAGCAAATAAAAGCAATGCCTGCAGTATCCCTGCAAATTCTTCTGAATCAAACGCCAGTCTGACTACTGAAAAAGCCTGTCTTCCGATTATTCCTCCAATACATGCGCCCGCAGCCAACGGAAATGTGGTTGACAGTTTCAAAACGGATTCTCCTCGAATCCAGACCTTGCCGATAGACCAGCCGCTCATGCCTATCACAGCGAACCCTGACAGTATATTTATGGTGCCGGACGAATAACCGCTTATAGCCTCCATAATGGGTTTGATTATAACCCCTCCCCCCATACCGCATATCTTACCTGCAGTACACGCTAAAAATGTTATAAAAAATATTACGGCTGTCATAGTTAAACAAGACCAATTCTTTCAAACTGCTCTTTGGGACAATCCGCATCCTTCATAGCTTTAATCAGCTTTTCTTTCATCTCCTTTTCAAGCTTATCATCGTTTATCGGATTCTCCTGAAGATAATCATTCTTCAAGTCGTAAAGTCTGGTTTCTTTATTGTATTCTTTTCTATATTCAAATGACTGTGACCAGTTCGTAAAGTTCACTATATCAGATGAAAATCTGAAAACAGGATATTCTGTCCATTTTAAATATCTTCCCGTCTCGATTTTATCATAATCCGATACCATACAGCCATCATCAGCACCTATCTGCTGTCTAAGAAGAGTCGGCATCGCCGTATATACATTAAGCGGTTTATTTGTCTCATCCTTTGCCGCTCTCATGTATACGTAATTGCCATCGTTTATGTTTACCTCGTGCCCAAAATATCCATATAATACTACGTCGTGTACACTGCGCGTCTCTTTCCTGATCACAGGCATTAAGCTTTTTCCGTGAAGCTTATACGGGATCACACTTTCACTTATCCCGAAACACTCTAATACCGTAGGCAGAATATCAATATTCTGAGTGAGTGCATCACATCTCCCGCTCTTAATATAAGGATGACAGATTATAAGAGGGATGTGAAATACCTCATTGTACGACGGCATGAAATTTTTTCCCATAAAACCATGTTCTCCCAGATGATAGCCGTGATCCGTCGTAAATATGACCATAGTATCTTTCCACATATCATATTTATCCATTACATCAAGCATTTCACCCAGATGTCTGTCTGCCATTGTCAGTGTAGCTTTGCAACGGTTTTTAAGATGTTCCGTCTCTTTCTCATCGAATATATTTTCTCCATAGTTCGGATGATAAAAGTCATCGCCTTCATATGTCCCGGCCTTCTCGTACATATCCAAATAGAATTTCGGGCAATCATAAGGCTCATGCGGATCAAACGCCTCTGCCCATAGCAGGAAATTATCGGCATCATGATTTTCCTCAAGCCAATCTGCTGCACCGCTTAATGTCTTTACCGACGGATAGTCATATTCATGTTTAAAGTGCTCTCTATTTTCCCTCTCTGCTTCTGACCAGGTACCCTTATATCCCTTTGGCGGAGCATCAGGTCTGATACCGGCTTTACCCGGACGCGTATATACCGGATCGCATTCCTGCCCTCTAAATATATTCCACGAAGTAAATCCTTTTACATAATTTTCGCCTCCTGCGATTATATAATGAGAGTGGTCGCTGAACATGGTGCTGTGTATATTCTTTTCATTCGCCAAAACAGTCGGTAACGAAAAGTCAAATGGTTCCATACCTCCCCATGGCTTTTCAAGAAAATTAAGCCTTCCCGTAAGAAGATCCCGTCTTGCCGGCATGCATGGTGCAGATCCGGTCCAATGATTGTCAAAAACAACTCCTCTTTCAGCAAGTCTTTTTATATTAGGTGTTATAGCTGTGTTTTTCGGATCATTATTGTAAATATCCAACATACGGCGATTTACGGTATCCATCAAAATAAATATCGTTTTCATTCCGGTTCTCCTATCCTTCTACCACCATTTGATAAGTTCTGTTATCTTATTTCTCAAATCTACAAATTCAGGTGATGTGACATCTCTGGGGCGCGGCACATTATTTTCCACTACCGTCTTTATTGATGTTGGTTTATTGGTAAGGACCATTATTTTTTCGCTTAGATAAACAGCTTCTTCTATGTTATGAGTTATAAACAATACGGTTGTTCCGGTCTTTTTCCAAAGCTTTATTAGCTCATCCTCTAATTTAAAACGCAAATCTATGTCAAGCTGTCCATATGGCTCGTCCATAAGCAACAACTCCGGTTTTGTTGCAAATGCTCTTGCAATAGCGACCCTCGAAGTCATACTTACAGAAAGCTGACTTGGATAATAATCACGGAATTCGCTCAATCCTACTATTTCAAGCATTTCCTCCACACTGTCATCCGCTTCCTTTTTCGGTACCTTCTTTATCTGAAGCCCAAAGCGTACATTCTGTTCCACAGTAAGCCACGGAAACGCAGAATATTCCTGAAATATATATGAAATGTTCTGTTTCTTGGGATCTACGGGTATTCCGTCTACAAAAATATCTCCTTTCGTTGGCTCATAAAGTCTTGTAAGGCTGTTTAAGAACGTGGTTTTTCCACATCCTGTCGGCCCAACTATACATAGGAACTCTCCCTGTGCCACATCAAAATTTAAATCATCTAAAACAAGAAGGTCGCCGAATTTTTTTGTAAGGTTTTTCACTTCAACTTTTGGTTTTGCAGCGCTCATTCAAACTCCTCCTTACAGCGTATGATCTACAATGGAATCTATTTCTTTTCTGATCCTAAGGAACTCGGAATCCGTATAATTTCGCGGTCTTTCAAGTGCAATTTCAAATTCAGCTTTCACCCCTGTAGGACAATTTTTAAGCACAAGTATACGATCTGCCAAATAAACCGCTTCCTCTATATTATTTGTAACAAAAACTACAGTACGTTTCTCGGCCTCCCATATTCTCATTAATTCATCCTGCATCATATATCTTGTCTGTGCATCAAGGTGCCCAAACGGCTCATCAAGCAACATAACTACAGGCTCATTACAGTATGCTCTCGCAATTCCGACCCTCTGCTGCATTCCTCCCGAAAGTTTTACGGGATATGATTTTTCAAAACCGGTGAGTCCAACTAAATCTATATAGTACTGAGCCTTTTTTTGTCTTTCGCCTTTTGGCGTGCCACGCATTTTGGGTCCATATTCCACATTTCCCATGACCGTCATCCATGGAAATAATGCCGTATTCTGAAACACCATTCCTCTTTCCGGACCGGGTTCGGTTACTTCTCTTCCCTGACAAATGATCCTGCCCGTAGTTGGCTTTTCAAACCCGGCGATCATATTCAGGATAGTGCTCTTTCCACATTGGCCGGGTCCGAACAGCACCAGAAACTCGTTCTCTTTTACTGATATATCTAAATCACCTACAACCTCGTACATTCCCTCTCCGGGCTTTTCAAAGGATTTATAAACATGCTCAAAACGTATTATTTCTTTCCTTTCAGCCATTTATTTACCCCTTTCTGCCCATTCACACATTTTATGTTCGAGCATCCTCATCAACGATGTCATCAAAAGACCTGTGAGTGCAATCGCCAGTATTCCCACCATTATCTGCCGCATGTTTCCCATTTCCTGTCCGCCTACTATAAGCCATCCGACACCCTCAGATGAACGTATCATCTCAGCTGCCACGATAGTAGCCCAAGCCGAACCGAGCGCGACCTGAAGTCCCGAAAAGATATAAGGTACTGTCGTCGGCAAAACTATTGTCATAAACATCTGCCTGTCACTTGCACCAAGCATTTTTGAAGCTCTGACATATGTCCCATCGACCGATTTAACACCACTATATGTCGTAAGCGTAATAGTAAAGAAGCATGCCAAAAATATAAGAAAATATTTTGACATTTCTTCAAATCCAAACCAAATGATCGAAAGAGGTATCCATGCTATTGGCGGAATCGGCCTGAAGATCTGAACAAAAGGCATTCCTATAGATGACGCCACTTTATACCAGCCCATTACAATGCCGACACCGATTCCGCAAATCCCTCCGACTGCATATGGAATCATCATTCTCTTCATGCTTATAAGAATATGCATTGCCATGCTATATGTTCCTATTGGTTCAACAAATGCTCTGATAAAACCTTCTATTACCGTAATCGGTCCAGGCATCGTTCTGCCAAGCTCTGTAAACGTCACCGCACAATGCCATATGATCAAAAATCCTATGATTCCGATTATTCCGTAAATCAGACGATTTTTCCCTTTGAATTTCGTCATCTGCGGCTCCCTCCCTTCACTAAAACACTATCGAGTTTTTCGATTATGAGCGACAATATATATCCCGATATTGCAATCGTAACCATGCCCACCATTACTATATCCAGTCTGAAAATTCCTCTGGCCTGCTGCATCATAAATCCGAGTCCCGATGTGGAGGCAAGCAATTCCGCAGCAACCAAAGTTGTCCATGCAGCCCCCATAGCTACATCCAGTCCGGTAAAGATCATAGGAAGCGCGGACGGAATTGCAACTCTCGTCAGAAGTTCAAAATTATTTGCTCCAAATGTCTGTCCAACCCATAAATGAACTGCTTTTGTCTGCTTGATTCCCGAATAGCTGTTAACGATCATGGCTACCATGGCGGCTATAAAAATAACAAGTGCTTTCGACATAAAGCCAATTCCTACAAGAGTAACCATAACCGATGTCCATGCCACGCCCGGAATTGTCCTGACAAGATCAAACACAGGACGAACTATCATATCTACCTTTTCTATCCAGGCCATAAATATTCCAAGCGGTATTCCTATAACCGCACCCAGCATGTATCCGGCAAGACATACCTTAAGACTTGCGAAAAGATGCTGTAACAAAGTCGCTCCATCAGGCTTTTTCTGATAACACTTTTGTATGAATGTTTCAGCCACTTTTACGGGTGAGGGAAGTACATTAGATTTAAACATTCCCAGTCCATCAGTAATCAGCCACCATACAAAAATGAACGCAGCAACCGCTATAACACTTATTAATGTATATTTTGTAAATTTTAATTTTTTCTTAACGTTCATCCGTGCCGCCTCTCCATTTCATAAAAAGCGCAGGCAACCGATAGCAGTTTCCGTTCCCTGCGCTGACTTTTATTTCCTGAAATTAATCACACGTTGTTCCTTTATTTTGCCGCCTTTACCGTAATACCCAAAGCATCATGAATAGGATCCACGTTAACTGCTGCCGAAACATATTCAACCTGAACTTCATCTATAGTGCCTATCGAACCAAAGAATTTCCCAACCGATATCATTGACTCACCTAAGAGATAATTGTCTGCCTGCATCTCTTCAATAGAAACATACGGACGAAGTTCTATCTCTTCCCTGACATCTTCTTCACTTACTTCCTTCCCGTTATCCGCATAGAATTTATAGGTGAATTCCGCTCTTGTATCGGGATCATTCTGAAGTTCTTCCGCTGCTTTATATGTAGCTTTCAAAAACAAAACCACATCATCATATCTTTCCTCTATAATGCCCTTACGTGCAAGATATCCGTTGTTGAAAACCATATCTGTTGCATCCTGACATTCTGCCACAACCTTAAATCCCGCATCTTCCATCAGTGTGCAATAGTTAAGATCAGATGCTACAAAAAGATCGCCCTGTCCCGCAATAACAGCCTGTGCTGCTGCCGACTTATCCATATTTGTATAGTTCCAATCAACTCCATTTTCCATTCCAAACTGATTAAAATAAGCAAAAGCTGTCCACTGTTCCACGGTAGATGTAGGACCTAAAACAGTAAGTCCTTTTAAAGTATCAAAACTTCCATACATGTGATCCTTACCTTCTATTTCACCCATATGGTCAAATATCGGTGAATCGGCATGAGCATATATTTTTGTTGTAGTCGAACCGCTATCACTCTCGCCTATCCAATCGCACAATCCTGATGCCATTGAATATACGGATGCAAGACCATTTGAAGCAACATCCAGCTGTTCAGCTGCAAGTCCTTCATTTTCCGGTGCTCCATTTGGGAAAACAATAAGATTTACATCCAATCCCAGCTCTTTGTAATATCCTTTACTTTCTGCATATACGACCGGAACCGAAATAACACTTGATTGAACTCCTATATTCAAAACTTTTCCTGACGCTGTAAAATCTGACATCTTTTTCATTTCTTCAGATTTCGAGCTTTTCGAAGCCGCCTCATTCGATGAGGATGCCTTACTTGATGCAGAACTGCCGCTTCCCGAATTTCCGCATGCAACCGTACCTAATGCCAATGCACCTGCAAGAGCCAATAAAAACATCTTCTTTTTCAATAGCTATTTCCTCCTTTTCCCATTTTGCTTCTCTGCACAAGAGCCACTTTTTTAACTCTTTACTACCTATGTTATAAATTCATTCTATAGTCTTTCGCAGGAGAATTCTTTTGTTACGTCGATGTTTTTTGTTGTTATTTCGACACATTCACCGGCAATCAATAGCAATTCATTATTTCTATGTATTTATTTTATATTTTATGCGCTTGTCTCCCATTACTGTTGTACAATACCAACATCTCGCATCCGTTTTTTTCTGTACCAATAGTCACTTTGTACTCAACTCTGTGCAGGATATTTACTTATTGTTTCAGATATAGATAGTCAGCTCATTTTCTAAAAACAAAGCAACCCTCACTTTTGGGCGAGGGCTTACTTAAAAAGGAATTTTTCAATTTAGTCTGCTATCTTTGCTGCGACAGGTGATGATATGCAATCATCTCATACAATAAGGGCCTGCCGCATTTTGTACGACAGGCCCCATTAAAAATAATTAAAAGGAAAGTATTGACTTTATTTTATCAGCCCCAGAGCTCCTGCGCTGTAGGCACATGATTGTTCGGCATAAAACGTGCTATCCTCGAAACATTCATAAGATGTTTGTAGTCAAGGTTCTCCGAAATACTGTTGTGACCCCATGTTCCGCAGCCGAGCGTATTTGTCGGTGCAAGTCCGTTGAAATAGCTTCCTCCAGCACTGTTTGATGAAGTCTGGTTGACTACAAATCTGGATGCGCAGAGCTTATCTGCGATATACTCTATATGCTCCTCTGAATCCGAGTGGATCGATACACTGTGTCCTTTTCCGTCCTTTTCAAGGTTTTCAGCTGCGATAAGAACGGCCTCTTCAAGTGTGGAATAACTGTAAAGTGCGATAACAGGGCACATCTTCTCTCCGCCAAGGGCATCTTCAAGTCCTGTGGCCTCAGGTTTTACTACTATGACCTTGGTATCCTCAGGTATGGTTATTCCCGCGATTTCAGCAATCTTCTGCGGTGACTGTCCTATTGCATCCTTATTAGGCTTTCCGTCGATAAATACAGCATTTCTTACTGCGTCGTTCTCAGCCTTATCCTTTACGACATATCCTCCGTTTGCCTCAAATTCGGCGATCACATCGTCATATACGCTCTCGTGGCAGATGCATGACTGCTCAGCCGAACAGATGATGCCGTAATCATATGCTCTTCCGGCGATTATCTTAGGCACGGCAACCTTGATATCATAGTCCTTGTCAATGATGCACTGAACGTTTCCTGCTCCGACTCCGAGTGCCGGACGTCCCGAGCTGTATGCTGCGGTAACCATTCCTGCTCCGCCTGTAGCGATAACAAGATCTACGGATGAGATAAGGTTTCTTGTATTCTCTCTTGAATGCTGATCTATTATCTGTATAAGGTTTTTCGGATATCCAAGCTTATCGAGCTCCTTGTTTATCATTTCAACCGTAACAGTGCTGCATTTTACAGATCTGTGATGCGGTGTGATTATGATGGCATTTCCACATTTTAATGCAAACATAGAATTGCTCATAGGCGTTACGATAGGATTTGTACATGGTGTTATAGCCGCAACCACACCTACCGGCTTTGCAACCCTTGTTATACCTGTTTTTTCATCTGTATCAAGAATACCTCTTGATCTCTTTCCTCTGAGGTTGTTCCATACGATACCTGCTTTTTGTTTATTCTTGGCGATCTTATCCTCAACATTTCCCATGCCGCTCTCTTCGACTGCCAGCTTTGCAAGATATTCCGCATTTTCATAAACGACCTTACCGATTGTCTTTACTGCAAGATCGACCTGTTCCTGACTCATTTTTTCAAACTCGGCCTGTGCCTTTTTTGCTCTTTCAATAAATCCGTTAATGTACTCAACACTTGCTTCTGATTCGTTCATCCTGGTATCCTCCTAATATAATAGCGTTTATGTTCAAACCTCTTTTTTTACTTATGCATGTCTCCGGTATTCATAAATCTTGTGTGCCACGAAAGTGCTTCATCAAGTATGTGCGGTGTCTGCATTGCCGATGACTCGCATGCCCTTTTAAAATAATCCATAAGCTCATCACGATAATCCGGGTGTGCACAGTTCTTAATAATAAGCTCTGCTCTTTCTCTCGGACATTTGCCTCTAAGGTCGGCATATCCGTATTCTGTGACAAGCACCATAACTTCATGCTCTGTATGATCCACGTGCGATACCATAGGCACTATCGATGAGATCTTTCCATCCTTTGCTGTGGACGGCGTACTGAAAATGGTTATCGCCGCATTTCTTGAAAAGTCGCCCGAACCGCCTATACCGTTCATCATCTTTGAACCCATTATATGCGTGGAGTTGACGTTTCCGTATATATCTGCCTCTATCGCTGTATTCATCGCGATAACTCCAAGTCTTCTCACAACCTCGGGATTATTGCTTATCTCCTCAGGTCTTAAGATTATCTTATCTTTAAAGAATTCGATATTTTCAAATAAAAACTCCAGTCCCTCAGGCGACGGGCTGAGAGAGGTGGTTGATGCAAATTTCGCCTTTCCGCATTTGATAAGATCAAGCATCGAATCCTGTACGACCTCTGTGTAACATGTAAGATCATGGAATTTCGAATCACAAAGCCCGTAGAGCACCGCATTTGCGACATTTCCTACTCCCGACTGTATCGGAAGAAGGCTTTCCGTTAGTCTGTTCTGTTTGACCTCATTATTAAAAAATGCGATTATATTGTCCGATATCCTGTGTGATATCTCATCAGGTTTACTGAACGGACGCGGCTTATCCTTTATCTCTGCGATAACTATTGCCTCTATCTTGTCGAATCCGCATTCTATATAAGGCTTTCCTATCCTGTCGGAAGGACTGCATATGTTTATCGGCTTTCTGTACGGCGGATTATCTACATATGCTATGTCCGCCATTCCCTCGAGGCTAAGAGGCATACGCTGGTTTATTTCCACGATGACCTTATCCGCATTTCTTATATATGCAGGTGAATTTCCTATAGCCGTTGTAGGGATTATATCACCATTTTCCGTAACGGCAAGTGCCTCGACTATAGCAACATCGATCTTATGCAGTACACCTTCATTTACCAGCTGTGCACTTTGCGAAAGATTCATATCTATATATGATATCCCGCCCGAGTTTATCTCATTTCGTATTACCGAATTGGTCTGATACGGAAGCCTTCGTTTTATTATTCCCGCTTCAGTCCATGCCGCATCTATCTCCGGACCTACCGATGCTCCGGAATAAAGATCGACCTTTACCTTTCTTCCCGCCTTTACCTGTTCGGCAAGTGCAAGCGGCACGGCTTTCGGACATCCCGAAGGGGTAAATCCGCTTACCGCAACCGTCATTCCGTCTTTTATGAGCGACGCTGCCGCTTCCGCAGAAACTACAAGCGGTAATGCATTTTCATTTCTCAGCCTTGCGGCCAGACCTTCTTTTGCAATGTTCATAATCTACCATCTTTCTCTGCTGTGAAATCAAATAGTTAATTAATTATCAATCAAAACAATAGCACTCTTTTTTCTAAAATCAAATTCAAAAAACTAAATGCAGTATAGCTTTTCTCTATACTGTTCTGCTGTTTTGTTAAATTTTATCAATAGACCATATATGAATACAGTGCTACTATGAAGCCGAAATCTTTCACCCAAACAGATCGGAGGCATATATGAATATAAATCATCTTAATTATTTTAAAGAAGTCTGCAAACACGGAAGCATCACAGCAGCCTCGGAAGTCTGTCATATATCACAGCCGTCGATAACCTCTGCGATCGCCAACCTTGAAACAGAGACTGATCTTCACCTGTTCATCCACAACGGAAACAGGCTGACTCTCACCGATGACGGGCAGGCCTTTCTTTCTCTTACTTTAGAATTTCTGGATAAATACGATGATTATATCAAGAGCATAAATGACATTTCAAAGGAGCATTCTTATACCCTGAAGCTCGGTGTGCCATCCGTTCTCGGAACCTTTATATTCGGAAAGATAATCCCGTTATTTAATTCCGAATATCCGAACATAAAACTTGAGATATTTGAGATAGCAAGCCTTGACGGTATAAACATGCTCAGAAAAAACGAACTTGACTGTATGATAGGAATATCGGAAGCTCCAATCCCCGATATGATATCAATACCGTTATTTAAGACAGAGCTCCAGCTTGCGATAGCAAAAGCTAATCCTCTCTCGCATGAAAAGATCATTACAAAGGATATCCTGCGTGATCTTCCCCTTACGATCATCTCTAAGGGCTCTTATCATTATGACGCCATAACAAATATGTATCATGATATAAAGCTCAACGTTGTAATGCATTCCAATCAGGTCTCGACGATAAGGCATATGCTGCTTCAGGACAATGCCGCAACGATCATTTATAAGGAGGTTTTCGCCGACTGCGATGATATTGTTTATATTCCTCTTGAGCGCTCCATTCCGGCACATATAAGCATATTCAGGCAAAATGACCGTTACATTTCTCAGGCACTCAAAAGCTTTATTTCTTTTATCTCAGAACGCTTCTCTTCCAATTGATATAATACCGCTTTTGTGTTATTTTAGAGTTATGTTGTGATCGTAAAAAAAATAACGATTGCAATATTTAAATATCCAAAAGATGGGAGTGGTATGTATGAAGATAACATTTATCGGCGCTGCACATGAGGTAACCGGAAGCTGCACGGTAATTGAGATCATGGGCCGCTATTACCTGGTCGACTGTGGTATGGAACAAGGAACAAACGTCTTCGAAAACGAACCCCTCCCTGTCAACCCGGCACAGATAGAGGCAGTTTTTCTTACTCATGCACATATCGATCACTCGGGAATGCTTCCAAAGCTCTATAAAGACGGATTCAAGGGCAGCATATTTGCAACCGAGGCAACATGTGATCTGTGCGATATAATGCTTAGAGACTGTGCTCATATACAGGAAAGCGATGCGGAATGGAAAAAGCGAAAAGCAATACGTGCCGGACGTGAATACGAAGAGCCTGTTTATGATATGAATGATGCGGTCGGTGCTGTATCACTGCTGCGCCGCTGCAAATACAACGAACCTATAACCGTCGGTGAAGGTGTGATCATACGTTTTACGGATATCGGTCATCTTTTAGGCTCTGCCTGCATAGAGATCTGGCTTTCCGAAGGCGGTGTTGATAAAAAGATCGTTTTCAGCGGTGATGTCGGAAACACAAATCAGCCTATAATAAAGGATCCGCAGACCGTAGCCGATGCAGACTATGTTGTTATCGAATCGACATACGGAAACAGACTTCATGACGGTATCGCAAACAACCTTCCCGAAGAACTTGCCGAAGTCATACAGAAGGCCTTCGACCGCGGCGGAAACGTGGTTATCCCCGCCTTTGCCGTAGGCAGGACACAGGAGCTCCTCTATGCCCTTCACATAATAAACAAAAGTCACATGGTACACGGACATGACGGATTTTCGATATATGTCGACAGCCCTCTTGCGATAGAAGCTACAAACATCTTCATACAATGCGACAGAAGCTGTTTTGATGACAATATGCTTGCTATCTTAGATAGGGGCGAAAATCCTCTGTGGTCCGACGGGCTCAAGCTCTCGGTAACATCCGAGGACTCCATTGCTATAAACAATGACCCGAATCCCAAGGTCATCATCTCAGCAAGCGGAATGTGCGAGGCCGGACGTATCAGGCATCACCTCAAGCATAATCTTTGGGACTGGCGAAACATTATCGTATTTGCCGGATATCAGGCAGTCGGCTCTTTAGGACGTGTACTTCAGGACGGTGCGGACAAGGTCAAGCTGTTCGGCGAAGATATAGCCGTAAGAGCAGAGATAGTCTCTCTTAAAGGAACGAGCGGACATGCCGACAGAAACGGGCTTCTTACATGGCTGCAATCATTTGAGAACAAGCCTCAGATGGTATTTGTAAATCACGGAGACGAGGATTCCTGCGAAGCCTTCTGCTCTCTTATAAGAGACTCCTATGATTACAATGCCGTCGCTCCGTTCAGCGGAACCCAATATGACCTTATGACAGGCGAATGCACTATCCGCACCACCGGAAAGCGCATCGTACCCAAGGGTACCCTTAAGGCAAGAAGCACCTACAATGCGCTTATTGCCGCAGCCTCAATGCTGCTTGAGCTTGCAAAAGCTTTTAAGGGTCATCCTAATAAAGAAGTATCTCAATTTACCGCACATATAACGGCTCTGACCGAAAAATGGAAAACAAAACTATAAAGATCCGGAGGATAAAATATGTCAACAATGACTGAATACAAATGCCCTTCATGTGCATCTACACTTGCATTCAGCCCGGAAAAGGGCAAGCTCGTATGCGGCTCATGCGGAAACGAATATGACCTGGAAGCAATGCAGGCCTTTAATCAATCCGAGGAAGAAACTTCAAACGGCTTCGACTGGAGCTCGTACAAAAAGGAATTCGATACATCCGAGCATCTGGACGATACACAGGTTTATGTATGTAAATCCTGCGGAGCCACTATCGAGACCGACAGCTCCACATCTGCGACAGCATGCCCTTACTGCGGAAACAATGTCATCCTCGATGACAAGCTCGACGGCGGTCTTAAACCAAATGCCATCATTCCGTTTAAGATTACTCCGAAAACGCTTCCCGATGCCGTAAGGAAGTTCTACAGCAAAAAGAAGCTCCTTCCGAAAGGCTTCTTTGATGACAATAAGATAGGCAAGGTCCAGGGTGTTTATGTTCCGTTCTGGCTTTATGACTGCGACCTCGACGGAGATATGACCTTTAACGCAACAAGAGTTCGAACCTACAGAGAGGGTCAGTATGACTGCACCGAGACCTCTTATTACCTGCTTGAGAGAAAAGGGGATATGGGATTTTCTCTTGTTCCGTGCGATGCCAGCCTGAAGGCCGACAACGACCTTATGGACTCCATAGAGCCTTTTAACTACTCAGAGCTCATTGATTTCGATAAGGCATATCTCTCGGGATATCTCGCAGAGCGTTTTGATACCGATCCCGATAATGAGCTTGACAGGGCCACATCAAGGATGAAGCACAGCATCGAAAACGTCTTCAAGAAAAACACAGGTCTGTATTCGAGTGTTTCACTCAGGTCAAGCGATGTAAAGATCACAAAGGCCTCAGTCAAATACGTCCTGCTTCCTGTTTATCTCTTAAACTGCAAATACAAAGGAAAAGATTACCGTTATGCCGTAAACGGACAGACCGGCAAGGTAGTCGGCGAGCTTCCGATAAGCACCCCAAGATGTTTTGCATGGTTCGGCGGTGTCGCAGGCTGTGTATTTGCTGCTGTATTTGCTTTGATGCAGTTACTGTAAGGAGGAGGTTCGGATATGAAAAAATTACTTTCGATAGTTTTAACAGCATTGTTCATACTTTCATTCGGAACTCTCTGTTTTGCAGACGAGCTTCCGTACTGGTATCCCGAGGACGTTGAGGCATTTGAAGATTATCATGCAGAAAACGCTCCAAGGGTAGTCGATGACGCCGATATCTTTTCAGACGATGAGGAAGAGGATCTTACCTCCCGCATAGAAGAACTTATATCCAAATATGACAGAGATTTTGTGATCTATACGACAGACTCTTCATACGGATTCACCCACCAGATCCTTGCAGCGGATTTCTACCAGTTCAACGGATACGGTTTAGGCGATGACTACAGCGGCTCCGTACTTATGGTCTGCATGGAAAGCGGCAATCGCGGATGGTATACGGCAATACGCGGAGAAAGCAGATCGTATTACGATGAAGACATCATAAATGCCATAGATGACGGCATCTATCCCGATATGGCAGACGGCTACTACTATGACGCAATGTGTACTTATATAAATGAAATAGACGAGCTGTATGATACAGGCACGGTTTCATCTTCTTCGTCAGGAGGCAGCTCTATCATGTTCTCCCTCATAGTTGCTTTAGTCGTAGGTGTGATCGCCGGTGCGATAGTCCTTACGGTATTGTATTCATCCATGAAAAAAGTAAGGCTCGCAACCGAGGCTGACAAGTATATCGTAAATGACAGCATTAACATCCGTGTTTCTCATGACTACTATCTGTATTCTACCGTGACACGTGTAAAACGAGAAAACAAAAGCAGCGGCGGAGGCGGAGGCTCATCCTATTCCAGCGACTACAGCTCCTCGGGCGGCGGCAGCTTCTCGGGCGGCGGCAGAAGCTTTTAATACTATTAGTTTAAGATATCAGGGTCAAAAGCTTTTGACCCCAACATCAATTTAAAACAGCACTAAAAAAGTCAGAAGACATACTTTTTCCGGACATCAAATTGTTATCCATAAGAAGTATTCTTCTGACTTATCTTTTATAAATCAAAAAGAGGCCTAAAGCCTCTTTTTTAAACAACGTGGTTAAGACCTTTTGCATATGCAATAAGAAGTTTTTTGTCCTTCTGCGGAAGCTCCGAGAAGAGCTCGAGGACCTCTTTTTGTCCGCTTGTCAAATGTGCTCCTCCTACACCGTCGGCAAAGAAATCCGAAAGTGTTATTCCCATACCGTCGCAGATCTTCTGAAGTGTCGGTATGGTAGGGATATTGTCCCTGTGAAGCATGTTATTTAAGGTAGAGTAAGGAATCCGTGCCTGCATGGCCAGTCTGTAGTAGCTCCAGCCTCGTTCTTTGCAAAGATTTTTAATGTGTTCAATTACGTCACAGTCTCGCATCGCTTTTACTCCTTTCATAATGTCAAAAACTACTTATAATTGCTTTTTTTGATTATACATTCTTTTTAAGCAGTTTGCAATCTAAAGAAATACGAGTTATAATATTATAGAAAATTTTGCTGCGGCTTGAAACGGAGAATTCAGCATGAGTAAGACCATACACACAGAAGCAGTCGATCACCTGTTTGATGCAATATTAAGTCTTAAAAACAAAGAGGAATGCTATGCATTCTTCGAAGACGTATGTACCATAAATGAGATACTTTCCATATCCCAGCGATTCGAGGTGGCAAAGATGCTCCGCGAGGGTTTCACTTATCTTGAGATTTCCGAAAAGACAGGTGCCTCCACCGCAACGATAAGCCGCGTCAACCGCTCGCTCATATACGGAAGCGACGGATATGATATAGTATTCAAACGAATTAAATAATGACCTTTATCACCGGAGGTTTGTATGTATAAATTAGACTTCAATAAACCTATAAATATACACTTCATAGGGATCGGGGGTATCAGCATGAGCGGTCTGGCAGAGATTCTGTTGGATCGTGGTTTTATGATATCCGGATCAGACAGACAGGAAAGTGCCCTTACCAAAAAGCTTGAATCAAACGGGGCACTGATTTTTTATGGACAAAAGGCCGAAAATATTTCCGACAAATGTGATCTTGTCGTATATACGGCGGCCATCCATCCGGACAATCCCGAGTACGCAAGAGCTAAGGAACTCGGGATCCCTCTTATCACAAGAGCGGAGCTCTTAGGGCAGATGATGATGAACTACAGATCGTCGATCGCAGTCTCCGGAACACACGGAAAGACTACAACGACATCCATGCTCGCACATATCCTGCTTGCAGCCGATACCGATCCTACCGTAAGTGTAGGCGGCATACTGCACGCAATAGACGGAAATATCCGTATCGGAGCCTCTGATTATTTTCTGACCGAGGCCTGCGAATACACGAACAGCTTCCTTCATTTTAACCCCACTCTCGGAGTGATCTTAAATGTGGAAGAGGATCATCTTGACTTCTTTAAGGACATAGATGACATACGCCATTCCTTCAAAAAATTTACCGGGCTCCTTCCAAAGGACGGAGCACTTGTTATAAATGCCGATATCAATGACTATTCATATTTCACGAAGAACCTTCCATGTCGTGTTATTACTTATTCCGTTGATTCACCGGCAGACCTTACCGCCTGCGATATAAGCTTCAACGAGTTCGCTATTCCTTCATTTACGGCTGTTTATAAAGGAAAAGAGCTCGGACGCTTTGAGCTTAAGGTTCCCGGCAGGCACAATATCTCAAATGCTCTTGCGGCTATAGGTGCCTCACTCGTTCTTGGCATCGATACGGCAATGATGGCAAAGGGACTCTCTTCGTTTACAGGAACCGACAGAAGATTTCAGTTTAAGGGCAAGATAAACGGTGCATCTGTTGTGGATGATTATGCACATCATCCGACAGAGATCAGAGCTACGCTTTCAACCGCGCTCAAATGCCCGCACAAAAAGCTCTGGGTAATATTCCAGCCTCACACATATTCAAGGACCAAGGCGTTTTTTAATGACTTTATCGATGCTCTTTCGGCTGCGGATGAAGTTATCCTCGCCGAGATATATGCCGCACGTGAGACAAATACCTTCGGTGTATCATCCGCCGATATTGCAAAAGGAATATCCCAAAAAGGAACTAAAGCCTCATATTTCCCAACCTTTAAGGAAATAGAAGATTACATAAAGCCGCAGCTCAAGGCCGGAGACCTCGTACTTACAATGGGTGCCGGCAATGTAACCGCAATAGGAGACGAACTTTTAAAGGAGAATGATTAATGTTTTTTTCCGAATGGGATAAAAAGCCTTCCGTAACCCCGGTTCCAAATTCATTTATCTTAAATCATATGAAGGACGCACCCGGCGAGTACGTAAAGGTATTCCTGTATCTCCTTATGGCTTCGGATCTTAAGGATCCCGAGCTCACCCCCGAAAAGCTGGCTGTGATCTTATCCTGCACTAAAGCCGATATCGTAGATGCACTTAAATACTGGGAATCCCAGAAGTGCCTTGATCTGTATTATCGTGATGACAATGTCACAGGTGTCAGGATAACTCTTGATCCTTTTGAAAAGAAAAAGGAATCTCACCGTCTTGCTCAGGATCGCGTCAGATCCTTTATAAACGAAAACTCAGAAGCAAAACGTCTGCTTTTTGTTACCGAGCAGTATTTCGGTCGTCCCCTGACACCTATCGAAACGAGTACTCTCCTCTACTTCATGGATGAACTCGGATTTTCATTTGACCTGTGTGACTATCTTGTCCAATACTGCGTAAGCAAGGGACATAAGAGCATTAAATATATAGAAAAGGTTGCCCTCGAATGGCATATGAAGGGATATACCTCACCTGAAGCAGCAAAGGCCGGCTCCTCAAGCTGGTCAAAGATACATTTTGAGGTCCTTAAGGCATTCGGCATAAGGAACCGCAATCCGATCCCAAAAGAAGTCGAATATATAGACAAGTGGTACAAGGAGTACTGCTTTTCGGTAGATATAATCGCAGAGGCATGTTCGATAACCCTTACCTCTACAGGAAAGCAAAGCTATGAATATGCCGATGGTATCCTTTCAAGGTGGCATGCATCGGGGATAAAAACTCTATCTGACATAAAACGTTCAAATGACGAACATAAAAAGTCCGCAGGATACGCCAGCACGAATAAATTTCATAATTTCAAGCAGCGTGATGACGACCTTGACGAGCTTGAGAAGAAGCTTGACAGACAGTTTGCACACAAACAATAAGGAGGATACGTGCCATGGCTTTGACAAATGCCCAATATGATACAATAATGCGCGGTTATCTGGACAGACGCCTCCGCCATGAAAAAGAGTTCAATAAAAAGCTTGCGGATGCCTATAAAAAATTTCCGAGACTCAGTGAGATCGATAATGAGATCTCATCGATAAGTCTCAGAAAAGCACGCATAAGCCTTGGTTTTTCGGATAATGACGATTTCGATCTTGAAAAAGCTATAAAGGAGCTCTCAAGCGAACGTGCCGTACTGCTTGAGATGTCAGGCTTTAAAGGCGGTATCGCAAAGCCTCAATATGACTGCCCCATATGCAGTGATACGGGATATGCAAACGGTTCAAAATGCCGTTGCTTTAAACAGGCCGAGGTGGATCTTCTGTATTCTCAGTCCCGTTTAAGCGATGTGCTCGATAAAGAAAATTTTGATACATTTTCTCTTGAATGGTATTCCGATAAACAGATAAACAAATCGACAGGGCTCAGTGCCAGACAGACAGCAAAGCTTGCCTATGACTATGCCCGCTCTTTCGTAAATGATTTCGATGAAAACCGCGGAAATATCTGTCTTTACGGAAAGACCGGTGTCGGAAAGACGTTTTTAACACACTGCATTGCCAAGGCTCTTATGGATAAAGGAAAAAGCGTACTCTACCTTACAGCCTTTGATATGTTCCGCATACTTGAGGAGAATACATTCCACCAGAATGCGGAAACAAGGGAAAATACAAGGTTGATTTTTGAATGTGAACTGCTTATAATAGATGACCTCGGAGCAGGTATAAACAACAGCTTTATCACTTCTCAGCTCTTTAACTGTATAAACGAACGTATGCTTACAAATAAAAGCACCGTTATATCAACAAATATGTCGTTATCCGACCTTAGAGATGCATACTCAGACAGAGTCGTCTCAAGGATCACAAGCGGATATCAGCGTCTGTTCCTCTTCGGTGACGATATAAGAATAGCAAAGAAATTAAATAAAGGAGCTTCAAATGCAACAGTCTAATGAGAATTACTTTGACTCTCTCCCTTTCGGAAGACTTGGTATCATTCCGCTTAAAAGCTGTATCGAAATGGGAAATAAAGTAAATAATTATCTTTATGAATGGCGTTCTTCCAGAAATCATGAGCTTAGACACAACTCTTCCTATACAGGTTACGAGCGCGACTCATATATTATTGAAGCAGAGAATCCAAGATTCGGCTCAGGTGAAGCCAAGGGCTGCATCAACGAATCTGTCAGGGGTGATGACCTCTATGTCATGGTCGATGTATGCAACTATTCTCTCACATATTCCATGTTCGGAGAAGAAAATCATATGTCACCCGATGACCACTATCAGGATCTTAAAAGGGTGATCGCAGCTATCGGCGGTAAGGCTCGTCGTATAACCGTTATCATGCCTTTCCTTTATGAAAGCCGTCAGCACAAGCGCAACAGCAGGGAGTCACTTGACTGTGCCCTTGCACTTCGTGAACTTAAGGCTATGGGTGTTGACAATATCATAACATTTGACGCACACGACGAACGCGTTCAGAATGCTATTCCTCTTACAGGCTTTGACTCAGTACGTCCGGTTTATCAGTTTATCAAAAACATACTCAGAGAAGCCGAAGATCTGACTCTTGACTCGGATCATTTAATGGTAATAAGTCCCGATGAAGGCGGAATGCGCCGTGCCGTATACATGGCAAATAACCTCGGAGTAGATATGGGTATGTTCTATAAAAGAAGGGATTATTCTACCATAAAGGACGGAAAAAATCCTATCGTTGCCCATGAATTCCTTGGTGCCTCTGTCGAAGGCAAGGACATGATAATCATAGACGATATGATCGCATCCGGTGACAGCGTTCTTGAGGTATCACAGATGCTCAAGGCAAAAAAAGCCCGCAATATATACATATGCAGTACATTCGGACTGTTCACAAACGGACTCAAGCGCTTCGATAAGGCATATGAGGACGGTCTGTTCACAAAGATCTTTACGACAAACCTCATATATCAGCCTGAAGAGCTCCTTTCAAAGTCATACTATGTAAACTGCAACATGAGCAAATATATAGCACTTTTGATCGATACTCTTAATCATGATTCATCGATAAGCGCACTTCTTGATCCTAGAGACAGGATCCAGAATGTTATCAGAAAATTTAAAAATCACGAGAAGATATGATCCTTCGTCAAAAAAAGCTGCCGAACCGGCAGCTTTTTTTACCCTGAATCATACTTTATAAAATAAAAGTATACTTCCTCCAGTGACCGCTTGCGCTTGGTCCTCGCGCAACGGTACTAGCACTCTTGCTCGCTAACTCGCATTCGTGCAGTACCGGCGCTGCGGATGTCCCTTTCGGAAGTATGCTTTTATTTATAAAACTCTGCTTCTTATGCCTTGCCCAATGCCTTATATGCTGCCTTGTTCTTGTCGAAAGCGCAGTGTATAAGTTTATATGGAGCAAGAGAAATTTACATTTATCCTATAACATCCTGCATGTCGTACATGCCGGCAGGCTTTCCTGCAAGAAACTTTCCTGCCTCGATCGCACCTTTTCCGAAGATGGACTTGGAATAAGCCGTATGCTTAAACTCTATCACTTCATCCGTTCCGGCAAAAATGACCTCATGCTCTCCGACGATAGTTCCGCCTCTTACAGCAGATATACCGATCTCCTTTGCGGCTCTTTCTTCATGCCTCCGGCTTCTGTCATAGACATATTCGAATTCATTATTGCAGGCTTCATTGAGGCTGTCCGCAAGTGCAAGAGCGGTTCCGCTCGGAGCATCCTTTTTGAGATTGTGATGCTTTTCAACTATTTCCATATCAAAGCCGGCAGGTGAAAGAATACCCGCTGCCTGTGCGATAAGCTTTAAAAGGATATTTATTCCAAGCGACATATTTGCAGATCTGAGCACCGCTGTACTTTTGCTCATTTCCTTGAGTTTTCCTATCTGCTCTTCCGTAAGGCCCGTTGTGCATTCTACCAGAGGAAGTTTCTTCTCTGTACAGTATTCGATAACCGCATCCACAGCCTTAAACGAAGAAAAGTCTATCATTACATCGGCATCAACATCGCATTCACCCGGTGTTCTGAATACAGGATATCCCATCTCAAGTCCTGCCGGATCTATTCCCACAACAATTTTTGCATTATCATCTGCTTCAACAAGGTTTGATATAACTCTTCCCATGTGTCCGCAGCATCCGTTCATAATTATCCTAACCATTGAGTCCTCCAAAGATCATTCACATTTGATACCGAAATCTATAAGAGCTTTCTTGAGTCTTGCTTCATTTGCTTCTTCCATTTCGCAAAGCGGCAGTCTTAATGGTCCTGCATTTAATCCCATAAGATTGAGTGCTGTCTTTACAGGTATCGGGTTTACCTCACAGAAAAGTGCGTCGATAAGGTCAAGTGACTGTATCTGCATATCCCTGCTCTTCTGTACATCTCCCTCAAGATAGCTGCATACCATCTCATGTGTAAACTCTGGTGCTACATTTGAAAGAACTGATATAAGACCCTTTCCGCCGAGTGACATGATCGGCACTGCCTGATCGTCATTTCCTGAATATATCGTTCCGTTATCTCCGATAAGCTTTCTCACCTGTGCGATAGCAGAGATGTCACCGCTGGCTTCCTTTACCCCTACTATATTAGGAACGTTGTTGATAAGCTCTGCCTGCGTCTCCGGCTTGATATTGCAGCCTGTTCTGCTCGGTACATTATAAAGTATAACCGGAATCTTGATCGCATTTGCAACCGCGGTAAAATGCTTGATGAGTCCCTTCTGCGATGCCTTGTTGTAATACGGTGAAACATGAAGCACAGCATCCGCTCCTGCCTTCTCAGCCTCTACCGAAAGATATATCGCTGTCTCTGTGCTGTTTGAGCCTGCTCCCGCAATAACCGGTACTCTCTTATTTACAGTCTTTACTCCGTGAGCAATAACCTCGATATGCTCTTCATGGCTGAGTGTTGAAGCCTCACCCGTTGTTCCGCAGATACAAAGTGCATCTACTCCTCCTGCGATCTGCATTTCAATAAGCTCGTCTAATTTTTCGAAATTCACCTCTCCGTTTGCCTTCATAGGCGTTACAAGTGCTGTACATACTCCTTCAAAAATTGCCATTTTTCAGTCCTCCCAATAATATTGTGTTATTAACTGCGAAATAAGGAACGCTTTATTTTTTAAGGCAAAAAAACAGCGCCTTTAGATGGCGCTAAAAAATCAAAAATGTATGATTTCGATAGCACTCCATCTTTCGATGACAGTCATAAGCCTGTTAAACTTATGCCCAAGAAACAGCATCCCGGATCTGCTGTCCTTTCGGCGTGTTCCCCTTTCCTCTGGCTTCATCTGTTTCCGAAACATCTGTCAACGTACTGATGAAACACGCAACCTCTATCTTCTGTTTGATATTTCTATATCTTTTGTGACTATAACACTAATATAAGGCTGTGTCAATCCGTGTAAAATAAAAATCTTCTCCGTCAAAAACAATTTATCTTTTTATTGCTTTCAAGTGTTAAATCGTTTACACTGCACATAAAGGGATCCCTTGTTGGTATTATTATTGTTGATTGAATACATTTAGTTTTACCGCATTTGGATGCTCTTTTTTTACTTTATAAGTGAATATCTATTCAGTTAAAATCAGGAGGTAACTGTTATGTACAAAAAATTTATAGTCATTCTGATCAACATTTTGCTTCCAACAGTTTTTATCAGTGTATTCGGATATATTACTTCCAGACTTTATCATTTCGGTAACATCTATGATCATGCCATGGAAAAGAGAATATTGTGGCCGCTTTTTTGTGGTTTTGTAGGTTTTTTCATGGTGTGGTTAATGATTCGCTGTAATGTCGGTAAAAAAGATAAAGCACGTATAATATCACAGTGCATCGGACTCTTTATAACGATCCTTCCGGTTATATCATTCGTTGCAAACATACCGTTTATTGCCTATATTCTTCCACGATCTTATATGATAGGTACTGATTTTGCTCTGTCCTTTACCGGATTATTTGCCGGATTATACATTTATTTATTGTGCCATAAACTCAAAAAACTGACATAAGATTAGTTAATAGATTTTCGTCCGCATGAAGATTAATATATTTTCATCCGCAGTCCTTGACTTTACTTTTTTCCTATATTATCATGGAAAAGCATTGATGAGAGACAGTAAACAGTGGCTATGCCAAAGAGAGAGAACTATTGGTGGAAGGTTCTTGCAAAAGTCTGTTGAACCGGGCTCGGAGCGTTAATCAAATAAAAAGTGAGCGGTTTTCCGTTAATTAGGGTGGTACCGCCGATTAATTTAAGTATCGGTCCCTTTATCCTTTATCAGGATAAGGGGCTTTTTTTATGCTAAAATAAAGCCCAAAAGAAAATCAAAAAAGATCCATATCAAGGATCAATGCAATCAATAAATGAGGAGGAATCAAAATGAAGTTAAAAAACCTTGTCGGTGACAGATTTAAGGAGCGTCCTTCGGATTGTGTCATTGACAGTCATGCATTCAGCGTTCGCGGAGGCTATATCAAATATGTGGCAAACGGCATATATTCTCTTTTCCCGCCGATGAAGCGTATTACACAGAAAATCGAAAATATAATCCGCGAAGAGATGGATGCCATAGATTCACAGGAGGTTCTCTTCCCTGTAGCACTCCCTGCCTCTCTCTGGGAATCTTCAGGCAGATACGAAAGTGTCGGAGACGAGCTTCTTCGTTTTACGGACAGAAATAACTCAAAGATGGTTCTCGGCATGACTCACGAGGAAGCTGCCGTACAGCTTGTAAAGGAATACGGCCAGACCTATGCCAAATATCCTTTCTCCATCTATCAGATACAGACCAAGTTCCGTGATGAGGCAAGACCGCGTGCAGGACTTATCCGTGTACGTGAGTTTACAATGAAGGATGCTTATTCATTCCATACTTCTCAGGCAGATCTTGACGAATACTATGATAAGATGGCAAGAGCATATTTCAGGGTATTTGAAAAAGCAGGAATCCCGGATGTTGTATCAGTCAAATCCGACTCAGGTATGATAGGCGGAAGCGTTTCCCATGAATACATGCTCTTAACAGATGCCGGTGAGGACTCCATCGTTCTTTGCGACAGCTGCTCATACAGTGCAAACATGGAAGCAGCCGAAACAACAGCCGACAACAGCTCATCAGCTCCTGCTGCCGAGCTTAAAAAGGTCTATACTCCTCACTGCAAGACTATTGAAGAAGTATGCACCTTCTTAAACAGCAGAGTCGAGGAATCCTGCAAGGCCGTAATGTATCAGCTCAACAAAGACGATTCCTATGTTATCGTATTTCTTCGCGGTGATTATGAGGTCAACGAGACAAAGCTTACAAATTATCTTGGCGAGAAAGTACACCCGGCTGTTATTACAGACGAATGCGGCATCGTTGCCGGTTTCTGCGGTCCTTATGACCAGAAAGCTAAATGCCGTATAGTATATGATAAGACTCTCGAAGGTATCGAAAATCTTTGTGCGGGAGCAAACGAAGAAAACTATCACTATACAGGACTCA
>OQVT01000273.1_pt1 | contig 26438 bp, 25 predicted proteins | sample 1691561 | NCBI WGS metagenome assembly OQVT01 (sample SAMN03418260, study PRJEB22391) | human gut metagenome | biome: human-gut; feature: organic feature; material: feces | host: Homo sapiens | place: Tanzania | collected 2013-01 | reverse complement strand
CAGCAAATGGACGGAGAACGAGGGGTGGCATTATCGCGATAGTCTCGGAAATCTGATGGTGCAATACGACTGGACCGACATCTCCAAACTGGACTACAACAACCAAGATATGCGTCAGGAGATGCTCCGCTGCATGCACTGGTGGATGGATTCGATTGGTATCGACGGTTTCCGTTGCGACGTAGCCGGCGAAGTGCCGACCGATTTCTGGAATTGGGCAATGGGCGACCTCAGAAAAACACACCCCGATATGTTCACGTTGGCTGAAGACGAAGCAAAAAATTACGAACTCACCGAGTCGGCATTCGATATGTACTACGGTTGGGAACTGCACCACATTATGAACAACGTGGCACAAGGCAAAAGCAGTGTAGAAGACCTGTGGAACTACTTCAATAAAGCCGACACCACCACCCGCGCAAACGCTATCCGTATGAACTTTACCTCGAACCACGACGAGAACTCGTGGAACGGAACCGAGTTTGAACGTATGGGCGATGCGGTAAATCTTTTTGCAGCATTCACCTATATCGTGCCCGGTATGCCGCTGATTTACACTGGTCAGTTGAGCGGAAACCATCACCGTTTGGAGTTCTTCGAGAAGGATTGTATCGACCGCGTAGAGAATGCACCACAATACGCTATGTATCAGAATTTGAACGAGTTAAGAAAATCCAACAAAGCATTGTGGAGTCCCGAACTCGGTGCAAAGATGCTACGCCTGCCGGCTGACAATGAGCAGATTTTTGCGTGTGTCCGTCCTTTGGAAAACGGTAAAAACACAGTCATTGCCATAATGAATATGTCGGCTGAGGAGCAGACTATATCCATCAACCTCACCGGCTACGAAGGCACCTATACCGCCTTCAACTGCGGAGAACAGAAGAACCTTTCCGCTACAGAGACGATGACGCTCAAACCATGGGACTACCGTATTCTGACAAAATAAAAATCCCTACTCTCTATATGAAAAACAGGCTGTCTTGAAAAAGGCAGTCTGTTTTTGGTAGCGGGATTGGCTTTGCCTGACCGAGGAGAATGGTCAGGGAGATTTAACTATCGGCACTTGCACATATCCCAAAAAAGCAGTAACTTTGCGCCGTATATTTGTGCTGTATTGGACAACATAAATCAGACAGACTATGACGATTGCTATATTCGGAAATGCGATGAAAGAAAACACCTTGATAGAGGTGTCGCATATCCTTGCTTTTATGGAAAAACGCGGCGTAAATGTCTTGCTTTCGCAGGAACTGCGCCAGGAACTGAACTTGCGTGAGTTTCCGCCTTTTCCCGAAGATTGGAAGGGAGAGGAAGATGCGAAAAGTCCCTATAACGAACCTATCGATTTTGCTATGTCAATCGGAGGAGACGGCACTTTCCTAACTACCGCCGCTGCTATCGGCTGCAAAAATATCCCCATCATCGGTGTCAATTGCGGGCAGTTGGGTTTCCTTGCCGATGTACAAACCAAGGATGTGGATATGATTATGAAACAGTTGATTGAAGGTCAGTACACCATTGAGCAGCGATCCGTACTGAGAGTCAGTTGCGGACGAGAAGGACTGATTATGGCACCGAATGCGCTCAACGAAATTGCGATTATGAAACAGGGTATGAGTAGTATGATTTCGATAGAAGTAGCAGCCAACGGCGAAACCCTGCACACCTACCGCGCTGACGGATTGGTCATATCTACCCCAACAGGTAGTACGGCATACAACCTTTCTATCGGTGGTCCTCTTTTGGTTCCACAAACACGCGGGTTGATATTGGCTCCTATTGCTACTCATAGTCTGACTGTCCGCCCATTGGTTGTGCCCGACGATTGGAAATTCGATTTGAAGGTAGCCAGCCGCTACAGCAGTTATATGATCAGTGTGGACGGACGAAGCCAAATACTCAGTACGGATGTTACAATCCATATAGAACGCGCACCCTACACAATCAAAGTGGTGCAAGTGGGCGAAAATAGTTTCCTAAAGTCCCTTCGCGACAAACTCAATTGGGGGAGGTGATTCAATGCGTAATGCACAATGCATAATGCACAATTAAACTCTATTCAACCAATAAACCTGTTAAACCACTCATAAACTAATCAACTCATAAACTCATAAACTAACCAACTCATAAACCCATAAACTACAAAATATGCTTGATTTCATTACATGGAACGTTGACCCTATTCTCATACACATCGGCGATGGCGGCATACGCTGGTACGGACTTTTGTGGGCAATAGGAATTTACTTGTGCTATTTGATGCAGGTAAAAATCTACAAACACGAGCACTGCCCTGCCGATTGGGTGGATAAACTCTTTATTTGGATGGTATTGGGAGTCATCATCGGTGCACGTCTCGGGCATTGTTGGTTCTACGAGTGGCACGATGTAACCAACCCTGCCCTTGCCCGCTACTGCCAAATGATGAATATATCCACCGACCCCGTGCAGATTTTCGGTTGGACAATCAACTACCGCAACCCTTACATTGAGCACCCGCTGATGCTTCTCAAAATATGGGAGGGTGGTCTCGCCAGCCACGGAGGGGCTATCGGGTTGATGATTGCCGCAATCTTGCTCAACGAAAAAGAATTCTCCAAATACCCGCAATATAAAACATCTTGGATTTGGATTCTTGACCGTCTGTGTATTGGTGTCTGCTTTACGGCAACGCTCATTCGTCTCGGCAACCTGATGAACAGCGAAATCTATGGAGGTCCTACCGATATGCCGTGGGGATTTATCTTTGTACGCGATGGGCAAACCGTCCCGTGCCACCCAACGCAGATTTACGAAATGCTCTATTGCATTGTGGCTATGGCGGTTACGCAGGTAATGTACTGGAAATTCAAAGCCTATCGCCGCGAGGGATTGCTGCTCGGTGTGTTCTTCGAGATTGTCTTTGTTACCCGCTTCGGATTGGAGTTTATCAAGAACGACCAAGAGGCATTTGAGGCAAATCAACTGCTCAATATGGGGCAGTGGCTCAGCATTCCGTTTATCCTTCTCGGACTCTATCTCATCATCCGTGCCTACCGCCGTCCATTGCTCCCGGAGGTGGCACAAGCCCCCGACGAGAAAAACGAAAAGAAGAAAAAATAAACTCATACTTTTACCATCATGAAACACACACAATTTTTAGGCGCATTCACTCTGTTTGCCCTATGTGTATTTACAGGTTGTGATAATTTAATCGACGGGGGAAACCCTGATGGGCATAGTATAGGTATTTTCCGGTTTACAGATACCGCTTATCTGCAAAAAATAGTAGCAATTCCTATTCCGACAGGAAGTGATAGCACCGCTGTGGTTGGCGAACTCTCAAGATACTGCCGGCGGTGTGGAGATTATTATATCCCGACATTCCCGCGTCTTCGTGCAGAAAATCCCCTGTTTATTTGTACGGATCAATTGGTAGAAAACGGGACGGCATATTCAGAAGTTGTAGGTGATAGGTATGAATTATGCGAACTTGCTACGGCAAGCAAATATATTCCGCTCAAAAACGGGTTCTATATTTGCTATCCGTACATCAGTTTCAGGGAAAGCACCCCACACGTTTTCTTAAATGCCGATTGGCGGGATATATGTACCATTGATTTTGATACTGTGCAGCCGCTCAACCGGAAACAAGATTTTCCCTATACACCTGTTTATGGAACATGCTATACCATTTCGGAACGTAAATTAGTGAAATTAACGGGTAAATCTACGGTTCATTTCAAAGGTGGAGATAAGCAAGAGATCACAATCGCTGATGTTGTTGATTTATTTAACCGCCTGTTGGAAGAAGGAACTATCGATAAGTATTGCACCCTTGTTCATTATGATTATGATGTAAAATAACGCTGAAAGTTTGGCTATTTTACAAGTAAATGTACACGAGAAAAAAATACAACATCCTCGTTCTATAATTGTCGGGAGTATATCGGGAGGATAGGATTATGTCGTCAGTTGGAAAGATGCGACATTTGAAGCACATAGTATGCGTTTTGTGGATGCTTTTTATCGTGTCCCCTCTTTCTGCTGCTCATACCGCTTTTGGCGACGGACTGTTTCGTTACAGTCCCTTCGGACATAGTTTGTATGCTGACGAACACCCCAATTTTGTGCGTATGGATGTGGCTTATACCAAGATGTACCCCGTTTACGACTGGGAACATTCGGGAAAAGACTACCGCACGCAGACGTTCGGTATCTTCGGTTTTCAGTTGCCGCTTTGGTATGGGCAACTCGCTGATTCCACTATGGCTCTGAGTGTTACAGCGGCTATGTCTGCCAATATATGGATGGATCTGTTCGGAGGGAAGACTTCCCCGATTGTAGATACCGACTATCGCATCGCCCTGCCATCCGTGGCATTTATGCACCGTATCAATCGGGGTTTTGCCCGCAACTATGCCCTTAGTTGGTCACCGTTCAAACATGAATCCACCCACATCGGTGATGAATTGCAAATACAGAAAGTATCGGAAAATCGAGTCTTACGGCGTGTGAATGTGTCGTACAATTATACCGAATTCACGTTCACGCTCAACGAGGCGGAAAACCGCTATACCGAAAACCATTGCTTCCGTGTAGGATTGATGCTTCTTTGGAATTGGCACAAAGGCTGGTACAAAGTGGATAAGGAAGACGGCGACTGCACACTTACCCAACCACGTCTGTCGCCCTGGGAAGCCTACCTGCAATACCAATACCAGTCGCCCACATCGCGCCACGGTTTTCAGGGGATTGTCTCTGCCGAGGTGCGCAACCGTGCCTTGTACGGCTACAACTTGGACAACGAAACAAATGATATAGAACCGGTTATGCAATCGGAGACGCGCGTTTTTACATATAATATATTTGTCGGTACACGCTACAACACTCCTCTCTACGACGGCTATTTCTCACGCATTGCCGTAGGCCTTCGCTCCTACCACGGCAACTGCCCTTATGGTCAGTTCCGCAACCTCCGTTCGTTCAGTCATATCGGTCTATGCCTGATGTTAGAATAATAACCATGCACCGACCTATAAACAAGATTTGAAAGGTGCGAAAGGCAAAAAACAAATAAATCGCCTTTTTATTTGGGAACTTCGGAAAAAAGCAGTACCTTTGCAATGCGCTATATATAAATACGCAACGCGTAATTTTTATTGCAAAATAATTAACCCATCTATTGTTTAACATAAACAACAAAAACACAATGAAACCAACTCATATTGAGCATCTTGGTATCGCTGTAACCAGTTTGGAAGACGCTATGCCGTTCTTCGAGTTCTTAACCGGTGAAAAATGCTATTCTATCGAGGAAGTAGCAGACCAGAAAGTGAAGACCGCTTTCTTCAAGGTCGGACAAACCAAAATCGAGTTACTGGAGCCTACTTGCCCCGAATCGACCATCGCTAAGTTTATCGAGAAAAACGGCGGTCGTGGCGGCGTTCACCACGTGGCTTTCAACGTAGAAAATGTTGAAGAAGCCCTCAAAGAGGCCGAAGCAGCAGGTATCCAACTCATCGACAAGGCTCCCCGCAAAGGCGCAGAGAACCTGATGATTGCTTTCCTCCACCCGAAGAGCACCAAAGGCGTTCTGACCGAGTTATGCCAACAACCCAAATAATAACGTACAATTATGAATCAAGATAATCTGCAGAAACTGATTGATAACCGCGTAAAAGCACAAGCAGGCGGCGGCGAAGCAGCAATCGAAAAACATCACGCAAAGGGCAGTTATACCGCCCGCGAGCGTATTAATATGCTCCTCGACGAGGGTTCGTTTGAGGAAGTAAACATGTTCCTTACCCACCGTTGCCACGACTTCGGCATGGAGAAAAAAGTATTCCTTGGCGATGGTGTGGCAGTAGGTTCGGGTACTATTGACGGCCGTTTGGTATTCGTCTTCGCACAAGACGCTACCGTCATCGGCGGTTCGTTGAGCGAGACTATGGCGCTGAAAATTTGTAACGTGATGGACCAAGCCATGAAATTGGGTGCTCCTATCATCGGTCTGAACGACTCGGGTGGTGCGCGTATCCAAGAAGGTGCTTGCGCCCTGGCTGGTTATGCAGAGATTTTCGAGCGTAACATCCTCGCTTCGGGTGTCGTACCTCAGATAAGTGTCATCTTCGGTCCGTGCGCCGGTGGTGCTGTTTACAGCCCTGCTCTGACCGACTTCATCATGATGACCGAGCAGAACTCGTATATGTTCATCACGGGGCCGAAAGTAGTGAAATCCGTTACGGGTGAGGACGTAAGCGTTGCCGAACTGGGTGGCGCACGCGTACACGCAACCAAATCGGGTGTAACCCACTTTGTGGCAGCCACCGAGGAAGAGGCTCTGCAGGAGGTTCGCCGTCTGGTAAGTTTCATCCCGCAAAACAATATGGAAGAGGCACCGGTACTGAAATGCACCGACGACCCCATGCGTATCGAGGAGAGCCTGAACGAAATAGTTCCGGACGACCCCAACAAACCTTACAACATGAAGGATATCATCAACCTTATCGTTGATAACGGCGACTTCATGGAGGTACAGAAAGACTACGCACGCAACATCATCTGCGGTTTCGCACGTTTCAATGGTCGCTCGACAGGTATCATTGCCAACCAGCCGAATTATATTGCCGGTGTGCTTGACTGCGATGCCAGCCGTAAGGCCGCTCGTTTCGTACGCTTCTGCGATGCTTTCAACATCCAGATTCTTACCCTTGTGGACGTACCGGGTTTCTTGTGCGGTACAGGTCAGGAGTATGCCGGAATCATCGACCATGGTGCAAAACTGATGTTCGCTTATGGCGAAGCCACTGTTCCAAAGGTAACTATCACTATTCGTAAGTCTTACGGCGGTAGTCATATTGTGATGAGTTGCAAGCAGTTGCGTGGCGACGTATGCTTTGCATGGCCTAACGCCGAGATTGCGGTGATGGGTGCAAGCGGTGCCGTAGGTGTACTGCAATCCAAGGCTATCAAGGCTATCGAAGACCCCGAAGAAAGAAAGAAATTCATTGCTGAGAAAGAGGCAGAGTACAAGGATTTGTTCGCAAGTCCGTACCAGGCAGCCAACCGTGGCTATATCGACGACATCATCGAGCCGCGTAACACTCGTAAGCGTATTATCCACGCATTCGAGAACCTGCAGACCAAGCGCCTGACCAACCCTCTGAAGAAGCACTCAAATATCCCATTGTAATATGATTTTGCTTGAAGTAAACGCATCCACTTGGATGATTACCGGAGTAGGTTTTCTCCTGGTATTATTGCTTTTGGTTGTGTTTGTCTTTGTTCTCAAATTCTTGGGCTGGGTTATGCAACCTCGCGTAAAACCGAAACAACAAGTTGAGACAAAACACTCGCAAACCGTAGCGCACACTCAGAAAGAGGACAGAGCGCGTATCACGCTGACAGCCGACAGTACGGCCGCCATCGCGTTGGCTCTCCATCTCTATTATAACGGTGTTCACGACGAAGAAAACACCAAAACTATTGTTCAACCCCACCGTACACAATGGAACAACAAGATGTACGGCATGAATAACCTTCATAGATAAAAGATGAATTATAGTGCAAACCGAACACAAACACATCTTTTGTTGCGGGGTGCCGATAATTGTAACCTATTAAAAGTATGAAATCATTTCAATTTACTATCGATGGTCGCAAGTATGAAACGACTGTCAATGAGATAGAAGACAACATAGCCGAGGTAACCGTGAATGGTACTGTATTCCATGTGGCTATCGACAAAAAGAAGACTACTTCTTCTATCAAACCTGCTGCGCCCAAGGCTGCAGCCGCTCCTGCTGCGCCCCGCGCTGCACAACCCGCAGGAAGCGTGGTTGTAAAGAGCCCGCTGCCGGGCAGCATCGTAAAAGTGGTTGCCGCTGCCGGTCAGCCCGTCAAGAAAGGCGACCTGCTTCTGACTATGGAGTCGATGAAGATGGAGAACCAAGTTACCAGCGAGTACGACGGCACCATCAAGTCGGTGCTTGTACAACCGGGTCAGAACGTAATGCAAGACGACAAACTCGTTGAGATAGAGACCGTTGCCGTGGCTGCTGCACCTGCTGCTGCGCCCGTTGCTCCTAAGGCTGCTCCCGCTCCTCAACCCGCTCCCGCTGCTGCTCCGACCGCTCCGAAAGCCGCAGAGGCTCCCGCAGGCGGAAAGAAAGTGGTATCTCCCCTACCCGGCTCAATTATCAAAGTAGCCGTTACCGAGGGTCAGGCTGTAAAACGCGGCGACCTGTTGCTGACGCTCGAGTCGATGAAGATGGAGAACCAAGTACTGGCAGAATTTGACGGCACTGTTACCAAGATTGCAGTAACCGCAGGGCAGAATGTAATGCAAGATGACCTGCTTGTTGTACTCGGATAAAGGCGGCTGACTACTATGTGGACTGACATTTTAGCATTTTTCCAGACAATGGGCTTTATGAACATCGACTGGCGTCAAGGTTTGATGCTTCTCGTGTCGTTTTTCCTGTTGTATCTGGCTATCAGAAAGCAGTACGAACCATTGCTGTTGCTGCCTATCGCATTCGGTATGCTGCTGACAAACCTGCCTAACGCCTATATGTATCACCCCGAATTGTGGGAAGCGTTCCTCGACGCCGATAGCCCTGCTTACCATAGTTATGGCGCTATCCTGAAGAACGCCGGCCTGCTTGACGTATTATATATAGGTGTGAAGACGGGACTTTATCCGTGCTTGATTTTTATCGGTGTAGGTGCGATGACCGACTTCGGTCCGCTCATTGCCAACCCCAAATCGCTGATTCTGGGTGCTGCTGCACAGATAGGAATCTTCGTTACGTTCCTTTGCGCCAACGCTCTCGGCTTTACGCCCGCAGAGGCAGGTTCTATCGGTATCATCGGTGGTGCCGACGGTCCTACTTCTATCTTCTTGACCTCTAAACTGGCTCCTCAGTTGCTCGGTCCTATCGCCATCGCGGCTTATTCGTACATGGCTTTGGTACCGGTTATCCAACCGCCTATCATGCGTGCACTGACGACCAAGAAAGAGCGTGCCATCAAGATGAAACAACTCCGCTCCGTAAGCAAGACCGAGAAGATAGTCTTCCCTGTCGTTATCACGGCTATCGTGGCACTCGTTCTGCCCGACGCAGCACCGCTTATCGGCTGCTTGATGCTCGGTAACTTGATGAAAGAGTGCGGCGTGGTGGATCGTCTGAGCAAGACCGCTCAAAACGAGTTGATGAACATCGTGGTTATCTTCCTCGGCTTGTCGGTAGGTGCAACCGCAACAGGTGCTACCTTCCTGAATGTCAAGACCTTGCTCATCCTCGCTATGGGTATCATCGCGTTCAGTCTGGCTACTGCCGGCGGCGTTCTCTTTGCAAAACTGATGAACCTCTTCACCAAAGAGAAAATCAATCCGCTTATCGGTTCCGCAGGTGTGAGTGCAGTGCCTATGGCTGCACGTGTAAGCCAGATGGAGGGGCAGAAAGCCGACCCGAGCAACTTCCTGCTCATGCACGCTATGGGTCCGAACGTAGCCGGTGTTATCGGTTCCGCAGTGGCTGCAGGTATCCTGCTCACTTTCTTGGGATAATCCGTACATCTCTCTCATAAAAAGAGCGTTGCTCAATTAGGGCAACGCTCTTTTATTAAAATACAATAAAGAAAAGTCCCTTTCAAATCTATACCAATCAGCATAGGATGAGCATAGGATAGGCTTATGATAGGCTACCTTTTCTATTTGTAAATTTTAACAATATAATCTAACAGCCGAAGGCAGCCTAACAGCGTAGCGTTCTAACATCCAACATCTAACATCTCAACAATATGGACACTCAAACCATCATACAACACTTGGAGCATAAATCGGTGAAACCGACCGTCAATCGTATTCTGGTCTATAGCACCTTGGTCAATCTGGACCACCCTGTGAGCCTGAAGGACTTGGAGAACGAGATGCTCAACTTGGATAAGTCGAGTATCTTCCGCGTACTAACCCTGTTTGCGGAACACGATGTAGTGCATGCTTTTGAGGACGGTCGCGGGGTGGTCCATTACGAACTCTGCCACCACCATGATGGTGAGTGCAGCCACACCGACGGTCATCTCCATTTCTATTGCGAGACCTGCCAACGCACGTTCTGCCTTGAGGACACACCTATCCCATCTATATCTCTCCCTGAGGGCTTTCAGCCCCACTCGGTGTCCTTCGTCATCAAAGGCTCCTGCCCCTCCTGCGCCAAAAAACACAAATAAGACAACTTATACATAAAAGAACAGCGACTTCCAAATAAAGAAAGCCGCTGTCTTTTTTGTACTTCACTATTGGAACGACAATAGGAAAATCTTATTATTTTATACCATTTGTCACTTCGGAATATAACTCATCTGGTTGAGAATAATACTCACCATCGTACCAATGACAATATATCATAATGTACAATTGTTTACTTGTGCCTACTTGGTATCTATCAGTTTTCTTTGCAGAAACATAATTACCATGATATTTATTAGCATGGTATGTAATCACAATACTACCATTATATGGAACTAAGTAGTCCCCCACATATGCACCGGTACCTACCTTTATATCCCTCTCGTTATAAATGGAGATATCATCAATATAGATACTAGAATGATAAGTGCTAGTATAAATGGTCACGTTAGTACTCCTATTCGGATCAGTGTTATCATCCACGATAGTAACATCTTTGTCTGCATCAGGTAACGGTTCATCGGGTTTGCAACCAACAAATGTCATTAATACAACACTCATGACCATAAATAAAATCTTTTTCATAAAAACTACATTTTAATAATTGTCTGTAAATTGGATATTCTCGGGGTTAACACGATAGATTTTTCCATCTGCGGTATCTTCTACAACGCCACAAGACAGGATTTTTCCATCTTCTGTTTGAGGGTGCAGTTCCGTTCCCCAAGTATGGAACAAACCCTCTCTTTGACGAACAGCATTCTCTCGCTGCTCATCGTTGTCATACTCACACAGCCCTTGTCTGGCATAACCAAGTAAGTCGCACCCTTCTAACGTAAACACACACGGGCGCAGATTTTCTTTGAAATTAGACATAACTTTAATAACTTTTATTTCTCACTCTCCCAGTGCGAAGTACATATAAAAAAAGCGTGGGAGATTGTATACTCACCTGAGGTATCGCCAAACACCCATCTTCGAATATACAACCACCCACGCACACCTACACCCGATAAGGGTGTAAGCCGCACGTGGCGTCCGAGTTGTATCCTTCGAAGGTTGTGAAAATTGGCGATTTTCAGGTGAAGGATTTATACAAACGCTTCTTATTTATGTCCGCCATACCTATCCGGTACAGCCACAAAGCCACCATTGGCAACTTTGCGCTGCAAAGTTACAACATTATTTTGGACTAAGCAAATAGGACTACCATTTATATTAACCTAAAATGACAACCATCCAACACCTTGATAACAATCCCCCACTATATTCCACTATTATATTTTGTCCGAATAATCATAGATATTTTGCAATTTGATGTTTTTATAGTACCTTTGCAGACAAAATAGTAATAGAAAATCCAATTTTATAAGATTTACATTACTTTTGCATAATCCGCTAATACACACTATATCATGCATCACAAACTCATCATCTTATCCTCTTCGTTGCACCACGAAGCATTGAGTTTGCCTTTTGAGCCTGACCCCGAATGGCTGATTGATAATCAAGTCGTTGCGGTACTTACAGGCGGCAGCGAAGCACTCTTTCTCGAAAAAGTACAATCGGGCGAAATCACTCTCGCCGAACCCATTTGCCTCATCGCTGGCGAGCAAAGCAACTCTCTTGCGGCGTGCTGCGAAATACTCAGTTGGATCAATCAACATCACGGACATGGACAGATTAGGACTCATCGGTAAACCGAGCGATTGGCTCATCGCTTCCACTTATGATGTGGAGGCTATTCGCACCCGTTTGAATTGTGAATTAGTGGAAATAAACATCTGCGAAGTAACCTCTCTCGGAGAGGTTGAAAGCGGAGAAGCAGGCGCATTAAAAATATACAACCGCCTGCGAGAAATAGTTGATACATATCAACTTACGGGGCTCACTCTCCGTTGTTTCGACTTGCTTACCACCGTCAAAAACACGGGTTGTTTAGCATTGGCAAAACTCAATGCAGAGGGTATTCCTGCCGCCTGCGAAGGCGATGTGCCGGCCCTGCTGACTATGGTACTGGCGCATCGACTGACCGGCTGTTCGGGCTTCCAATGCAACCCCGCTCGCATCAACACAACCACTGGTGAAATGTTGTGGGCGCATTGTACCATTCCGCTCAATATGGTGGAATGCTATGAATACGAGACGCATTTCGAGTCGGGTATCGGCATCTCCCTGCACGCCGACTTGCCGCTGGGCGACTATACATTAGTGAAAGTGAACGGCGACCTAACCCGTATCTTTGCGGAGAATGTAACACTCACACGCAACCAGCACCAGCCGAACCTATGCCGCACGCAAGTATGGCTCAAGACCCGTCATGTCATTCCCTACTTGCTGTCCGACCCCATTGCCAACCACCATCTCCTTGTCCCCGGACACCACGCCCAAGAGTTCGAGAAAGCAATCGGCAAATAGCACAAAAAAGAATCAATGCATATCCTGCCACAAGCGGAAGGCAGTGGCACGCAGAAAAGATAGATTGGAAATAATATCACGGAGCGAATGAAGATTACGCATATTGCGCTCCGAGTTAAGCCAAAGGTGCATATACCCACCCTCGGCATACTTACTTTGCAAGTGCTCGCACATTCGGGCAAAATGCCATTCAAAATCGGCAGTCGGATTTAGTTTTAGTCCGTATTGAAGCGTTCTGCGAATAACCGTCTCCGGCTCTAATTGCCTATCAGACTCTGCCACGATGGCACCATAGATAGTGCGAGGTGGCTGTTTGCTGCTGGCACGATGATCCTCTACAGCATCACGCATAATGAGCAGTTGTTCCTCTGTGAACCACTCGCGCAAATGCTCGTCTGCCATCAGTATTTCACCGGAATGAATATGATGAAACTCTCGGTCTATAGAAAGCCCCAAGTCGTGATAAGCGGCAATCACGTATGCCATATCCGTATCAACGTGATGTTCCCGGGCGAGTTTGACGCTTTCTGCAATCACACTCTCGGCATGGTCCCGCTGATGCCCTTTGTCAAAAGCCGCATAACGCGGTAGAACCGCCTGCTCTATATATTCAGCCAAAGAGGACATAGAAAAAAGGATTCAGAATGTACTACCACCCTCCTATCTCAAGAAAAGGTCGCCATAGCAGTAAAAGAAAAAAGAGAACGAGAAATCATTCATAATTCCTCATTCATAATTCATAATTAGATTTTATCCTAATCGGGAAATTTTCTTCACTTCCTCCTCGTTGAGGAGTTTGATTTTTCGCCCGTCCACGCTAATCAACCCTTCTTGTGCAAACTGACTAAGGGTGCGAATGGCATTGCTCGTCGTCATATTGCTCATATTAGCAAGGTCTTCGCGACTCATATACATCGAGAGCGTACAACCGTCTTCGTCCAAACCGTAATTATTCTTGAGTGTAAGCAACGACTCTGCCAAACGTCCGCGGATATGTTTTTGGGTCAAGTTGATGGTTTGTAGTTCGGCTACTGCCAAGTCGCGTGCCATTGCCACCAGCACTTGATAACAAAAATCGCTATTCTGGCGCAACAAAGTCAAAAACACAGAAGCAGGAACACGATAGGTTGTACAAGGCTCGAAAGCACTGGCACAAGAAGTGAAACGGTCCTCCCCAATAACGGCACGATAACCGAACATATCGTAGGGCTTCAGCAAACGGATAATTTGCGCACGCTGACTGATGCCCTCCTTATATATACGCACGCGACCGCTGATCAGCATCCACATATCGCCGGCCATATCGCCTTCGCTGTGAATCAGTTCATTTTTCTTGTAGTTGACAATCTCTGCCTGCTCGCTGACCCACTCTTTTTCGTCATCTGTCAGAACATCCCATATCGGGTTCAGTTCCCACATTTTTGCGTATGCGTCCTCTTTCTTCTTCATTACGTTGTTTCTAAATGTTTCGATCGTAAAAAATGTTTCGATTGCAAAGGTAACGTATTTCGGTGGATTATGCAAGTGTTTTTTGCGTTTTGCAAGCGAAATATATGTTTTTCAGCATAAAATCTTGCACATTCCGTAGAAATATAGTACCTTTGTGCGTTTATATAATACCCCTATAACGAACCTTTTATAAACCCTTTTTATCGTGAAAGTGAACTACCTCAAACAGAGACACATTGGTCTCAGTGAGCAAGATGAGCAAAAGATGCTCAAAGTGATTGGTGCCGAATCGGTAGAGCAATTGATTGCTGAAACGATGCCGGAAGATATTTTGCTCAAAGAGCCGGTTGAGTTACCCGAACCGCTGACAGAGCAGCAAATGCTTGACTCACTTACTGCTTCGGCGCAGGCTAATGTGCTGAACCGCAGTTATATTGGTCGCGGTTGGTATGGAACCATCACCCCATCGGTTATCCGCCGCAACGTGCTGGAAAACCCTGTTTGGTACACATCATATACACCATATCAGGCTGAGGTGAGCCAAGGACGTTTGGAGGCTCTGTTTAATTTCCAAACGATGATTTCTGACCTGACAGGGCTGCCTTTGGCGAACTGCTCTCTTCTTGATGAAGCCACTTCGGCTGCCGAAGCGGTTACAATGATGCGCAACTTGCGCTCGAGAGAGCAGGTGAAAAATGGGGTTTGCAAAGTATTTGTGGATGAAAAGATTTTTCCAAATACCTTGAGCGTTATGCAGACACGTGCAGCCGGACAGGGAATTGAGTTGGTCATCGGTCGGTACGCCGATTTTGAGCCGACAACCGACTATTTCGGTGCAATAGCACAAATGCCCAATGCCGATGGAGCCATAGAGGATTATACGGATTGGATTGAAGATTGCCATGCAGCGGGGCTGAAAGTGGCAATTGTAGCAGACTTGATGGCAATGGCATTGCTGCGGCCGTTAGATGCCGACATTGTATGCGGTACGGCGCAGCGTTTCGGTTTGCCAATGGGCTTTGGCGGACCTACAGCAGGCTATATGGCTACGCGAGACGAATACAAACGAGACCTGCCGGGACGTATTATCGGGCTTAGCAAAGATACCTATGAGCACCCGGCCTACCGTTTGGCACTACAAACGCGGGAGCAACATATCAAACGCGAAAAAGCCACCTCGAATATCTGCACTGCTGAAGCACTTTGTGCGATGATGGCTGGTTTCTATGGGGTTTATCATGGCGCAGAGGGTATTCGGGAGATTGCCGAGGGAATCCACTCGAAAACCACCTATCTCAACGAAATGATTCAGGCATACGGCTACCGACAGGAAAATACGGAATTCTTTGATACATTGAAGATTACTGCCGGTGAAAGTGCCGATTGGCAAACGCGCCTCAAAGAGAAAGCAGAAGCATTGGACATCAATCTCTATTACGATCAGGATGGTTGGGTTGGGATCTCGTTGGACGAGACCGTTACCATTGATGATATGAACGACCTTATCGAACTCTTTGCCGAGACAAGCGGAAATATGCCGCAATACGAGGAGAACGAGAGTGCTTTCGATGGATTGTGCTCAATAGACGAGAGTCGTATCCGTGAGGTGGATTATCTGCGTGCCGATGTATTCCGGAAGTATCACACCGAGACCGAAATGATGCGCTACATCAAGCGTCTCGACCGCAAAGACATCAGTTTGACACATTCGATGATTCCGCTCGGTTCGTGCACTATGAAACTCAACCCCGCCACAGCGATGACCCCAATCACATGGCCGGGATTTACTGCTGTTCATCCGATGGCTCCTGCCGATCAAGTGGAGGGATTCCGCGAGATATTGGACGAATTGGAAGAACAACTCTGCGCTATTACAGGCTTTGCTGCGTGCAATTTGCAGCCGACATCGGGTGCCGCTGGCGAATATACGGGACTGATTACCATTCGTGATTTCTTGCACAAGTCGGGACAATCACAACGTAACGTATTGCTTATCCCCGCTTCCGCACATGGCACAAATCCCGCTTCGTGTGTGCAGGCTGGTTTCGTACCGGTGGTAGTCAAATGCGACGAACAGGGAAATACAGATCTTAATGATTGGCGCGAGAAAGCAGAACAGAACAAGGACATCTTGGCTGGGTGTATGATTACCTACCCCTCCACACATGGTATCTTTGAGATGGCTATTCGCGAAATGTGCCAAATCATTCACGACAACGGCGGACAAGTCTATATGGATGGAGCCAATATGAATGCCCAAATCGGTTACACCAATCCTGCTTTTATTGGTGCCGATGTATGCCATTTGAATTTGCATAAGTCCTTTGCCAGTCCTCACGGCGGTGGTGGTCCGGGTGTCGGGGCTATCTGCTGCGCAGAGCATCTCGTGGCGTCTATGCCTACTGCTGACCATAACCGGGTTTCCTCGGCATTGTATGGTAATGCAAATATGGCACTCATTAGTTATAGTTACATCGCTATGATGGGTACAGAGGGGTTGCGTGCTGCTACGGCAGCAGCAATCTTGAGTGCTAACTATATGGCTGCCAAATTGCGTGATGCGTATGGTGTTGTATATGTAGGTACGCGCGGGCGAGTAGGACATGAGTTGATTCTCGATTGTCGCCAATTCCACGCTATTGGTATCACCGAGTCGGACATCGCAAAACGTTTGATGGACTTCGGCTATCATGCGCCAACACTCTCTTTCCCCGTACATGGCACACTGATGATTGAGCCGACGGAGTCGGAATCATTGCAGGAAATAGACCGTTTTATCGACGCTTTGCTTACTATCCGTGAAGAGATTCGCGAGATTGAGCGTGGTGAAGCGGAACCAAAAGATAATGTGTTGATTAATGCACCGCACCCCGAATACGAAGTGGTTGCCGACGAATGGAAACACTCTTATTCGCGTCGCAAAGCGGCTTATCCCACCGATTGGGTGGCAGAAAACAAGTTCTGGATACCTGTCAGCCGTGTGGACAACGGTTTCGGCGATAGAAACCTCGTAGCAAAGTATTAACATTTTTGGAATAGTCGAAAAAAGCACGCATTGCCGTTTTCCTAACTATTCCCTGACCTTACCCTGCAGTTAGCACAATTAGAATCCTTAATTGCAGAATCGAGTGGATGTCGGGAGGATAGCATCGCGCTGTGTATGTTAATTATTACTTGTTAATTGGATATTCAGTGTTAGTTGAATAAATGAAACCGAGTGAACAACTCAAAGAACATCTCCAGCATTATCAGCGTATGAAACCGCTGATTGCTATCAAGGAGTATTTTATGATAGCCGTCTGTACTATCCCCTATGCGCTATCGGTCAACCAGATTTTGGTGCCGCATACAATTGTCGGAGGTGGTCTTACCGGTTTGTGCGAGATTATCTATTTCGCCACGGGAACGCTTATACCTATTTGGATGAGTTCGATGGTACTCAACTTGATTCTGCTTGCTATAGCAGCATTCACTATCGGTTGGCGGTATTGCATACGAACGGTTTATGGTGTTTTCTGGCTTACTGTTTGGCTCAAGTTGGTGCCTATTGCTAAGGAACCTATCGTTTCCGACCCCTTTATGGGAGTTATCTTGGGAGGTCTCTGTGTCGGGTCTTTTTTAGGAATTTTATTCCTGAATAATGGTTCTACTGGCGGTACAGACATTATTGCTATGATCGTCAATAAATACCACCACCTGCCTATGGGGCGTGTGCTGCTTACGTGTGATATTGTCATCATACTTTGTGCCTATTTCCTGCCGGATGTGCGGAGTCTGGAAAAAGTATTGTTCGGCCTCTGCTATACGTTTATGTACTCTTCGGCGGTCGATTGGGTAATGAACCGTATGCGGCAGTCGGTGCAGTTCTTTATTATCTCAAAAAAATACAATGAAATAGCCGAAGCCATTATGACGCAGGTGCCGCGTGGAGTTACGTTTCTCGAGGCGCAAGGAGGCTATTCCAAAGAGCCTACCAAGGTTATCACCTGCATCGCGCGCCAACACGAATCAGCAAAGATCTTCCGCCTTGTCCGTTCCATCGACCCTGATGCCTTTGTGAGTCAGAGCAAAGTTCGAGGTGTCTTCGGGCAGGGATTCGACTCCATCAAAGAAAAAGCCTGATTTTGCTCTTATCACTATGAAGGATAGAAGGGAATATATCATTACTCGTGCAATGGAGTTATATGCTCTCAACGGCTATAACAACGTTTCTATCACCGACCTACAGATTGCCATTGATATGGGGCGAGGGACATTGTACTACTATTTTAAGTCGCAAGACGAGTTGTTCCAAGTATGTATGGAACGCTATTTTATGCGCCCTAAACAAAAAGCCCTCCAGCAGCCTGATACCATCCTTGTTCCCGATATGATACAGGCTATGCTCGGCTATTTGAATAGTCTGCAAGATGCCTTACAAACATTCGAGAACAAAAATATCAATACTACCAATGTGGTAAACCTAATGTTCACCGCTTATAATCTTTTTCCCCGACTCTCCCGAAAAGCCAAACGACTCTACACTTCGGAGATAGAACTTTGGAAAAAAGCCCTTCGCAATAGTATCCGCGCGGGGCTTGTGCGCCCAAATATAGACATTGACCTGCTGGCACTGATGTTCACACATGTAAAAGACGGCTACGACAGCGGACAAAATGGCGAAACGATGGACTTTAACATCTTCCCGAAACAATATAATTACCTCTATGAGTTGATAAAATCCGAATAAAATCTACACATTCAAAGACTTATAGATATACGGATTATGCATTGTTTTTCGCAGTTTGAACGGTTGTTCAAGTAAAAAGCAGTACCTTTGCACCGAAACCGCGCAAAGGATATGCCTATATTATATATTTATTCTATATTTATATTAAGGTGTAGCGCGCAAAGTAATTCATAAATTGTAACTCATTAGAAACAATATGGCAACGAAACACTATTTGGAGTTCCTTGAGGGAACAATGAAAAATCGTTGGAACGAGTTGGCACTCGCTGACTTGGATAGCAACAACAAGTACACATACGCCGGATTGGCAGAACAGATTGAGCGTCTGCATATTACATTTGAGGCATTAGGCATTAAACCGGGCGACAAAATAGCCCTCTGCGGACGCAACTGCGCCAACTGGGGCGTAACTTTTTTGGCTATTGAAACCTACAAAGCGGTGGCTGTAAGTATCTTGCCGGACTTTACCGGCGAAGGTATTCAGAACCTTGTAAACCACTCGGAGGCAAGCCTGTTCTATGTAGGTCCGAATGTGAAGAAGAAAGTAGATTTCAGTACGATGCCCGCCTTGAAAGGTATGGTGTTTATGGACGACTACTCGCTGGCTGGCAGTCAGAACGAAGAGGTGGAAAAAGCCTATGCACAAGTGGAGAGCCTTTTCAAAAAGAAGTTCCCTAAAGGCGTACAAAAAGATGATGTGCATTATCCGAATGACAACTTGGATGATTTGGCTCTTATCAACTACACCTCCGGAACGACCAGTGCCCCTAAGGGCGTGATGCTAAGCAACTTGAATCTGAGCGGAAACGTAGAGTTTGCCTGCAACCGTATTCCTCACAAACATGGCGACAAAGTGCTTTCCATGCTGCCTATCGCGCACATGTTCGGATTGATGTTTGAGTTCCTCTATCAAGTTTGCGACGGCGCAGAGACCTATTTTCTGACCAAGGCTCCAACCCCATCGGCACTGATGAAAGCCTTTGCAGAGGTACACCCGTTTATGATTCTGACGGTGCCTTTGGTTATCGAAAAAATCGTAAAGAAAAGCGTGTTCCCCGTCATCAATAAACCGATTATGAAAGTGCTGTGGCACACTCCGGGTATTAAAAATATCATTCGCAAGAAAGTGAACGAGAAACTGATGACGGCTTTCGGCGGACAATTGCGATACTTGATTATCGGCGGTGCTGCACTGAACAAAGAAGTGGAGCAATGCCTCAGAGATATTCGTTTTGTGTATTCCGTAGGATATGGCATGACCGAATGCGGACCGCTGATTTCGTATGAGGATTGGTATCGCTTCAAATTCCACTCTTGCGGAAAAGACCTGCCACAATGTCATGTGCGTGTGGATTCGGATGACCCGCAACACAAAGAAGGTGAACTGCAAGTGCAAGGAATCAACGTGATGAAAGGTTACTACAAAAACGAGGAAGCCACCAAAGCAGTCTTCACCGCAGACGGTTGGATGCGCACGGGCGACCTCGGAATCGTTGACGCAGAGGGAAATATCTTTATCAAAGGTCGTAGCAAAAACATGATTCTCGGACCTTCGGGACAAAACATCTACCCCGAGGAGATAGAGGACAAACTGAACAACATGCCCTGCGTGGTTGAGTCTGTAGTGGTTGACCGAGAGGGTAAACTTGTGGCTTTGGTATTCCCCGACAACTCGCCCGAAGGTAAGAAACTGCTCCATGGCGCAAACTCCTTCAACGAGATTATGGAGCAGAACCGCAAGGAACTGAATAAACAGCTCCCACAATACAGCCAAATCACCGCTATCGAATTGGTAGCCAACGAGTTTGAGAAGACTCCGAAACGCTCTATCAAGCGTTTTATGTACAAGTAAATTTCTGCTTTTAGTATATTTTCATTCGTATCTTACTCATTATATTTTGCAGCGAGTACTGCAAAATATAATGGGCAGGGTATGGGTATGCCCGATTGGTCGATTTTTGTGTTTCCCACGCCTCCGGTGGCAAGAAATATAAAAAGAAATTGAATAAAATATATGCAACTATCAATAAACAAACTACTCTACCAATAAGTATAACTTGTATATAAATAAAACAACTAATCAAATAAAATTCGTAAAGTAATATGAAAAAGAGTATTTTTATTTTGATGGCATTAATATGCTTGGTTTCATGTGAGTACAAACGCCCGGAGGTAATTGTCGGAACGAACACCCTAACAATAGGTGAAGAAACAGTTATCGAGGTGAAACACCCACGCGTACGAGATATTGCATTTACATTGCTTCATGCCGAAGATTCTATTTGTACTTTAGGCGACCGTACAAAAAAAACAATTATAGTACATGCAAACAAAGTAGGTATAGATACAATTCAAGTGGATTATGTTTATACCCAAAGTATCTATGCCTATGGGGAATTCGAATATATCCCCATCACCGTTTTGCCAAAAGAATAACACCCCATAGCCTTGCAAAAAGGCGCATTTTCACTCCCTGCTTCAAGCGGGTCTCGGAGCAGGGAGTTTTTGTTTTGAAATCGAAACTATAGCGGCTGTTCGCTATAGACAACATAAATAAGGTATTAGTATGACAAAGATTAAAGGAAAGAATGTCCTCATCACGGGTGGGGCATCGGGTATTGGAAAGATTATGGGGCGGATTTGTCTTGAAAAGGGTGCGAAGAATTTGATTATCTGGGATGTGAATCCTACTTCGTTAGAGGCTACCCGTATGCAATTCAGCACGTTAGGCAATGTAACGACCTATCAAGTGGACATCACAAACGATGAAACTGTGGTTGAGACCTATCGGCAAGTATTGAGCAAGTTTGAGCGCATCGGCGTACTTATCAACTGCGCCGGTATCGTACGCGGAAACAAAACATTTAATCACAATACGATTGACGATGTGCGCCTGACTTTCAATGTGAATAGTATTGCGCCGATGGTACTTTCGCTACAAGCGTTGCAACCTATGCTCGACCAAAACGAGGGACATATCTGCAACATCGCTTCGGAGGCGGGTATGATTTCCAACCCGAAAATGACTGTTTATGCTGCCAGCAAATGGGCGGTAATCGGTTGGAGCGACTCGCTGCGTATTGAACTGAGCGAGATGAAAAAGAACGTACACGTTACCACCATCGCACCCTACTATATCAACACAGGAATGTTCGATGGTGTAGAGTCGCCTATATTCCCAATCCTCGACCCCGAAAAGACATCCAAGAAGATTATCCGTGCCATTGAACGCAATCAGGATTTTTGTGGACTGCCATGGGGATTCCATTTCGTACGTTTTATGCAAGGTATTCTGCCGACGAAAGTGTTTGACTTTGTGTTTGGTACAGTTTTTGGTATATTCAAAGCGATGGACCATTTCACAGGTCGGAAATAAACACATTATGACAGAGATAGAACGAATACACGATGTGCAAAAGGCGTTTTTCCAATCGGGGAAAACACTCGATTATGCTTTCCGCAAAGAGATGTTGCAACGGTTTGACCATGCCCTGCATACATACGAAAAAGCACTGACCGATGCCCTTTGGACAGACCTGCACAAGTCGTATGAAGAGGCGTACCTGACAGAAATTAGCATCGTCTATGGCGAGATACGCAACCACCTGCGCCACTTGCGCTGTTGGATGCGTCCGGAGCGAAAATCATCACCGATAAGTATCTTCCCCGCACGGAGCAAAGTCATCACGGAACCATTGGGCAATACGCTCATCATAGCACCATGGAACTACCCAGTGCAGTTGTTACTCAATCCGCTTGTGGGGGCTATCTCGGCAGGGTGTACGGCTATGCTCAAACCTTCGCCATACACGCCACATGTGTCGGCAGTGCTGAGTGAGATGATACGCACCACATTTTCAGAGGAATACATCGGTATCGTAGAGGGACACCGCGATGTGAATCAGGCTCTTTTGGAACAACGCTGGGACTTGATTTTCTTTACCGGCAGTCCCGATTTGGGCAAGAAAGTGATGCTTGCAGCGTCAAAATATCTCACACCTGTAGTGTTGGAATTAGGGGGCAAGAGCCCATGTATCATTGACCGCGACGCCGACTTGAAAGTGGCTGCCAAACGTGTAGCATGGGGCAAATCACTCAATGCAGGACAGACTTGTATTGCACCTGATTATCTAATGATTCACCGCGATGTAAAAGACGAGTTTCTCCGTCTGCTCAAACAGGAATTTGAACATCTGTTGGGCAAGAATCCGCAAGAGAGTCAGCACTTTGTGCGTATAGTGAGTGAACGGGCATTTGAACGCCTAAACGGCTACTTGAAGGACGGAAATATCTATTTGGGTGGCAAAAACGACCCGCAAGAGCGTTATTTTTCACCCACGATTCTGACCGATGTGCACCCCGACAGCCCTGTGATGCAAGAAGAGATATTTGGTCCGATATTTCCGGTACTGACTTTCAATGATTTGCAGGAAGTGATTGATTTTGTAGCGAATAGAGAAAAACCATTGGCACTATACTACTTCGGCAGCCATGGCGCGCATATCCTCAAACATACTTCGGCGGGCGGCACGTGTATCAACGATACGATTATGCATATCGTGAACAATAGGATTCCGTTTGGCGGTGTGGGCAACTCGGGTATGTCGGCATACCACGGCAAAGATTCCTATTTGGTATTCAGCCATCGACGTGCTGTAGTTACTACCCCTACATGGATTGATATGCCTTTCCGCTATATGCCCTACTCGCTCTTCAAGTGGGTAAAAAAGATGTTATAAACACTCTCTCCGAAGCCGACTTCGGTGTAGGAGCATTCCTGCTTGCCACTTGCGAGTATTATCGTTATATTTCGCAATAAAATTACTTATCGGTCTCCTGTATTAACTTGGAGACAAGACGGTAAAGCGTGCGAAGGTCGTCAGTGTGGAGAAGAGATAGGTGATGCTGCATCACGTTTTCGTCCCCCCGGAGAGCAGGTCCCGTCTGGGCTTCACGTGGCGAAAGCAAATGTATTTTCTCTGCCGTTCGGTCTATAAGCGGCAATAAGGCTTGGAACGGGATACTTGTACCACGCAGTATATCTGCAGCAATGGCATACATCTCATTGGTAAAATTATTGGCAAAGACTCCTGCTAAATGCAGGCGTTCACGGTCGTATTGGTTCGCCTCATAGATACGTGGTGTGAGCGTCTGCGCAAGAGTATAAATGGCACTGATGTCATCGATATTGCGCCCTTCGATAAAGACGGGAATAGTGGTAAAATCCTCTATCAGGTGTGCTTTGCTGAAACTTTGAAAGAAATAAAGGACACCTGCATGCGGTTTGTCTTCGCCAAAAACCGACAACGGCATAGTACCCGAAGTGTGAAGATGTAACGCACGCGGTGCGTGTACTTGTGCTACCACCTGCTCTAATGCTTCGTCCCGCACGGCGTAAACAAACACATCCGCTTCGGACAAATCGCCCAAGCCACCCCTACTCGATACCATCTCGGCACGCACACCGTTCTTCTCAAAAGCATGCAGCAGATTGCATGCTACATTGCCCTGACCAACAATAGTGATTCGCATGGTTTACAAAGTTAGGTTCTTATAGAACTCAGAAACAGCAACGATGCCGTTTTCCCAAGTCTCAAGATCCATAGACTCGTTTGGGGAATGAATTGCGTTCTGCTCCAAGCCAAAGCCCATAAGAATGGTCTTCTTACCAAGGATCTGCTCAAAAGAAGAGATGATCGGGATACTACCGCCACGACGGGCAGCCAACGGACGTTTGCCAAAAGCGACCTCAAAGCCTTTCTCTGCAGCCTTATAGGCGGGGATATCAATCGGGCAGATATAGCCCTGACCACCATGCATAGGTATTACTTTTACACGGACACCAATGGGTGCAAGTTGTTGCATATAGCCGGCAAAGGCTTGACTGATATGCTCATGGTCTTGGTTTGCCACCAGGCGGCAACTGACTTTGGCAAATGCTTTGGACGGCAAGACAGTCTTGCTACCATCACCCGTGTAGCCGCCCCAAATACCGCAAACGTCAAATGATGGACGGCAGGAGTTTCGTTCCAAGGTGGAGTATCCCTCCTCACCAAAGGTAGCATCCACATCAATGGCACGGCAGTATGCCTCTTCGGAGAAAGGTATTTGCGCTATCATATCACGCTCGTCGGCAGGAATGGACAGTACATCGTCATAGAAATGCGGAATCGTGATACGTCCATGCTTGTCCACCACCTGTGCAAGCATCTCACAAAGGGCGTTGATGGGATTTTTGACAGCACCGCCAAAATGTCCGCTATGCAGGTCTCTATTGGGACCGTCCACTTCAATCTGCCAATAGGCAAGTCCACGCAAACCCGTAGTGATAGATGGTGTATCCTTACCAATCATCGAAGTATCGCTAACCAAAATAATGTCACACGCAAGGAGTTCTTTATGCTTGTGGAGAAATGCCTCGAGGGAGGGACTTCCAATCTCTTCTTCGCCTTCGAAGATAAACTTGACACGGCATTTCATCAGTCCTTCGCGCACCATATACTCAAAAGCCTTGGCTTGTATCATCGCCTGCCCTTTGTCATCGTCAGCACCACGGGCATAGAGACGACCATCACGAATATCAGGTTCCCACGGATTGGAAACCCATTGGTCAAGAGGTTCTACAGGCATGACATCATAGTGGGCATAAACAAGAACCGTCGGGACCTGCTTGTCCTCTATACAGTCGGACATATATTCAGCATATACAAAAGGATTGCCATCGGAGGGCATTACCCTGGCCTTTTGGCAACCGGCTGCCAAGAGCAGTTGGCACCAACGCTCGGCACAACGCTGCATATCCGACTTATGTTCAGGCTGACAACTGACACTCTGAATACGAATAAGACTCGCCCATTCCTCATAGAAACGGGTACGATTTTCGGCAATGTATGAACGGATATCCATGGTAATTATGAATTATGAATTATGAATTTGATAATGCTTTATCTGAACTTGTGTGCAAAGCCGATGGAAAGTAGTTCGCGGAACTGCATCTTGGCTTTCTCGTCGCCCGTATAGATGACGGTATTATCATAGCGTGGATGGAGCATTACACGCGCCGAGAAGAAACGGTTGATAATAAAATCACAGTTCACCTCAAGGTCTAACTCCACCTTTTTATAGTTGGTGTACATGTAAAATTTGGTTTCCAAAGCAATCTCTCGCACTGGTTTCCACACATACTCCACACGGACTGAACTACCAACATCGTTGAGCGTTTTCTGCCCGACCGGAATACTATAGTCGGTCTGCTTCATATTGACGGTATCGCCCACATGCACCATCTTATATGCCAGTGGCGAAAAGGATATACTCAGCCCCGGCACAGGTTTATAATCAAGACCCAAAGCAAGGTTTACCCGCAAAGGTGAGAGCGGCGCCGACTTTTTCTCACGGGTATTCGCCTTATAAGTATTGAATAGTCGCGTCTCAAACTCCGCCGAGAACGAATAGTAGAGTTTGTTTGTTACCGCCCGATAGTTGGCTTTGGAATAGATACGGAATAGATCATCGGTAGTATTGATTTTACGAAGCGAGTCGCCACTGACGGTAGATCCGCCTGCCCGCCATTCGCCCGTATTCTCCCACGTGAACCGTTCTGTATAATATCCTGCTGTTCCCTTGAAAATACTAAGTACCGCAAAAGAGGACGATCCCCCTTGA
>OQVT01000271.1_pt1 | contig 26569 bp, 18 predicted proteins | sample 1691561 | NCBI WGS metagenome assembly OQVT01 (sample SAMN03418260, study PRJEB22391) | human gut metagenome | biome: human-gut; feature: organic feature; material: feces | host: Homo sapiens | place: Tanzania | collected 2013-01 | reverse complement strand
GGATTACCTTAAAGAAATACTGCTAAACGCTAAACTTTGATGCGGTTGCCCTGCATTTTTCCTTATTTTTATTGCAATTTAACGAAATGTAACTATCTTTGCACTACTAAAATAAAACAGTATAGAATATGAAAAGGTTATCATTTTTCATCTCTATCTTACTGACTCTCTTTTTGTCATGTACAAAAAATGAGAATCTCTTTGAAAAGCAACAGGAAGATTCAACTTCAATTGAGCAATTCTCTATTCTCTTATCAAAGGCCGTTTATTCGGAACCGTCTCTTAGAAATTTCATTAAAGATGAAGCCCTTCAAAGGAAAGACTTTGACTTCGATGTGTTTGAACCTTCCAAGAAATACTAGAGGAATACGACACCTCCAACATCCTTCCTTTAGTTGAAATGGAGCATCCGCTTTTAACTATTTTTGTTCCAGACTGGTCTTGGGTAAATGATGATTGCTTCTCTGTTGAAAAATGGGATTGTTCCATCCCTGATGTGGGAGTTAGCTTTCTTGCTGGGAACAATATGCGCAAGATCTACTGGAATGGCGAATACGCGTTCACAATGAAGGCTGGCGAGTTTTGCTCAACTCCAACAATGATTGTGAAAGATAATGATAGATTAGTAGCAGATGCACACACAAAATGCCCTGGAAAGCAAACGTACAGTTTTTTCTGCGACGACTTAATCGACCTATCATCAAAATCACTCCCAAAGACTAAAACATCATCTAGTTATACAACATATGACCTTCCATATGAAGTGGCGTCAGAATTTGTAGACAACAATGTTCTGACCAAAAGAACATCTTCTGCATATGCCGTTAACGCACAAGATGAAAGAGTCTTTCAAAGAGATCATATTTATTATGGTATGACATCTCAAATTGATAGTGGTTATGTTAATCCTAATTATCACGAAACTCTTTATCGATTCAAGTTGTCTCCTAATGAAACAGGTCTAATGGATGACCCTAAAGACGATAAAACGGGTAATGATTTCGTCACCAATACTTATTATTATGAAGCATCTTGGGGGTCAGCAAAAAAGCTAAGTGAATCCCAAATAGCCTCTATGAGTTGGGGAAAGGGAGCCGCAGACTTACATATAAGAATAAACATAGGCGTAAAAACTATAACAAAAAATGTAACAGTCAGTTTTTCGGATGCTTTCTATGTCAAAAAAGTAGAATTGAGAGAAAACTATAACTGGCTTGGAGCACTAAAATCAAGAACATATTATCTTGGTGTAGGAACGGATGGCGGAAATAAGGAATGGCTTGAACCTAAATGGGTCGTTGCTAATCTGCAATTATTCTATTGGGACTTGTCGCAATTCCCAACAAATTATATAGTCGAATTTATAGAATATGACAAAGCCGCCAAGAAAACTTGGAAGGACGAACATACATTCACTTTTGCCGCAAATTTCAGTTCTTCCGTAGACGCCAGTGTTCCAATTGAGATTGTCACAGTTAAACGTGGTTATGGCTATGGCGTTTCGGCTACATATTCAAAAACATATAGCAATGTGGTCGAAACAACCGAAGAGTCGGACAATCTTGGTAGTTTCTTTGTTCATTATACTGATAAAGTCTTTTTGGATAAAGTAAGTTCAAGAACAAGAGTTAAAACATATAGTACGGGTGCTGTTGACGCGCAAATAATTCCATTTTACGAATAAAATCTTTACATTATGAAGAATAAATCTTTAATATGTCTGTTTTTGTCTATTGCCGCATTATCTTCTTGCGAGCAAAAGACGACTATTACTGAAGAGGATATTCTAAATGAATATGTTGGAGAGTTTGAAATAGTCCTTATGGATTGGACGACAAATAATGAAGACTGTTTAGCATTTGACCTAAATAATGACGGACAGTATACAAACGATGTTATTAGTGAGATTAGAAATCTTCCGGGTATGATTCACGAACCCCTTTCCCGTTTTGTAATAACGAGAAAGGGAAAGGGGAGATTCCTCTTTAAATTGCCCGTTGTAGATTATTACTTAGACTCTGGCGACCATACTACACTTCTCCCTACTACCTATGTTAATCAGGTAGAAGTTCCACTTGATATTATAATCAAAGATGATCAAACTTTAGAATCAAATGTCTTTTCTCACTTTGATTGGGCAGATAATGATCGTATCGGTATAAAGAGCGTATCCGATATAAAAATTACAGGAGCGCGACATGATAGAATTGACATTGAGGTAGGTCACTATTTGATTTACGACAATCTCACTCAAAAGCTGATCGACGGCTCAGTGAAAATTTGGCTCTCGAGAATATAATCGCTTTCAATATAGGTTTTATACACAATAAAATTTGAAATTAACACTTCTTCGACAAAACATAGTTCGAGGAGGTGTTATTTTTTTGTCGCTCGCTATATGTATTTTCGCAGATCCCGCTTATGTCCACGCAGTTTTCGCTTTGTCCGGTTTTTAGCGACTCTCTCGGCAGACTACGGCGTAGTGGCTTTGGGGTGTAAAGTCGGTGAGGAGTTCTCGGCTTTCACTGATTTGGCGGCTTAGTTCGGCATTATCGGGAGAGTAAAGCACGGCCATCTCGTATTTTCCGCTATCTGAAGGGTCGAGATGTCTGTCGAAATAGTTTCTGGCGATGAGTCCCATATTATTTCGCACATTCAGTTCCACACAGGGAGTCAAAGTCCCTAAGGAGTCTATGAACATATCAACTCCTATCGTGCCGGCGTATTTTCCGCAAAACTCCCGTCGAAGGAACTCCGCCACTCCGTCCTTTACCTCCATAACGAATCCGGGGTCGATATACGAAGAGAGGATGGATAACATGTTTTCGTTAGAAGCGAGGAGATTCCCGGTGTAGGCCCCGTGAGAAGTCTTGAAAAGCGAAAAGCCATAGAAATGCACGTCAGAAGGCTCCACGCGAAACTGATAGGAAAAGTCTCTCGCCACCACCTTACGCCTTTCCACTATCACGCTCCCCTGCTTGGCAATTATCTTTTCGCACCATCCCAAATCGCTCGCCGTCCACGAATCGCGCCTTACGGGCCTCAAGCCCTTGCCGCTGCTTGACCACGGAGACTTGATGATGGTATCTCCGTACTCCTCCACCAGAGCCCTGGCATCCTCCACGCTAAACGCCTCACGGGCAGAAGTTTGGCACCAGAGAGGATTGGCCCGTCCCTCCATCAGAAAATCCGCACACCTAATGGACATACGACGATGCGAAAGGTCCCGCACACGCTCCAAGTCGGCATCGGAAGGAAGCTCCCGGGCATCTACTCCGTCGCGCAACATCCTATGTCTCACGGCCTTGTCCCATCCCCAAACCACTATCGGAGACGAGTCGTCCAGAAAGCGCATAATGCTCGCACAATCCCGGCTAAAGAAGGCAGCGGAATGCGGAGGCACGAAGCTCGCGTCGTTATTGGCCAAAGCCAAATCGTGATCAGAATTGAAGATAATTATCCGGGAAGGACTCATAAATGCGGCAAATTTACTTAAATTTGTAGATTATGAAAAGATTTGTCTTAGTTTTATCGGCATTGGCCGTTAGCATAAGCGCCTTCGCGCAAAGAGAATACGCAAGAGAGTTGCTCGAGCAGGATGTGACGCGCAGTATGAACTTGCACCATAACTACGAGGCTCCCGAAAAGGTGGTGGACACCCCGGCGCCGAAAGGATATAAACCATTCTATATCAGCCATTATGGCAGACACGGAAGCAGATATCACTGGACCGCGAACCATATAGACAGAGGCCTTTCGATAATGGATTCGCTCGCAGCTCACGACCTTCTTACCGAAGAGGGCGCAGCAGTAAGGGCCGACCTGTGGCAGATAAAGGACGCCCATAAGGGAGTGGTAGGATACCTGACGCACAAAGGCGCAGAGCAGCATCAGGGAATAGCCCACAGGATGTACGAGCGTTGCCCTAAGGTGTTCGAACAAAAAGACAGACAGAGAGTTGAGGCCGTATCCACGGCAGTTCAGCGCTGCATTCAGAGTATGGCCAATTTCTGCCTCCAGCTCACCCGCGAGAACCCTTCGCTGCAGTTCACGATGGACGCCGGAGAGCGCTATGCCGAATACCTGTCGAATTCTTCGGGACTAAAATATGTGGACAAAAGCAGGACTAATGCCATTCTGGATTCCCTCATCACTACCGAGCTCGACCCAAGTCGCATAATGGCTTCGTGGATAAAGGACGAAGCGGCTGCGGAAAAATATGTCCATAACCCTCGGATATTCATCTACTACGTGTTCTGGGCCGGCAGCATAGGCCAATGCCTTGACATCGAGGACCCGTACATCTATCGTCATTTCACCTTCGACGAGATTTATGCCCTCTGGGCCTATAACGACGCCTACTACTACTCGAGTATGTGCGGAAATCTCGAAAACGAAAGAAATGAAGACTTGATAGGCCAACGAATCCTGAAAGACATCTTGGAAAAGGCCGACTTGGCCCTCGAAGAAGGCAGCGACAAGGCTGCGGACCTCCGCTTCGGACACGACTCGGCGCTTTCCCCTCTTATCAGTCTTCTCAGAATAGAGGGACTGGAGGAAGCGCACAGCGTAGCCCAGGCTCCCGACGTGTGGTTCGGATTTAGGAGTATGCCTATGGCATCGAACCTTCAGATGATTTTCTATAAGAACAAGAAGGGAGACGTGCTCGTAAAGCTTCTCTATAACGAAAGGGAGACCACCATCCCGGCAGTGCAAACCTGCTGCGGTCCATACTACAAATGGTCTGAATTAAGAGAATATTTCACCTCATTACTATAGTAGCTAATGTCGCCTTTCCTTTTAGTCTTCGCGGTAATCATCGTTATCTGCGTGTTTTTAAATAAGTTGTCCAGCAAGCTGGGCATCCCGGTGCTTTTGTTCTTCCTAATGCTGGGACTGCTCTTCGGAATGAAAGACCCCGAGTTCGCCGACAACACCTCCTGGCTAGTCGGAGACATAAGCACTATAGCGCTGATTTTCATTATGTTCTATGGCGGATTCGGAACGAGATGGAAATCGGCCCGTCCCGTCATCTTGGAAGCAGGACTTCTCGCCACGGTAGGAGTAGCCCTCACGGCAGTGTTCGTGGGATTTTTCTGTCATTTGGTACTGAAATGGGGTATGGTAGAGAGCCTTTTGATGGGTGCCGTAATCAGCTCTACGGACGCAGCTTCGGTGTTCTCGATACTGCGTACTAGAAAGCTTGGCCTGAAGAATAATACTGCTCCGCTCATCGAGGTAGAGAGCGGTTCGAACGACCCGATGTCATATATGCTAACATCTATTATGCTCTCGCTGCTCACAGGTTCCATATCGACGAGCAGCATCGTCTGGGACATCGTATCCCAATTGGCATTCGGAATCGGCGGCGGTCTGGCCATAGCCTACGGGGCCAAGTTCCTCCTGAAGAAGGTGAATGTGAAGAACAACGGGTTCGATTTGCTCATTTTCATCTCGATAGCCATAATCTCGTACACAGTTCCGGATATGATAGGAGGCAACGGCTTCCTGAGCGCATATATCGTGGGTATTTTCTTAGGTAATACGGACTATCCGGGACGCAAGTCGATGGTGTCGTTTTTCGATGCACTGACCAGCCTTATGCAGATCGTCATCTTCTTCCTCCTCGGTATGCTCGCCGTGCCTCAGCAGCTTCTTCACGCCATGGTGCCGGCTCTTATCATCTTCGCATTCCTTACTATCGTGGCCCGTCCGCTGTCGGTCTATGGAGTATTGGCTCCTTTCAAGAAGTACCCGCTTAACCAGATAGGACTGGTGTCGTTCGTAGGCCTTAGAGGTGCCGCTTCCATAGTGTTCGCCATAATGATACTGAATTCAAACGCCGGACTTACGCACGACATATTTAGTATAGTCTTCTGTATAGTGCTCATCTCCATAGCCTTACAGGGTTCGCTGGTGCCATTCGCCGCTAAGGTGACTGGAATGATAGACTCTTCTTCCGACGTCATGACTACATTCTCCGACTTCGAGAAGAATTCGGCGATGTCGTTCGGAAGCATAGCCATATCGAAAGAAAGCAGATGGAAAGGCAAGACGATTAGCGAGCTGTCTCTTCCTCAGGACTGTCTGATAGTGCTGGTACTCAGAGGAAAGGAGCGCATAGTTCCTAACGGGGACACGGAGCTTTCCACCGGAGACGAAGTGATTCTGTGCACGAAGGCCTACAAGGACAAGAAAACCGACAACCTGCAGTATAACACGGTGTCTGCCAAGTGGTCCGGCTGTAAGGTCCGCGACTACCCTAACGATGCCAATTGTCTGCTGGTCCTCATTCAGCGCGGCGATGAGAACATCATCCCTAACGGAAACACCGAGCTGAAAGAAGACGACGTGCTGGTAATCCTACACCGCGATTCACTCGCCTAGCTTCAATTTCTCTACGAATTTGTCGATTTTACGCATCTGCGCCGGAATGGCTATACGCTGAGGGCAGTGCGATACACATTGGCCACAAGCGATGCAGTGCGATGCCTGACGAAGTTTAGGCACGCTCCTGTCGTATCCTATCAGGAATACCCTGCGCGCACGCTTGTAATCGGGATCTTCCGGCCCGTGATTAGGGAAATTTCCTTCGTTTATGCACTTGTTATAGTGAGCGAAGATGGCCGGGATGTTAAGACCATAAGGACAAGGCATACAATATCGGCACCCTGTACACGGGATGTTCTTCAAGTCCACTATGTCGCTCGCCACACCCATAAGGAAGCGATTTTCCTCTTCGCTGATAGGCGCGAGCGGCGAAAAAGTGCGGGTATTGTCGATAAGGTGCTCCATATAAGTCATTCCGCTCAGCACGCACAGCACGTCTTCAGGAGTGCCGGCAAATCGGAATGCCCAGCTCGCGATGCTCCTTTCAGGCTCTCGCTGACGGAGTTTGGTAGATATGAAGTCCGGCACCTTAGCCAATCGTCCACCCAGAAGAGGCTCCATCACCACTACCGGGATGTGTCTTTTATGCAGCTCGGCGTAAAGGTATTTCGCATCGGTATTTTCCGGATTTATCTGTTTCGCGTGTTCCCAGTCCAGATAATTGAGCTCTATCTGCACGAAGTCCCAGTGGTACTTTCCCTCGTCGTGCCAAGCGAGCGCCCTATCGAACACAGCGACGTCGCCATGGTAGGAAAAACCGAGATTACGGATGCGTCCGGCAGCCTTTTGCTCCACCAGATAGTCCAATATACCATTATCGATAAAGCGACTATAGAACTCCTTCATACCACTTCCGGTGCCTATCGCGTGAAGAAGAAGGTAGTCCACATAGTCCGTCTGCAACTCCTTAAGCGAATTCTCGAACATCTCTATGGAAGCCTCGCGACTCCAAGTCTCGGGAGCGAAGTTGGAAAGCTTCGTAGCTATGAAGTAACGGCTTCTATCATAACGCTTCAAGGCATCGCCCGTAGCCTTTTCGGAAAGTCCTTCACAATAAGCCGGAGACGTGTCGAAATAATTCACTCCGTGCTCCAACGCATAGTCTATCTGACGGTTGACCATCTCCTGGTCTACAGGAGCGTCGGCCGCCTCCCCTGTCTGAGGAAGGCGCATCATACCGTAACCTAAAAGTGACACTTTGTCACCGGTTCCGGGATTGACTCGGCAAGTCATCTCCCCATTACCCTCAGTGCTCGAAACATTCTTACATCCGGAAATCGCAGCAGCGCCACCGGCCAATCCCGTAGCACCTAATACCTTCAGAAAATCCCTTCTATTAATTTTCTCTGCCATAATCAGATAGTTCTATGAATTTCGTTACCTTCCACATAAATGGCGCTAAGCGGACGCGCCGGACACAGGTTCTCACACGTTCCACACCCTATGCAACGCTCCGTGTCGATAGACGGGACGTGCTTCGAATGGTGGTCGTTCGCGTCGAGCGGAACCATCTTTATCGCCCCTGTAGGACAATGCCTTGCGCAGTTTCCACACGACACGCCGTCGCTCACGGGAAGACAATTCTGCTTAATCCACACCGCGTGCCCTATCGAAATCGACGACTTCTCCTCCACGCTAATCGGACGAATCGCCCCTGCCGGACACACTTGGCTGCATTTGTTACACTCCGGACGGCAATACCCCTTCTCGTAAGACATCGTAGGCTGCATAAAATGCTGCAAATCAGCCGACGGACGCAGCACATCGTTCGGGCACACGCTCACGCACAGCTGACACGCAGTGCAATGCCCATACATATTCTTCACGGACAGCGAGCCCGGCGGCGTAATCGGCGTATCCCTGTGCGGGGCCTTCTTCTTCTCTATCACTGCCAATCCGCCATCCACCTTCTTCTTTCCTTGGCCAAATGCCAATTCTGTAGTCGCCAGCGCCGTACCCACCAGAAACGCCCTTCTCGCAGAATCCGTTTCCTGCGTCGAAGGTGCCTTCTTGGAAGACTTGTGAGTAAAGCTGATGGCCTTTTTCTTACAATTATCGATACAATCCCCACATACCACACATCGCGAATAGTCTATGGTATGGCTCTTCGGATCTATGCAAGAAGCCTTGCACTTCTTCGCACACAGTCCGCAACTCACGCAAGCATCCTCGTCGATATGCATCTTGAACCAAGCGTGACGAGCGAAAAGACTTAGGAAGGTACCCACCGGGCATATAGTGTTACAATAAGCCCTGCCGTCTTTCCACGAAAGGAAGGTTATGACAATCAGAGTCAACACAGCCACCACGAAGGTAGGAAGGCTGCGCATCCACACTTCTCGACTATAAAAGGCATAGGAGTCGGCACGTTCCGCCAGATATGCAAAGAAATTATTACCCCACTGATAGATAGGGCTTAACAGATTCTGAACCATACGGCCGTAAGCGCTATACGGAGATAGAATCGCCACGAAGGAATTGAGCCCGAAAATCAGCGCGACTACCACTAATGCCAGCACCACATATCTCGCTACCTTATGCTCCTTCCTATACTGAAAACGCATCTTTTTCTTCTTTCGCAGACCGCTGAGATGGGACACCCCATCTTGAAATATGCCAAGCGGGCAGATTACGGAGCAATATATCCTACCCAGCAGGAGAGTCAGTGCGAGAACCGCCGCAATCACGCCTATATTCAATGCCAATGCGGCAGGAAGAAACTGTATTTTCGCAAGCCATCCCAGATAAGTATGGAGGGCGCCCGTAAAGTCTAAGAATAACAAGGTGACTGCCGTAAAGACTATCACAGCCAAGATAGTTCGAATCTTTCGTAACATAACCAATCGTCTTTTCGAGAAGTAAAGGTAACTAATTTTTTTAACAAGCCGTATAATTACTTATCTTTGTAGGCTCGGTTTTTGAGGCAAATTGAAATCCGATAATTTTAAATGAAAATAAGATAAATGAGCATTTGGCTAATTATGTTGCTTGTGATGGTCGCGAGTGCGCTCATACAGGCAGTTTTGGAATCGAAATTCACTAAATATTCTAATGTTCCCGCAAGCGTCACCGGAGCGGAAGCTGCACGTAAGATGCTTGCAGAGAATGGCATAAACGATGTTACCGTCACTTGTATAGGAGGACATCTCACCGACCATTACAACCCTACGAACAAGACTATAAATCTAAGTGAAAGCGTATACAATTCCCGTAGCATAGCAGCAGTGGCAGTAGCGGCACACGAGACGGGCCACGCGCTCCAGCACGCACAGGGCTATGCCCCTGTCAAGCTCCGCAGCGCATTGGTTCCCGTAGTAAGTTTCTGTAACCAAGCAGTTTCATGGGTGTTGCTTCTGGGTGTCATAATGTCAGAGGCATTCCCGGGACTTCTGTGGGCAGGCATAACGATGTTCGCCATGACCACACTTTTCTCCTTCGTGACCCTGCCGGTCGAGATTAACGCAAGTGCTCGTGCGATAGAATGGCTGGACTTCTCCGGAATCACGGACTTCGAGACTACTCCTATGGCGAAGGATGCCCTGCGCTGGGCAGCCTACACCTACGTAATCGCAGCCATAGGCTCACTCGCCACACTCCTTTACTACATAGGAATAGCGAACAACAGAAGAGACTAAGATGAGCGAGAATAACAAACTATATCCGATGAGCTTCTGCCCTCTGGAAGACAAATACCTCTGGGGTAAGGAAAGCTTCGAATTGGCAGACTTGGGCTACCGCGACTCCCTCATAAGGGAAGGTTGGCTGGCATCGAACTCCATAAGCGAACTTATGGATACCTATATGGACAGGGTGGTGGGAGACATCTCCTTTTCCCTCTATGGAAGACAATTCCCCATCCAGATAAAGCGCATCAGCTGCGAAGGCAAGATGCCGCTGCGAGTTCACCCGGACGACTCCACGGCAGAAGAGCGCTACGACGCACTGGGTAAGGAAAAAATCTGGTATATAATCAGTTCGGCACCGGGAGCCAAGTTAGTTCTGGGATTCGCTCACGACAGCGACGCCACCGAGATGCTCGACGGTCTTCAAGACGGCAGCATAGAAGACAATCTTCTCTATGTGGACGTCAAGGCAGGCCAAAGCTACAGAATCGAACCGGGCCTGATTCACGGAGCCGTAGGAAATCTGGAAATCCTCGAGATATCACAGTCTTCGGCATTGGATTTCTGCATCTATCCGTGGGGAGCGGCCCTCGGAACCGACGAGTTTGACGACGCGCTTACCATAATAGACGCGCTCGACTTCATAGAGTACAGACATAAAAAGCCCATGCTCTGCAAAGGCAAGCGGATAAACGAGCAGATAGACGAGCTCGTAAGCCTGAAGCAGTTCGTAGTTAACAAGATACATCTTAACGAAGCTTTAAGGATATCTTCGGAGAAGGTCGACACTTACTCGGTGTACTACTGTCTCTACGGCAAGGCCCGAATCAAGACGGAGATAGACGGACTGGAGATGGTATATCCACTGGAAAAGGGATGCACCGTCCTAGTGCCTGCCGAAGTAGACGAAATCATTTTGGAGCCGCTGGAACAGACCACCTCCATAATAGAGGCTCTCGGCGGATGCGACATTAAAAAAGAAGAAAATGAACGGGGAGAATGATTTTAGCAGACTCGAACTAAATCTCTCAGCCTGCGAAAACAACTATCACTATTTCAGGGGATTGCTAAACCCTGAAACGAAACTTCTCGTGCTTGTAAAGGCCAATGCCTACGGCCACGGAGCCGTAGAATTCGCCTCTATGATGCAAAGACTCGGCGCCGACTATCTGGCGGTAGCCCTCCCGGTGGAAGGAATCGAACTTCGTAAAGCCGGAATATCCCTTCCTATACTGGTGCTGACCGCAGGAACCGACTATATGAGCGAAATCATAGATTACAGGCTCGAACCCGGCATTCCGAATCTCTCGACACTGGCCGCATTGGAAGAAAAGCTGGAAGAAAAAGGAATCAGCGAATACCCCATACACCTGAAGCTCGATACGGGTATGCACCGTCTGGGCTTTATGGAAGACGAATTGGACGAATGTCTGGACTTTCTGGCCAAGCATCCGAGAATCCAAGTCAAATCAGTCTATTCCCATCTGGCAGCGGCAGAAGACCCCGAAAGCGACGACTTCACCCTCGCTCAGATAGAGCTATTTACCCGAATGGCTGAAAAGGTTAGCGCACGATGCGCCGACAAGCCTATGTGGCACATACTTAACAGCGCCGGAATTGAGCGATTCACTTCCTATCAGTTCGATATGGTCAGGCTTGGCATAGGCATCTATGGCATCTCCGCACTAAAGGACGTGCATCTTATGCCGGTAGCCTCATTTAAGGTGAAAATCCTTCAGCTTAAGCACTTGCTTCCTAAAGACGGAGCCATAGGCTATGGCAGGAAAGGACGGATAGCCCCCGAAGGCACCACCATAGCCACCATTCCGGCAGGCTACGCAGACGGTGTGGACAGGCACTTGGGTCGTGGTGCGGCAAGCTTTAACATCAAAGGCCACAGGGCTCCCACGATTGGCAATATCTGTATGGATATGTGTATGCTCGACGTAAGCGGGCTCGACGTGCAGGTAGGCGATACGGTAACCATTTTCGGGGAGGACCCGAGGGTGGAAGAATTGGCAGAGATATTAGGAACCATTCCATATGAAATACTGAGTTCAATCCCTCATAGAATAGAAAGAATAATAATCAAATGACTCCATTCCTCAAACAGGTAGCAAAACACTATTTCGACCACACTACCTCAGAGAATGACTTCTGTTACGTATTCCCTAACAGAAGATCCATGCTATTTTTCAAAAAGTACTATTGTCTGCAGGTGAAGGCCGCCGGAATCACGATGTTCGAGCCGCAGATGTACACCATAAACGACTTCTTCTATAAGGTTTATGCTGGGGCACCTACGGAAAGAATCGACCTTCTTCTAAACCTCTACCGCGAGTACAAGAAGCTTATTCCCAACTGTGAGCCACTGGACGAATTCATCTTCTGGGGAGAAATGATCCTGTCCGACTTCAACGACGTGGACAAATACCTTGTCGACGCCGAAAAGCTCTTCACCAATGTGTCGCAATTCAAGTCTATGCAGGACTATACCTTTCTCAGCGATAATCAGTTGAAGGCATTGCAAGCATTTATGGGACATTTCGCGCCACAGGCAGGAAAAGATGGAAAATATAAGGAAAACTTCCGCAAGACCTGGGACATACTCTATCCGCTTTACAAATCCTTCAATCGCACCCTCAGCGAGCAGGGCAAATCCTACGAAGGTATGGTATACAGGCGATTGGCCGAGAGGTTCGAGAGCGAAAGCGCGAGCGACGTGCTGCAGGACGCATTCCCTCACTCCCCGACATTCGTATTCGTGGGCCTGAACGCCCCTACCGAGAGCGAATTGGCAGTGCTCAAGAGGATGAGGCAGGCGCAATTGGCCGAATTCTGCTGGGATTACAGCAGCGAAATGATTAAGGACAAGGCTAATAAGTCCTCGTTCTTTATGGAAGATAACATCCGCCATCTGGGCCAGAGCATAAAACTCGACCCCGAGGGGCTGCCTACCGCACAGATTAACGTGCTCGCAGTGCCTTCTGCCGTGGGCCAATGCAAACAAATAGGACAGATATTCCGAAGGCTCGGCGGCGAGATAGGGATTAACACGGCCATAGTGCTGCCGGACGAGAAACTGCTGCTGCCGACGCTCAACGCCATCCCGGATAGTATTTCGAAGGTGAACGTCACTATGGGATACCCGATGTCGGGAAGCGTGCTCTACTCGCTAATCGACGAGATCTGCGCGATGCAGATGCACATCAGGGAGCGTTCGGACGGGAATTGGGCCTTCTACTACAAGCAGGCCTACGACTTGTTTGCCAATCCTCTCCTTAAGGACAGCCTCTGCGAAAACGAGCGGCATACCATAGATTCGGTCAAATGTAAACTTTTTCATTACATCGACAGGGATGAGATAGCCGTGGACGAGCAGATTCTCTCGCGAATCTTCACCCCTATAGTAAAGGAGCCAAATCTGGCGGACAAAGGACAGATAACTGCGCTCTGCGAATACTTGAAAGACATAATCGAGACCGTAGCGCACAAACTCGTCGAGAACAAGAAGGAATCGGTGGAGCTGGAGTTCGCAAAGGACTTCTATCAAGCCATCGAATGCATAGAAAAATACGAATTGGAAGTGCTCCCGGCGACTTTCTTCCGACTTCTCAGAAATCTGGTGGGACGAAATGCCGTACCTTTCAAGGGCGAGCCACTCCAGGGGCTTCAGATTATGGGACCACTCGAGACTCGAGCTCTCGATTTCGATAATTTAGTGATACTCAGCTGTAACGAAGGAGTATTCCCTCGTCATAACTCTTCGGAATCGTTCATTCCGCCAGAGCTTCGAAAGGGATTCGGACTTCCTACGCACGAATACCAGGACGCCCTGTGGGCATATTATTTCTACAGGCTCATTCAGCGCTGCGAAAACGTGTGGCTAGTCTATAATACCAGCGTTCAGCAGAAGATGAACTCCTGCGAGGAAAGCCGTTACATAAAGCAGCTGGAGCTGCATTTCGGAGTAAAAATCCACCGTTACGTAGCGAAATCCTCCATTCTAGAGGCCAAGGACACTACCGAGATAGCCAAAACCCAGGAAGACATAGACATCTTGAAGAATACCCGTCTTTCTGCGACTGCCCTTCAGAAGTATTTGAGCTGCCCGGTGCAGTTCTATTACAGCAAGATTAAGAAACTCTCTAACGAAGACGAGGTAAACGAGACTCTGGATGCAGGACTCATAGGAAGCGTACTTCACGAATCCATAGAGGAAATATATTCCGGAAAGGAAAGAATCACAAAGGACTTCCTTAGCGAATGCCTAAAAAAGGAGAGTTACGCCGAGGTGGTTCGAAGGCACATTATGGACAATCTTAAGTGCATGGAAATCAGCGGAAGAAATCTGATTTACGAGAGCCTCATCTGTAGATATGTCCGACAGATACTGCTTACTGACAAGAAACTGCTGGAAAAGAAGAATCTCGATTCCTTCAGGATTCTGGAACTCGAAAAGAAGGAGACGGACGTCATAGGAGGGCTTAAATTCATAGGAATAATGGATAGGGTCGACTCCTTCGAAGACGGAGTCATAAGGGTAGTCGACTACAAGACCGGCTCGGTAAAGGATTCGGACATCCAAATCGACGACGAGAACGCCTGCGAAGTGGCAGATGCCGCATTCGGAGAAGATAACGACAAACGTCCGAAGATAGCCATCCAGCTCTACCTCTACGACGTGCTCATAAGAAAGGCTCACAAGACGGAAGCCATCGAGAACGTAATCTACCAGACCACTTCCCTCTTTTCCGAGGGCATCAAGTCTGCTCCTATGAACGAGACTTTCGTAAAGGAGATGGGGACTCGATTGGAGGAGTGCTTGAAGGGATTATTGGACATAGACAAGCCGTGGACGAAGACTGCCCACGCCAAGACTTGCTCATACTGCGACTTTAAAGACATTTGCGGACGATGATAAACATTTTCAAGGCTTCTGCCGGCTCAGGCAAGACACATACCCTGTCCAAGACCTATCTCGACCTGCTTTTGAAAGCAGATTCGAAGACGGCCTACAGAAACATATTGGCAGTCACCTTCACGAACAAGGCGACCGAGGAGATGAAAGAAAGAATCCTCCGGGACTTGGCCAAAGAGGGAAAGACTAATCCACGCGCCCGCGAGATTCTCATAAACCTGCTTCACGACTACGGCTCCTTTTCGGTGAGCACCATAGACAAATTCTTCCAACAGGCTCTGCGCGCATTTTCGAGAGAACTTGGAAGCAGCGGAAACTATCAGATAGAATTGGACAAGGCTTCTCTTACGAAGGAGGCTATGGATAGAGTCCTGGACGACCTGACGGAAAAGGACAAGGACTTGCTGGGCTGGTTCACGAAACAGCTTGAAACGGCGCTCGATAACGGCGAATCCTTCCACTTGGAGAACAGCCTCTACGAGATGGCAGAAGAGTTCGGCGATGTAAACGAAAAGTTTACATACGACAAGAAAAAGTTGACAGAGCTCAAGGCGAAATGTAAAGAAATAGTTGACACTTTCCATAAAGACGTCTACGAAAACGCGCTTTGCATTGACACCGCCACTTGGGGGAAGACGGCAGCGAAGGGATTGGCCCAATACGCAGGCGCCCAGACCAAGTACAAGGATAGCGTCAAGGCTGCGAACGCGACGACATTGGCCAAATTGGCCGAAACGGCAGGCTGCGAGGCTATGTACGCACTGATGAATCCGCAGGGCAGGCGCTGGAAAGAGTACAAGACGGCGAGGATGGTCGAGAAGGTCATCTTCACCCTGGGACTTGCCGAGGAGTTCTATTCGAAATTGGCGATTATCGAGGAGGAGAAGGGCGTGATTAGCCTGGACGAATCCACCAACTTGCTGAGAGACATTATCGACGGAAGTGATGCGCCGTTCATCTACGAAAAGCTCGGCGTCAGGTTCAACCACTTCCTGCTAGACGAGTTCCAGGACACTTCGGTGGTTCAGTGGGAGAATTTCAAGCCGCTTCTGGCCAATAGCGTGTCCGAAGGCTATAGTAACATTATCGTGGGTGACGTAAAGCAGAGCATCTACAGATGGAGAAATTCCGACTGGAACCTGCTGGATAAGGAGATAGAAAAAAATTTCAAGGGAAAAGTGGAGGTCATCACGCTGAAAGAAAACTGGCGAAGCACGCAGAGCATAGTGGATTTCAATAACGGATTCTTTACTTTCGCCGCTAATAATCTGGGGCTTTCGACGATTTATGCGGATGTCAAGCAAGAGGTTAAGGTAGAAGATAGCCAGGAGGGCTGCGTGACGATGGATTTCTGTGAAGACGAGCTCGAGATGATAGATGGCTATATCGAACAGGCAGTGGCGGCCGGGGCCAAGATGTCGGACATGGCGATATTGCTCAGGACGAATAGCGAAGGTAAAAAAGTGGCGGAGCACCTGCTTTCGAAAGGGTATAGCGTAATCTCGGACGACTCACTGGACCTTAAATCCTCGCTAATCATAAGAAAGATAGTGTCTTACCTCCACAGTTTGTGTAATAATAGCGATAGTCTGAACACCTATCTTTCCGAGTCGCTCGAGATAAATTCGGAAAAGGAATACCACTCGCTGATAGATTTGGTGGATGGCGTGATTAAGAACCTCTCGGAAACGCATCCCGACGAGATAAAGGGGCAAACACTTTTCATCCAGAGCTTTATGGATGACATTCTGGAATGGACGTCGATTCACGGGAACGACCTTCGCCAGTATCTCAAGCACTGGGAGGATAGTAAAATCGCCATAAGCTCCCCTAACGATCCTAATGCCATAAGGATTACTACCGTTCACAAATCGAAGGGCCTTGCCTTTCCAATAGTCATCTTCCCATTTGCGGAAAAGGTGGGTTTGTTTAAGGAGGACACCCTGTGGTGCCACCTGGATTCCGATGCGGAGATGGGCGAATCGTTCGATTCCATATTCCCGATAGTTTTAGGAAAGTCGTCCGGCGACAGTTTCTTCAGCGAAAGCCTTAAGAATGAAATGGAGATGCAGAGGATAGATAACCTTAACATCTTCTATGTATGCCTTACGCGAGCCCGAAAGGAGATGCACATCATAGCCAAGAACCCTCCGAATTCGCTGATAGATGGCAAATCAAGTCCTAACGACCTGTCCCAACTACTCTATCTCTACTGCGAGCAGAATGGATACACCTTCGGCTCTCCTTACAGATGGAACGAGGCGTCTAAAAAGGAAGACTCTGAAATAGAGGAATTTGATGCGGAATACGAGACCTACGGAATGAATCCGGAGGCTTGCAGCAAGCGCTTCGTGGCGTCAAGCGATGCATGGGACTACTTCAGCGAGGAAGGAATAGGACAGAGCAAGCGACTTCGAGGTATAGAGCAGCACGCCCTGCTGTCCAAGATTCGTACATCGGACGATGCCCCGGAAGTGCTTCGCTCGATAGAGCCTCAGACCCGAGAGCTGCTTCTCGAGAGGATATCCGCTCATTCAGAATGGTTCTCCTCTGAGCTAAAAACACTTAACGAAGTAGCGATAATAGATTCCTTCGGAAATACGAACAGACCGGACAGAGTCCTCGTGGACGAGGAGGGACGCGTGACCGTGATAGATTTCAAGTTCGGCGAGGAAGATGAAAAATATTCGGGCCAAGTGCGCCGCTATATGCGTCTTTTCCGAGAAATGGGCTATGGTGAAGTCAGCGGGTACATCTGGTATGTCCCGATAGACAAGATAATCCGAGTTAGCGAAGGTCTGTTATAATCCAGTCGGAACCGTCATTGAAAACGCTTGCAGGAGGTACGAAATCGGAAAGATCTCCGCTTGCAGGCGTTTTTACCATATCGAATAACCTGAAATTTATTATGGTGTCGCTATTAGGCTCGGCGGCGCTTCCCTCCAGACTGCCGTCTTCTTTTCTCTCGAGGGCGAGCAGGTAGTCCGCATAGTTCATAGGTCCGGCTGCCTCGACATAGGCTTCCTTCCCTTCCATGTCCAGAGTCCACACATTCTGTGAATCGCAAAGAATAAGAAGTCCCGCACCTTCGATGCGAAAACACTCATTCTGAACTACAGCCTTTCCCTCTACAGTAATTTCCTGAACGCCGGTAATCACGTACTCATAACTTAAAGTAGTCCTGCCACCCTTAAACTCGTCCAAAAGGCTCTGTTTCAAGTCTTGTCCGTTAGCAAACAGACAGACGAAGGATGCAGCTAAAATGGTTATCAGTCTTCGCATATTATAAAGAGTTTAGTATAGTGTCCAATTCTTCAAGAGAACCCACGAGCACCTGACGCTTCTTCGAGCCGTCCTGCGGGCTGACTATTCCCGCCGCTTCGAGCTGGTTCATCACTCTGGCAGACTTTGCAAATCCCATTCCCATACGGGTCTGCAGATAAGAAGTCGAGGCATTCTGGGTGCTTACGACCAGCTTGGCCGCTTCCTCGAAACGCTCGTCCAGGTCGGATGCGTCCACTCCGCTTCCGCCACCGGCACCCTTCTCTGCAGGAGGTTCCGGCAAATAGTACGGTATGTTATAGCATTGGCCATATTTAGTCTCTTCGGAGATGAATTCGGTCACTCTTCCCACTTCCTCGCTCTCGATGAGGCCGCACTGCACTCGCTCGCAGTCGAGTCCACCAGAGAAGAGCATATCTCCTCGGCCAATCAGTTTCTCTGCGCCCGGGCTGTCGATGATGGTCATCGAATCCTGCCTTGACGACGTGCGGAACGCGATTCGCATAGGGAAGTTACTCTTGATGATGCCGGAAACCACGTCTACAGAAGGCCTCTGGGTGGCCAAGATGACGTGAATGCCGGCTGCCCTACCCTTCTGGGCCAATCGTATAATGCAGTTCGTGATGCTTCGGCTGGCTGCCTTCTCTTCAGGTGAACCGCCCGTCACGAGCGTGAGGTCGGCATACTCGTCCACGACCACTACCAAATACGGGAAGAACCTGTGTCCGTGCTCCGGATTCAGCTTTCTATCCTTAAACTTGTCGTTATAGAGAGTGACCTTGTTAATTCCGGCACGAGACATAAGTTCGTACCTGTCGTCCATCTCCTTACACAGCGACCTGAGGACCTTTTCCGCATCCTTCGCGCTCTTGACTATGGCACGCTCCCTTTCGGACTGCTCGTCGTCGGCGTCCGGAAGAACGGCCAAGTAGTGCTTGATAAGGGTACTGTAGGCCGAGAATTCCACCATCTTAGGGTCGATGAATACGAATTTAAGCTCCGACGGGTGCTTTCCGTAAAGAAGTGAGGTGATTATCACATTAAGGCACACCGACTTACCCTGCTGAGTCGCACCTGCCACGAGAAGATGTGGAGCTTGAGTAAGGTCGAACACCTTAACCTGCTGGGTGACGGTTACTCCTATCGCTACAGGAAGTTCGTATTTATCCTTCTTGATCTTATATTCTTCGCTGTTAAGAAGTCCGCGAAGTGGGACTATGCTCTTTCTGTCGTTAGCCACCTCTATGCCCACGGAATCCGGAAGGCTCACCACCCTGACGCCACGTGCGGCGCAAAGCGACATACCTATATCTTCTTGGAGATTCTTCACTTGGGCTATCTTCGAGCCCTTTCCGAGGGTTATCTTATATAGGGTCACGGTAGGGCCCACGGCTGCAGTCACCCCTTCGACTTCGATTTTATAGTCGCGAAGGGTCATACAGATCTTGTTCTTGTTACGCTCCAGCTCGTCCGGAGAGATTTTGAATTGGCCCTTTTCGTAGGTGTCGAGCAGGTCTAGCGGGAAGAACTTGAACTTAGGAAGTCCACCCCACTGGATGTCCAGCCTGTTATCGATTCGTGGAAGAGGCTTGCTGACTTCGGTGTCGAGCTTTTCTCCTTCCTGCACCTGTACTTCAGGATACTCGTTTTCTGTCGGGAGGCTTTCAGTGACCGTCTCTTCCGGGATAGGGTCCGTCTCAGTCTCTTCCGGCGTAGGTTCTTCTACGACAGTCTCTTCTATGGATTCCTCTACAGGGGTTTCTTCCGGCTCTGCAGGCGCCTCTGCCTTAGGCTTGGATTTGCCTATGTTACTTACCCAATGCGCGAATCCGTTACTTACGAAGACGAAGAATACTATGAGTAAAATAACTATTATCAAGCCGGTTACTATCTGTCCTACCTTTCCGGTAGTCCAAGCGCAGACGAATCGTCCGCAGTCGCCTCCCAATCCGCCTCCGAACGCGAATTCCTCGCCGACAAATCCTCCGATATATGCGAAGAGCAGCGAGAACACGAATGCTCCTAGGAGCGATTTCAGCAGATAGGACATCACGCTTATTTGCGAGCCGTCCTTAAGAAGTCTTACGCTGAGGGCGGCGAAGACTGCCAATATGGCGAAACTTCCCAGTCCGAAGCACCTGCATATCAAGAATCTGGCATAGCCATAGCCTAAAGACCCGGCGGCATTACGCAACACCTCGCCGCTCATATCCGCACGCCAATGGAGCAGGTATGATACTACTGCGAGAAAGGTGAAGATGCCGAAGATAGCTACTACAAGACCTGTGATCTTCGTAATTATCTCCTTCTGCTCGTCGGAAAGAGATATCAGTTTTTTCATCTATGCTTGTTATTCTTGAAATTTCCCTTATTACGTTTGCCGTATTGCTTTCCGTTACGCGAGGTGCCGCTCTGGTTTCCGATACCCGGTCGAGAGAAATTAGCTCCCGCATCCAACTTACTGAGAGTAAGCCCTTCAGGTACTATGACACGACCTTCGGAAAGTTTTTCTATGTCTGCGAAGATAGTCTCGTCCGCCACACTGTCCTTATTCCAGATAAGGTACTGAGTACGCATATAGATGGCGAGGGAGCGAATGAGCGCCGTTTTAGTTTCTCCGTCCGGCTCTTCGGCGAGAAGGTCGAGGATTCTTTCGATGTTACGTCCATAGTGATAAGCCCTTATCTTTATGTCCTTCATCGGAATGCTTACCGGCTTAGTCTCGAAGTCCTCCCTTATAGGGCACGGATATGGAGCGTCAATGTCCAAATCGTAGTCGGAAAGCATAAACAAATGATCCCACAGCTTATGCTCATACTCCTCCAACGTGCGAACCGAAGGGTTCAGTATCTCCATCACCTTAACTATAGCATAGGCCTGACGTGTGCGCTTCTGCTTATCCTCGATGGTTTTAAGATCCGAAACCATCTCCACTACATTATTACCGTAAACTCTTTTTATATTATTATCCATATCTGTTTTTTCCTATTCCGACAAATTTACGAAAAATCCGCTTTAGGTGCAATAACTAAAAAGAGCCGCGACCTAGTCACGACTCTTTTTATCCTTTTTAGAAGAAGTATTTTACTTCTTTCTAGCCTTGTACCTCTGGTAGAACTGATCTACACGGCCGGCTGAATCGACTATCTTAGTCTTGCCGGTATAGAAAGGGTGAGATGTGTTAGAAATCTCGACCTTTACTACAGGGTACTCAACACCATCTACCTCAATAGTCTCTCTCGTGGTAGCGCAAGAGCGAGTGATGAATACTTCTCCGTTAGACATATCCTTGAAAGCTACAAGGCGGTAGGTTTCGGGATGAATTGCTGTCTTCATAATTACACTAGTGTTTAAAAAATTCGGACCGCAAAGGTAGTAAAATTATTTGAGAAAACAAAAGTGTCAAAAGCATATATGACGCTCGCGCTTCCGGTTGTGCTCGGCATGGTGGTATCACTGATCTATAATATGGTGGACACCTTCTTCATCGCGCGAACCGGAAACACCGCACTGATCGCCGGGGTATCGCTCGGTACACCGATTTTTACGCTGATGATCGCACTCGGAGACATCTTCGGGGTCGGCGGAAGCTCTGTGATTTCGAGACTCTTTGGAAAAAAAGAGTATGAGGACGGAAGGCGGATCAGCGTGTTCTGCTTTTATGCGGCCATCGCCGTTGGAATTGTGGTCAGCATCATTCTGCTCGCTGCAAAACAGCCAATTCTTGGACTGCTTGGCTGCGATGAGACAACGTGGCAGTATGCGGGAGACTATTACCAGTGGATTGCGCTCGGCGCACCGTTTATCATTCTGCAGCTGACGCCGAACAACCTTCTTCGAACCGAGGGCTTTGCGAAAGCCTCAATGATCGGAACGATGCTGGGAGCCGTCGTAAACATCATTCTTGACCCGATTTTTATTTACACGCTTGGCATGGGAGCAGCCGGAGCAGCAATCGCAACGGTGATCGGAAACATCTGCGGCGATATTTTCTATGTTATCTTTATGATGAAAAAATGCCGCTATCTTTCCGCAGATTTCCGAAAATTAAAAGTGACCGGGACAGAGGTGCTCGCTGTTCTTGCTATCGGCATTCCGGCATCCGTCACAAACTTCATGCAGAGTATCGGTGTGACACTGACCAATCGCTTTCTGCAGCCGTATGGAACGGATAAAGTCGCAGCAATGGGAATTGCACTGAAAATCATAATGATTTCTGTTCTTGTGATGGTTGGTTTCGCTTTTGGCGGACAACCGCTGGTCGGATACAATTATGGGGCGAAAAACAAAAAACGTCTCGGCGAGACGATCCGCTTTGCGTTCCTTCTGGAGGTGTTGACCGGCGCCGGAATGGCGGTTGTGCTCGGCGCGGCGGCTCCGCTTCTTGTCGGACTGTTCCTGAAAGATGCTGAAGTAATCGCAGCCGCACAGCAGATTCTCCGCGTCCAGCTGACCGGAATGCCGTTTGTCGGCATCGTGCTTGCATCCACCTGCATTTTCCAGGCGATCGGAAATGGGACAGGCGCGCTGATTCTCTCAGCAGGACGCCAGGGTGTGATTTTTGTTATTGTAATTTTCTGCGCTTCGAAATTTGCCGGCTTCTCCGGGGTCATTACCTCTCAGCCGTTATCTGATTTTCTGACTGCATTTGTGGCGGTGTTGATTCTGTTTCAATGGAAAAAGAAAGAATTTGAAAAATAAAAAAGAACAGCAAAGCGGCTGCAGTGCAGGGTTCCAAAACAGAAACCTGCCGCAGCCGCTTTTGATATGCGGAAAAACAGGCTTTCCATGCAGGCGGCCGTCACGTCAAAAACACGTAAAAGTGACGAAAAACCGTTCTTTAATTCGGCAGTATTACGGGATTGCATTCTGAGAAAACAAGATATAAAATGGCATGAGATTCGACAAAAAAGGGGAAGCAAAAACATATGACAAAAAGGGAGGACATCACATGGCAACAAAGAAAAGTGCAGTAAAAGATCTGACAAACGGCAGTCCGGTAAAACTGATTCTGGGGTTTGCGCTGCCGCTGCTGCTCGGCATGCTGTTCCAGCAGTTTTACAGCATGGTCGATACGATTATCGTGGGAAAATTTCTGGGTGCGAAAGCACTCGCAGCCGTTGGAAGCACAGGTTCGATCAACTTTATGATCGTGGGATTCTGTATGGGAGTCTGCAGCGGATTTGCAATTCCGGTTGCGCAGATGTTCGGGGCAGGAGACCGAAAAGCGCTGTGCCGGTATGTAGGAAATGGAGCCGTTCTGGCCGGTATTCTTTCCGTGGTGATGACCGTTCTTGTCTGCATCTGGTGCCGCGACATTCTGATTCTGATGAAAACCCCGTCCGATATTCTGGACGGTGCATACGCTTACATCTTTGTTATTTTCCTCGGAATTCCGCTTATGGTGCTCTATAATCAGACATCAGCAATCATGCGGAGCCTCGGCGACAGCCGCTCCCCACTGATTTTCCTCGGTATCTCTTCAATACTGAATATCGTGCTAGATCTTGCGCTGGTCCGCCCGATGGGAGTAGCGGGAACCGCGTGGGCGACGATTATCGCGCAGGGAGTCTCTGGATTCCTGTGTCTCTTTTATATGAAGAAAAAATTCACCATCCTTGCTTTTACGAGAGAGGACTGGAAACTGCACAAGCATTATGTGCTTAATCTGTGCAATATGGGAATCCCGATGGGACTGCAGTATTCAATCACCGCGATCGGAAGTGTTATTTTGCAGACCGCTGTCAACGGCCTTGGTTCCACTGCGGTTGCATCTGTTACGGCTGCCGGTAAAATTTCCATGTTCTGCTGCTGCCCGTTCGACGCGCTCGGCTCCACTATGGCGACGTATGCCGGACAGAACGTCGGTGCGAAGAAGATGGATCGTGTCAACACCGGTATTTTGACAAGTTCCATTATTGGAAGCGTGTATTCCGTGGTCATTTTAGGAGTTATGTTTCTGTGGTCTCGCCAGATTTCGCTTCTTTTTGTGGATGCATCCGAGACGGTCATTCTCGATCAGGCGCGTCAGATGCTGCTGACGAACATGGTATTCTACATTCCGCTGACACTCGTCAACGTGGTACGTTTTACCGTACAGGGCATGGGATTCAGCAAATTTGCAATTCTTGCCGGTGTCTGCGAAATGATCGGCCGTTCGGTTGTAGCTTTTTTTATGGTTCCGTACTTTGGCTACACCGCAGTTTGCTTCGCAAGTCCGGTAGCGTGGATTCTTGCCGATCTGTTTCTTGTTCCGGCGTAGGGCGCAGCACCTCGGTGCGGTACATGACCGAGTGCATCAGCAGGTTCTGATCCGGGCGGAAGTGCCGGACGTGCACCCAGTCGAACAGGCGGTTCTGCGGGAACACGTTGGTGTAGCGCACGGTATGGCTGGTGCCGTCCTCCACATGCTCGTACACATAGTTGCAGATCATCAGATCCGGCGCGGTGCCGCGTGCCACCAGCGTGGTCAGGCGCTCCAGCACCTTTTTCAGGGCGTCGGTGTCCAGCCAGTCGTCACTGTCCACTACCTTGTAGTACAGGCCGGTGGCGTTGCGGATGCCCTGATTGACGCCCTCGCCGTGGCCGCCGTTCTCCTGATGGATGGCCTTGACGATGGTGGGGTACTTGGCGGCGTATTCGTCGCAGATGGCAGGGGTCTCGTCCTTGACCGAGCCGTCATCCACCAGAATGATCTCTGCCCGCTCGCCGGCAGACAGCAGCGTCTCGATGCAGTGGCGCATATAAGCCGCCGAGTTGTAGCAGGGCACGGCAAAGGTAATGAGTTTCTGGTCCATATTCTAAATTGCTCCTTTAAATTCGATTTGCAGTTTCGGCGCACCGGGGGCCGCCGGATGGAGATATGTGTTCTTATTATAGCATTTTCAATCCTGAAAAGCTATGCCCGCCCCCAGATATCCCAGATTTTTCGCACCGTTCGGTGCAATGTGGTGTTTTTCTGTGCGCGCAGACACGGTTTTGTGGTATACTGGTAGCGTTTTGAGCACTCCGCGCACTGCGCGTTCACTGATTATAACGGAGGAAACCATGGAAACCCCGCACAGCATCCTGAAAAAATTTTTTGGCTACGACAGCTTCCGTCCCGGGCAGGAGCAGATCGTGCAGCGCCTGCTGGCCGGGCAGGACGTGCTGGCCGTGATGCCCACCGGTGCCGGTAAGTCCATCTGCTATCAGGTGCCCGCCCTGCTGCTGCCGGGCATCACGCTGGTGGTGTCGCCGCTGGTGAGCCTGATGAAGGATCAGGTGGGAGCTCTTGTGCAGGCCGGTGTGGCAGCGGCTTTTCTGAACAACAGCCTCACCGACAACCAGAAAGCCCTGATGCTGCACCGCGCCCGCGAGGGCTGGTATAAGATCATCTATGTGGCCCCGGAGCGGCTGGAGATGCCGGGCTTCCAGCGGTTTGCGCAGGAGCGGGAGATCAGCATGGTCACGGTGGACGAGGCCCACTGCATCAGCCAGTGGGGGCAGGACTTCCGCCCCAGCTACCTGCGCATCCAGGCCTTCGTGGACAGTCTGCCCACCCGGCCGGTGGTGGGCGCATTCACGGCCACCGCCACCGCTCATGTGCGGGATGACATCCGTACCCATCTTGCCCTGCGCGATCCCTATGAGGTGACTGCCAGCTTCGACCGGCCCAACCTTTACTTTGCCACCCAGCGGGCCCTGCCCAGCGAAAAGCCCCGCCGCCTGCTGGAACTGGTGCTGCAGGAGGGCAATAACGCCGGTATCGTCTATTGCAGCACCACAAAACAGGTGGATGAGACTGCCCGCCTGCTGCAGAGCCGGGGCATCCGGGCGGCGGCCTACCACGCCAAGCTGGACGCCGACACCCGCCGCAGGAATCAGGATGATTTCCTCTACGACCGGGTGCAGGTGATGGTGGCCACCAACGCCTTTGGCATGGGCATCGACAAGCCCAACGTGCGGTTCGTCATCCATTATAATATGCCCAAGGATCTGGAGAGCTATTATCAGGAGGCCGGCCGTGCCGGGCGGGACGGTCAGCCCTCCCGCTGCACCCTGCTGTACTCCGGCACCGATGCGCGTACCATCCGTTTCTTCATCGACAAGGAGCTGGAAGCCGACAACGGCCTGCCTGCCGACGTCAAGGCCGAAGCCGCCCGCAAGGCCGAAAAGCGGCTCAAGTATATGACCTTCTATTCCACCACCCCCAAGTGCCTGCGGGGCTTTTTGCTGGAATACTTCGGCGAGGCCGCACCGAAAAAATGCGGCAACTGCTCCTGCTGTCTGGCGGCAGAGCAGGAAGCACAGCTGCAGCTGGAAACCTCCCGGCGGCGTGCGGCCGACAACGCCCACCGGCTGGAAAAGCCCC
>OQVT01000266.1_pt1 | contig 26654 bp, 16 predicted proteins | sample 1691561 | NCBI WGS metagenome assembly OQVT01 (sample SAMN03418260, study PRJEB22391) | human gut metagenome | biome: human-gut; feature: organic feature; material: feces | host: Homo sapiens | place: Tanzania | collected 2013-01 | reverse complement strand
TTTAGAGATTGGATATGGGAAAGATTATCGCACTGGCAAACCAGAAAGGCGGAGTTGGAAAGACTACTACCACCATCAATCTGGCAGCATCACTCGCTACACTGGAGAAGTCGGTTCTCGTGGTCGATGCAGACCCGCAGGCCAATGCTTCCAGCGGACTGGGCGTTGACATCAAAGAAGTGGAATGCTCACTCTATGAGTGTATCATCGACAAAGCCGACGTGCGCGATGCCATCTATACTACCGACATCGACGGACTCGACATCATACCAAGCCACATCGACTTGGTGGGAGCTGAAATAGAAATGCTCAACCTCGACAATCGTGAGCGAGTGCTCAAAGACTTGCTGGCTACCATCCGCAACGACTATGACTATATACTCATAGACTGCTCACCATCGCTCGGACTGATTACCGTCAACGCACTTACGGCTGCTGACTCGGTCATCATACCCGTGCAGTGTGAATACTTCGCACTGGAAGGTATCAGCAAACTGCTGAACACCATACGCATCATCAAGAGCAAACTCAATCCGAAACTGGAGATTGAAGGATTCCTGCTGACGATGTACGACTCACGTCTGAGACTGGCAAACCAAATCTACGACGAAGTGAAACGCCACTTCCAAGAGCTGGTATTCAAGACCGTCATACAGCGTAACGTCAAACTGTCGGAGAGTCCAAGCCACGGACTGCCCGTCATACTCTATGATGCCGACTCTACAGGATCCAAAAACCATCTGGCTCTCGCCAAGGAAATCATCAACAAAAACAGTAATCAGACCAAACGATAATGACCGTAAGAAAGAAATACGACCGCAGCGTACTGGGAAGAGGACTCGACGACATGGGTGCAGGAAGAGGACTCGATGCACTCATCGACACGGGCAACGTACATACACAGGGTTCGTCTAACCTCAACGAGATTGACATCACTGAGATTGAGCCCAACCCCAACCAGCCACGACGCGAGTTTGATCAGGAAGCACTACAGGAATTGGCCAGCAGCATCAGAGAGTTGGGCATCATACAGCCTATCACTCTCCACAAAACAACTGGCGGCAAATACCAAATCATTGCAGGAGAAAGACGCTGGAGAGCATCACAACTGGCTGGACTCACTAAGATTCCTGCCTATATCGTCACGGTAGAAGATGAGAACGTCATGGAAATGGCACTCGTCGAAAACATACAGCGCGAAGATCTCAATGCAATTGAAATTGCACTGGCATACCAACACCTGGCAGAAAAGGGTGGTATGACACAGGCTCGCATCTCAGAGCGAGTGGGCAAAAGCCGTACCGATGTCACCAACCACATGAGACTGCTCAAACTGCCTGCACAAGTGCAAATGGCACTCAAAGAGCATGAGATTGACATGGGACATGCAAGGGCGCTACTTGCCATTGACAGCCCATCTATACAAATCAGACTCTTCAAGGAAATTCAGAAAGAAGGATACTCCGTCAGAAAAGTTGAAGAACTGGTGCAAGCGCTCAAAAACGGCGATGATATCAAAACCAGCAAAGGAAAAATTGCAGCAAGAAACAAATTGCCGGAAGAGTTCTCTTTGCTGCGCGACAGACTCTCACAATTCTTCCAAACTAAAGTGCAGATGACTTGTTCACCAAAAGGAAAAGGCAAAATCAGTATTGCCTTCGACAACGAAGAACAGCTGGAACGCATCATGAATGCACTCGACAACAGCAATCAGTAATAAACAAAGATATGTCGTGTGCAACCTGTAATGGGTTGCACACGCAATATGTCTAACAACGCTATCTATCAGTTGAAACACTATAATAACATATCAACGCTGAAATTCGCAATATGCTCGCTACTGCTGGCAATATGCACCTCGGCCTATGCACAACAGCATAAGACCAACAAAGAGGATACTGCACCAGTGGACAGCATTGACCTGATGATGGCACGCATCGACTCGCTGGTCACTGCAGACTCTATCATCAACATGACTGCCAATAAAGACGAGCGATCGATACTACAGGTGGATTCAACCAAACGCATCAAAGCGAAACGCGACTGGTCAACATGGAAACCTGATCCACAGCGCGCACTTTGGCTGGCTCTGGTACTGCCGGGAGCAGGACAGATATACAACAGGAAATACTGGAAACTACCCATCGTATATGGAGGATTCATGGGATGTATCTATGCCATGACATGGAACAACATGATGTACAAGGATTACTCACAAGCCTACCTCGACATCATGGACGATGATCCAAATACCAACAGCTACAACAAATTCCTGCACCTCGGCATGCAGATAAACAGCAGCAACGAAGAAAGGTATAAACAGATATTCAAAAGTCGTAAAGACAAATACCGCCGTTGGCGCGACATGAGCTTCTTTGTGATGGTAGGCGTCTATGCCCTATCGGTCATCGATGCCTATGTTGATGCCGAACTATCGGTGTTCGATATATCAAAAGACCTCAGTCTGAAAGTAAAGCCTACAGTCATTCCCAACCATAACGGGGGGAATCCGCTGACGGCACAGTCGCTGGGTGTGAATTGCAGCCTCAACTTCTAATCACACACCACACTCACTAAAAAGAAAGCAACAAGAAAAGGAATGAACAAAAGACTTATTAGCATATTCACCCTGCTGACCGCCTTAATCATGGGCGTACAAGCACAGGTGGTGACTACAAACGAAGAAGATACCGACGAAGAGGATGAACTCATCGTTATTGACGAAGAGGGTAAAGAGGAAGTTATCGAATTTCCTGAAGCAATGACCTATGACCTCGACAGTCTGCTCAACGAGTATATGGCGAAAACATATCTCACACCCGAAGACTGTAATACAACAAATGAAAATCCTTCATATCCCACAGAGGTATTTATCGAACGCCTCTACAGACTGCCTACCGTCATGGAAATGGCACATAATGAGGTAGTGCAACAGTTTATCGACAGATACTGCACCAGACTCAGACGCACTATTGGCTATGCACTCGGAGCATCCAACTTCTATATGCCTATCTTTGAAGAGGCGCTCGATCTCTACCAGATACCACTCGAACTGCGCAATCTGCCTATCATAGAATCGGCACTCAACCCCAAAGCCGTATCAAGAGTGGGCGCTACTGGACTCTGGCAGTTTATGCTCGCCACAGGAAAGACATACGGTCTGCAGGTCAACTCACTCGTTGACGAACGCCGCGACCCCATCAAGGCTTCGTTTGCTGCTGCACACTATCTGAGCGATCTCTATAAGGTGTTTGGCGACTGGAACCTCGTCATCGCTGCTTACAACTGTGGACCGGCTAACGTCAACAAGGCAATACAAAGGTCTGGAGGATCAAAAGACTATTGGCAGATTTATCCCTATCTGCCAAAAGAAACAAGAGGTTACGTGCCGGCTTTCATAGCTGCCAACTACATGATGACCTACTACTCGAAGCATAACATCTGTCCGATGCACAGCACATTGCCTGCACAAACAGATACAGTGATGGTGTCGCGAAATATCCATCTGCAACAGATTGCTGGGGTGTTGGGAATAGACATCGAACAGCTTCGAGCACTCAACCCGATGTATCGACACGACGTGGTACCCGGTGCCACACAGCCATACGCCATCAGACTGCCACTGGCTGACGTCAACCGATTCATCGAAATGGAAGACTCTATCAGCAACTATAGGGCAAGCGAACTGCTGACTAACCGCATGCAGGTGGAGGTTAACGATGATGTGCCTACCTACTATCATAAGAGCAAACGCTATGTGAAGAGCCGAAAGTGGCGCATCACAAGACGCTCCCATGTGCATCGCGGATCAAAATCAAAAGCACGACGCGGCAAGGCAAGTCACAGCAGGAAACGCAGCAAGGCACGTAGCAGAAGACGCAGATAAGACACTGCACCAATAACGATTCTTCCCTATATATATATAAATAAGGTATAGTATTCACCTATAATTGGCAGACGACAATGGACGAGGACATCAAAAACAAGGAAACAGCCGACAATGAATTGATTAACGGAGCCTTCCAACACTTGTTGGATACATATTTGGCATCACGTCACCGCAAGAAAGTGGACATCATCACGAAGGCTTTCAACTTTGCAAGACAAGCACATAAAGGTGTCCGCCGACTGTCGGGGGAACCCTATATCATGCACCCTATCGCCGTAGCGCAAATCGCATGCGAGGAAGTGGGACTCGGTTCTACAAGTATATGTGCTGCATTGCTTCATGATGTGGTGGAAGATACAGACTACACCACCGAAGATATAGAAAACATCTTCGGACCGAAGATTGCACAAATTGTAGATGGGCTGACAAAAATCAGTGGAGGTATATTCGGTGAACAGGCTTCGGCACAAGCTGAAAACTTCAAGAAACTCTTGCTCACTATGAGCAATGACATCCGGGTCATACTCATCAAAATATGCGACCGACTGCACAATATGCGCACACTGCAGTCGCAACCTGCCAACAAACAATACAAGATTGCAGGAGAAACACTGTATATCTACGCACCATTGGCGAATCGTTTGGGACTGAACAAAATCAAATCAGAACTGGAAAATCTGAGTTTCCAATACGAACATCCCGACGAATACAATAGCATCAAGGCTAAACTCGCATCTACAGAAGCATCACGCCGAGAACTCTTCGACCAGTTTACAGCTCCTATCGAAGAGGCTCTCAAGAAGATGGGCATCAAGTATGAAATCAAAGAACGCGTCAAAACACCATATTCCATCTGGAATAAGATGCAGAATAAGCATGTGACTTTCGACGAAATCTACGACATACTGGCTGTGCGCATCATCTTCACACCTGAGAAACGTGAGGAGGAGGTCAACGAATGTTTCAACATCTATGTTGCTATCTCTAAGATATACAAGTCGCACCCAGACCGATTGCGCGACTGGCTCAACCACCCAAAGGCCAACGGATACCAAGCACTCCATGTCACCCTGATGTCAAAACAAGGACGATGGATAGAGGTGCAGATTCGTTCTGACCGCATGGACGAGATTGCAGAACAGGGATTTGCGGCACACTGGAAATACAAAGAGGGCGAAGAGAACGAATACTCTGAAGATGAGAGCGAACTCAACGAATGGTTGCGTACCATCAAGGAAATTCTTGACGACCCGCAACCCGATGCCATGGACTTCCTCGATGCGATCAAACTCAATCTCTTTGCATCGGAAATCTTTGTGTTTACACCGAAAGGCGAAATCAAAACGATGCCTGCAGGATGTACAGCACTCGACTTTGCATTCAGCATACACACCTTCTTGGGCTCTCACTGTATTGGCGCAAAGGTAAATCATAAACTGGTACCGCTGAGCCACAAACTCAACAGTGGTGACCAAGTGGAGATCCTGACATCGAAATCACAACACGTACAACCTTCGTGGATCAACTTTGTATCTACCGCCAAGGCAAGAGCTAAGATACAAGCCATACTCAGACGTGACGGCAGAGAGATGCAGAAACAAGGCGAAGAAATACTCAATGCCTTCCTGACCAAAAACGAGATAGAGAATACCGCTGCTACCATCGATAAACTCGCTGCGTTCCATGAAGTGAAAAACCGCGAGGAACTGCTTCAAGCATTGGGAGAAAAGACTATACTGCTGGGAGAAAAAGACCTCGACGAACTGCACGGCAAGAACAATCCAAGCACTATAAAAGGTTGGCGACGACTCGTACCGTTCCTCGGACGTGGCAAACAACAGAAGAAAGAGGATACCACACAACAGGAATTCTTTGTGGTTCCAGAAAACTTCAACCGCAAGAAACCAATCTATATCACCGACGACAATATCGGACAATATAAGTTCCGACATTGCTGTCACCCTATTCCTGGTGACGATATCCTGGGATTCATCGACAACAAGCACCGCATCGAAATACATAAACGTGCCTGTCCTGTGGCTGCCAAACTCAAGACCAGCTATGGCAACCGCATACTCGATGCCAAATGGGATATGCACAAGAAACTGTTCTTCGATGCATGCATCCGCATACAAGGTATCGACCGTGTCGGTATCGTTATGGATATCACAAGTATCATATCCTCACAACTCAATGTCAATATCCATAAATTCTCTATCACCAGCGAAGAAGGTCTCTTCGACGGATCTATCGAACTGCGTGTCCACGACAGAGAAGATGCCAAGATTATCATGGATAAACTCAGGAAGATTGAGGACGTCAAAGACGTGTCACAGATTATGTGATCGTCGGTATGGACTATAACTGAACATCAAACTGCTATACAACATGAAAAAACTAATCTGCATGATTTATGCCTTATGTGCCGTAGTCGGTATGGAGGCAAAAGAGAATTTTGACAACCCAGACACCATCGTAGTGGCACGTGATGGTACAGGACGCTTCCGCAATGTGGCAGAAGCTATCGAGGTGTGCCGCGCCTTTATGGACTATCACAAAGTGATTTATGTTAAAAAGGGCATCTATAAAGAGAAGCTCACCGTTCCACAGTGGCTCACCAATATAGAAATATGTGGAGAAGACCGAGACAATACCATCATCACATGGGATGACCATGCCAACGTATATCTACCAGAAATCGGTAAAGGCATGGGAACTTTCCGTACCTATACCTTGCGCATAGGAGGTAGTCATATCACCTTGAAGAACATTACCGTCGAGAACAATTCTGCACGACTCGGACAGGCTGTAGCCCTACATACCGAAGGTGACTGCCTGCTGTTTGTCAACTGCCGATTCTTGGGACATCAGGACACCATCTATACAGGTAATGCCAGCACACGACTCTATTTCTCCGGATGCTATATAGAAGGTACTACCGACTTTATCTTCGGTCCTTCAACAGCATGGTTTGAAAACTGTGACATCTACTGCAAAGCTAATTCATATATCACAGCGGCTTCAACACCAAAAGAGGTGACCTACGGTTACATCTTCAACAACTGTCGCATCACTACAGCACCCGATGTAACAAAAGTATATCTCGGACGTCCTTGGAGAGACTATGGCTATACGCTCTTCATGAACTGCCAGTTGCCTCAACAGATACGTCCAGAGGGTTGGCATCATTGGCGCGAAGAGGCTAAACAGACCGCACGTTACATGGAATACAACAACCAAGGTGAAGGTGCTGCCACCGGCAAGCGTGCCACATGGAGCAAACAACTCACCAAGAAGGAAGCACAGAAAATCACAGTGGCTAATGTCTTTGCTCGCAACGACAACTGGACACCCCTACCCTAAAGCTAACGGGGAGATAGTGTGACTGAGTCCGAGCTTTTCCGTAATAATCATTACTATCAATATCAATTACTTATCAAAAAACTATGACTATGCACAACGTGTTTTCAGCGGCTTGCCGCTTGTTCATGGCCTTGTTCTTAATGGCCATGCCTCTGTCATCACGTGCTGAAACACCGCTATGGTTGCGTTTCTGCGCCCTGTCACCAGACGGACAGACCATCGCCTTTTCCTATAAAGGTGACATCTTTACAGTGGGAATTAATGGTGGCAATGCCCGTCAGCTAACTACCAACAGTGCCTATGATGCTTATCCGGTATGGAGTCCTGACGGAACAAACATTGCCTTTGCCTCCGCACGCGAAGGTAGTCTCGATGTCTATATCATGCCGGCTACCGGCGGAACGCCTACCCGACTCACCACACATAGTGGCAATGAGATTCCATTGGTATTTAGCGATGCACAACACGTACTCTTTAGTGCCAATATGATGCCTGCCGTTTTGTCGAGCCAACTCGCCAGCAGCACCTTCCCTCAGGTTTATGAGGTCAGCACTACTGGCGGACGTCCACGACTCTACTCCACCATCACCATGGAACAGCCAAGCATCAATGCCAATGGCGATGTGCTCTATCATGACGTGAAAGGATATGAAGACCCATTCCGCAAACACCATGTGTCGGCTATTACTCGCGACATCTGGTTGCTCAGCAAAGGACAATACACCAAGTTGACTTCCTTCCGTGGCGAAGACCGCAATCCGGTATGGGCTCCCGATGGTCGTTCTTTCTATTATCTGAGTGAGAAAGACGGCACCTTCAACGTATGGAAGCGCAATACCGATGGCAGTGGCGAACAGCAACTGACCCATCATACCAAGAACCCCGTACGTTTCCTTACTGCTGACAAGAAGGGCACTTTGTGCTATGCTTATGACGGTGAAATCTATGTCATGCAGAACGGACAGGAACGCAAGGTCAATATCAATATCACAACCGACAACAACGACCATAGCGTAGTGCGCAGAATACTACATTCTGGTGCAACAGAGATTTGTCTTTCTCCCAACAATAAGGAGATTGCCTTCATTCTCCATGGTGACGTCTATGTAACAGCCATCGACTACAGCACTACTCGTCAGATTACAGATACTCCAGAACAGGAGCGCGACCTCTCGTTCTCACCTGATGGACGCAGCATTGCTTATTCTTCTGAGCGCAATGGAGTATGGCAGATCTACCGCACTACACTGGCAGAGAAATCAGAGTCACAGTTTGCCTATAGCAGCAATCTGACAGAAGAGCGTCTCACCGATGGACAACATATTTCACAACAACCGAAGTACAGTCCCGATGGTAAACAACTGGCATTCTTCGAAGACCGTGGCGACCTGCGTGTACTCGACATCGCCAGTCGTTCGGTACGCACCGTGCTCGATGGAAAATATCAGTGCAGCTATACCGATGGCGACCTATGGTTTGAATGGAGTCCCGATAGCCGTTGGTTGTTGGCAAGCTATATTGGCAACGGTGGATGGCATAGTCCCGATGTAGCACTGGTTGATGCTTCAGGTCAGAAACCCGTATTCAACCTGACCAACAGCGGTTATAGCGACGACAATGCTCAGTGGGCATTGGGTGGTAAAGCCATCATCTACCAGAGCGATCGTGCCGGTTATAGAAGTCATGGCAGTTGGGGAGCTGAAAGCGATGAATACATCATGTTCCTCGACCAAGAAGCCTACGAGCGCTTCCTAATGAGCAAAGAGGAGAAGGAAATCTACGATAAGAAGCAGGCAGAAGCTCGCAAGGCAAACAACAGCCAGAGCAAACCTACAAAAGCAAACAGCAAAAACAAGAAGAATAGCAAAACCGACAAGGGCACTCAAAAGTCTGCCGTCAAACCATTGGTATTCGACCTTGACAACTGTCAGGACCGTATCATCCGTCTCACCGTCAACTCAAGTCATCTGGGCGACGCCATACTCAGTCCTAAGGGTGACACGCTCTATTATCAGTCACGCTTCGAAGACGGTTACGACCTCTGGTGTCATAACCTCCTTGAAGAAAAGACCGAACTGGTGATGAAGAATGTGGGCTATGGCAATATGCAGGCTGACGCTTCATTCAAACACATCTATCTGTTGTCAAGAGGCATCAAGAAACTCGACCTTGCGAAAAACAAGAAAGAGACTGTCGAGTTTGATGCACCATCCAACTATCGTGGCTATGAAGAACGCCAATATCTGTTCGACCACACTTGGAGACAAGTCAAAGAGAAGTTCTACGATCCCGAACTGCATGGTGTTGACTGGGAAGGCTATCGTGACATCTATGCACGTTTCCTCCCACATATCAACAACAACTACGACTTCCGTGATATGTTGAGCGAGATGCTCGGTGAACTCAATGGTTCACATACTGGTGCACGTTACCGCGCTACTGGTGCCACATTGAAGACTGCAAGTCTCGGAGTGTTCATCGACCAGCAATATGACGGCGACGGGCTGCGCATCGATGAAGTCATCAAACGCAGCCCATTAGCACTTCATGGTTCTGAAGTAAAGGCAGGATGCATCATCGAGAGCATCGATGGTCATGAAATCAAAGCAGGTGCCGACTACTTCTGGATGCTCGACGGCAAAGCAGGAAAGTCTGTCCGCCTCAGCATCTACAATCCCCGTAACGGACAGCGTAAGGCCATCAATGTGAAAGCGATTAGCCAAGGCCAACTCCAGACTCTGCTCTACAAACGTTGGGTAGAACACAACGAACACTTGGTAGATAGCATTTCCGGTGGACAGGTTGCTTACGTGCATGTAGAATCTATGGACAGCGAAAACTTCCGTAAGGTATATAGCAAATTGCTCAACGACAAGAACCGCAACCGCAAGGCTGTAGTTGTTGACGAGCGCCACAATGGTGGAGGTTGGCTTCACGACGACCTCTGCACCCTGCTCAGCGGAAAACTCTATCACAACTTCGTACCACGTGGCAAATATGTGGGACGTGACCCACTCAACAAATGGGTTGCTCCCTCTTGCATCTTGATGGATGAAGACTGCTATAGTAACGGTTCGGGATTCCCTTGGGTATATCGCGAACTGGGCATTGGCAAACTCATCGGTACACCTGTGGCAGGTACAGCTACCAGTGTATGGTGGGAAACCCAGATGGACCCCACCCTCGTTTTCGGTATTCCGCAGATTGGCAAGAAGGATATGCGTGGCAACTATATGGAAAACCAAGAGCTCTTGCCCGACATCGAGGTTTACAACACCCCCGAAGATTTCATCAACGGTCGCGACCCACAGTTGGAAACTGCTGTTCGTGAGATGATGCGTCAGGCAGGACTATAAAAACAAATACCGCAAGGTACTAAAAAAAAGCAAATGGACCATCTCAAACAAGATAGTCCATTTGTTTTTTCAGTGCTTGCAATTCCGTTCGGATATCAATCAACCTGCTTAATACATCAGTTTTGTTGGCAGTACCTCGTTTGTTGGAATTGAGAATTTTCTTGGCTGCTGCAATCTTAAAGCCACGCACCTTCACCAGATTATGTATTGTGCGCAACAGATCGATGTCACTTTGCTGATACTGTCGTATCTTTGCCGGTCCCGAAGTTTTTGGTTTAAGCGTAGGAAATTCAGTTTCCCAGTAGCGCAATGTACTTTCATTAACGTCAAACATAGCCGCCACTTCGCGGATAGAATAATACATCTTCAGATTCTTGTTCAAGTTGAGTGCCATAATCGTATCGGTTTATTTCTTTGCAAAGATACGATTAAGTGAGCAGAATCCAAAAGAAAAATGTGTTTTTCTTTTAGATTATCGAACGTGAGTATCTAAGAGACAACGTCTCAGAGATACGATTAAGTGAGCGAAAAACCAAATTTCCATACCATCCTTATGTTATGACATGCCCCTAAAATATGTAAAAAACGGCATATAGCTTTAACCAATCTTAGCAAACTAACACTTTTTAGTTAATACCATGTTTTATCTTACGTTTTCATTCTTTTATCATTGTTTTTCTACCTTTTTCGTGGTATTTTTCATGTTTTAGATGAAAAATATCAGATAAAATTTGGTGATTAGAACAATTTGCTGTACTTTTGCGCCATGTTTATTTGTGAAAAGAGCTTAAAAGGAAACAAAAATAGTTATTCACGATAACACAACATTGTCATTCAAGACAACACAAAATAGTTATTCAGAGTATAATTTAGTGATATGTTTAATTTTTAATCAAAATGAGAGTTTTTATGGAAAAGAAACTGCTTATCTTGTTGGTCAATATCTTCCTTCTATGTGGAGGAGTGTTGGCACAGACAAAAGTAACAGGTACCGTAGTATCTCAGGAAGACGGTGAACCAATCATCGGTGCTTCGATCATTATTCAGGGCCAGCGCTCAGGAACAGTGACCGATGCTGATGGTAAGTTCAGTCTTTCAGTACCTGCAGGTAAAAAGATTAGTGTCAGTTACATTGGTATGGAAACACAGACACTGGCTCCTAAAGCCAAGATGTCTATCACACTTCGCCCCAGTGCAGAGCTGCAAGAAGTGGTTGTAACTGGTATGCAGAAGACCGACCGTCGTCTGTTTACTGGTGCTACCGACCGTGTGAATGCCGAGGATGCCATTCTTAATGGTATCGCCGATATCTCGCGTTCACTGGAAGGTCGTTCTGCTGGTGTATCTGTACAGAACGTCAGTGGTACCTTCGGTACAGCACCAAAGATTCGTGTACGTGGTGCCACCTCTATCTACGGTTCATCAAAGCCACTGTGGGTAGTTGACGGTGTTATCATGGAAGACGTAACCGACATTGACTCTGACGCATTGTCATCAGGTGACCCAGAAACCCTTATTTCTTCAGCCATTGCCGGTTTGAACTCAGATGATATCGAGTCGTTCCAGATTCTGAAAGACGGTTCTGCCACCTCTATTTATGGTGCACGTGCCATGGCAGGTGTGATTGTAGTAACCACCAAGAAAGGTAAGGCAGGTACAGCACACATCAACTACACTGGTGAATTCACCATGCGTTTGAAACCTACCTATGGCAACTTCAACATTCTGAACTCTCAGGATCAGATGGGTATCTATCGTGAGTTGTACGATAAAGGATGGTTGAACCTCAGCAACACACTGAACGGTAGCGACTATGGTGTATATGGTAAGATGTATGAGTTGATCAACACCTACGATCCATCAACCGGTGCTTTCGCTTTGGCTAATACCACAGATGCCAAGAATGCCTATTTGGCAAATGCAGAGTTCCGCAACACCGACTGGTTTGACGAGCTTTTCTCTACCAGCATCCAGCAGAACCACTCTGTCAGCATGAGCGGTGGTACTGCCAAGTCAAACTACTATGCTTCAGTCAGTGCCATGACCGATCCAGGATGGTACAAGCAGTCAAAGGTTGACCGCTACACCCTGAACATGAACGTGAACCACAAGATTCTCGACAACCTCTCACTGAACATCATCGGTAGCGGTAGTTACCGTAGTCAGCGCGCTCCTGGTACTCTGAGTCAGGACGTCGATGTTGTATCAGGTAATGTAAAGCGTGACTTCGATATCAACCCATACTCTTATGCGTTGAACACTTCACGTGCACTCGATTCCGACACCTATTATCATAGTAACTATGCAGCTTTCAACATTCTGCACGAATTGGAAACCAACTTCATCGATGTCAACTTCCTCGATGCTAAGTTCCAGGCAGAGTTGAAATACAAGCCTATCAAGGATTTGGAGATTGCTGTACTTGGTGCTTTGAAATACACCACCACTTCACAGGAATACAAGATTCTCGACAACTCAAACCAGGCAGAGGCTTATCGCGCTATGGACAACACCATCATCCGCGATGCCAACAAGTACCTCTATACTGATAAAGACGTACTATACTCTCTCCCTATTTCTGTACTGCCCGAAGGTGGTATGTACAAGCGCACCGACAACCGCATGCGCGACTACAACTTCCGTGCAACAGCCAACTACGTACATACCTTTGCCGACATCCACTACGTAAACCTGTTCGGTGGTATGGAGACAACCGAAATCCAGCGTTCAAGATCATGGTTCAACGGTTGGGGTATGCAATATGCTAAGGGTGAAATTCCTTACTACACCTATCAGTTCTTCAAGAAGAGCTTGGAAGAGAATACCGACTACTATTCACTTTCAAACACTAACTCACGTTCGGCAGCATTCTTCGCCAACGCCACTTATGGTTACGACAACCGTTACGTGTTGAACGGAACCATCCGTTATGAAGGTTCAAACGCCATGGGTAAGAGCCGTTCTGCTCGTTGGACACCAACTTGGAACATTGCAGGTTCATGGAATGTTGACCAGGAGAAATTCTTCAAAGCATGGGAGCCCACCATTTCCCACTTGAAACTGAAGGCCAGCTACTCTCTGACCGCTACACCTCCTCCCACATCTTATACAAGTTCAACCAATGTATTCAAGGCTTACAACCCCTACCGCATCTTCACCGGCGATAAGGAAACTGGTATCCAGCTTTCAGACCTTGAAAACAGCGAATTGACTTATGAGAAGAAGAACGAGTTCAACTTCGGTGTTGAAGCAGGCTTCTTGAACGACCGCATCAACGTATCGTTTGATATCTATACTCGTAAGAACTATGATGAAATCGGTCCTGTTGCTACACAGGGTATCGGTGGTCAGATTATCCGCTGGGCCAACGCAGCCGACATGAAATCACATGGTGAGGAACTCTCTATTTCTTCTACCAACATCAAGTTGAAGGACTTCAGCTGGACCACCTCTTTGGTTTATTCACACACCAAGACCAAAATTACCAATTTGGCAAGCCAGGACCGTGTGATTGATATGATTACCAACTTCGGTGGACGCCGCGTAGGTTATCCCGTACGTTCACTGTTCTCTATCCCCTTCGCAGGACTTGACGAAAACGGTCTTCCTACTTTCTACAACGAAACAGGAGAAATCACCACCGACAACATCAACTTCCAGGAGCGCGACAAGGTTGACTACCTGAAGTATGAAGGTCCTACCGATCCTACCGTACAGGGTTCTTTGGGCAACCTCTTCAAGTATAAAGGTTTCACCCTGAACCTCTTCATCACCTACTCATTTGGTAATGTAGTTCGCCTCGATCCTGTATTCTCAGCCACTTATAACGACCTGAGTTCTATGACCAAGGAGTTCAAGAACCGCTGGATGGTTCCTGGCGACGAGAAGAAGACCAACGTACCTGTTATTTTGAGCTATGCACAGTACACCAACAACAAACAGTTGCGTTATGGCTACAATGCTTACAACTACTCAGATGTACGCGTTGCCAAGGGCGACTTCATCCGCATGAAGGAAATCTCTCTGCAGTATGATTTCCCCAAGAATTGGATTAAGCCTCTGACCAACCTCTCTCTGAAGTTGCAGGCCACCAACCTCTTCCTCATCTATGCCGACAAGAAGTTGAACGGTCAGGATCCTGAGTTCTTCCGCTCTGGTGGTGTATCAGCTCCTGTGCCCAAGCAGTTCACTGCAACTCTTAAAGTTGGCTTCTAATCAAGGTAATGGAATAACGAAACAAACAAAAGAACAACAATATGAAAAAATATATAGGATTTTCAATCATTGCACTGGGCCTTACCTTGACATCGTGTGACGATTGGCTCGACAAGTTGCCCGACAACCGTATGGAGCTTCAGACTCCAAGCGATGTCAGCAGTCTATTGGTAAGTGCTTACCCCAGCTCGCACCCTGCCTATCTGCTGGAGATGTATTCAGACAACACCGATGAATGTGTCAACCCCTCATGGTCAGAAGCATCACGTTTTCAGGCTCAGGCTTACAACTGGGAAGACATCACTGAAACAGGTGAAGATGAATCACCTCAGGAACTTTGGAACAGACATTACATCGCCATTGCTTCTGCCAATGCTGCCATCGACCTGATTGAGGAAAAGGGTAGCCCTGCTGAGTATAACGAACAGTTGGGTGAGGCTCTGCTCTGCCGTGCTTATGCCATGTTCCAGCTCTCTACCGTATTCTGTAAGGCTTACAACCCAGCCACTGCTTCAACAGATTTGGGTCTGCCTTATCCTACACATCCAGAAAAGGTAGTAGGAACAGTATATACTCGTGGCACTATGGAGGATCTCTATGGTCAGATTGATAAGGATTTGCAGCGTGGTCTTCCTTTGGTTAGCAGCAACTACAGCAAGCCCAAGTTCCACTTCAACACCGATGCTGCCAAAGCATTTGCCGCTCGTTTCTACCTCTACAAGGGCGACTTCGCTAAAGCCATTACCTATGCAACAGAAGTATTGGGTGCCGATCCTACTGCCAAAGCCCGCGATTGGGATGCCTACGCAGCTCTTAACATGAACCAACAGATTCGTCCTGAGGCTTGGGTATCTGCCGATGAGAAGTGTAACTTCCTGCTCCAGACCGTATATTCAGAATGGGGAGCCATCTCTGGTCCTTACAGCTATGGTGAGAAATACGCACACAGCTACCGCATCACCTACGATGAGGATATTGCCTCTAAGGGTCCGTTCGGCGCAGCCAACTCTACTTTCAAACAGCGTGTATGGAGTAACACCGCATTGGCAAACCTGTTCCATCGCAAGGTGCCCTATGAGTTTGAATACACCGACCTGCAGGCTGGTATCGGACATGCCCATGCTGAGTATGCCGTATTCACCACTGAGCAACTTCTGTTAGAGCGTGCCGAGGCTTATGCGCTGAGTGGCGAACTGCAGAAAGCCGTTGATGACTACAACACCATCATGAAGGTTTATCAGAACTATCCAAAGACTTTCACTTTGCAGCAATTGGTTAATTTCTATAATAGTGTTCCCTATTACACTCCAAAGAAAGCCACCGTTAAGAAGCACTTCGTAAAACCCGTCTATACCATCGGTGCCGAAGGTTCTGATCAGGAAGCATTGCTTCAGGCCATTCTTCACTTGCGTCGCATCATGGAACTCGGCGAAGGATACCGTATGCAGGACGTGAAACGTTATGGCATGGTAATCTACCGTCGTCAGACCAATACAAGTTTCACTATCTCTGCTGTAACCGACTCACTCACTGTTGACGATCCACGTCGTGCCATCCAGCTGCCACAGGATGTAATCACCTCTGGTTTGGAGCCTAACGACCGTATTACTGTGAAAGATCAGGGCGGTAGCAGCATGCAGGACTCTGGTTTTATCTATGAGATTAAAAAGTAACGACACACTAAATCAAGAACACAATGAAAAAGATATATTTCATCCTGTTTGCCGTTGTTGCAGCACTCAGCTTCACGGCATGTTCAGACGGTGACCAGCCTTCCGGCAGTAGCATCTTTGTGAACGACGAAGCTAAGCCCGATGCCTTTGAGCAGTGGTTGCTGGAAAACTTCACCTATCCTTACAACGTAGAGGTGCTCTACCGCATGAAGGATACCGAGATTGACCACAAATACACACTGACCCCAGCAGACTCTGCCAAGTGTGCTAAACTGGCCATGATTGTGAAATACCTTTGGTATGACGCATACGCTGAGGTAGCAGGTCCTGACTTTGTGAAGGCCAACACCCCACGTGTACTGCAGTTCATCGGTTCACTTGCCATTGAAAACAACGGAACCGTTGTGATGGGTACTGCCGAGGGCGGTTACAAGATTACCCTCTACAATGTGAACAACCTGGGTTCTGCATTCAAGCTTGACGACTATGATGCACTGAACCAGTGGTACTTCACCACACTGCACCATGAGTTCCAGCACATTCTGAACCAGAAGAAGCCATACGATACTTCGTTTGACCTCATCTCAGAAGGTAACTATGTCAGCGGCGACTGGTATCAGTACGACACCGACACACAGGCACTGCCACTCGGATTTATCCGTAACTACGCAATGAACGAACCTCGTGAAGACTATGCAGAACTCTACTCACAGTATCTGACCAACAATGATGCGCTATGGAATTCCAAGATGGAGAAAGCCGGCGAAGAAGGACAGGCCATCATCGAACAGAAACTGGCTCACATCCGCACCTATATGCGCCAGAACTGGAACATCGACCTTGAAGAGTTGCGTGCCGTAGTTCAGCGTCGTGCTGTGGAATACAAGAAACTTGATTTCGAACACTTAAAGTAAAGACAACGCTATGAAGAAAATATTTTTCTATATCATGTTTGCCGTAGCAGGACTGTCACTTCAGTCTTGTCTGCACGATGACGACGAGATCTTCGACAAGTCGGCTGCAGAGCGTATCAACGAAGCAGTTGCCAATGCCAAGGAAGTGTTGACCAGCTCACAGGAAGGTTGGGTCATGCACTACTATGTTGGTCAGGAATATGCTTATGGCGGTTTGAACCTTGCCATGAAGTTTACCGACGGTAAGGTACAGATGTACAACGAAACTGCAAAAAACTCTGATGGTTCCTACAAGTCAGTAGTCTCTACCTATAAGATTACGCGCGACCAGGGTCCTGTACTCGCTTTCGATACCTACAATGATCTGCTCCATGTCTATGGTGACCCCGCTGGAAGCGGTCCAACCGATGTTGACGGATGGGAAGCCGACTATGAGTTTGTCATCATGAACATCAGCGAGGATCAGAACACCATTACCCTCAAAGGTAAGAAGTTCAACAACACCATCGTTCTTGAGCGTCTGAATCGTCCCGTAGCTGAATACTTCGATGCTGCAACTAAGATGGCTGAGAGTCTGACCAACGCAGGTATTCTTGCCTATACTGTTGGCGACAAAAAGGCTAAGTTCTATCCTGGTTCAAGCGAATACTCAGTGAAATATGTAGATGACAAGGGTGAAGTAGCCTCTCTGACTGTTCCCTATACTTCTACCGACAAGGGTCTTCTCTTCAACGAACCTATCGAACTCTTTGGCGATACGCTCAAAGGCATCAACGCAAAAGATACTGCCACTGTCAACGATGTACTGACAGCCAACACCATCGTAGCATCCAACGACGAGTCGAAGACCTTTAGCTTATCAAATGATCTGAACGATATCTTCCAGAAAGGCAACTGGTATCTTGCTCTGAGCAATATGGGTGAAGTAGCTGGTCCTGGTTTGCAGTCATTCATTGATGGCTGTAAGGAGAGTGAAGGTGAAGTAGTGAACACTTGCTACATCGGAACCTATGAAGATGACTATGGCTTCTACTTCCTCAGCGGTCAATTTAAAGGTATGGCTAAATTCGCTGTTGATGCTTCAATAAGCGAATCTGATGTCATCACCTTCGATTTCAACGGTTACGACAGCACTTTCGGTTTCAGTAACGGCACTTACTATGCTAACTACTGTAACTTCGGTGATGCCTACACACCATTCCTCTCCACTTTCAAGCTGAGTGCTGACGATGTTAACAATCCTACCGTAATGACATTGACCGACCAGAACAATGCGAAGAATGTCATCAAACTGGTAAAGGAGCCTGTACTTGTTCCAGGAGAGCATTAATATTAAATCACATAAAAGACTTATAAGCGTATGAAAAAGATATATAGTCTGATCGTCTTTGCCATAGGAAGCCTTACGCTGGTTTCCTGCGGCGACGACGACTTCACAGAGAAAGTCAACACCATTCAGGTGGAAAAATCGGAAACGACTATTCCTGCCGCTGGCGGTTCGGTAGATATCACCCTCACTGGCGAAGGACTGACAGTTGCTTCGGCTGCTGACTGGCTCACTGCCACTATCAACGGCAACGTGCTGACTGCAAGTGCAACAGCCAACCCAACCCGCGAGTCGCGTGCCTCACACATTGACGTGAAGGCTGCCAACGGCGACACCTATCTGGTAAGTATCGTACAGACTGGCGGTATGCTCGCACTGGAGAGCAATGAACTCGCAGCCACCGACCTCGATGCTTCTTACAACGTAGCTATCGCAAAATCTGTCGGTTCTGTCACTGTAAAGAGCCTGTCCGACTGGGTTAAGGCTTCGGTTAACGCAAAGAGCGATTCTATCAAGGTTGAAGTTGCATCAAACGACTATGACGTTGCCCGTCAGGGTAAGATCTTGGTGACCAGCGGTGTACTGGAGGATACCCTCTTCGTAAACCAGGCTGCCATGAAGTTCAGCCTCGCCACCAACGTTGCCAGCATTCTGACCAACGCTGCCGGCAGCAAGACTGTTACCGTCAGCCACAGCAAACCTGTCACCGTGGAGAGCAAGGCTGACTGGATTACCGCCAGCATCACCGGCAATGTGATCAAGGTTTCTGTTACTGCCAACGCTACTAAGCGCCGTATGGGTGAGGTTGCCGTGAAGTCAGGTAAAGCAGAGAAGACACTCTATGTGAGCCAGCTCGACTTTGCCGATCAGTTCTCTGAAACCTACAAATTCCTGTTCTACGATAGCGACGAGGGCGCTTGGTTCTATCTTCCTGCCGATGTAACCGATAAGGGTATCAGCATCAAACCATTCAGAGACTTCGGTGCCTATACTATTCCTCTGACCGTCAACAAGACTGCCAAGACAGTGAAAACAGCCAACTGCGGTACTTATCTGGGAGAATGGAGTAGCGAAGGAAATACTTACTACCTGTATCTGGCATGGGCTAACGCCTTCGGAGAAGCCAGTAAGATTTGGTCAACTGCTACAGTTACCAACGCAGCATCGAAGGGTACTGTTTATGCAGACAAGCTGAAATCAGGTGATGTAGTAACCATCATCGACTGGGCTGGTACCTGGACCTACAATAAAGTCACTCATCAGATTGACAGCTGGCAGTTCCAGGCCATGAAAGCTAAAGAATTTAGCACTGCCAATAATCTTGGTTATGTGCTTTCGTTCGGCAAACCTTACTTGATGAGCGACCCAGAGGGCACCACTGCCAAGTATGCGAAAAAGAATGGTTGTGCCATTCAGCTGCCTAACGGCGAGTATGCACGTCCTGCTGTATTGAAGAATATTCTTAGACCACTGAAATAATTGGTTAGAATATAAAACACCTAACAAAACACACTCTCACTAATTGATTGGGTGGACGGGAGATGCCGACGAGGCATGTGCCCGTCTACTTTTTTGTTTGTATTCAGCCTTTCATTTCAAGGAAACAACATTGTTTTCTTGTCTGTCAAATGACTGTTTTGAACCCATATCATACAAAGCGGGACACTCCTACCACCTTTAGGAATGTCCCGCTTTGTATTCACTCTAATGACCAATCAGGTTTTGTCAATCCTTCAAACAGCCTATTGGCACTACATACACCCCGTCTTGCGGACGCTGAAAGGCATATTGCCCCACTCCTGTCAGCACCATCTTAAACGAAGGAATTTTCATCTTTGTCGTATCAATCTTGTCTGCAAGGGCTGTAAGGGTCTTCGCACCCTCTTCTATCAACTTGTCACCACCAAGCTTTATCTCTACCAATCCATACTTTCCATTACGCAAATGGATGACAGCATCACACTCCAACCCATTTTTATCTCTATAATGAAATACTGTGCCGCCAATGGCATCGGCATAGACACGCAGATCTCTGACACACAATGTCTCAAAGATCAAACCAAATGTATTCAAGTCATTCACCAAATCGTTGGGGCCAAGACCTAATGCAGCAGTAGCTATCGAAGGGTCTGTGAAATACTTGGTATCGGATGTACGAATAGCAGCCTTACTTCGCAGATTAGGATTCCACGCAACAGAATCTTCTATCACAAAAATTTTCTTCAAGGCCTTCAGATATGAATAGATGGTATTCTCACTGATCTCAGAACTTTCATTGCTTATTATATCAGCCAATATAGTTCCTGCGGTAGCCTGACTGCCTTGGTTCCGTGCATACGACCGCATAATTCGTCGTGCCAATTCACTGTCGCGATTGGCATCATCGACACGAGAAATATCAAAGTTTGTAACTGCTTCAAAATATTCGATTGCCTGCTGGAGTGCTGCCTTTTCTGTCTTCTTATTCAGTGCCTTTGGCCAACCGCCACGACATGTAAGATAAGCCAAACGCTCTAAATCTATCTGATTGATGCCTTCCACAAAATAATCTTCCGCATCGTTGGCAAACAGTCTTGCAAGACTTACCTCACCAGTAGAGTCACCAGACTCCCAAAGACTCATGGTACGAAGTTTGAGCCAAGCAAAACGTCCTGTACCAGTATGAAATATCTCATCGAAGTTTGGAGGCACAGCAGACCCTGTCAGTATAAACTGCCCATCTTCATCACGCTGATCCACTTCATTTCTCACCGCATCCCAAAACCTTGGTGCTATCTGCCATTCGTCAATAAGTCGTGGAGTGTCGCCACGAAGCAACAGTTTGATATTGGTTTCTGCCATGGCCATATTCTGTTGTAGGGTGTCGGGATCAGACATAGACAATATGCTGTTGGCTTGCTGAGATGCTAATGTCGTCTTACCACAATACTTGGGCCCTTCGATAAGCACAGCCCCCATCGCTTCCAACTTTTCTGCTAATATTTTGTCTGCAATTCTCGCCTTATATTCTTTCATTTTTACAGCTTTTATTTATTCCGATGCAAATATACGATATTTAATTGTATATCAGCACCATATAATCGTTAAATCTTGTTATTTTACCTCTATATTGTGACAGTTGGCTCTTTTTCGTTGTGACAGTTGGCGCATTTTCGTTGTGGCAGTTGGCGCATTTTCGTTGTGGCAGTTGGCGGAAATCTATAGGAGTGGAGAGAGATAAAGACCATATTATTTCTCGCACACATACGCGCACACGTGCGCATACAGGCACACGCGATGTCGAAAAAATCGACCACTCGACCACCAATACCGCTTAACCAACAGAGAAACAGCGACTTAATGGGTGGTCGATGACTTCATCCTAATGCGTTTCGACCACCATTCGACCACAAACTGACCACCAACTGCCCATCAGAAGGCTTTTGCAACAAGAGAAAAATGCTGTCACATAGAGGATTTTCATGGCAAACAACGTGACTATTGCGTGACTGCAAGGCAGGTCACACACCCGTCGCGCCGCATTGTTGCTCGGTTTTTGGAGTTGACATAACTTTGCAGCGTGTTCTTCCAACCGATGGAGGGGCAACGACTAAGAAAACAACAAACCATTAATTCAAAAAGCAACAATGATGACCTCAACACTTCAAATCCAAATGGACAACGCCCGCAATTTCATCCATCACAACTATCAGCGCATGCCCAGTCTCCACCGCTTGGCACTTCTCGTGGGCACCAACGAATGTACGCTGAAGAAATGTTTCAAACAATCGTTTGGCACTACCGTATTCGGCTACCTGTTTAATCTGCGCATGGAAATGGCTGTGCAACTGCTGTGCAACACCGACGAACCCGTTTCCACCATTGGCTATCATCTGGGTTACGAGCACCAAAGCCACTTCTGCACCTCCTTCAAGCGCAAATATGGCGTATCGCCATCGCTGTTTCGCGACCAGCAAAACAAGGCCATTGCAAGTGCATGACTGTCAAATGGATAGTGCGCTGTTTTGCAAATTCATTGAATTTGGTCAGCAATCTCATTGAATTTGGTCAGCAAATTCAATGAATTTACTCGGCAGTTTCAATGATTTTGCCCTACTGTCACGATGATATTCGTGCGCTAAAGAACTGCTGCATGTCTCAAACGAAAGTCGCTCTTCTCAGCAAAACAATTTGTTTTGCTGAGCAAATCAATTTACTTTGCAAAGGAAATCAATTTGTTTTACTGAGCAAATCAATTTACTTTGCATTCGCATCGACTGCATTTTTGCGCGAAACTCCTGTTTCTCAACATATTATACCGCCCCCCCCGCAACACAGTCAACAATAGTCCGCAAGCAAGAAGGCTGTCATGGCTTTTCTGCGGACAAACGAGGGGGATATCTGCCATTGAAGTGAAATTCCTACGCCAGGAACCATAAATCACGCGAAAAGCTTGTGATCAAAACTGTTAATTATATATAATTTTGTGTTGCACCAACTTTCAGTTGGAGAAAAATTCCGTAATTTTGCATACTATATAACCATGTGGCTCATAGCCATGTGGCATCGGTAGGCAAAGGCTTCAACCTGTGCAAGGCCATACAACGGGGAATTTGCCCATTGAACCGATGGCAAGTTATAAGATAACGATGAAGAATATATAATAACAAAACATAACCAATGCCTCCATCCGCCACTATGTGGCAGATGGGGGATAAACTTTGTAGAAAAGACAATGATGACAGCGAACGAAATCAGAGAGTCGTACAAGAAATTCTTCGAACAGCACGGACATACCATCGTGCCATCGGCTCCGATGGTCATCAAGGATGACCCCACACTGATGTTCACCAATGCTGGAATGAACCAGTGGAAAGACATTATCCTGGGCACAAGAGAGCCCGAACCACGCCGCCGTGCCGATACTCAGAAGTGTCTGCGCGTCAGCGGAAAGCATAACGACCTTGAGGAAGTGGGTCACGACACCTACCACCACACCATGTTTGAAATGCTTGGCAACTGGTCGTTTGGCGACTATTTCAAAGAAGGCGCCATCGATATGGCATGGGAATACCTTGTCAGTGTGCTCAAACTGAATCCAGAAGACCTCTACGTGACCGTGTTTGAAGGTTCACCTGAGGAGAATATCCCACGCGACGAAGAAGCAGCAAAATACTGGGCGAAGCACGTGCCCGAAGACCATATCATCAATGGTAATAAGCACGACAACTTCTGGGAGATGGGCGATACGGGACCATGTGGTCCATGCTCGGAAATCCACGTTGACTCGCGCACTCCAGAACAGAAAGCTGCCAGCGGAAAAACTGGTCGCGAACTGGTCAATCAGGACGATCCACAGGTGATTGAAATATGGAACCTCGTGTTCATGCAGTTCAACCGCAAGGCTGACGGTTCACTCGAAAAGCTCTCCATGAACGTGATCGATACGGGTATGGGCTTTGAGCGACTGGTGCGCATGATGCAGGGCAAGCACTCTAACTACGATACCGACGTGTTCCAGCCCATCATCAAGGCAGAGCAAGACCTGACAGGACTGAAATATTTCACCTTTGAGGAAGAGACTGCCAACCCCATCAGCAAGGAGCAGAACGAGATCAACATCGCCATGCGCGTCTGTGCAGACCATCTGCGCGCCGTGGCATTCTCTATAGCCGACGGTCAACTGCCCTCCAATGCAAAGGCAGGATATGTCATCCGCCGCATCCTGCGCCGTGCCGTGCGCTATGCATACACCTTCCTCGGACAGAAAGAGGGATTCATCTACAAGCTCGTGCCTACTCTGGTACACGAAATGGGTGACGCATTCCCCGAACTGAAAGCCCAGCAACAACTCATCACCAAGGTGATCAAGGAGGAGGAAGACTCTTTCCTGCGCACACTGGAAAAGGGCATCTCGATGATTGGCGATGCTATGGAGAAACTCAAGGCTGAGGGTAAAAACCAATTGGATGGCGTTCAGGCATTCCGACTGTTCGACACCTACGGATTCCCACTCGACCTCACCGAACTGATTTGCCGCGAAAACGGATTCTCGGTGGATGAGGAACAGTTTAACGCTGAAATGCAGAAACAGAAAGATCGCGCACGCAACGCTGCCGCTGTGGAAAACTCCGACTGGACAGAACTCATGGCTGGCGAACAGCAGTTTGTGGGCTACGACTATACCGAATACAACTGTCATATCCTGCGCTACCGTAAGGTGACACAGAAGAAGAACGAATTCTATGAACTCGTGCTCGACTATACTCCTTTCTACGGAGAGATGGGTGGACAGGTAGGTGACTGCGGTGTACTCGTCAACGAGGCTGAAACCATCGAAATCATCGATACCAAGCGCGAAAACAACCAGAGCATCCATATCGTGAAGCAGTTGCCTAAGGATCCCACTGCCGAATTTATGGCTTGTGTAGATACCGACAAGCGAGACGCTTCTGCTGCCAACCATACGGCAACCCACTTGCTCGACTATGCCCTCCGCCAGGTATTGGGCGACCATGTAGAGCAGAAGGGATCGTATGTCAGCGCCGATACCCTGCGCTTCGACTTCTCTCACTTCCAGAAAGTGACCGATGAAGAACTGCGTCAGGTGGAGCGTATCGTCAACGACATGATTCGTCAGGACATCCATATCGATGAGCATCGCGACGTTCCGTTCGAGGAAGCCAAGCAACTGGGTGCCATCGCCCTCTTCGGCGAGAAGTATGGCGACAAGGTTCGCGTAGTGCGCTTCGGTCCTTCATGCGAGTTCTGCGGTGGTATCCACGCCACTTCTACAGGTCGCATCGGCTTCTTCAAGATACTGACCGAGAGCAGCGTGGCTGCCGGCATCCGTCGTATCGAAGCTAAGACTGGTAAGGACTGCGAGGAAATGCTCTATCAGTTGGAAGACACACTGAAGGCTGTACGTGCATTCTTCAACAATGCAAAGGATCTGCAGGGTGTCATCAAGAAGTATATTGATGAGCACGACACCATGAAGAAGGATATCGAGCAGTTTAAGGCACAAGCCGTTGAGCGCACCAAAGACAAACTCGTGGAGAAGGCTCAGGTGGTCAACGGAGTGACGCTCATCAAGGCAGTTTTGCCGCTCGACGCTCAGTCTGCCAAAGACTTGGTATTCAAAATCCGTGAAGCCGTTCCCTCACATCTGCTTTGTGTCATTGGTACCATCAGTGCCGACAAACCCATGCTGAGCATCATGATGAGCGACGATATGGTGAAGGAGCAGGGTCTCCACGCTGGACAGATGATTCGCGAAGCTGCCAAACTCATACAGGGTGGCGGTGGCGGCCAGCCTCACTTCGCTTCTGCCGGTGGTAAGAATACCGACGGTCTGAATGCTGCTATCGACAAGGTTGTGGAATTGGCAAAACTCTAACTGCCTGTTCTCATCCACATCATAAAGCGACGCGCCGCGAGTAGTTGACTCACGGCGCGTCGCTCGTTGTTATATCCCATGTATTGCACGAATGAAGTGCACAAATACCCCAGTTCGGGATAAGAAATAGTTTATAAAAAAGTTGGTAGTCTCACAAATATTTTGTATCTTTATAGGTAAAAATCAATTAGTTACAAAAATATTTAATATGACTACCGATTACAAAGTTACAGAATTATTTTATATAATAGACGAGTTTTGCAAACATTTTGATGCAGAAAATGCAGGAAATCTACTTGAAGACAATAGCGGAGTCAAGCGTAGACGTCGCCAAGTATCGTTGTCCGACAGTGAGATCATGACCATTCTGTTGTATTTTCATTTCGGTACATTCCGCAATTTCAAGCACTACTACCTATTCTTCATTAAGGGTACGATGAAGTCGTATTTTCCGAAAGCCGTGTCGTACAACCGCTTTGTGGAATTGGAAAGCCGCGTGTTCTTCCAGCTCATGTTCTTCCTTAATCTGGGAGCTTTCG
>OQVT01000264.1_pt1 | contig 26685 bp, 8 predicted proteins | sample 1691561 | NCBI WGS metagenome assembly OQVT01 (sample SAMN03418260, study PRJEB22391) | human gut metagenome | biome: human-gut; feature: organic feature; material: feces | host: Homo sapiens | place: Tanzania | collected 2013-01 | reverse complement strand
GAGTTACTATCAGTTGTACTAAAATAGTTCTGCAGCTGCATCACCACGTCCTCATAACATCCTTCTACCCCCAGCACACTGCAAATTTGCTGCAGATCAGCCACAGTCAGAACATCCCGGACTTTTGGAATCACCAACTTCCGTGTTTCCTCCGGCGTCAGATATGCTGCCTGCAAATAACCTGCCAGTTCCGACGCATAAACCTCCTGATGAAGCTCCGTTGTCTGCTCCTGCTTTTCTTTTTCTTCCGCTGCTATCAAAAAGATTCCTGCAATCACAGCCATACTAAAGGAAAATAACAGAAGCACCTTTCGACGCTTTCTTCGTTTTTTCTGTTTTTCCAGATATCTTCGTCCTGGCTGTCTGCAATCTGTTTCTGTTCTCATACACCTGTCCCCTCCACGCAACATCATATGGCTGTAAAAGGGAAAAAAGAACCGGACATGATGTTATGGCACATGTTTATACATACGGAAAAGCAGCACCTTCCGCTGCAGGTATAATCCATCTCGGAGCTACAAGCTGTTATGTTACGGATAATGCAGATGTTATCATTTATCGTGATGCTCTCAAATATCTTCGCAATGAGCTTTTGGGTGTAATAGCAAATCTTTCCGAGTTTGCTGATAAATATAAAGCAATGCCTACGCTCGGATATACACATTATCAGCCGGCACAGCTTGTTACGGTAGGAAAAAGAGCATGCCTCTGGATGCAGGATTTTGTTTCGGATCTCGAGGAGCTTGACTTCGTAATAGGCTCGATGAAAATGCTCGGATGCCGTGGCACAACAGGTACCGAAGCCAGCTTTATGGATCTTTTCAACGGAGACAGCAGCAAGATCTTAGAAATGAACAAAAAGATCTGTGCGGACTTTGATTTTAAAGAATACTTCGATGTATGCGGTCAGACATATCCGAGAAAGCTTGACAGCAGGATATTAAACGTCCTTTCATCAATAGCACAGAGTGCTTACAGAATGGCAAATGATATACGTCTTCTTCAGCATGACAGACAGCTTGAGGAACCGTTCGAAAAGAATCAGATCGGATCATCTGCTATGGCATACAAGAGGAATCCTATGCGTTCGGAGAGGATATGTTCTCTTTCAAGATATCTCATGTCAGATTCGGCAAATGCCGCTATGACGGCTTCGGTTCAGTGGCTTGAAAGAACTCTTGACGATTCCGCAAACAGAAGGATATCTATGCCTGAGGGCTTCCTTTGTGCGGATGCTATCCTCAGACTTGCTCAAAATGTTACATCGGGCATGGTCGTAAATGAAAAGATAATAGAGAGAACCGTCATGGAATACCTTCCGTTTATTGCTACCGAAAACCTTATGATGGAGGCAGTAAAGAGAGGCGGAAACAGACAGGAGCTTCATGAGATAATACGTCAGTGCTCTATGGAAGCTACTGCCGCAATGAAACGCGGAGAGGGTTGTGAACTTCTAAAATACCTCTCTGCTCATCCTGAATTCAATATGACAGAGGATGAGATGAAAGCTGTATTAAAGCCGGAGCTTTATATCGGAAGATGTCCTGAGCAGGTTTCGGAATATGTAGCAAAGGTACATCCGCTTATCGAGCATATCAAGCGCGATGAGCCGGAGATAAATATTTAACGATCTCGGCGAGAGTGAGATATTCGAATAAAAAAGCATCTAAGTTTTACGGAGAAGAAAATGGACAAGATTATTGTATTAGATTTCGGTGGACAGTATAACCAGCTCGTTGCCCGTCGTGTTCGTGAATGTAATGTTTATTGTGAGATATACTCATACAAAACAGATATTGAAAAAATAAAAGCAATGTCGCCCAAAGGAATAATCCTTACGGGAGGACCGAACAGCTGCTATGAGGAAGGCGCACCTGCCTACAGTAAGGAGCTTTTTGAATTAAATATACCGGTTCTCGGACTTTGCTACGGAGCTCAGCTTATGCAGCATACCCTTGGAGGAAAGGTTGAAAAAGCACCTGTAAGGGAGTACGGAAAAACAGAAGTTTTTGTAGATACCGATTCACCTTTATTTACCGGTATCAGTGACAAGACCGTATGCTGGATGAGCCACTTTGATTATATTTCAAAACCAGCACCAGGTTTTAACATTGTTGCACACACGGCAGACTGCCCGTTTGCAGCAGCAGAAAACAGAGAGAAAAATTTATATGCGATCCAGTTCCACCCGGAAGTACTGCACACCGAAGAGGGAAGCAAAATGCTCCACAACTTCGTAAGAGGTGTGTGTGGATGCGCCGGAACATGGAGAATGGATTCTTTCGTTGAGAGTACGATCAAGGATATCCGAGAAAAAGTCGGTGATGGAAAAGTACTTCTTGCATTATCCGGCGGTGTAGATTCCTCCGTTGCAGCAGGACTTTTATCCAGAGCCATTGGAAAGCAGCTCACCTGCGTATTCGTTGACCACGGTCTTCTCCGTAAAAATGAAGGAGATGAAGTCGAGAGCGTATTCGGACCAAACGGTCAGTTTGACTTAAACTTCATCCGTGTCAATGCACAGGAGAGATACTACAACAAACTTGCAGGCGTTACAGAGCCTGAGCAGAAACGTAAAATCATCGGAGAGGAATTCATCCGAGTATTCGAAGAGGAAGCAAAGAAAATCGGGGCTGTTGATTTCCTTGCACAGGGAACCATCTATCCGGACGTAGTGGAAAGTGGACTTGGCGGTGAATCCGCAGTGATCAAATCCCACCACAACGTAGGAGGACTTCCTGATTTCGTTGATTTCAAAGAGATCATCGAGCCACTCCGAAACTTATTCAAGGACGAAGTCCGCAAAGCAGGTCTTGAACTTGGCATTCCGGAGAATCTTGTTTTCCGTCAGCCATTCCCGGGCCCTGGACTTGGAATCCGTATCATCGGTGAAGTGAATGCAGACAAAGTCCGCATTGTACAGGATGCCGATTACATCTACCGCGATGAGGTGGACAAAGCAGTTGCCGCTTACAAAAAAGAGCACGGCAAAAATCCATCCTGGATGCCAAACCAGTACTTTGCAGCCCTTACCAACATGCGTTCCGTTGGTGTTATGGGTGATGAGAGAACTTACGACTACGCAGTTGCACTGCGTGCAGTCAATACGGTTGATTTCATGACAGCCGAGTCTGCAGAGATTCCGTTTGAAGTACTTCAGACGGTTATGAGCAGAATTATCAATGAGGTGCGTGGGGTGAATAGAGTATTCTATGATCTTACGAGTAAGCCACCGGGAACGATTGAGTTTGAATAATGTACTATTTCTGGGGCAAAGCTTTTATCCTCATTTGGGGCAAAACCTTTAGCCTGTGATACTGTATTGCTCACATGGAGCGGTTCGGCAGATACCTACATTGTCCAGTATCGGCCGGTGGGATCAAATACGTGGAGTACTGTTAATTACACACCATCAATGGGAACGTCTGCTCTCATCGAGGGATTGGACGAGGGAAGTTATAATTTCCGTGTCCGCAGTATCTCCTATGACAAAGACGGCAAGGCTATGTATGGTGCTTATGCTTACTATCAGGGAGAGTATCTTGTGTATTGCGCAGACCGGCATTGTTTGTCGTATTTCGATTTGCACGGTGCGAATGTGGTATGTACGTACGGCGAGACCGAGTATCTGGGGAGTTTGCAATCGAATTTGCAGGCACCTTTTGCGAATGTGGGCATTATCGACTATGGTGCAGAATCCAACCTGAGCCGTCATACGGTTTGTTGGGACAGGACAGCCACCGACCCGCGGACGGAAGGCCAACTGCGTATAGTGCCTTCGGATGCCCTCGCTTCCGTCCGCTTGGGCAACTGGGAAGTTGACGGTGAGGCGGAGGGTATCACCTATACGATGACGGTGGACTCGGCATATAATATATTGCTGTTGCGTTATGCAGTTGTGCTGCAAGACCCGAATCATGACGAGGACGAACAGCCGCGTTTTACGATAGAGATATGTGATGCCAACGGGCAGAAGATTGATCCTGTCTGCGGCTATATCAATTTTGCTGCCGATGCCACGCGCAGCGGTTGGCATACTACCGGTAGCGGTTACGACCAGGTAACGTGGAAAGACTGGACTACGATAGGTCTGAATCTGACGGACCATGCCGGTCAGACGCTTACCATCCGTCTGGCTACTTACGATTGTACGTTGAGCGGACACTACGGCTATGCCTATTTTACGATGGATTGTACCGGTGCAACAATAGAAACCATCGGCTGCGGTTCGGACACTCACTTTGCTGCGGAGGCTCCGGCGGGATTTGCCTATCGATGGACCACCCAAGACGGTACGGTCGTTTCCACACAGCGTACGCTCGATACATACTCCACCGACTCCGTGGAATATACCTGCCGTCTGTCTAATTTGGAAAATGCGGATTGCTGGTTCGAACTGAAAGTGCTGGCTCTGCCTAAATTTCCTATGTCGGATGGTACATGGTCTTATACTCCGGTGGACTGCAAAAACAGGGTTACCTTCAAGAATCGCAGTTATGTACAGACACGCTACAATGGCGAGGTGCATGAGGACCATTCTGCGAACCGTATGGGATTCCGCTGGGATTTCGGAGACGGAACCGAGTCTTTGCAGCCTGATTGTACACATGATTTTCCAGCCGAAGGCGGTACTTTCGCCGTATCCCTTTCCACGTGGTTGGCAGAGGAGGCGGCGGATTGTATCAGTGATACGGTTTTTGTGGTTACGATACCGGCAATCGGTGATACGGTGGTAAAAGACACGGTGGATATTTGCGATGGGTCGTATTACGATTTCGGCGGAACGAGATATACCGATGCCGGTGATTATGCTTACGATGACCTGAGTGATGCAGGGTGTAATGTGCATCATACCTGCCATCTGCGGGTTCATCCTACCGATGAAAATCCCCTGGCCGATGTGGCTTTGTGTTATGGAGATACCTATTGTCTTAATGATACTGCGTGCTATTTGTCCCCTAAAGATGGCTTGTTCCGTTATACGTTTGTCAATCAGTATGGTTGCGATAGTGTGGTAATAGCCAATATCCGCTATGCCGATGAGATTATTCCGATCTTGGATATCACTCAGATGTCTGCTGATATAGACGAGGCTACGGTTCTGATTGGCGGTTCGGGCTACACCTACTATACGATTAATGGAGGTGCACAACTTACAAACCCTTTATTCACAACTACGGAAGCCGGAGACTATAAATTCTCATTCTATAACGATTTGGGTTGTGTGGATTCTGTGTCGGTGAATATCAAATCGCCTTGTCTGCGTAATCGCTTGTTCCAACGCTGGAACGACATCGTGGCAATATACAACAATGAACACATGCACGATTCGTTGGAATTTGTGTCCTATCAATGGTTCGAAAATGACACTCTGATAGAGGGAGCAACACAATCATACTACTGCGCTCCCTCCGGACTGACCATAGGCGCGGAATATGCGTGCCGGGTCGGTTTCGCAGATGGTACTACGGCTATGATCTGCCCGTTAGTGGCAGAGAACCTGGTGCATACGCCCAACCAAGTATCTGTGGCTCCTACGGCTGTTCCTGTTGGCGGAAATACTCAGGTCTATGTTCCGCAAGAGGGCAAGGCTGTATGCTATAATAGTGTAGGGCACAAACTTTCAGAGTGCCGGTTGAGCGCAGGAAATAATACACTCGCGCTAACATCACTGCAACGGGGTGTGTACATCCTGCAAGTATCTCTCTCCGAGGATGTTGCAACGTACCGTCTGACTATACAGTAAGGTCGCATAGTATCGCTATAGTTTTCCTAATAATACAAATAAAAATTGTTTTGCCGATGAAACATTTTTTACACCTTTCGCTCATCTTATCTTTGTTCTTGTCTTTCCCTGCTTTTGCAGATGCTGCGCCGCAGAAAAAGAAAAAAGACAATACTTGGTACACCAAAGGCCCGGATATTCACTATCTCACTATGTGGGGTGGTGCGGGCTATTCCGGCTTGGTCGGCAACTATAGCACGGCTTCTTTGGGAAAAAACACACGATTCGCTGAAACATTTCAACAGCGTTTTATCGGCGGTGGCGGCGGACTCCTGGGCGTTGGCTATGAGTTGCACCATAATCGCTTCCTGTTTTCGGTTGGACCGGAATTACGCTTCTTCTCCTCACGCAATAATATCGCATACACTGCCGATGTTATTCGGGATGACTATGCCACAATTACGCAACATTACCTCTTTGATGATTATAGTGAGACACAAGCCGTAGGACAGGTGATGGTCCCCATTATGTTTGGTGGTAATTTTGAACGCTATTATTTCTTGGCTGGGGCAAAGGTAGGCTACACTTTTATGGGTAATTATACCCAACATGGTGGCCTTACCACGTATGTTACGGAGCATTTGGCAATAGATGATTGGGTGGAACAAACCGCCCATAACTGGAAAACCGCAGACATTGACGAGCACCCGCTTTATGCCGGTGGTAATAAGGGTAAAAATAAATGGGGATTGGACATCGCTCTATCGGCAGAGTTTGGCGTCAATCTGAATGAGTTCTTCTCGGACGAATGGAATAAACGAAACGAAGAATCGGCTCATCCATGGCGTATGCGGGTAGGCGCATTCATCGATTATGGTATGCCGATATTGTCCTCTTCTGATAAACAGGAAGGCAACCATTTTGCGGATGTCCCTGTAATTAATGAATTAGGAAATGAACACAACCCCGGTATGTTGACCACCCGTTCGTTGCATCAGACGGATCTGGCGGACAAATCGCTCAGCTCGCTGCTGGTGGGTGTCAAGTTTACCGCATTGTTCCAACTCAACAAGATCAAACAACCGAATCCGCGCATCGTCTTTGTGGCTACGGATATCAACGGGCACCCCCTCAGGAGCGTCGCTTCGGTAGTTATCAAGAACGAAGACAAACCCAAACAAAAACCCAAAGTTCGTTCGTTGGGGAAACGCAATACCGTTACAGCCCGCTATGCAAAGGCCGACTACTATATGCTGGCACAGGCGGCAGGCTATCTGCCTTCCAATTTTGCGGGGGATACCATCCGTTTGTCGCATACGGTGGATTTGGATACGGTGTATTTCCGTCTCATTCCGCAACCGCGTTTAGTATGCTATGTCCACGATGCGGAGACCGAACAGCAGATTGCGGGTAGTATTTCTTTTGCGAGCCATACTGCGGAGGGACATAATCGGGATGTTGCCACGGCGGTGGAGCAGCCTGCCGTGGTATCGTTGCACTACGGAGACAGTTTCGATGTCCGCATATCGGCTGCGGGATACCATGGCGACAGTGCTGCCGTAACGCGTCTTACGGATACTGTGCATTACTACCTGCGTCCGATTCATCGTGTGCGCCATGTATTGCTGCTTAAACATATGTATTTCGCTACCGATAAGACGGATATCCTGCCAATCTCGGATTCCGACTTGAATATCTTATACAATTTCTTGACAGAAAACCCCAAAGTACGTGTGTTGATAACGGGACATACGGATTCGCAAGGGTCGGAGTCGCATAACCAAGTATTGTCCGAAGGACGTGCCAATAGCGTGAAAGAGGCTATGATTGATCGCGATATTGATCCTTCCCGTTTGGAAACAAATGGTAAAGGTGAAAGCGAACCGATAGATACGAATGATACCGAAGAGGGACGTCAAAACAACCGTCGTGTACAAATTACCGTGTTGAATGCCGATGAGGCAGAGGAGGATGTATGGTAAAACAAACGATATATAAAGGGCTTTCCTGTGTGATTGTGCTTATGGCAATGAGCATATCCATACAGGCACAGGTATATAGTTGTGATTTTGAGTCCGATACCGAGAATAGCGCCTGGGTGCGCAACTATGTCAGACGTACCACCACATTGGAGAACAAGTGGTATATCGGAGCCCCGGGCAGTTTCGGCACGCAAGGCAAAAAAGGATTGTATATATCCTCCGATGCCGATTCCGCACGTGCGGTGTACGCAGCAAGCGGGCAGATGTTTACATTGGCATACCGCGACATCAACGCACTGACTGCCGGTACCTATACCATCCTGTTTGACTATCGTCTGGCAGGTTCTGAAAGTGCCAAGTTGCATGTTTGGTGGCTGCCGCAAAGTGTTTCCGTTGCTTCTGCTACGGCTGCTGCGCCCAACTGGCAGACAAAAGGCGGCATACCGATTGCCACTGCATTGCGCAACACACCGGTATGGCAATCCTACAATATGCAATTCGTTGTGCCTGCCTCTGCACAACCCGGTCGGTTGGTTTTCGTGTGGGAAAGTGCGCAAAGCACCCCCGTTCCACCGGCAGCGTGTGTCGATAATATCCAAATCTATTCCGGACCGTTGTGTGCTGTACCACCGACCAATCTTACCTATAGCAAAGGTTCCGTTAAATGGAAGGGTAACGCAGCGCAGTATGAGGTGTGTATCTACAATTCGTTTACCGGAACGTTTGAACAGCAGCAGATCATCACAGGCAATAGCTGGACTCCTGCCCCCACTGCCGAAGGTATGCTCTATCTCTATGTGCGGGCTTTGTGTCCGGACGGTGGCTGCTCGCCATGGGTTTCTCTTTCGGAGTTTGTGTACGTCAAGGGAGCCAGGTGTATCGATTTCTATGATATTTCCGATGACCCTACTGCCACGGGGGTATGTTATACGGGTGATTTTGACACGTTTGTCAGAAACAAGCAGCAGGGAACCCGCCAAAAAGTGGATATGGGATATGCCTCTGCCGAAAGTATGCATACCATCCACTATATACAAGGGGAACTTGACCCCAACGTGGCAGAGAAAGGAGGAACATTGTCCACCATACCCGCAGGCGAGGTAGCATCTGTCCGCTTGGGGGCATACACCTCAAGCGGAAAGTCGGCACGACTGGAATATAAATACCGTGTCTTGCCCGGTATGTCCGATTTGTTGGAACTCAAGTATGCCGCTGTCTTGGAATCCGGAGGACACGGTTCTTCGCTGGCGGACACGGATATGCAACCTACTTTGCAACTGGAGGTGCTTGACGGAAAGGGTAATCCGTTGGACGTAGGGTGTACGCAGTTTACTTTTATGCCCGGTTACGGAGCGACAGCCAACTGGCATTTCAACCCCAACGATGAAGATTACGGAAAACTCTACTGGTGCGACTGGGCGACCGTTACCGTCTCGCTCCGCCCGTATGTGGGGCAGACGCTTACCATCCGTCTTACCGCTGCCAGGTGTTCGTATGATACCCACCCTGCCTATGTCTATTTTACGCTCGGCTGCCGTTCCGGCGACTTGCAGGGTATCGCATGCGGCGATTTCTCCACCGACCGGTTTGTCGCACCCGACGGCTTCTCCTATCTCTGGTACAAAGAGTCGGAATCGCGCGACCGCCCTATCCTGAATGCACAGGGGGAAACCAACTATAACACGCTTCATATTGATGTAAAGGACACGGCTGTTTATATGCTTGAATGTCACAACTTGGAAGATTATAGTTGCTACTATGTCCTGACCGCCAACCCCAACCCCCGTTTCCCGCAAGCGCAGGCTGACGCAGAACAGAAAGTGGAGGATTGCCGGCATATAGTAACGTTTACCCAGGACTCCTACGTCGCTATCATCAATCGTCTGGATTCTTCCGCAACACGCTCGGAAGAGCCGCTGCAGGAGGTTATATGGAATTTCGGCGACGGCTCGCAACCGGTAATATCCGCCGATCCGGTGCTGACGCACAATTATCCTGCAATGGGAGGTGATTTTGTCCCCTATGTGGTTGCCTCTATGAGCAACGGCGTTTGTCAGGATACCCTCTATTTGGACACTCTTCATCTGGCTAACCTGCTGAGTGCCAATGTCGATACCCTTATTCATCGGTGCGAGGGCGAAGGATATGAATTACCTTCTGGCAAAACGGTCTATGCAGATACGCTCTACCGCTGGCAAACCAAAAACGACTACGGTTGTGATGTGGAAAACTCTATCCAACTGCGTTACCACTCCCCCGTACAAAGCACGCAAACCGAAGAACTTTGTCAAGGCGGCTATGTCGATTTTGAAGGCAAACGTTATACCGAGACCGGGGTCTATGATGTACACCTTGCCACGCAATACGGCTGCGATAGTCTGCTGCGTCTCAACTTGACCATCCTTCCCCAACTCAGCGTGCAGGTGCAGGATACCCTTATTACTTGTGCCGATGTGCCGTTTGTCAACCTCCCTTACCGGCATTTGGCAGGGCGGCTGTCGGGTGTTGCCGTGCATGTCCCTGTTGAGGCGGTAGCACAAGGTATGGACTCCCTCTATGAATTTGCCGTTGGAGAAGAGGTAAACATCCCGCTTATCCCCAATCTGCGCCCGGATGATTATGCATTGACCATTGATTTCGGTGCACCCGATTGCCCCGCCGAACCTGTTGTCGTGGTGCTTCGTGTGTACTATGCCTCCTCGGTCATCGAGCAGAAGAATGACCTCATTGCCCTGCTCAACGATCAATACAACGGCGGCTATCAATGGACAGGCTATCAATGGTATCGCAATGGAGTGGCTATTCCGGACGCCAACACGTCCTATATAGTTGTTGATGACAGCTGGCTCGGCGACGAATTCTATTGCGTATTATTGCGTACCGATGGAGTACAAATGCCCACATGTCCCATCACCTATGTAGGGGGCAAGACGACGGCTATCACCGAGGCCACTTTGTCCGGTTGGGTTTATCCCACTATGGTAAAACCACTGCAAACCATTCATATTGCCGGTGCCAATCGGGTGATGATCGTGGATATGTTAGGACGCATAGTCCGCGAGCAAACATTGTCTTCTGCCGCCCGCTCTGCTATCCAAGCCCCTGCTTGTGTGGGCGTTTATTCTATTGTTACTGACCATCATGCTACAAAAATTATCGTTCAATAAATATATTGTCCTGTTAGTGCTGCTCTGCGGGGTGTCGCCTGCAACGGCACAATATCACACCCGTTCCGGACGTGTGGTGCATAGTATCAACCTTTCCTTGGGAGGAGGGATGTCTGTGACCCATAGCCATTGGGCAACCGATGCACCGATCTTGCAAGATAAAGCGGGGGGAAACGGACAAGTGCAACTCACCTACGAACTCGCTAAAGACTGGTTCGTCTTCGGTCTCGGTATCGGTTTCGACTACAGCTATACCAGCCAGCATATCGACTCCTTTGCACATTTGTTTGAGCGGTTAGACAGAGAAAACGATGAAATAACGTATGCGTATCGATATACCGACTATAATGATGAGCAGCAGCGGGTTATGCTCTCCGTCCCTTTGTACATGGGTGCCAATATCGGTCGCTACTGCTATTTGCTTGTAGGTGCAAAAGCAACCTTCCCGCTTCAGGCAAAGCATCGGACTCAGACAATCTTATCGACAGATGGAACCTACAATCGTTTTATTCACACTATTGAGAATGCTCCTATGTATGGATATTATCCTGCAGCGGAGTATGCTTATGGGGAAGGGTATCAGGAAGCGCAGTGGTATCTTGCTCCATTGTTGGAAGTGGGGAGCAATTTTCAAGTAAATAGAGGGGTAGGTATGCGTGTAGGACTATATGCCGAGTATGATTTCCCTTTTCGAACCTATACGGGGAAGGCGTTGGTTGATTATTCTCGGGTAGATGACAATCCGCACCGCTTGAGTCAGGATAATCTGAAAGAAAATATCCTGTTTAATGCCCCTTCAACGACAACTTATTGTCAGAAAGCCACAGAGTATTGGACTATAGGTTTGAAATGGACTTGTCAGTTTATGTTCTCAAGGCGTCACAACGTATGCCGTTGCTTGGAGATGTAGGAGAACGATAAAATGAATTGGTAATAAGCAGCGAACGCAAGAACGATGGCTATGTTGCCTATACACTGAAACAAATTATCGAAATAGTAAAAACGAAGTATCAATAAATCAATGATATAGATATATGTATTCTGTAGTCCTGGATTGATTACGGAGTATGATAATAGTATTTATTAACTAAAAACAACCAACAACATGAGAAAACTTTTACTACTTTTTCTCGCGGTACTCTGCTTGTTGTGTCCTGTCAAAGCTGATGTACGGTATGCACTTGCCCCCGTCGGATTTGAAGAGGGTGTATTGCCCGACGGCTGGACACAGGAGAATATAGAGGGTACGGTCAATTGGCAGGTCGAAGGCGGACCCGGCGTCAGCCTCGCAGATCCTGTTGGTGCTAAATCTGGAGACTACCGTTTGGCTATCCGTCGTGCGAAAGGAGCCACATCGGGGTTCGTTACACGGCTGATCTCGCCGGCAATGGACATCTCCGAAATGCAAAACCCCCAACTCTGTTTTGCACATGCACAAGTGGCTACATTCGACTATTTTGATACGTTGCGGGTATGGTATCGTACAACTTCCGATGCACAATGGACGTTGCTTGAGGAGTTCGCTTCCCCTATTCCTGCTTGGAAAAATGAAACGCTGCCGCTCGAAAAGTATCTGCAGGGTACGGCTTATCAGATTGCTTTTGAGGTGGAAGACCATGCTGGGAAGGGTGTGGTATTGGATGACATTTGCGTTTTACAACCGTCAATATGCCAGAAACCGCTTTTCCAAATGGTACAACCCTCCTCCCGTTCGGCATTCATCGAGTTTGTCGCAGGAGGTACAGGCTATGGAAGTCAGGCAGACTTGTTTGACCTGATCGTATCGGATAGCGCATTGGCAGACCCCTCCGCTGCACAAGCATCCGAAGTGCTGTATATGCAAAAGGGAATGACCGACAACTCGCTTACAATCACAGGGCTGGATACATATACCACTTATTATGCCTACCTGCGTACCAACTGTGCCGATAATGCCTCCGGATATACCGAGTGGACTTCTACACAGTTCCAAACCTCTATGTTGAATTCTCTGCCTTATGTGGAGAATTTCAATCAGAAGAAAACAACATCGGATTATGCTGTTATCAATGGTTGGACTTTCGCAACCGACATCGATAATGCAGGCGTGCCTTTTGTATACGTCGGTGCTTCTTCCACCTACAAACAGAACTATTCCGTGGATAGCACTTCCTATCTCGCATTCGTAGGTGCCGCCTCAACATCTGTTTCACCGGTGCCAAAGGGCAAATATGTGTATGCCGCCACCCCCGAATTGGATGGCAATCTGTCGCAATGTGAAGTGTCGTTTTGGGGTACGGCTTATTCCTATATCGCCAATGGAGCGACCAAAGATTATGCAGCCGAACTGACGGTGGGTGTGATGACCAATCCCGCTGATTACACCACATTCACCCCTGTCAAAACGGTTACTGTGGAATCGGGCTACCAGTTCAAACATTTTGTCGTCTCGTTGAGCGACTATCAGGGCAATGGCAAGTATGTAGCCCTCCGCTCGGCTGCTGCAAAAGACAATGTTTTCTTCGTGGATAATTTCTCAGTAGTCGTTACGGCTGCACCCGTACCGGAGGATATACGTATCTCCGATGTCTTGCCTTCCGGTTTCAATGTGTCGACTGCATTGCATGGGGCGGATAGTTGGAATATCAAAGTGGCTGCCAAGTATGTGCGCAATGCGGCATCGCTTGCCGATGCAGACTGCCTCGTCAGCCAAACGGGACTGACTGCCTCCTCCTTCCATGTCGCAAGTGCAGACCTGGCAGGAAAAACGGTATGCGTATATCTGCAGGCTGTCAAAAACGGCGTAACTTCCGATTGGGCTTTCCCTGTTACACTGCGTGTCCCTACTGTGGGCAGCCTCCCCATTACCTTGGATATGAACTCCGACAATGCCGAGATAAGTATCTATACGTTCAACAACGAGATTCATTACCGCTCATCGGCAAAAACCGTCAATGGTATTTATTTCCCGTTGCGCTCATTTGATTATTATCCGACCCGTTCAACCTCTTCGCCTACTTATAACGGAGGACATCTTGACCTGCATGGCACCGACAACTATTTCGTATTGCCCTACGTGGAGAATATGGATTCGCTGGTGCTGTCCTTCCGCTTGTCTGTCGGTTCGTGGTCTTCTTCCTATACTTCATATACAGGGCAAAGCCGCGTGGCGGTAGGTGTGATGACTGACCCGTACGACCTCTCCACTTTCGTGGAAGTAGCACGTTTTGAAGGGGATGATACCAAGTATATCAAATGCGAAACCGATTTCCTTTCCTATACTGGTACAGGACACTATGTCGCTGTGCGGGCGGTGGAAGCGGCTCAACAGGGTTCCTACAATACATACAATGCGTTGGACGACATCGTATTGAAGAAAATACCTATATGCCGTCTGCCGAAAAATGTAGTATCTGATCCTATGGTATCAACTGCCGCACTCTCGTGGGACGCACAAGCAATGACCAAGTGGCTCGTGAGCCTCTACGGAGACCGCAACCTCACCACACTCCTGCAAGACAGTGTGGTTGCTACGTCTGCCGTTACATTCGGCGGTCTCTCCTCGGGGAAAACCTATTATTTTACTATCCGCACTATATGCGGCACGGACACCATTGAAGCGGAGGATACCTATTCGTTCACTACCTTGGTGGGTATTCCGTTCTTGGAGAAATTTACTACCACCTCCATACCCGACGGGTGGAGTAGGTGGAAAGGATTGCTGGCTGATGTCTTCAACGGCTCAACGCTGACCTCCTCTACTTCTTATTGGAATTTTGGCTCTAAAAGCGGTGTTACAACCGATGGATATGTGGCTTGGATAAACATATATAGTACCGGTTGTGCGTATTGGCTTATGATGCCCGAACTCTATATCAATGCAGATGCGGATGATGCCGTGCAACTCTCCTTTGAGGCAGCATTGACTCCTTATTCTTCTGCAATATCTAAGAGAGATCAGGGTACAGACGACCAGTTCACTGTGGTCATCAGTACGGATAACGGGGCTACTTGGACGCGTGCCAATGCTACCGTTTGGAACAATGCCAACGATAGCACCACCGATTTCGTACTCAACGACCTGCCGGATGACAAGATGCAAAAATACACCATCGACCTGTCGAAGTATATCGGTACAAAAATTCGCATTGCGTTCTATGCCGAATCTACAGTCTCCAATGCCGACAACTATCTGCTGATAGACAACGTCTCCGTCAATACATTCGATGTCAACTGCCAGGGTATCAAATCCTTGTCTGCCGTTGCTTTGTCCGAAACGGAAGCAGACATCTCATGGACCGTGGGGGGCGCACAATCGCTTCATCTCGATGTGTACGCCGATGATGCCACTACTGCATTGTTCTCCGGTGATGTTACCGCTTCGCCATACCGCCTCATAGGCTTGAACACCAATACACTCTACCATGTGGTTGCACACCAGTCTTGCGACCTCAACGGAGATACGCTCACGGCCTCTTTCCGAACGCAATGTGGTGCATATACACCTGCGGAATTGGGTACGGTCGATTTCTCTGATCCCGATGCGCTTACTTGCTGGACTGTCGGTATCGGAGATACCACAGGGGTGGGGAAGGCTTATCTTACTGCACCGGATACCCGCTCTATCACCGGTTTCGGGAAAGTCCTGTATTTGAATAAACCCCAAAGTACATCATCTTCGTACTATGGCAACAACTACTATGCTATCCTGCCGCCGTTGAATATCGATGATATCACCAAGTATCAAGTGGTGTTTGATGCCGCGGTGAATACCACCAAAGCGGATACAGCCAATGTCGCCAGACTGTATGTGGGTGTCATCACAGACCCGTCTGACCTTTCTACTTTTGAGGTTACCGACACACTCGCACTCCAATATGCTGCCGATTCACTCGCACTCAGAAGTTATGCCATAGGCTTTGACAACTATCAGGGCGACTACTTGGGCGAAATGGGTAAGTATATTGTTTTGATGGTGGCTGCAGCCCGCAACTACTCCGATATTGCTATCGTGGACAATGTACGCATCGAGGCTGTGGACGCTTGCCATCAGGTATTGAACACCGAGGTTTCGGATATTCGGACCGATGCGGCTACGCTGCACTGGACGTCCGCTGCCGGTAGCGCACGGGTGGTTGTCTCGACGGTGCTGTGCAATCCGGATACGGTTTCTGATTTTGTATTCGATGACATCATTGCCAATACCGGATCCGTTACAGTTACCAACCTTTCGGCGGGTACTGCCTACTATGCATATATCCGTGCTATCTGTGGCGAAGGCGATACCGCACGCTGGTCGGGACATACCGTGTTCACTACCTCCTATAGTGTTCCTTATGCCGAGAATTTCTCTGCCGGTAATTCGACTTCCGATTGGACGGTCTATAAGAAGTCCTTCCCTGCAGGGGCGGACACACTGGATATATCATCCATCGCACCTGCCACTGGCACCACCGCCTGGTATATCACTACCGTACCTTCTGGTATCACGGGTATGCAAGATAACGCCGCACGTGTTGAGGTTTGGTCTACCGGTTCGTATGACGCATTATTTGTCTCGCCCGCTATATCGTTGCCGCAACTTGGTGATACCGATGACCCAATTGCCGTTAGTTTCAAGGTTGCAAAGACCAAGTACTCTTCTTCCTCTTCTGCAACCGGAGTGGAAGACTCTTCGGACGATAAATTCTCTGTGATGGTATCTTTGGACGGAGGTGCTACTTGGACGCGTTCCAACAGCACCGTATGGGCTTCCGACGGGTCGGGAGATTACAACTACAACGATTTCTCGCTGAAGGCGAAACGTTGCCGCATGGATTTGTCGAAATATGCAGGCAAAAGCATACGTATAGGATTCTTTACCGAATCGACTATTTCTAATCCGGATACCTATCTGTATCTGGATAGTGTTGCTATCGACCATTATCAGCCTACTTGCGATGGTATTATCAATCTTTATGCCATTGCTGATTCCATTTCTACGCAATCGGCATCCCTGTTTGTCAAAGCAACCAATTTCTCTGATACCATAGAGTATGTCTATGCCATAGACAGCGTAGATTTCGCTACGGCGCAACCTGTCCATGCCGATTCTTCTCTGATACATCTGTCCGGTTTGCAGCACTCCTCTACCTATGCCGTCTATGCGCGTACATTGTGCGCTTCGGGAGATACCTCCGCTTGGTTTGGACCGGTTTATTTCGATACCAAGTGTATGGCTTCCGTGCCGGTATTGTACAATTTTGACGATACCGACAACCGCCACCTGCTTACGAGTTACTACTATATGGAGAACTGCTGGGAAACAAGATACACGAGTTCGTCATCTATGCCTTATTTGCATGATAATACATCGTATTATACCTATGCATATAGCGGTTCGTCTGCGCTGGGCTTCTATATGGGAAGTTACAGCAGCAACTACTCTCTTGCGGCACTGCCGATGGTAGAGGGCAACCTGGATACGCTCCAACTCTCTTTCATGGCACGTGCAGGATCTGCTACTTCGTCCGGTTTCTCGTGTGCTGACGATACCTATCTCCACTCCGTTATGGTGGGTACGATGGATAACCTGAACGATACATCTACATTCCGTTTGATTAAAGAAGTGGTTGTGGAGTCTATAGCAAGCGATGCTGCCGTTTCGGACGACCCCGCCGCATTCTGGCGTCAGCAAGTGGTCTCCTTGGAGGGCGCACAAGGGAAATATATCGTGTTCTTCCAGAAAAAAGGCAGCAAAGCCAACTATATCTATATCGATGATGTCAGGATTTCCAAACGGTTGGATTGCCCGCTGGTGGATGCTCTGTCTGTTGACAGTATCACCGATACCCGTGCCCGTGTCCATTGGACATCCCAAGCCGATAATTTCGTGGTTACAGTCGTAAGTGAGGCAGGAAAGAAAACCTATAATCCGGCGGATACGCTCCTCCTGCTTACCGACCTGAAATCGGATATGAGATATACTGTCAGTGTGGCTTCTGTATGCGGTACGGATACTACTCTCGCCGTACAACGGAGTTTTACCACACGCATCAGTCTGCCTTTCTCCGAGGATTTCTCGGAAGGTCTGCCCGGTACATGGCTGCGGCTCTCCGGAAACATCCTCAATGGCGGCGCAACATCCAACTCGGGTTCCTACAGCGATTGGACATTCTCTTCCACCGATACCTACGGTATACCAGCACCGAAGATGATGTGGGAACTGACAGATGAGGAATACGATTATGATTATGGCTATACATATTATTATGAGCAGAATTCTGTCTTGGCAACGCCGAATGTGCTGTTGAATACGCAGGATGCGACCAACCCGATTCTGTTAAGTTTCGATATGGCACTTACATCGTCATACTCTTCATTGGCACCGTATGCTTCCTCTACCAAGGACCGTAAATTTGCAGTCTTGGTTTCGGAAGACGATGCGGCTACATGGACAAAGATTGACTCGCTCGTCTGGGGAACGGATACTACCTTCGCACGGCGTTTCGACAGCATCCCGAATACAAGCACACGCTATACCTTTGATTTCTCGGCTTACCGCAACAAATCGATTCGTATTGCCTTCTATGCTTATTCGCCCGATGATGACGCTTCAGGTTATCTCCATTTGAGTAATGTCGCACTCAAAGAGCAGAACCTCAACTGTTTGAAGCCGACCGGCTTGCAAGCAACCGGTCTGACAACGGATAGTGCAACGCTTTGCTGGAATAGCGATGCCGCTACGTTCCAACTACAAATGGCTGCCGATGCGAAATTCAACAAACTCGTAGTCGATTCCGTACTCTCTGATTCCGCTTTGGCTGTCGGTGCGCTCACCGCTAACACCGGTTACTATGCTCGCATACGTGTCATCTGCGGGGAAACTTCCTATTCCGACTGGTCGGAAACCCTGAAGTTCAAAACATCGTATGGTGTACCGTTTGTGGAAGAGTTCACAACCATCTCTACGGCTTTCCCCGTCGATTGGGGAAATTACAAGAACCTCACACTTGATAAGGTGCTGGGTACTGCCTCGCCGTTTGACGGTGCTGCTGCAGGAACTGCGTGGAAGTATAATTCCACCTACAATAATAAAGCATTGGAAGATGGAATGCACGCTGCCATTGAGTTGTCGTCTTCCAATTCCGATGCTTGGATGGTGACTCCGGTCATTGATATGACGAGAGTCTCCGGTAATTATGTGGTATTCTCCTTCGATGCGGCACTCACCTATGCGTATTCCGTTGCAGCACCTACCTCGTCCGACAACCAGCGTTTCTATCTCGCTGTATCCGAAGATGGCGGGGCAACATGGAGCAAAGAGAACCTCATCACGTGGAGCAATGCGGCTTCCGACTCGGCGCAATACACGCTGTCGTCTATTCCTGCCGGCAACGGAAAGAACTACAAGTTCGATTTCTCGAAGTACGCAGGCAAGACCATACAAATAGCCTTTGGCGTGTATGCTTCGTCCAACTACAACCGGTTGCACATAGACAACGTCCGCCTCGAAAGATTAAGTTCCCTATGCTTTGGTGTCGAGAATGTGCAGACATTGACCGTAACGACCGCTTCTGCCCAAATGTGTATCGTGCCTTCTCAATCCGACTCGGTATGGCAATACCTCTATGGCATCAGCGGTTTTTCTGTAGCCGATAGTCTTGCGCATTGCCATAACACCGACACCGTTGTCTTTACGCTTTCCAACCTCGCAGCAGGCACTTCGTATGATGTCTATGTGCGTTCTGTCTGCGCTGTAGGTGATACCTCCGAATGGTCAGGACCGTACACCGTACGGACTGTACACGCTCTGCCGCTCACGGAACAGTTCAACACCGTCGATACAGCGTTCCCTGATGCATGGACCACCTATAGTTCGCTCTCGCCGTCCTCTTTGTTCGCAGGAGGTTCGTTTGAGAACACTACACCGTCGTCCTATGGTTGGCAGTATTCGGCTACATACAATGCAAACGCTTTCAGTGGCGACAAACACGTCTCTGTTTCGCTTACATATTCTTCTTCGTCGTACTGGTTGGTATCACCGGTAGTGGATATGACCGATGTGGAAGAGGCATCTAATGTGGTACTTTCGTTCGATGTAGCACTTACCGAGCCTTACACATCTGCACACCCGTCTTCCGCGGACGACCAGGAATTCTATGTGGCTGTCTCTGAAGATGGCGGCAAGACTTGGACGCGCGGAAATGCAACCCTTTGGAGCGAATCATCTACCGCTGACCACTCCATCGAGGCTATCCCGAACGGCGCAGGACAATCTTATACATTCAATATGAATAAGTATATAGGTAAGGCAGTTCAGGTGGCTTTCGGTGCATATCAAAATTCTTCTTCTTATTATACAGATGAAGTGCGTATCCACTTGGATAATATCCGTCTCTACGCCGATGCAAATCACTGTTTCGATATTGAAACGGTGCAGCAAACCAATGCGACTACTTCGTCTGTTTCGTTGCGCATAGGCGATTCGAATCGTGCTGCTACGGCATGGCAGTATGTATATGGCGTCAAAGGTTTCAACAGGGCGGACTCTGCAATACACAACACTGCTGCGCTCGACTTTACACTGACAGGCTTGAACCCTAACATAAGTTATGATGTCTATGTACGATCCGCTTGTGGCAGCAACGACACTACTGCGTGGGTCGGACCGTTCGCTTTTGCTACGGCATACATCTTGCCGTTCAACGAGGACTTTGCAGGTATCTCCACTACAAAGCAGATCCCGGATAACTGGCTCACTTATTCTGATAAGTCGCTGACTGTCTCGGCTCTTTGCGATGGGACTAAATCTTTCGCAAATGAAACACCGCTTGCTTCGTCTGGTAGCACTACCAAGTGGGGATACAACGCATCGTCCACAAAATATGGTTTCGCCGATGAAGATCATATCGGGGTAGAACTCTGGTCATATTACTCAGGCTCATGGCTTCTTACCCCGGCAATCAATCTTTCGGCAGTTGCAGAGGATGAGATGGTGGTATTCTCTTTCGATGCTGCGCTTACTAAGTATGATGCTTCCGATGCACCTGTTTCTTCCGACAACCAGCGGTTCTGTATCATGGTATCCGAGGACGCGGGAGCCACATGGAGCAAAGAGAATACAATCCTCTGGAGCAATGCTACCGCTGATAATCCACAATACAAACTGTCGGATATTGCCAACGGCTCCGGTACACCGTATCTGCTGGATTTCTCCAAGTACAAAGGCAAAACCATCCGTATTGCTTTCGGTATCGAAGTGTCGGAAAACGATAACTACTTGCACATCGATAATGTGAGTCTGTATGCGGCTTCCTCTATCTGTATTGCGCCGGTCAGAGTATCGCAGGTAAGTGCTACAACACAATCGCTCAATTTGCATATTGAGACCGAAAAAACGGATGCACAATGGCAGTATGCCTACGGGCCCGCAGGTTTCGCACTCTCCGATGCTGCGGCTAAGGCTGTTACCGCTTCGCAGGACTTCACGCTTTCCGGCTTGAACCATAGCACCGGCTACGATGTCTATGTACGCACTGTTTGCGGAGAGGAAGATTCCTCTAAGTGGGTAGGACCGTTTGGCTTTACAACCGACTATGCTATCCCGTTCTATGAGGACTTTGCAGACATCTCCACGACAATGCAGATGCCGGACAACTGGCTCACCTATGCCCAAATTCCGGACTCTCTTCTGTTCAACGGCTCCAAGTCCTTTGCTACGGAAACTCCGCTCACAGTCAATGGCACCACATCTAAGTGGGGGTATAATTCTTCTTATACGGAGAATGCACTGTCCGATAAAAACCATTTGTCCGTTGAAATCTCCTCATCGTATTATAGCAATTCCGGTTGCTGGGCGGTTACACCTGCCATCGATCTGACTATTGCAGATGATGCCAACCACATCTTCTTTACTTTCGATGCGGCACTTTCTTCTACTTATTCAACATCCGCACCTTATTCGTCCGATGGGCAACGTTTCTACGTGGCTGTTTCTGAAGATGGCGGGGCTACGTGGAATAAGAAGAACGCAATCCTGTGGAGCAATGCGCCGGCTGACTCCGCCGACTATATGTTGTCGGAGATACCGAACAAAGCAGGCACGTCGTATCAACTTGATTTCAGCCGATATGCCGGTAAAGTGGTTCAGATTGCATTCGGTGTAATGTGCGAGCAAAACAGTACTCGCCTGCACATCGATAATGTACATCTCTATGCTACATCATCGGTTTGCTTTGGTGTGAAAAAATGTACGCTCAAATCGACTACTGCCACTTCGGCTACACTCGCCTTTGTACCCAATGATGAGGCTCCGCAATGGCAGTATGCGTATGGTACGGCAGGATTTATGTTGAGCGGAAAAACACCGGTTCAGTCTGTCGATACCACCGTGTTTACCATCAACGGGCTTGCGGCACAAACGCAATATGACGTCTATATACGCTCCGTCTGTGCGGTCGGAGACACCTCCGCTTGGGCAGGTCCTTATACCGTCACCACCGCCTATGGTGTGCCTTTCGTGGAGACATTCGATGATATGGCAAACGTCCTGTTCCCCGCCGGTTGGACACGCTACGAGTCTTCTGTTAGTTATGCCGACCTTGTCGCCGGTAAGGCTTCGTTCGACACTACGGAACCTTATACAACCACGAGTACTTCCGAAAATGGTTGGGGATACAATTCTTCGTACACCGATAAGGCACTGGCGGATGCCAATCACGTAACCGTTGAGATATATTCCCTTTACTCAAAATCGTGGATGCTGTCGCCTGCTATCGACCTCACTACGGTGGCGGACAACGAAGCGCTTGAGTTCTCTTTCGATGCTGCACTTACCTATTGGAATAGTGACAAAGTACCCACCTCCACTTCCTCGCAACGCTTCTACATCATCGTATCGGAAGACGGGGGGGCTACATGGACTGCTGCTAACACCACCACTTGGGGCGAATACGGTGCCGACTATATGCTCTCTTCCATACCGGTCGGGGCGGGTACATCCTACCGATTTGATTTCGCAAAGTATGCAGGCAAAACTATCCGAATCGCCTTTGGTGTGGAGGCTTCGTCTAACGACAACCGTTTGCACTTGGATAATATCGCGCTCAAGCGTGTCGTTACCCGAGACTATGCGGCCTCTGTCTGCAACTCTGGTGACTATGTGGATGCCTATTTCTCCATCTCGCGTGCTGATTTGGTGCTGGGTAGTACTACCTATATCACCAAACTTCTCGGGCAGAACAATGCGCCGGATACGGTTCTTACACTTACATTGAGTGTTTATCCTGCCGAGCGTGTCGCTATCCACGATACTATCTGTGAGGGTTATATGTATCAAAACAACGGTTTCAATTTCTTGGCACAGAAATCTACTGTTGTCCCGCTGACACTTACTTCTCACAATGGCTGTGATAGTTTGGTCGAACTGCATCTTGAGGTTATTCCGACGACCTATCTGGATACAACCATTATGGCTTGTCAGAGTTATACCTACAAGGGAACTACCTACTACTCCGACAAGGTGTTCACCGATACATTGTCTGCTACTACTGGATGTGATAGCATTGTGCGTACTTTCCTGCGTATTTCTGCTACTGGAGATACCGAGACTATGTGGCGCACCTCTATATGTCAAGGCGACTCCTACAACGATGAAGTCTTTAGCGGATTGAACAAAGCGGGTACCTATACCCAAACGGTTCTAAACGATTATGGATGCGATTCTACTATCACACTCCATCTGTTGGTCGCTGATGCCAAAGGGGCTGTCTATGATACTATCCGACAAACGGATCTGCCTTATCTCTATGAGGGAGAAGTCTTCTTGGGAGAAAATACCAAGGTCGGAGACTATCAACATGATGTGCAGTCTTCTTGCGGACAGGTTACGCTCTTTATGCATGTCTATTTGGAGACGGCTATAGCCAATACCTCTGTGCAGACATTGCATCTCACGCCTAACCCTGCTAAAGTAGGAGAACCCGTACAAATCGTTTCGGATATCATATCCGATAAAGATTATACTATTTCCGTATTTAGTTCTGTTGGACAACTGGTTTACCATAGCCGTGTGCCGCAAATATACCTGCCGGGCTTCACCGCTGCGGGTATCTATACGGTACGCATCGTCAATGCGAAGGCTGTCTATCAAACCAAACTGCTGGTGCAATAACCACTGTCCTGTATAACTGAAAACACTCACAAAAGGAGGCTGCCGCACAATCGTAGGTAGCCTCCTTTTGTATTCTTTCTATCATATATGCTTCTTATCTTTATGTTATTGGTGGCGTATGTGATTAGGCGTTTTTTGCCTCTCTCATAGCGGGTCGTACCCGCAAGAATACATACTTTGTATATCAATTGCTAATTATTAATTGTTAATTGGCAAGTTAATTGCATATCTGCGTTTTTTTTCGTAACTTTGCGCCCTTAAATGTAACTATTGCAATATGTTTGATAATCTTAGTGAACGATTAGAACGCTCCTTCAAAATTCTGAAAGGCGAGGGGCGTATTACCGAAATCAATATCGCGGAGACAGTTAAGGATATCCGCAAGGCGTTGCTCGAAGCCGATGTTAACTATAAGACGGCTAAGCAGTTTACTGACCAAGTTAAGGAAAAAGCCCTCGGGCAGAACGTCATTACTGCTGTCCGCCCTGGGCAGTTGATGGTCAAGATTACCCACGATGAACTGGCAGAACTAATGGGTGGCGAGGCTTCCGATATTAACCTCAAAGGCACGCCGGCAATCATCCTGATGTCGGGTCTGCAAGGTAGCGGTAAGACCACTTTCGCCTCGAAACTTGCGAACTACCTCCAGACCAAGAAAGGCAAACGCGTGATGATGGCTGCCTGCGACGTCTATCGTCCTGCGGCTATCGAGCAGTTGCGCGTCCTCGGTGAGCAAATCAATGCCAAGGTCTATACAGAAGAGACCGAGACCAACCCTGTGCGGAAAGCACAGAATGCCGTTGCTGAAGCACGCAAGTATGGTTACGATGTGGTTATCATCGATACCGCCGGTCGTCTCGCCGTTGATGAACAGATGATGCAGGAAATTGCGGCTATCAAACAGGCTATCCAACCCACCGAGACTCTTTTCGTGGTGGATGCCATGACCGGTCAGGACGCGGTGAATACTGCCAAAGAGTTCAACGATCGTATTGATTTCGATGGAGTGGTGCTGACTAAACTTGATGGCGATGCCCGTGGTGGTGCCGCCCTTTCTATCCGCTCGGTGGTCAACAAGCCGATTAAGTTCATCGGTACGGGCGAAAAAATGGATGCTCTTGATGTCTTCCACCCCTCGCGTATGGCGGACCGAATCCTCGGTATGGGTGATGTGGTCAGCCTCGTCGAGCGTGCGCAGGAGCAATACAACGAAGAAGAAGCAAGACGTATCAGCAAGCGTATCGCCAAGAACCAGTTCGATTTCAACGATTTCCTTTTGCAACTCAACCAGATAAAGAAGATGGGGTCGATGAAGGACTTGATGGGCATGATTCCAGGTATGGACAAAGCTCTCAAGGGCGTGGAAATATCCGATGATGCCTTCAAGCCAATCGAGGCAATCATCTCTTCTATGACGCCTGCTGAGCGGGCGAACCCTGCATTGCTCAATGGTTCCCGCAAAGAGCGCATCGCCAAAGGTTCTGGCACAAGCATTGTGGAGGTCAATCGCTTTCTTAAGCAGTTTGAGCAGACGGGCAAGATGATGCGCAAGGTCCAACAGATGCGCCGCAGATAAGACAAGTTGTAAATTGAGAAATTTGTAAATGAGAAATACCCGTTTATCCGTTTGCAAATTGACGATTATATGGATATTTTAGACAAAATAGAGGGCTTGGAGGCGAAATTTCATGAGGTGAGCCTCCTTATTACCGACCCTGCCGTCATCGCCGACCAAGCGCGTTACGTGCGTCTCAACCGTGAGTACCACGACTTGGAGCGTGTCCTTGCTTCGGCGGATAAATACAAAAAGGCTATCCACGATTTAGACGAAGCCAAGCAAATTTTCTTCAACGAATCCGATCCCGAACTCAAAGAGATGGCGCGGGCGGAGATAGACCAACTCGAACCGCAGATACCTGCCCTCGAAGAGGAGGTAAAACTCATGCTCCTGCCTCAGGACCCCGAGGACGGGAAGAATGTAGTGATGGAGATTCGCGGTGGGACAGGAGGCGACGAAGCCGCCCTGTTTGCGGGCGACTTGTTCCGTATGTATACCAAGTATTTTGAATTGCATGGCTTCAAATACACCGTTTCGTCAGCCTCCGAAGGCGCAGTAGGTGGATTCAAGGAAATCATTTTCAACGTCTCCGGACCAAACGCCTATGGCACACTCAAGTACGAGTCGGGTGTCCATCGTGTCCAGCGTGTGCCTGCCACTGAGACCCAAGGACGTGTCCATACCTCTGCTGCCACTGTGGCGGTATTGCCCGAAGCCGATGAATTCGAGGTGCATATCAACGAGGGAGAAATCCGTTGGGAAACGTTCCGTTCCGGTGGCGCAGGCGGGCAGAATGTGAATAAAGTGGAGTCCGGTGTGCGTCTGCGTTATAATTGGAAGAACCCCAATACCGGCGAGGTGCAAGAGATTCTCATCGAGTGTACCGAGACCCGCGACCAACCTAAAAATAAGGAACGCGCACTCGCGCGCCTGCGCACGCATATATACGACAAGGAACATCAGAAGTATATCGACGATATCGCTGCCCGTCGCAAGACGATGGTCTCCACGGGCGACCGGAGTGCCAAGATTCGTACTTACAACTATCCTCAGGGGCGTATCACCGACCACCGTATTGGCTACACGGTCTATAATCTCCAAGCCTTTATGGATGGTGATAT
>OQVT01000262.1_pt1 | contig 26805 bp, 17 predicted proteins | sample 1691561 | NCBI WGS metagenome assembly OQVT01 (sample SAMN03418260, study PRJEB22391) | human gut metagenome | biome: human-gut; feature: organic feature; material: feces | host: Homo sapiens | place: Tanzania | collected 2013-01 | reverse complement strand
ATTTATTGAATAAAAAACCTCAGAAATAAGAAACAAATACAACGTTTTGGGTATTCTAAGGGTGTTGCGCAAGACGCATGACGGCAGCTATCTCGTAAAGCACCGCCAAGCGCCCAAGCAGGAAACAACGCAGACTATCAGACAAGTACAAGCAGCCACGGCATCATTGTCTTTTCCCATATAATATCATTGGCACTGTATATATATATAATAAGGTGTAAAAAAACGACCGCCCTATAGAGTCTTACCTCTATGGGCGGTCGTTTTTATTTATTCATAAAGCGTTTGTGGCTTTATTACTTCTTTTTCTCTGTTGCAGCCTTCTCAGCGGGAGCCTGCTTGTAAGCCTTGTTAAGTCCGGCGATAACCTCGTTGGTTATATCGTGAGCCTTATCGGCATAGAGGATATTGTCGCCAGCCTTGCTGAGAATGAGGGTGTACTTCTTGTCCTTGTTGTAAAGGGCGAGATAGTGCTGTATAGAGTCGCGGAGAGCGTTGTTGTACTTCTCGGTCTCGGTCTGGAACTCACCGCTCAAGCGCTGGTTGAGGGCCTGAAGGTCGTTGCTCTGCTTCTGAAGTGACATCTGAATAGACTGTGCCTGCTCGCGTGTGTAAGCATTCTGCTGCACCTTCTGCTGGAAGTTGGCTGCGGCAGCCTCAAGAGCCTGCTGCTTCTGTGCGAGAGTGTTCTGGATATTCTGACCCTTCTTCTGAAGGATGAGCGAGTAGTCCTTGCAGAACTTGTACTGCGACATGATGCTGTCTACCTCAACGTAAGCAATCTTAGTTTCAGTAGAAGCAGTCTGTGTTGCCGGTTTCTTGTCGTCTACCTGCGACTTTGACTTGTCGCAAGATGTCATTGCCACAGCAGCAAAAGCAGCAATAGCAAGTGTGCGGAAAAAGTTTTTCTTGTTCATTGTATTTATTATTTTAATTATTTCACACCTTACGCATCCGCTTAATAGGCTCCGTTGCGCTTGCGTGCTTCGCGGTCCTGATCCATTACGCAGTGGATTCCGAGCTTGCGCAGACCGGGGTTGTCGTGAACATGTTGCGACGAGAACTTGCCGTTACGTTTCAGCAGAAGCTTAATGGATAGCAAAGCAAACGCTATAGCAATAATTAACAGGCTTAAAAGCAGAAGTTTAATCATTTTTACTAACTTTGTATCGAAATGGGAAACCCATAGCGACGGTTTTATTTACGTGCAAAGGTAATGTAAATCGGTCGCATGACAAAATAAATTATTGAAAATTCAGATTATTATTGTAACAACATAAAGAAATTAAGAAAAAATGAGTAATTGCGAATTGAAACCGGCTCGCGTATTCGAGCAGTTTGCAGAAATCAACAAAATTCCCCGCCCCTCAAAGCATGAGGAGCAGATGATTGAGTATCTGAAAGAGTTTGGCCGTAAGCGTAATCTCGAAACCGAGATTGACGAGACCGGCAACGTTATCATCCGCAAGCCCGCTACCAAGGGACACGAGAACGCTCCAATGATTAGTTTGCAAAGCCATATGGACATGGTGTGCGACAAGCTCGTCGATGTTGACATCGACTTCTTCAACGACCCTATCCAGACCTACATAGACGGCGAATGGCTCAGAGCCAAAGGCACTACTCTTGGTGCTGACGACGGTATAGGCTGCGCCATCGAGCTGGCTGTTCTCGACAGCGACGATATTGAGCACGGTCCTATCGAATGCGTCTTCACTCGCGACGAGGAGACAAGCCTTGGCGGTGCTTTGGGCATGAAGCCGGGATTCATGAAGGGCGATATGCTCATCAACCTCGACTCTGAGGACGAGGGTCAGATTTTCATCTCATGCGCCGGTGGTAAGACTACTTCGGTGAAGTTCACATTCGACCGCGAGCAGGCTCCTGAGGGTTACTTCTTCATGAAGGCTTCTATCAAGGGATTGAAGGGTGGACACTCGGGCGATGATATCAACAAGAAGCGCGCCAACGCCATAAAGATTCTCGACCGCTTCCTCTACCTCGAGCAGGACAAGATGGACGTACGTCTGGCTCAGTTCAACTCGGGCAAGCTGCACAACGCCATTCCTCGCGACGGTGTCATTGTATTTGCTGTTCCCGCAGCCGAAAAGGAGACTGTACGTGTTGACTGGAACGTATTCACAACCAATGTTGAAGACGAGTATCACGTTACTGATACTGCTATGGAGTTCCACCTCGAGAGCACTGATGCCGAGCCGGTTATAGCCAAGGACGCAAGCCGCCGCGTAATCCTCGCATTGCAGGCTGCCGACAACGGCGTATTTGCTATGTGTCAGGACGAGGCTTTGGCTGACATGGTTGAGACTTCTAACAACATTGCAAGCGTTGCTTCTTCAGACAACGAAATCAACATCATCACCTCACAGCGCTCTAACGTCATGAGCAACCTCGAGAATGAGTCGAACACAATTAAGGCTGTATTCGAGCTGGCTGGTGCTGAGGTTAAGCAGAGCGACGGCTATCCTGCATGGAAGATGAACCCTAACAGCAAGCTGACAAAGGTGGCTGTTGAGTCGTACAAGAAGCTGTTCGGCAAGGAGCCTATCGTACGCGGTATCCACGCCGGACTGGAGTGCGGTCTGTTCTCAGAGCGCTATCCTAACCTCGACATGGTTTCGTTCGGTCCTACCCTGCGCGATGTTCATACTCCAGAGGAGCGTCTGCACATCCCGACCGTACAGATGGTTTGGGACCACTTGCTCGACATCATGAAGCATGTATAACGCTCAAGCAAGCGCTTGAACTTTCGCAAGTTCAGAGTATTCAGTAGTTAAAGGAGTTAAGAAGTTAAAGCCAAATGCTTATAATTCTATATCAAGCAAAAAAAACTAATGGCTTCGCTCGGCTTTGCCGCTTGCAAGCAAGAACTCCTTAGCGACCGTAGGACGCGACAACTCCTTAACTACTTTCGCTTGCGAAACTTAAATAAAAAAAACGAGGATGTTTCCTAAGCAAACGGAACATCCTCGTTTTTTTTGTTATTTTCTATTCGAGAAAAAATCGATTCTTATTCTGAATTGTCCCGATTACTTGTTCGGGACAATCTCAAACACTTCTACAGCTCCCTCAAGCTGGCACTTCACGGCATTGGCATCAACATTCACCTTAGCCATATTGCCCTCGATCGGTGTGCTTGCCACGAGCTTGCCCTTCTTGTTATACTGCTTGAGCACTACCCCACCAGCCTTTGGCAGGTTGACGAGCATGGTGTAGCTCTTGGTTCCCTTCTCAACGCCGAATGCCAGACTGCCTTCGCTCTTGAACGAAGAGCAAGGATTCTCGTCGAAGCAATTCATAGCACCGAGCATGTCAGCCGACTCCACCTTGAATGCAAGATTTTCGGGATTTACCGGATTTACCACAAACTCACGAACTGCACACCAGCTCTTCTTGTCCGACTGAAGCTTGCGCATGCGTACATAGCGAGCTTCTACCGGATTTCCTTTCCAGTTGATGATGTATGTCTTCTGCAATTCGCCGGTGAGCGGTGTCCATGTCTTGCCGTCGGCAGAAGCCTCAACAATCACGTTGTCGAAGTAGTCGACGTCGTCAACCGAGTTGCGTCCCTGCAGAATGCGTACCTCGCGCACGGGGCGAACAGCTCCGAGGTCCAGACCAATCCAGTCGCCTGTGTTCTGGCTTGCACCCGAATGATAGAACGTAGTAGAGTCGTTGTCGAGCATCAGCTTGTTCTGTGTGGTGCCGAGCGACTTGTATGTACCCACGCCCTTATAGAACGCCGGAGTCTTGCCAGCCACCTTCTTGAAGAACTCTACAGCCATATCGTCCATACCATTCTCGTAGAACGGCTGCAGCTTCATGGTTCCCGACTTGTGTGCCTGATAAGCAGCCATGTCGGCAGTAGACATGCGGTTGTTGATATATCCGTTCCAGAAAGCCTCATACTTGCCATCCTTGAACTGGCTCATCAACGTGAGCGTGTTCTTGCCACGTGTGCCGAGCTTCTTGAACTCAGCCAACCACGGGCGCAGTTCCTTCATGAGCAGCGCGTTCTTGCAGTCGCGCTCCATGATTGCAGGCACCTTTTCTACACGGTCGAACTCAGCATACAGATTGTCGTAATCCTTCTGATTGTAGTCGGCAAGACGGAAAGTCTTGGTCTCCCACGACTCTATGCGGCGATAGCCTGTCTCGGTATCGCACGAGTGTATGGCGAATGTGCGGTAAGCATCATGCGCTTCGGGCGTAACGTCAACAAGCGAGCGCTCCCAGTTGTCGATGGCATTGTATGCCGAAACATTCCAGTTATAGTCGGCGACACCGTAGAGGGCGAGCTTCGAAGCCTCGCCGTGCTCCATCGGATTGCTCAACACACCGCATGTCTGTTCGGCAGTAAGGTCGGTTTCGAGTCCGTACACCGGACCCTGCATGATGATATGACGGGCATAGTCGGTAACGGGGAAGTTCCACCAATAGTAAGCCGGGCGCTTGATGCGCGAGTCTACGAAGTCAAGTGTCTCCTTTGTGAGGTCCGAGCAAACAACGGCACCTGTCCAGAACACGTTGATTGACGGGTCAAGACGCTTGCCATAAATGGCGAGCTGTCCGTTCTCCTTCGGGCTTGCCCACAGCTGTGAGTAGTCAGTAGGACAAACTACGAGCGGCGCAACGTCGCCCTTGGTCTTCACAAACTCCTTGGTGAGGCGGTTGAGCAGGTCTACCTGCTTGTTCGAGTCGGTTCCTTCGCCCTCGATGTCATCAAAGTGTATGGCAAACGAACGCACGCCAAGGTCGTACATATGATTGAACTTGTTGACGAGATTCTGATAGTCTTCCTCGTTCCACTTGATGTCCTTGCCCGGATGTATGGCCCATACGAAGTCGACACGGTTGCGTCGGCAAGCCTCAACGAGTTCGTGTATGTTGCGAGCCTGGTCGTCGGGATAAGGCAGGCGCCAGTTGGGTGAGCTGTGATAGGGGTCGTCCTTCGGACCGTAAACATACTCATTGAGCTTGTTGCGTCCGTAGTAGTCGATGAGCGAGAGGCGCACCTGATGTGACCATGGTTCGCCATAGAATCCCTCTACAACACCGCGCAGGGGCAGGTCGGGATAGTCGTTGCAAGTGAGATAAGGCATGTTGCCGTTCAGCATTGGCGAAGCCAGCACCTGCTTCATTGTCTGTATGCCGTAGAATGCACCGCGCTCGTCGTAGCCTACGATGTTGATGCCCTTCTTGTCGGCTGTGAGCAGATAGGCACCCGACACCATCTTCTTCAGTCCAGCCTTCTGTGCCTGCTTAACTCCGAAGTCAATTGTCAGTCGTACGCCCTTCTTGTTGGTCTTGAGAAATCCAAGGTCGTCGGCAAACTTCTTCTGCTTGTCGACGATGTTAACGCCGTTGGCCAGATTGAGAAGCACGTCTGTCTGCACGTTGAAATTGTGCGGTGTGGGGTTGATGACGATGCCGTGATGGTCGAGCTTCTTGCCCGGCACGACATTTACGTCCTGTTTCTCGCCACGCTGCGAACTGAGGTCGAAGCCGTCATCCTGCGCCTGCACGCCACCGAAAGCCGCAGCGAGCAGTGCGGTCAGTAAGAATTTGTTTCTGATCATTGTTATTTATTTATTGTTTTAGTAATATCAATGGTTGATGCGTAGTAAAATAAAGTGTATGCAAATTTACACAAAATAATTCGATTTTGCGTTGTCAGCAATGAAATAACAACAATATATAACAAAAAAGAGGTTTTCCGTTTTATTGGAAAACCTCTTCTTCTGTGTCGGGGCGACAGGATTCGAACCTGCGACCACCTGGTCCCAAACCAGGCGCGCTACCGGACTGCGCTACACCCCGTTCCGATTTAGCGAGTGCAAAGGTAGATATAATTTTTGAAACCACCAAATATTTCAGCGCTTTTTTATCTTAAAAAGACAAGTTGCGCTGCCACATTGTGTCTAAAAGAACAAAATCCAGACCGAAAACCAGAACCGCATAGTCCATAGTCAAGAGCGAAATCAAGCTCCACCCGTCAGGGTTTCATAGCATGTCCTTTGTATATTAAAGCAGACTACGCGAAATGTTTTGTTAATTATCTATTGTATTCTTGTTCCTTATGTCTTATTATTTATCTTAAGTTCAGACACGGGTGGCGGCGCATGCGCAGAAGTTTCCCGGCAGGCGTTCAGTCTTCTGCTACTTGCCTGTTTGGCTGAATAATGGCGCCCTACTCTTTTCCGAGGTTCGACACCTTATTATATATATCGTTCAAATCGTTTGGTATGGTTATCTTGAGTTGTGCCACACGACGGTTCTCACGGTTCTTATACTCGTTGAACTCCTTCTCTATCACTGCCACGGCTGCCAGATAGTCAGCGTTCTTGACATCATATTCGCCACGCTTGCGCTCCTCATCCTCGCGCAGGGCTTCGTCTATCTTGTGCGTATAGCCGTTGAGTTCGGCCTGCGCCTTGCGATATTCGTTCTGCAGAGCGAAGAAGCTGGCTTCCACTTCATCAAGTTTCACGCTCGGCTCATATCTATAGAGCAATGTGTCACGACCGCCTCCGTCTATCTCGGCTTCCTGACACAGACGCTTCATATACTCCTTGCGTGCGTCAGACAAGTGTCCGTCGGGGTGGATATGCTTGCCAAACGCCGATGCCTTGGCTTCGAGCGAGAGTATACGCGCGCGTTCCTTTATAGATAGTGTCGCCACATACTGCTCGCGCGTCATGGCTGTCTGCATCTCGGGACGCTCCGGCATCTCGGTGCCCTTATCCTTGCAATACTGCTCGATGGTGAGTTTCTGTATGTCGGTGAGCATCTGTGAGCGCATCTTGATTGCCTCGCGCAGCCATGCTATGAGCGAATTGGCGAGCGATATGTCGCGCAACTTCACCGCGATGTCGTCGAGTTGCTGGCTGGTGCATCCCCGCTGCACACGCTGCTCCTTGTCCGAACCTATGATGGTGAGATAAGTATTGTAGAACTCTACACTCTCAAGCTCCTGCTCTTGCGCCTTGACATATTCCTTGGCAAGATTGGCTATGTGATTGGCAGATGTCGATGTAAGTCCGTTTTCGGCGAAAAAAGTAAGATCCTGTTCCATAGATTTAAAAAGTTAGTGATGCAGTTTAACATACAATAACTATGCCAAAGCCAATGGGAAAGGGCCTAAATGATTTGCTTTTTGACGCCCCCTCCTCCTACAGTCAGCCCGTTTCAGCCTCTATTAGCTTTCAAATCATACAGCTGGGGGTGTGTCAAAAGTCGAAAAAATAAGAATAGGGCTATTAGTAGGAGGGTATAGCATCCCTGCTATACCCACTCAATCTACTGAAAATGAAGGCAGAGTGGGTAGGGCAGGGATGCCCTACCCTCCTACATTTGTTGCATTCAACCCATATAATTGACTTTTGACACACCCTCCTGGGGGTAGGGCTTATTTCAAAAAGGAGTCCTTTTGCATTCCAAAACGAGTCCTTTTACTCTCCAAAAGGAGTCCTTTTGCACTCCAAAACGAATCCTTTTGCAAGCCAAAAGGACTACATTTTCAACTTCTAATATTATCACATGAAAAGCAGGATGAACCAAACGAAAAAAGCGGTTTGACTTTATCGCTTTATGGATAAAATCAAACCGCTTTTATTTATAGTTTATCTTGTTCGGTTACTCGGCAATGAGCGAGAACTCAGCAGCCGATGCGTAGTCGACACCATAGTGTGCATTGAGAGCACGGAATCGTACGTAGCGTGCCTTTACTGGCTTGTCGAACATCACAGTCTTAAGCTCGCCCGAACGGTCGAACTCTCCCTTGAGGATTGCGTTGCCCCATGTCTTACCGTCGTTGCTAACGTAAATCTCGTAGTTCTTGATACGGCCGTAGCCCGTGTCCTGACGTGGCATAAACTTGAATCCCTTGATTGTCTTAGGCTCCGAAGCGTCGAAGTCAACCCAGTGAGGATACTTGGCAAGTGTGATAGAGTACATGGTGTGCCAGATTGTAGTCTCGTCGCCATCAACAAGATTTACGGCGTCGCCCTCCTCAGGCTCTTCCGACGATACGAAAGCTATCTGCAGAGGCACGAAGTCTACCTTGTCGAATGTCATCGAGGTCTTCTGGCCAGGTGTTTCCTTATACCATGTGGTGATGGTTCCGCCCTTGCTCATGTCTATTGCTCCTGTATACACCGTCGGCTTCTTGGCTCCGTTGAGAGCATAAACGATGGTGCGGTTCTTAGCTGGAGTTGAGAGCAGAACCTTACCGGTCTGCTTGTGCTCGATGCTGATAGGCTGCTCGCCCGAAAGCGAAACCTTCGAAGCCTCAGCTACGGCTGCAGCTGTAGCCTGTGCCGGACGTATCACGAATCCGAAGTTGTAGTTCTGGCTGTATGTACGGTCGTCCTTAAGCGGACCACCCTGTCCGCAGCTGGCTCCACCAAGTCCTGTCACCTTAGCGTCAAGGTGCAGATAGGTTCCATCAGAAGCCGGCAGCTCGTTGGCATGAGCTACAACTGTCATCTGCTGGGCACTCCATGGCAATGCCGATACCGACATTGTGCTGTCTGCTACGAATACTACACTCTGCTTGCCCTGCTCGGTGAGTGCACACCAGCGCACTTCCTCGCGGTTGCCCATTGACTGTGGCTTGGGCAAGAGGATGTCCTGCTCGCCTACAATGCCACGATGATGCTCTATAAACTGGCCGGTCTTGCGGTCGTTGTAGTTGTTGACGGGTCCGCGTCCGTAGTAATCGAACTGCTTATATGTGTTAGGCAACTTCATAGCGTAGCCTATTCGCGGCAGGATAACGCTGTTGCGGTTGGCAGAGATTGCACTGTTGAGCTCAATTGAGCCATCCTTATAGATGGTGTATATCTGATTGGTGATGAACTTCAAGTCGTCCTTGCCAAGCTTCTGCTTGTCTACGCCGAAACGATAAGCCGACTGCGGGTCGCGGTCGCGGTTAGAGTAAACCTGCTTGCAGCCCTCCTTGCCCTGGCTCTCCACTGTCATGCTGATCTGAAGCGAACCGTCCTTCTGCTTCATTACGCTCGGTTTGCCTACTACATGATGGTCGAGATCGTAGAGACCGAACTTGAACCATGCATTGTGATAGCCTATACCGGCATCGTTATCGGTAGGCGCACGGAAGGCATCGAGCTTCGGTCCGTTGCCCTCAGCGAATACTGTATTGCCGCCATACGACAAGCTATTGAGTGCTCCATCAGTCAGACTGAACGTTGCATTGAAGTTGTCGCCATTCACGGTAACGGTCTTTGCATCCTGAGTAAAGGTGATATTGCCCTTGGCGTTTGCCACATCCTTAACGGCTACTGCCTTCATGTCGGCTCCCTTCACACGCAACTGCTCCTCCATCTGTACATATCCCTTCTTTGCCCAAGGCATGTCCTTGCCCTGCAGGAACTGTATCTTGACGAAGTATTCGCTCTTAGGATCGAGCTTAGAGTAGTCGTAATCGAGTGTGTACTCCTGACGATCGCGCGGACCTACGATGTTCTTTGCTCCCATAAGCTGTCCGTCGTGCTTGATGCACTCGCCGTCTTTCCACAACGACCATACTATCTGATAACCGCGCAGCGGCTCAAAGTAGTTCTTGTTGAATATCTCGATGCGGCCCTGAGTCATGTCTACAGCCTTCACACCTACGTTCTGATACACCTTCTTCACCTCAAAATACTGTGCCTTAGGCGAAAGGTCGGGACGCATAATGCCGTTCATACAGAACATACCATCGTTAGGCTTGTTGTCCATACCGAAGTCGCCACCATAAGCCCAGTACTTCTTTCCGGTCTTCGGGTCGACGTTGTACAATGCCTGGTCCACCCAGTCCCAGATGGCACCGCCCATAAAGAAGTTGGTGCTTTCTATCGCATTCCAGTAGTCAACGAGGTTGCCTACAGCGTTACCCATTGAGTGTGCATACTCAGAGATATGATAAGGATACTTGATATCGTACTTTCCCTTTACAGCTTCCTGCACCCATGGTATAGAAGGATACTGGTTTGAACCCATGTCCACGATGTTATTGTTGCGCTCGTACTGCACGGGACGACTGGTGTCGTATGCCTTTATGGCTGCATAGCAGTCCTTGAAGGTGTCGCCAGGACCGGCCTCGTTGCCCAGACTCCATATCACTACCGACGGATTGTTGACCGTAGCGTGTACCATCTCCATATTGCGTGCAACGTGGGCGTTGCGGAACTCCTTGACATGCGACAACGATTCCTTGCCATAATAGTACTGGTGGCTCTCGATGTTGGCCTCATCCTCAAGATAGATGCCGTACTTGTCGCACAGATAGTACCAGTATGGAGCGTCGGGATAGTGACAGTCGCGCACATGGTTGATGTTGCCGCGCTTCATAAGGAACACTTCGTGCTCCATCTGCTTGCGTGTCACATAGTGGCCTGTAGCAGGATTGTTCTCATGACGGTTCACACCCTTCATCTTGATGGGCTGTCCGTTGAGATAATAGTAGCGGCCTGCCAGTCCGAACTCGTCCTTTTCGGCAGGTGTATCCTTAATCTCTATCTTGCGGAAGCCTACGTTTGTAGAGAATGTCTCTACCGTATTGCCCTTCTTGTCCTTCAGTTCGCCCACGAGAGTGTAGCGATGCGGAGCCTCAGCACTCCACGGTTTCACAATGTTTCCGGCCTTAAGCGTCACAGAAGCGGTAAGGTTGCCGTTCTTGTTTATGTCGCCTATGATAGCAGTAGCACCTACGCCAGGCACGAGAGTGTTCTCGTCGGAATAGAGACGGTTTTCGTATAGCTTATAGTCGATGGTATATCCCTTTACAGCCTTAGTAGTGAGGTTGCTCACGTTGGCTGAGATATGCAGCGAAGCATCGGTGTATGTGTCGTCATAATCGGGAATTGCCTTGATGTCGCGCACCTGCACCTTGGGTTTGGCAGTAATCGAAACGCTGCGGAATATACCCGGCAGACGGAACATATCCTGACTCTCGAGGAACGAGCCGTCGCTATGACGGTAAACCTCAACAGCCACTACGTTGCTGCCTTTATTATTTAAATAAGGTGTAATGTCAAACTGCGCGAGGTTGCGCGAGTTCTTTGCAAAACCTACATATTTACCATTGATGTAGAGATAGAAAAACGAGTCGACACCGTCGAAGTTGATATACACCTCCTTGCCCTTCCAATCGGCAGGCACATCAAACGTTCGGCGGTATGAACCTACTTCGTTACGGTTCTTGTAAGTCATCCAGTTCTGAGGCGGAGTACGCATTACACCACCCTTCCAGTCGCCCACTTTGACACTGTGCTGGAATATTACACGCTGGTTGGAATACAATGGCATTCCATACTTGAAAGTTCCATCGTCCTTGGCACCAGCCATGTTCCAGTTCATAGGAACCTGCACACGATCCCAAGCCGACGCATCGTAATCAGTACGATAGAAGTCCTTCGGACGTTCATCAGGATTCTTTGCCCAATGGAAAAGCCATTCGCCGTCGAGCGTTTTCCAAAGCGAAGAGTTCTCGGGCAGCACTCGGCGTGCCTCGTCAACGTTCTTGAACGAGAAGAACCACGCATGTGGCTGCTGCTTGTTGTAAGCCACTGAGTCGGGACTCTGCCACTCCCATCCAGTAGGAGCCTGCATCTGTCCGTAATAGAAACCTCCAAGCTGTGTGGTCTGAGCGCACATTGGCGACGCCATCAGAGCAGCCAGAAGGGTCAGGGTTGATTTGTTCATTGTTGTTATTAAATTTATAAGTACTTTGTTTTGCTATCTTATATGATAAAGAATCTGTCCTTATAGGATGAAGGATTTATCCTTATACGTTGAAGAATATGTCCTTATACGTTGAAGTATTTGTCGAGTATTTCCTCGGCCTTGCCGTCTGAGTTGTCGATATCTTCTATTATTTCACCCTTTTCGAGCAACGCCACACGTGTGGAAATATCCACGGTGTGCTGCAGATTATGGCTCGACACTATCACAGTTGAACCTGTAGAACGGTTGAATTCGGTCAGAATACGTTTCAGTTGGTTCTGGCTGCTTGGGTCGAGAAAGTTGAACGGCTCGTCCAGTATCACGAGTTGCGGACTATTGAGCAATGCTGCCACGATGCCAATCTTCTGCTTGTTGCCAGCCGAGAAGTCGCGTATGTACTTCTTCTGTCCCATTATCTCGTCGCTCATGAAGGCCTTGAACGCCTCAAGACGTTCGTTCACCTGCTCCTTTGTCATTCCCGACACCTTGCCTACAAACTCAAAATACTCCTCAGCGGTAAGGAAGTCGATGAGAAAAGAGTTGTCGATGAAAGCGCCAGTCAGCAGTTTCCAGTCTTCGCTCTTTGCCGGGTCGATTTCGTCAGACACCGCCGTAGGGTCTGCAATAGACTGCTGCAAATCGGCAGCAAGCATCTGCTTATTGGGAATCATAATGACATTGCCCTCTGTAGCCTTTGCCAAATCGAGCATCAAGCGGAACAATGTGGTCTTGCCGGCACCATTGTTGCCAACGAGTCCTAACACCTCACCATCATTAATGGTAAACTGCCGGATGTCAACGGCAGTATGTTCGCCGAAACACTTTTTGAGATTATTGAGTTGTATACGCATCTTTTTTGTGGCAAATTTAATGATTTTCTGACACAACAGCAAATTTTACGTGACATAATACAGCATTATGCCACGCTTAATTCACTTGTTCTCAAGTTCCATCTTAAGGAATTTCGGAGTATAGCCTTCCTTCGATTCAGCCACTTCTTCGGGCGTTCCGGCTATAAGCAAGCGTCCGCCGCCACGTCCACCTTCCGGTCCTATATCGATAATGTGGTCGGCAAGCTTTATAACATCAAGATTATGCTCGATTATTATAACCGTATTGCCACGGTCGACAAGCTGCTGCAGCACATCCATCAGAATACGGATGTCCTCAAAGTGGAGTCCGGTTGTAGGCTCATCGAGTATGTAGAGCGTCTTGCCTGTGTCGCGCTTGCTCAGTTCGGTAGCCAGTTTCACACGCTGACTTTCACCTCCCGACAGCGTTGTCGAGGGTTGTCCGAGCTTGATATATCCCAGTCCTACGTCCTGTATGGTCTTTATCTTCTGCAATATGGCAGGCACATTCTCGAAGAACTCTACCGCCTGGTTGATGGTCATATCCAATACGTCGGCAATGCTCTTGCCCTTATAGCGCACCTCAAGCGTCTCGCGGTTGTAGCGTTTGCCGTGACATACCTCGCAAGGAACCATCACATCGGGCAGGAAGTTCATCTCTATAGTCTTGTAACCGTTGCCCTTGCACATCTCGCAGCGCCCACCCTTCACATTGAATGAGAAACGTCCGGGCTTGTATCCTCGTATCTTCGCCTCGGGCAGAGCCACAAACAGGGAGCGAATGTCGGAGAACACGCCGGTGTATGTAGCAGGATTGGAACGCGGAGTACGTCCCAATGGCGACTGATCCACATTCACCACCTTATCTATATATTCTATTCCTTCGATAGAATCATACGGCATCGGCTTCTTGAGCGAACGGTAGAAATGTTGGGAAAGGATGGGCTGCAACGTCTCATTGATAAGAGTTGACTTGCCCGAACCGCTCACTCCGGTCACCACGATAAGTTCGCCAAGCGGGAACGACACATCAATGTTCTTCAGATTGTTGCCGTGTGCTCCGTGTATAGTTATCGACTTGCCGTTGCCTTTGCGTCGTTCGGCAGGCACGGCAATCTTCCTTTCGCCGTTGAGATAGTCGGCTGTGAGCGTATGATGACTCAACATGTCCTGCGGAGTGCCTTGAAACACCACCTCACCACCACGCATTCCAGCCTTCGGACCAATGTCTACAATCCAGTCGGCAGCAAGCATCATGTCCTTGTCGTGCTCAACTACCACCACCGTGTTGCCCATATCGCGCAACTGCTTGAGCGAGTGGATAAGCCGCTCGTTGTCGCGCTGGTGCAATCCGATGCTCGGCTCGTCGAGGATATAGAGTACGTTGACGAGCTGCGAACCTATCTGTGTGGCAAGACGTATACGTTGGCTCTCACCTCCAGAGAGCGTTGCCGACTGGCGGTTGAGCGACAGATAGTCGAGACCCACGTCCAATAGGAACGATATGCGTGTACGTATCTCCTTCAGAATTTCCGCTGCTATGGTGCGCTGTCGGTCGTCCAGATGCGCCTCTACATCATTAAGCCACTCGTTGAGTTGGCTTATGTCCATCGATGCAAGTTCGAATATGTTCTTGTTCCAAACCTTATACGACAACGATTCGCGGCAAAGTCGCTGGCCGTGACACTCCGGACACTCGCAAGTTGCAAGGAATTGGTCCGCCCATTTCTGTCCGCTTGTAGTGTCGTCGTTCTCCATTACAGAGCGCAGATACTTTATCACACCGTCGAACGTAGTGAAATAGTCGCTCGATGTGCGTGCCACATCCTTGTCGATACGCACGGTTTCGAGCGAACCGTACATTATTTCGTTCATCGTTTCTTCCGGTATCTCGCTCACGGGAGTCTTCAACGTCAGTCCAGCCTTGTCCAATATGGCTGATATTTGCCAGAAAATCAGCTGGTTCTTGTATTTGCCCAATGGCACGATTGCGCCTTCATGTATTGACAAAGTGTCGTCGGGTATGACCTTCTTGAGGTCGATCTCGTTGACATAGCCAAGTCCCTTGCATTTGGGGCAAGCTCCTTCGGGCGAGTTGAACGAGAACATATTGGGCGCAGGGTCGCGATAGCTGATGCCCGTTGTAGGACACATGAGTCGCTTGGAGTAGCTCTTTGCCTCGCCTGTGTTCTTGTCGAGAATCATCAACAGACCGTCGCCCTGGCGCATAGCGGTCTCAATGGTCTTCTTCAGGCGGTCGTCGAATCCCTCACGCATCTGCATTTTGTCAATCACCACTTCAATATTATGGTTCTTGTAGCGGTCGGTCTTCATGCCGGGCGTTATGTCCATTATCTCGCCATCCACCCTAACATACAGATAGCCCTTGCGCCGGAGCGTCTCGAACAGTTCCCGATAGTGTCCCTTACGTTGTCTTACGAGTGGGGCGAGAATATAGATGCGGTGTCCGGCATACTGCGTATTGATCATGTCGAGAATACGCTCCTCGGTATATTTCACCATCTTTTCGCCCGTAGCATAGCTGTAAGCCGTTCCGGCACGAGCATAAAGCAGTCGCAGATAGTCGTATATCTCGGTCGTAGTGCCCACGGTTGAACGTGGATTGCGGTTGGTTGTCTTCTGTTCAATTGAAATAACGGGGCTCAGTCCGGTAATGTTGTCAACATCGGGACGTTCCATTCCACCGAGAAAGTTGCGTGCATAAGCCGAGAAAGTGTCGATATACCGACGCTGTCCCTCTGCATATATGGTGTCAAAGGCAAGCGACGACTTGCCCGATCCGCTCAGTCCGGTAATGACAGTAAGCGAACCGCGCGGTATCTCCACGTCGATATTCTTGAGATTGTGGACGCGTGCGCCCCACACATTTATCTTGCCTTCTTCTGAATAGCTACTCATAAGTATTGATTGAGTTTCGGTTGTTATCTGAATTTATTGGTCCGTAAGGCGTGCAGACTGCCGTTATTCGGTTCCGCCTGCGGTCGTTTCGGTATATCCGCGCAGCAGGTTTACATCGCTCTTGATGTTGAATTGTCTGCCGTCAGCCCCCTTTGCCTTCACCATCACAAAGTAAACGCCCTGCGCTACATCCCTTCCTTTGTACTTACCGTCCCATCCTCCGGCAGGATCGGACCATTCATAGAGCTTCTGTCCCCAACGGTTGAATATGGTGGCTTTGAACTCCACTATGCTCTGATAGCCGCTCTTGGCACGATAGACATCATTGATGCCGTCGCCATTAGGCGAAAAAGCGTTGGGCATTTCGAGTTTGCTCTCCGATATCGACACCGTTATAGGAGTGGCATCAGCCCAATACTCGGCAGTATAGGCTATGGTATCGGTGCCGAGAACGAATGTGGCATACAGTTCGATGATATGGGTGCCAGCCTCAACAAAGGTGTATTCGGTGTCTTCGTCGTATCGTACGAGGTATGGCGAGGGCGCTCCTTCCTTCCTGAACCGCCACTCATAGTGGGCGGTATAAGCCCCTACATCTGCCGTTCCGGCACTAAGCGTAACCGTTAGAGGTGCCGAGCCAGTATAGCTCAGCCCCGTATCGTCGCCATCGGGTGTATGAAACGTTGCAACGGGGTCGATAGTGGGCACCACATCGGCATGGGCGTCCATACAAACCAGGCCAACAAGAAGCATTAATATTCGAAGGATGTTCATAATATGCAAAGTTAACTATTATATTGCACATTACAAAGCCAACGCATTGTTTTAATAACTTTATTTATAAGACAAACATTTCATTTTACAATATATTTTATGTACTTTTGCAGAAAAATCAATAACAACTATGACACGTTACTTCAGACTTATTTTGTGCTTATGCGCCTTGATGCTGACCGCAGCCATGTCTGCACAGACTATCAAGTGGCAGGAATTGTACAAGGTGAAGAAGAAAGACACCATATACGGCATTGCCAAGAAGTACAATATCACTATTGACGAGCTGATAAGCGCCAACCCCGCTATGCAGAAGCCCGACTACACTCTTCAGAAGGGCGACCAGCTGCTCATACCCTACCCCACCACAACGCCGGCAACAGCCACAACACCTGCCGCAACTGCATCGAAGACACAAACAGCAAGCCCCGTCACACACAAGCGCGCGGCCGACGGAAGCGTGCGCATAGGCGTAATGCTGCCGCTTCACAACGTTGACGGCGACGGCCAACGAATGATTGAATACTATCGCGGCGTACTTATGGCGTGCGACTCATTGCGCTCGCAGGGCATTGCCACACACGTTTATGCGTGGAATGTGCCTATCGACACCAACGTACAGCAGACCATCAACGACGACAACGCACGCCAGTGTGACGTGATTTTCGGTCCGCTCTACACCAAACAAGTCAAACCCATTGGCGACTTCTGCCGCAAGAACGGCATACGTCTTGTCATTCCGTTCTCTATCAACGGCAATGACGTGGCGCAGAACGAACGCATCTATCAGATATTCCAGACTCCTGCACAGCAGAACGAGGCTTCGGTCAATGCTTTTGCCGAACGCTTCAAGGGCCGCCATGTGGTGATAGTCGACTGCAACGACACCACAAGTCGCAAGGGCGTATTCACTTCTGCCCTGCGCAAACGCATGGAAAAGGCTGGCATGACATACAGCATTACCAATCTGAAGTCGTCGGAACAGTCGTTTGCCAAAGCTTTCAGCACAACCCTGCCCAACGTCGTTGTGCTCAATACCGGACGTTCGCCCGAACTTAATGCAACCCTTGCCAAGCTCAACACACTTACAGCTGCCACCAAGGGATTGAGCATTTCATTGTACGGATATACCGAATGGCTGATGTATACAAAGGTATATACCGACTATTATTTCAAATACGACACATACATCCCTACCACTTTCTACTACAATCCGCTTGCCGGCAAGACCATTGCCATTGAGCGTGCCTACCGCCAATGGTTCAAATCGGACATGAGGCAGGCACTACCGCGTTTTGCGCTGACCGGATTCGACCACGCACAGTTCTTCATTCGCGGACTGCACAAGTATGGCGACCGATTTGACGGAACCCAGCAGCAAAACACATACACTCCGTTACAGACACCGCTCAAGTTCAAACGCGTAGGAACGGGAGGCATGCAGAACTCAAGCTTCATGCTCGTACACTACAAACCCAACAGAACTATAGAGTCGGTATCATACTAACACACCATTATTAATATATGTTTCAGACATTAAGACTTAAAACCGTTGCCCTGCTTGCAATGTTGCTGACGGCATCGACAGCCATACACGCCCAGATAGGCGAACACCGCAACGACCTTGCCATTGGCTTTAATGCCGGCTATATAATGAGCAGCGTAGGGTTTACACCTAAGGTTACGCAAGACACCCACACCGGAATCACAGCCGGACTGTCAATGCGCTACACCTGCGAGAAATATTTCAAGACTATATGCTCGATTTCTGCCGAAGTGAACTATGCACGAATAGGATGGAAGGAGCGCATACTTACAGCCAACGACGAGCCGGTGATAAACCAGACAACGGGTATGGCAGAAGCCTATCAGCGTGACATCAACTACATCCAGGTGCCCATATTCGCCCACTTGGCGTGGGGACGTGAGCGCAAAGGCGTACAGTTCTTCTTCAAGGCTGGTCCTCAGTTCGGCTACATGATAAGCGAGTCGACAACCACCAACTTCAATGTCAAGGATGCCAACTTTACCGATCGTGCCAACAATACATGCGCACAGGACACCATGGCAGTAGAAAACAAGTTCGACTTTGGCATCGCTGCCGGATTGGGTATGGAATATTCCATTCCGCACGTGGGTCACTTCCTGCTCGAAGGACGCTACTACTACGGTCTCGGCAACATCTACGGCGACTCAAAGCGCGACTACTTCGGCAAGTCAAACCACTCGAACATCGTAGTCAAGCTGTCGTATCTGTTTGACATAACGAGAACGAAAGGCATTAAGAAGTAACAAAATTTTCAATAACCATTAATAAATAACCAATTTAAATTCTTATGTTCGAAAATCAACCTAAAGGTCTATGGGCCCTCGCATTGGCCAACACCGGAGAGCGCTTTGGTTACTACACCATGCTCGCAGTGTTCTTGCTGTATTTGCAGGCTAACTTCGGTTTTGAAACTGGAGTAGCAAGTACGATTTACTCTACCTTCCTTATGATGGTCTACTTCCTGCCCATCATTGGCGGTATTGCAGCCGACAAGTTTGGCTTTGGACGTATGGTTACCACCGGTATCTTCATTATGTTCATCGGCTATCTTGTCCTTTCGCTTCCGCTCGGAAAGGACACCGTTGCCATTGCAGCAATGGGTGTGTCACTCATCCTCATCGCATTGGGAACAGGTTTGTTCAAGGGTAACCTCCAGGTAATGGTAGGTCGTCTGTACGACGAGGCTCAGTATGCAAACAATCGCGACTCAGGTTTCTCACTCTTCTACATGGCTATCAACATCGGTGCTATGTTTGCTCCTACAGCAGCCATCAAGATTATGGATTGGGCTAGGGCAAGTCTTGGCGTATCGCCTGAGGATGCCTACCACTTCGCATTTGCCATTGCATGTGCCTCATTGATCTTAAGTATCGCTATTTACTACATCTTCAGCTTCACTTACAAGCACGTCTTGGCCAACGAGACACAGCAGAAGTCGAGTGCCGACACTAAGTCGGAGGTCAAAGAACTCACTCCTGCCGAGACCAAGGAGCGTATCGTATGCCTCTGTCTTGTGTTTGCAGTGGTTATCTTCTTCTGGATGGCATTCCACCAGAACGGCAACACTCTGACACTCTTTGCACGCGATTTCACCCAGAAGACTTCTGAAGGTCTGCAGTCAATGGCATTCGACGTAACCAACCTCGTTGCTTGTATCTTCGTAGTTTACGGCAGCTTCGGTCTGGCACAGAGCAAGACCGGCAAGGGCAAGGGAATCTCGCTCGGCGTAATCGTAGCAGCCATTGCATTCCTCTTCTACAAGTACAACACGCTCGAAGGTGCCGTTGAGGTTCAGGCTCCTATCTTCCAGCAGTTCAATCCTTGCTACGTTGTAGCCTTGACTCCGGTGAGTGTAGCCCTCTTCTCTTGGCTCAACAAGATTGGCAAGGAGCCTACATCGCCTGAGAAGATTGGTCTTGGTATGCTCGTTGCAGCTCTCGGTTTCGTATGGATGGCAGTAGGCTCTATGGGTCTTGAGCTTCCGTTGACACAGGGCGACCCCGCTACAGAGGGTACACGCGTTAGCGCCAACCTCCTCATCTCTACTTATCTCATCCTCACATTTGCCGAGTTGCTGCTTTCACCTATCGGTATCTCGTTCGTATCGAAGGTTGCTCCTCCCAAGTATGCAGGTTTGATGATGGGTCTTTGGTTTGGTGCGACAGCCATCGGCAACCAGTTGGTAATGGTGCCCGGCATCATGTGGGGCCAGAACTTCAACCTCGTTACCATCTGGGGTGTTCTTGCAGGCATCTGCCTCGTATCGGCTCTGTTCATCTTCTCTATCATCAAGAAGCTCAACAAGGTAAGCTAATATCACCATTAATAACAAGACTTATGTCAGCGCGGGCAGCAACTACGATTGCTGTCCGCGTTTTTTTGTACCTATTTTTAGGTAAAATTAAATCCCAGACGGTTAAAAAGCCAGACTGAATCCGCCACATTGCACGTTTTTAGGTAACTTTGCATACACGTATAATGAACTTCATTCATACCAGACGCAATATACAATACACATTATAAATATTATGCAGACCAAGACAAAGAAAATACTGTTCGCACTCTATGCACTCGTGATTGTGTGCATGGGGGCAGCCACCATCGTCGAGAAGTATCAGGGTACCGACTTTGTGGGGAGCCACATATATGGTGCATGGTGGTTTACGCTGCTATGGGCGCTGCTTGCCGCCACCGCCACATTATATTATATAAAGCATCGCACACGCTCGTGGACCGGCACGGCATTGCACCTTTCTTTCGTAATTATACTCGCAGGAGCCTTCATTACGCACATAAGCGCCGAGCGCGGAACGATACACCTGCGCCAAGGACTGCCCACCGACCGCTATACAGTATACGACCGCGACATGAACGCCCACCCTGCCACGCTGCCGTTCAGCATACGTCTCGACCGCTTTGACGTGCAATATCACGCCGGAACAGATGCTGCGCAAGACTATGTGTCGCACTTCACGCTTACCGACAATGGACAGACCACGCACGGCAAGGTATCGATGAACAACATTTTCAGCTACGGACCGATGCGAATATACCAGGCTTCGTACGACAATGACGGTCTTGGCGCAACCCTATCTACCAATTCCGACCCCATAGGCATACCCGTCACTTACGCCGGATATGCCCTGCTGTTCGTCTCGCTCATCGGTATGCTCTTTGATCCGCGCGGTGCCTACCGCGGGTTGCTGCACAGTCAGTTGCTCAAGAAGGGTGCGCTGATTGTGACGCTGCTATTCACGTTGATGCCAGCCTCAACCCTTTGGGCTGCCTCGACTACCGATAATGTCAAAGCCCACTATCTGCCAGCATCAACAGCCGAGCTGTTCGGACGCCTCAACATACTCTACAACAGCCGCATCTGTCCCGTACAGACCGTGGCTATCGACTTCACCAAGAAGCTATACGGAGCACGCTCGTACAAGGGACTCACCGCCGAGCAGGTGTTCACGGGATGGATATTCTGGGGCGAGGAGTGGATGGACGAACCCATACTTAAGATGAAGGACGGCGAGATGAAGCAGACACTCCAGCTGCCCGACTACGTTTCAGCCAACAACTTCTTCAACAACGACATGGGCGGATACACCATAGGTCCGTACATCAAGGAATACTACGAGGGCAACCACGACAAGTTTCACACGCAGGTGGCATCGGTCGACGACAAGATACAGCTGCTTATGGACCTGCGCCGAGGTCTGCTGCTGAAGATATTCCCCAACACCGTCAAGGCAAACACTACATGGTATGCGCCCACCGAAGACCTGCCCAAGACCATAAATGCCGAGCACCAGCGCTTCATGCAGACCATCTTCACCCTGCTCTACGACGAGGCGGAAGCCGGAAACTACAAGCAGATGGACGAGATGATAGGCAAGATACAGAAGTATCAGACGCTGAACGCCGGCACATCGCTGCCCACTGCCAAGCAGACCGAAGCCGAGCGCACATACAACAGCATTCCGTTTGCCACGATACTCTTTATGGTGTGCCTCACGATGGGTGTGCTCACCTTCTTCTACACGATAGTAAGACTGTGCCGCGAGTGTCGTCTGGAGCAGAACCTCGACACACGTGCCGGACGCAAGTCGCCCGTCGACACACTCGTAACGGCATTGTCAGCCATCGTTATGCTCGCATCGCTTGCCTCACTCACCTACTGCCAGTATCTGCGATGGACCATCAGCGGAACGTTGCCTATGTCTAACGGCTACGAGACGATGCTCTTCGTGGCATGGATAGTGCAGGTTGTGGCTCTCGTGTTCAGTCTGCGCTTCCGCATACTGCTCACATGCGGATTCCTTATGTCGGGATTCTTCCTGCTGGTGAGCCATATCAGCCAGATGGACCCGCAGATAACGCACATCATGCCCGTGCTCAACTCGCCTCTGCTGAGCATTCACGTGTCGATAATAATGATAGGATTCGCGCTGCTTTCGCTCCCGCTGATAAACGGCATCACCGCAATAATAGTGCGAATGGTCAACCGCAACGCCTCTACCGTAACGCTCGCACTGCAACAGCTGTCACTGCTGTTTCTGTATCCTGCCATGGCAGCCCTCGGCATCGGCATCTTCGTAGGTGCTATATGGGCCAATGTGTCATGGGGCGAATACTGGGGATGGGATCCCAAGGAGGTATGGGCACTCATCACATTCATGATTTATGCCGTGGCACTTCACCCCAAGACGCTGCCGGCATTGCGCCGTCCTATGGTGTTTCACGTATTCATGATAGTGGCTTTCCTCACCATCATAATGACATACTTCGGTGTCAACTACGTGCTTGGAGGCATGCACAGCTACGCCTAAACCAGAACAGTTTTCGATAGAAATCATAACCATTTTCAAAAAGGACTCCTTTTGGCTTGCAAAAGGGGTCCTTTTAGTATGCAAAAGGAGTCCTTTTGAAGAGCAAAATGAGTCCTTTTGGAATGCAAAACGAGTCCTTTTGAAAACTAAAAGGAGTCCTTTTGAAAACCCGAGGAAATCCATCGGCAAAAGCAATGGATTTCTACGGATTTACACCTTATTATATATATAATACCAAACGCAGAAATTATTTAAGTCGACAGTTTAGGTTTTGTCAGAAAAATAGCGTAAATTTGCACAACCTACTTAAATAACACGTTTACCACTATGAACAGAAAACAGATTGGCAAATCATTAGCCATGTTGGCATGCGCAGCCATGCTGAGTGTGAATGCGTCGGCTCAGAAGGACGTAAAGGCTCCCGCCCCAATCCTGCCGGTGCCCGAACAGAAGCAGATTGACTGGCAGAAGATGGAGACATACGCCTTCATACACTTCGGACTCAACACCTTCAACGACCGCGAATGGGGATACGGCGACTCCGACCCTAAGACTTTCAACCCCACACGACTCGACTGCGAGCAATGGGTGAAGACCCTTATTGCTGCCGGAATGAAGGGCGTGATATTGACAGCCAAGCATCACGACGGATTCTGTCTGTGGCCTTTCGAGGGCAACGACTACAACGTGAGCAAGTCGCCTTGGCGTGGCGGCAAGGGCAATGTAGTGCGCGAACTGGCTGACGCCTGCAAGAAGTACGGACTGAAGTTTGCCGTCTATCTCTCGCCGTGGGACCGCTCACGTGCCGAATATGCCACACCCGACTATCTGCCTTACTTCTACGCACAGCTGCGCGACCTCCTCACCAACTACGGCGAGGTGTTTGAGGTATGGTTTGACGGTGCCAACGGTGGCGACGGCTACTATGGCGGTGCCAAAGACCAGCGCACTATCGACCGAAAGAACTACTACAACTATCCGCACATATTCAAGATGCTCGACGAGATACAGCCTAATGCCGTGGTATTCGGCGACGGCGGTCCCGGATGCCGATGGGTTGGCAACGAGAAGGGATTTGCCGGCGAGACAAACTGGGCTTTCCTGCGCAAGGGCGAGGTTTATCCTGGCTACCCCAACTACCACGAACTGACCTACGGACATGCCGACGGCAACCAGTGGACAGCTGCCGAGTGCGACGTATCAATACGTCCGGGCTGGTTCTATCATCCCGAAGAGGACGACAAGGTGAAGTCGCCCGACCAGCTTGTCGACCTTTACTACCGCAGCGTAGGACACAACGCTACCTTCCTGCTCAACTTCCCGGTAGACCGCGACGGACTCATCCATCCTATCGACTCGGCCAACGCAATAGCCTATCGCAACATCATACAGCGCGAACTCAGCAACAACCTCGTGGCTGGCATGAAGGCTCGTGTCAGCAGCGAACGTGGCGGACAGTTCACAGCAAAGGCTCTTACCGACAACTCTTGGGACACTTACTGGGCAACACCCGACGGTGTGACCACCGGCGACATTGAATTCCGATTCAAGAAGGCACAGCGCATGAACCGCATCATGCTGCAGGAGTACATCCCACTGGGACAGCGCGTGAAGAAGTTCAGCGTAGAATATCTCAACAACAAGGGTCAGTGGCAGACCGTAGAGCAGCCCGAGGAGACCACAACCATAGGCTACAAGCGTCTGTTGCGCTTTGCCACCGTAGTGTCAAAAGGCATTCGCGTGCGCATACTCGACTCACGCGGTCCGCTCTGCATCAACAATATCGGTGTGTATGACGGCGGAAAGGATGCCAAACTGACATGGAGCAAGGCTGCCGAAGACCTCAAGTCGCTGCCGTTCACTATCGTAAAGAAGGGCGCAGACGAGGTAGTTATCGACCTGGGCGAGGCTAAGGACATCACAACCCTGCAATATCTGCCCGACCAGAGCGAACACCGCAAGGGTCTGGTTCATACCTACAGCATCAGCACTTGCGACGCTAACGGCAACGTACAGAAGACTCTGAAGAAGGACGAGTTCTCAAACATCCAGAACAACCCGATTCTGCAGACCGTGACTTTCCCAACTGTCAAGACACGCTATCTGAAGTTCAAGGCTGAGCGCATGGTCAAGGCAGGCGAGAATATGAACTACGAGGCATTGGGAGTGAACTAAAAAGCATAACTCCACAATACATAAAAAAAAGCTCATCCGAAATATGGAGTGATACGGATAGTTTTTAATGAAGTCCAAAATGTAGGAAGAGGGTGTGCAAAATTCACAGCAGTACGCCCCGAAGGGGGCAGAAGCCCATAGCCCAGGGCAACACCCTGGGTAAAAGTATCACAAATACCAATGCGCCCTGCAAGGGCAAAAGCGTTAATTATCAATGCTTTTGCCCTTGCAGGGCGTTTTGCTATTTTCAATCCGTACACCCAAGGCGCTGCCTTGGGCTATGTGCTTTTTGGGCTTTCAGCCCGCTTTGTTTGACTTTTGACACATCCTCCTAAGCAAGCAGCGGTGCTAAGAACAAATAAAAAGAATGTATCGTCTAACTGCTCAGGCTACGGCGATGACGCCATAGCCTCCTACCTTTTTATTGCCAATTCGTTTGAAACTTCAACTTCCAATATTGTCACATGAAATGTCGGAAGAATATAAAAAGAGGGCGTGCATTCTATGTTTCTACTGATGAAACATAAAATGTACGCCCTCTTTTTGTGTTTGAATATATCTCAGACCGATACGATTAGAACTTCACATCAAATTCGAGGTCAAACATATTGTAGTTCGGCTTGTTGAGACTGCGGTCGTTTACGCGCACGTATTCGGCAGCAATCATGATGGATTTGCCTATCCAGTAGTTGGCACCTATTTCGTAGTTGGTCTTCGCCTTGTTCCACTCGGCAGTAGGACGATACATGTCGTAGCGTGCCTTGGCATAAAGCTTCTTGCTGATTAGCGGAGCAATCATGAGCGCATAGAAACCGTCGGCCTTGTCGCCGGCAGCATAGTTGATGTTGCAGTCGGTCTCCTTGCCAGTCTTGTACGTTGTCTTGAAGCCGTAGCCCTGGCTGTGTATGTACTCCGAACGGAAAGTCCAGTCGTTGGCAGCATACTCGGCGCTGAACGCATAGCGGTTCTTCGACAATGAACGCACGCCACTCTCAACTACGTTATTGCCATCCTCGTCGAGCACAGGCTTATGGTTGGCATCGGTAACGTTCCATGTTCCCTTGCGGGCATACGAACCTGTCCATCCGAAAGCGCCGATACGCAATCCCTTAACGGGCATTACCCACAAGCCACCGATGACATCCTTGCGCTGGTCGACATCCTTCTGACCGGTACCCTGACCATTGAACACGCCAATCTGATAATGCACGAGGTTGCGACCAGCCTGATTCTTGATGATGTCGCCCTGAATCTGCACACCAATGTCACGTCCGTTGCTGGCATGCTCGCCCACACGGTCGCTGAATCCCGACAACTTGCTAACGTTTTGCGAATATCCCATAAATCCCTGCGTAATAGGGTGCATAGGGTTCTCGAATGTGAACGGACGCTTGAACTGTCCTGCCTTCACCTTGAACGCATCAAATTTCTGCCACTCGGCGAATGCGTCAACCATACGTGGCGACGATCCGAGGTCGCTTGTATTGCCATTAGCCTGAAGCTGAACCTTCCAGTAGAAGTCCTGCATCAGTCGGCCCTCAAGTGCCATACGCACCATTCGGATGTTGAAGGTGTTGATGTCCTTGGTGCCGTCATTGGCCTCCTTGTCGCTGTACTGATACTGCGACATTACATAGCCGCTGAACTTGATGTCACTTACAACCGAAATCTTCGGCTTGTCCTGCTGAGCCAACGCGCCCGTAGTGGCAAGCGTAGCAAGAGCGAGAGATAATAGCTTTTTCATTTTTAGTATTGATTTTTGTTTAATTTTGGGTTTTGAGTTTTTTATATTTGTTTTTGAGTTTTGAGTTTTGAATTATTTCTGCAAAGCCACAATATGAATTATCCAACTAAGAATTATATATTGAACTTTCGCAAGTTCAGAAGTTATAGAATTTTGAGAAGTTATAGAATTTAAAGCCGTATGTCTTATAGCTAAATATTCAGTAAAAAGAGTAATGGCTAT
>OQVT01000261.1_pt1 | contig 26831 bp, 27 predicted proteins | sample 1691561 | NCBI WGS metagenome assembly OQVT01 (sample SAMN03418260, study PRJEB22391) | human gut metagenome | biome: human-gut; feature: organic feature; material: feces | host: Homo sapiens | place: Tanzania | collected 2013-01 | reverse complement strand
GGCGGCGGACACGAAGGGCCCGGTCCAGCAGGGCCTTTACGGCATCTTCGAGGTCTTTGCCGACACCATCGTCATCTGCACGCTGACGGCCATGACCATCATCTGCAGCGGCGTGGATATCACCTTCGGCCACAAGGTCGGCTCCGAGCTCATCACAGCCGCGTTTGCTACCATGTTCGGTCAGAAATTCGCCTCTGTTTTCGTTGCACTGGCCCTGATGCTCTTCGCGTTCACAACAATCCTTGGCTGGTCGCTCTACGGCAGCCGCTGTGTGCAGTATCTGTTTGGCCTCAAGGTTTCGAAGGCCTATCAGGTCCTGTTCATCATCGTCGTTGTGGTCGGTGCGGTCGCGTCGCTCGACGTGGTGTGGGACATTGCGGACACGTTCAACGGCCTCATGGCGATCCCGAACTTCATCGCCCTGTTCGCCCTGTCCGGCGTCGTGGCGAAGCTGACGACCGTCGCGCCGATTATGAACTTCGGAATGCCTGACGCCTCCGCGATCCACGTGGCCGCGTCCACAAAAAAGTCGCCGCCCTTGATGATGCACACCAGCCCCGCCGCGAACAGCAGCAGGACGAAGAACATGTTGCTTCCCGTGAAATCAAGACTCATTTTCATTTCTCCTTCTCGGTCGAACGCACAAAAAAAGAGACCTTTTGCACGATCAACGTAATGTGATGTGCTAAAAGTCTCATTACCTATCAGTATAGGAGCATGACCACCGGCGTGAGCCGGGATATGTTGACCATGCGTTGCAACTACTCCCTTTTAACAAAAATAATACTACCATATCCGCACTGATTTGTCAATGAAAGCGACATCCGCGTCGGCATTATCGCTTCCCGTTTCAATGAAGTCATCGTTTCCAAACTCATCGACGGCGCAGCCGATGGTCTCGTCCGTCATGGCGTCGATATGGACAAAGTCGACCTCGCGTGGGTGCCGGGCGCCTTCGAGATCCCGCTCGCGGCGAAGAAAATGGCAGAAAGCGGCAAATATGATGCCGTCATCTGCCTTGGCGCTGTCATCCGCGGAGAGACTGACCACTACGAACACGTAGCGACCGAAGTCACGAAAGGCGTCGCTATGGCCTCCCTCTCCAGCGGTATCCCCGTCCTCTACGGTGTCCTCACCACTGACACCATCGAGCAGGCCATCAACCGCGCCGGCCTCAAGTCCGGCAACAAAGGCTTCGAATGTGCAATGGATGCACTCGAAATGGCGAGCCTTTTCAAAAAGCTGGAAAAATAAAAATCATAGAAAAGCAGCCTGCCGGTTTTTATCGGCAGGCTGCTTTTCTATTGCCTGATGCCCTAGGGAAACACTGATTCAATCGCAGAATCAGATTTCATATGGATTTTTATACATAGTGTCGTCGACATTCTCCTTAAATAGCCAAAAAAGCCAGCCCGATGGGCTGGCTTTTATTATGCTTGTAAATGAATGTTTTTTTCGTCTAAATAATTCTTGAGACTGCGTGACATCAGTTCATTCAGCGTGAGTCCATTTTCATGTGCATAGAAGTAGGCGGAGCGATGCAGCTCGGGTGTGACACGGACATTGAAAGAGCCTTTGAATTCTTTACTGGGAGACTTTCCTGTCTCTTTGCAGACTTCCAGATAATCATCCACAGCAGCGTGGAAATCAGACTCCAGTTCAGAGACGCTTTCTCCCTCGTAAGAGATGGAGTCCTTGGTACCGAGCACTTTCCCATAGAGGATGCGATCTTCACCGCAGTAGGAAATCGTACCTCGGTAGCCTTTGTATTCCATATAGTTTTTCATTTGAGGAGTCCTTCTTTCTCTAAGAATGCTTTGATTTGCTCGATTTGGTACTTCTTCAGTGCATTCTCTGTGGCCCCATGTGGAGCATACAAAAGATAGATGCCTTTGTCAAGTAAAACGCAGATTTCATCGCAGAGCCAGATATCAGAAGTCAGAAGTCTGATATCTGAAGTCTGACATCTGGTGTCTAATGTCTCCCAGTCACCAGTCACTAGTCACAAGTCACTCGCTCGCAAACTTCCCCTTGACTTTCCCCTGCCAATCCCGTATACTATTGAAGTTGATAAATTTCTCTAACGCGTTTAGAGCACTGGCGAAACAGTGAAAGACAAACGGCATAACGGCCGATAGGTAAGGAGGTGCGAGAAATGCCGGTTCCGAAGACAAAAAGTTCTAGATCCCGTCGCGACAAGAGACGTGCAAATTGGAAACTGACTGTTCCGGGTCTTGTGGAATGCCCACAGTGCCATGCACTGAAAAAACCTCATCATGTATGCCCAGTATGCGGTTTCTATAAAGGCAAACAGATCATCACCAAGACTGTTGAAGAATAATGGTCAAAGGAAAATGCTTCTCGATAGAGAGGCATTTTTTTATTGCAGAAATGGGCTTCCCGCCATTTACGGATATGGTACAATAATAAGTGTTTTTCGAAGAAGAAGGGTTCAGGTTAATGGGTTCAGGGGTAGCCCACGGGGCGTGCCGTCTCTTGATTACGCTTGAAAGCCGCTCGCTTGCTCTAGTTGGGAGTGAGGAGTTAGGAGTGAGGAGTGGTGGTGCGGCGCATAAAATATGGAAGCGCCGCGGAGTATAAATAGGGCGATGCCCGAAGATGGCATTTTAGTCACTAGTCACAAGTCACTAATCACTCGAGGCTTCTAATCCCTAGCTACTCATCCCTGCTTTCAAACTTCAGGGGTGTGGTGGCAAAAATATATATGGGGCGACGCCTGAAAGTAGTATTCAAGTGACTAGTGACGGGGAGACATCAGACGCCTTGTCGTCATTTCGAGCGCAAGCGAGAAATCTCTCTTGCAGTACGGAAATCAGCATGTATGCGCCATTCCATAAACGAAGTTTTGGTGCTACATTCTTCTGCTATCTCGCACTGACCGCTTACCGGTGTGCAAGAAAGATCCCTCGGCTGCGCTCGGGATGACTATACGTGGGAAGCACTGCGCGCTGCACCACCCCCGTTGAACCTTTTGAACCAACAACCAACAACCAGCAAAAACTATCTACCATCAAGGAGGAAGTATGGGAAAGCATTTTTCTTTTATCCACTGTGCGGATCTGCACCTCGGAGAACCATTCGGAGGCGTGCGCCTCGGGACGAAGGGACCGTGGAACGAGCAGATCGGGAAAGCCACCTTCAAGGCCTTTGAAAAGGTGGTGGATGCGGCACTGGAAAATCGGGTAGATGCGATCTTGATTTCCGGAGATGTATATAATTCAGATCATCACAGCCTCGCGGCGCAAATGGCTTTCGGTCGGGAGCTGTATCGGGCGGCGCAGGCGGGGATCGAGGTCTTCATCGTGCATGGAAATCACGACCCGGGAGAAGCCTGGCGCGCGGATATCCCGCTGCCGGAGACGGTGCATGTTTTTTCTTCCGAAGAAGTGACGGGGATCCCGCTCATGAAGGATGGGGAAAAGGCCGCCACGATCTATGGCATCAGTTACAAGACACGCCATACGAAGGATGATCTGGCGCGCTCTTTCCATGTGAATCCGGAGGATGGATTCACCATCGGGATGCTGCACACGGAAGCCGGCGTCGATGGGAGTCCCTATGCGCCTTGCACGGTCGAGGAGCTGAAGACTGCGGGCATCGACTACTGGGCACTGGGGCATGTGCATACGAGAAAGACGCTCTCGATGAAGCCATATATCGTTTACCCGGGCAATACGCAGGGGCTGGATATCACGGAGATCGGTCCCCGTGGCTGTTACCTGGTCGATGTGGGGGCCTATGGTACAGTGACGTTGAAGTTCATCGAGACGGATGTGATCCGTTGGATGGACATGGTCATCGATATCGCCCCTTTCTTGACCGCAGATGATCTTTTGAAAGACGTGGCACGCCGCCGCGCGGGGCTAAAGGAGCTGACCGGTAGGCCGAATATGGTGCGTCTGGTACTGACGGGGCATGGTGCGCTGCACAAAGCGATCGCGACGGAAGAGGGACGTGATTTTCTTCTGCAGTCTTTGAATGAAAAGGAGCAGTTCCGCCATCTCTTTGCTTATTTCACCCGCATCGAGGATCGGACGCGGCCATTTCTGAATCTGGCTGAGCGCCGCGAGCTTCCCGATGTGACGGGGAATTATCTGAAGGCTTTTGATGCGGTCATGGATCTTCCGTCGGAAGAAAGGGCGAAGATGCTCCGAGAGATGGCTTCTTCGCAGCCGGAGCTTTCGAAGTATAAAAATCTATTGGGCAAGGTGTCTGATGAGGCACTTCTTGCTGCTTTCCGTCGGGCAGAGGTGCTGGGAGCGGAAATGCTGACAGAGGAGGATGGACGATGAAAATCACGGATTTGCAGCTCTCAGAGTACGGCATCTATCGGGGCGCGTCCTGGCAGCCGTCGACGTCTTCGCTGAATGTGGTCATGGGAGAGAATGAGAGCGGGAAGACGACGATGCTTCGTTTCATCCGTGATATGCTCTTCGGCTATGGGCGCGGCAAGTGGCAGGGACGGAAGGGAAATATGGCATTCGTCCGTGCGGACGGGCAGGAGTATCGTGTCTTTCGTGAAGAGAAGGAGCGTTGGTTCGAGAATGCGAGCCATGTGAAATTTTCCGAAGAACTGCCGACACTCTGGTGGCACGGTCTCACACGCTCTATGTATGAGCAGATCTTCGCTGTCGGCTTAGAGGACCTGCAGGGAGCTTCCTTCCTTGCGAATGACTCTATCCGCAGTCGTTTCTTCATGCTGCAGGGTGGTGATAAGCTCGCCAGTGCCAAGAAGGATATCCAAGAGAATAAGGAAAAGCTCTTCGTGGCTTCGTCTCAGGGCAAGCGCAAGATCAATCAGCTGATGGCGGATCTCGATACCGTGAATCAGGAGCTTGACAGTCTCTCTCATCAGGAGAAGGATTTTGCCGAGCTGCAGAAGAAGCAGGAGCTTTTGAAAAAGCAGATCACGGAGCTGGAGGCTTCGCTTGCGAGGGACCAGGAAGAAGACCGGGAGCTCTCCAAGCGGCTGGGGGCATGGGAATACTACAAGCGGGCGCGTGATATCAAGCGCCAGCTCGACCTCTCCTCGCAGGTGAAGATGTTCCCTTCGAACGGCAAGGAGCAGTGGAACCAGCTCATGAACCGCATGAAGGTGATCCACGACCAGAAGGCGTCTCTTCAGGAAAAGCTCGACGAGTACACGCCGAAGAAGAAGGAAGATATCATCCCGTGGGCGAGAGAGGCTGAAGCGCTGGAAAAGCTCTACGTCGATCTGGGGCAGTGGCGCCAGACCATCGTCGATGTGGAAGCCTTGGAAGAGGAAAAGGAAAACTGGAAGCTCGATTTTGTGAATCTGGGCTATTCACTGCCGCTCTGGGACCGCGCACTGCCTTTGGAGGATGCCTGCGTCCATGTGGACTGGGCAGAAGGACGGCGCCTTGCGCAGAGCGTGGGTGTCAGGGGCAATGAGCTCCATTTCTGGGAGCAAAGAGAGCCGGAGGTCGAAGCCGTCGCAGAAGAGGCGGCAGAGGGAGACATCCAGACCGAGGAAGATTTCCAGCAGATGGAAGACATGGCCTCCTTGCTCGAGCAGCTTCTCCATCAGGAAGCGGAAATCAGGGGCAAGATCGATGCCGCTTCGCAGCTCGAAGATAAGAAATTCACCTTCTGGTTCTGGCTGGGCATCCTCTGCATGGCAGGAGCCGCAGCCGGCATCGCCGCCTTCTACATGGCCATGGCAGGCACCGCCTCGCTCTATGGCGCAGCAGGCGGACTCGTGCTGGGCATTCTCTGCTTCCTCCTCCATAATAAGAGCATCCATAAGAAGGGGAATGACCTCGAGAAATGGAATGAATCGCTGGCTTCTCTCGTGAAAGAGAGAAAGGAGATTTCCGGCAAATTCCCAGGGCAGGCACCGGAAGACATAGATGACCTGCAGGCCTTCCATAACCTGATGCAGAGCCGTCGCTCCGATTTCTACAAAGACCAGGCGAAGCGGCAGGCCATCTCCTGGAAACGGGAAACAGTACGAAAGCAGCAGCTTGCGCACCAGAAGTGGACAGAAGAAGGCAAGCTGCTCCGCGAAAAGAAGGAAAAAGCAGACAAAGACTGGGACGCCTTCCTCGCGAAAAACAAGCTCCCCAAGACCAGTGCAGAGAACCTCTCCGCCCTGCAGGAGCAGTGGCAGAAGATCTACTCCGCCGAAGGCAAGGGCAAGATCTTAGACCTGCGCTTAGAGCAGATGGATGCACGCCTCGATGCCTACAGCCGCCGGGCAGAAAGCATCATTTCGAAGACGAAGATGCCATACACCGTGGATCCGGACGGCATCCAGGAGCTCTACGAGGAAACGCATGCGCGCAGCCTCACATGGCAGTCCATTCAGGAAAAGAACAACCAGCACGATGCATACCGGAAGGAAATGGACAAGCTCGATGACGGCTGGGCCTCCTGCCAGCGGGAGATGGATACCCTTCTCCATCTGGTCAATGCGAAAAATGCGGAAGAATTTGCCGAAAAAGTGAATGCCCACGAGCATCATGACCAGCTGACGAAGGAATGGGAAGCCGTGAAGCAGGACCTGCGCCTCTATGCAGGCAGCGATGAAGAATTCCAGTCCCTCTGGCACTTCTTGGAAAGCGGACAGTACGACGACTGGATGGAAAACCACCAGAACCTCGCGAAGCGCATCAAGGAAGAGACGGCATCACTGGGCGAGCTCCAGAAGAACCAGGGCGCGGTGGAAAATGAGATCTTCCGTCTGGCGGGGGATAATACCATCACAGACACACTGCAGAAAAAAGAAAAGCTCGAAGCCGAGCTGGCCCATGCACTCTCCGAATGGCTGACCTACATGTACACAGAAGAAATCCTGAACCGCGCGCAGGCCGCCTATGAGTCCGGCCGCCAGCCGCAGATCATGAAGCAGGCGAATACCTTCCTCTCGGCTATGACCAGAGGCAAGTACGCTCTTCAGATCTCCGAAGACGGGAAAGATATCGGCATCGTCGACGGCGAGCACCGCGTGAAAGAGGCCAAGATCTGGTCCTCCGGTACAGGCGATCAGGTCTACCTCGCCATCCGTCTCGCCATGGCCCTCTCCTTCGGCGAGCAGCTCGAGCCGCTCCCCATCGTCTTGGACGACATTTTCGTCCGCTTCGACGAAGAGCGCCAGCGCGAGACCCTGCGCTTCCTCATGGAACTCGGTAAGACCCAGCAGATCTTCCTCTTCACCTGCCATGCACAGACCATGCGCATCGCAGAAGAAGTCGGGAAGGAAAAAGCGACCGGCGAATTTATCCACCTGAAGTCCGGGACCATCGAGCTCGGAGCGTAGACTTTGGGGGACCGGAGATTAAGAATTGATTAGAGAAAATATCGTAACGCTGTGTGATAAAAAATCGAAAAAAGTGACTCTCTTTGAAAAGAAGAGGGTCACTTTTTTCGTATGTGTGCGATGCTATGTATAGAAGCAGGAGAGAGCTTCCCGGAGATATACGGCGGCCGGATTTTCCTCATCCTAGGCAGAGGGGAAGAAGGACATCGGATATCATGCGGCTCTCGAACGCTTCTCTCTTCGACGGTTCTGCCCGGGAGGAATCGGAAAAGGTGTGGGAAAAGGTGTGTAAGACAAGTGAAAAAGACAGGATGAAAATTCAATTACGAAACAACTCAGATAGCTCTGACGACAAGATCAGGCTCGCCTCTAAGTGAGTAGAAGTCCTTACTTTGGTAAGGCCGCCCTCGAAACCTCTATGCCTCCCAGCCTGGCGCCCGATTCATTGGATCTGATTCATTCGACAGGATAGCATCCTGTCTTTTTTGCGTGGGTAATACTGGGAAAACGCTGATTCAATCGAACAACTGTTTAATCAGTGTTTCCCTAGCAGTGGATAAAGGCGCTCATAATTATGCCCCTTAGCTGTTCGGGCGACTGTAGTCCATACGGTGTAGCGCTGCAATACCATGAATAACGTAGCTGGTATCAGCAAAGAAAGCAGAGTGAGTTTGAGAACCAGATCCGCCTCATTTCCATAAGCTGCTACCGTAGATACGCCCCATATCATTTGTGATACACCATACATAACAAGCCAAAATATAGAGTATGGGATGAAATTTACCACAAATGTTAGAAGAACTAAAAAGATGAATGTAACGGGCATAGCGGACTCCTTATTTTGCATACCATTGTTTACCGGCGTATTGGACTTTTGTTTGAAACCGCCGGGGCGGTCATTGATTATGTGTTTAATTATCAAAACATTCGGCGATAGCAGGTGTTTTTCCCTTTTCCTTCTTTGGTTAGCTCGCCCGTTGTTACCATTTTACGAAGAGCTCCTTCCACTGAGCTGAGACTCAGTGCCGGGCAGAGGTTATGGATTTCTTGCTTGGTAACACGCCCGATTTTTTGCTGACAAGCCATTCTCACTATTTCAAGTGCAGACCGTTTTCCTTCCATAAGAGCGACCCGATCGTCTAAATCCTTATATGCAGCCAAAATGGTTCCCAAGAGATATTTCATAAAAGGAATCACATCTTCTTTTCCTTCATGCCAGCCTTTCTGAGAATCTCGAAGAGATTCGTAATATAAACTTTTATTGGCTGCAATTTTTGCTTCCAAAGAAATATATTTCCCTACAAAGAATCCATTTTGATGGAGTAACAAAGATGTCAGTAAACGGCTCATACGGCCATTTCCATCATTAAAAGGGTGAATGCAAAGAAAGTCATGGATAAAAATGGGGATAAGAAGAAGCGGATCCGCTATGAAGTTTCCAATTGCCAGATTATAGGTGGCACATAAAGCATCCAGTGCATTTGGGGTTTCATCAGGAGCGAGCGAAGTAAAAAGAGTGACGGTTTGACCGTTTGAATAAGTAGCATTGATGTAATTTTGAGTCGTTTTTGTATGTCCGGCTACTGGATTATTCGTGTGACTATATAAAATCTTATGCAGCTGAAGTATATCATTTTGGGTGATAGGAATGGCATCATAATTTTCATAAATTAACGATAAATTATCGCGATAACCCGTAATTTCTTGTTCATTACGGTTCCGGGGCGTCGTTTTTTCTAATGCAAGCTGTCTGAGACGGGTGCGCGTTGTCGTGATTCCTTCAATGGCATTTGAAGATTCTATACTCTGAATTTTTGCAATTTCAATCAATTTTTCCAGTTTTGCCGGCCATTGCTTTAAAAATATCTCCTGCTTTCCTGCTTCTTTGTAAATAGCCGCGATAAGTCCAAGTAAATCGGTATCCCATTTTCGGTCACGCAGCCATGCATAATTAAATGTCCTCATTTTCGTATCAGCACCTTCTTTCCCTTAAAGTATAGCAAAAATTAAGGGTATTTTGTATTCGGCTACATAGTAAGTCAAATTGCCAAGCCTTTAGCGTGAAGTGAGGAGCCATAACGCATCATTTGAAAATTTGAAGTTCTCCTGGCCGATTAGCAAATGAATGGCTTCGATCCGTATTATATCAATCAGTCGACAAGCGCTTCATTTCCGCTGGAGATGAAGGGAAAGACGGATGATCATTGTGCTGGGGAGAGTATGTGCCGGATATCAATCAGGAAAATCAAAAACGGAGGCGATAGCGTATGGGAGAAAACGAAAAAAGCCTGCACGACTAACCGTAGTCTTGCAGGGCTTTTTATTTATATCCATATAGTGCATCGTTATATTTACACTATTTAATTTACTGTAATTTACGGTAAATTAGACTAAATAAGACTAAATAAGACTAATTTAGAATAAATAAGTCTACTTTTTCTCAGCCGATTTTTAGATTTCTCGTAAAAAGTACATTTTTTAGGTTGCAAAACGTGAAAAGAAGGAGTATGTTAGAAAAGAAGGTCGGAAGGATTAGGGATGGCAGAATACTTTGTTGAAGAGGACGGGTAATGCATGACAGCTGGCGGATGTCGAAAAGGCTGAACAGCGGATATGTTCCTGTTGGCTTGAAATCAAGAATAATGACTATTGCATGAGAGCAGGCGGGATTGTAATGCTTGTAGTGCTGGCTGGAGAGATCAGGTATGAGAGATATGCTTCGCTTTTAGCGCTTCCTCTTTAACCTGTGGGAGATTTTCCTCTTTTAAAATCCCAGTGAGAGAATTAGTGAGTGGGGCTTCGGAATGATCAGAAACAAAATAGTCAATCGCCTGTCCAGAATGAGCAATGGGGATTTTTTTGCCGAGCATGCCCCTGTCCGATTTTTTATCTAATCTACTTTGAAGAGTATGAGTTGTTATGGTTTTATCCATCATGATAGTAGTCCTTCCTTCATTGGTTGACTACATTTTATCATAAAATGAGTATTGGAATGAATGGCAAAAGGAGAAAACAATATGAGCTGTCACGATATTGGACGTGGAATGAATTCTGTGGTGCTGGTTGTTTTGGACTTGTATGATCACGGGAAGATGTCTTTGGAATCTGCGCGTCAAGTGATAAAAGCTTACCGCGAGGGGACCCAATGGTGTGATGGCAACGAGAATGAAGCTGTCATGTGTTGCTGTGAAAATCGCTGCGGATACTGTCTGGAATGATTGAAGCCAGGCGATGCTCTCTACTGCATTTATGATATAGTCAGAGTCGCTGAAAGTGAGGGACTGCTTAAAGATTATGAACCTGTGAAAGATTTTAGGAATAGGACCGATCAGGCATATAAACTGGCAGGAAAGGATTTGGGATATGACTGGATTTGTGCCAACTGTTTTGAGGAGATTATTAATAAAATCACAGGGGATTCCGAAAAGACCAGGGCCTTAAAACAACTGGTGGAAAGCATATCTTTAAATGAATGGCACGTAGCGGCAAAAAATATGAGTGATTACTATATGGCAAAGTATATGGAGCAGAAAGATGATGAAGCGGACTAACTGTAGAGATAAAATGGTATGAAGGGCGTGAAAAAGATAATGAGCGTTTTTTACTTAATGAACAAAGATACACCTGCCCTGCGCGTGGAACTGGAAGCACAGCGGCATATCTGCAAAGAAGTGCAGCCGATCAATCTGGAAGCCGGCCCGATTTATCTGGCTTGCCAGGAACACCGCGTGAGTAGCGCTTTTACGGAATGGATGCGCCTAAGAGCGCCTCTGTGGGAGATTGCTTCCGGGCGTAAGGAAATTCTTCGAAACTACGCAGTCAACCTGTCTGACCAGTACTGGCTGCGTCCGCAGGAATCTGATGTTACCTGGAAAGACATCACTCCATTCCAAAATGATTTTACAATGGGGGCAGTACCTTCGCCGAATCCCTGCACGGATGGGAGACTCCCTAAACACTGGGCGATCATAGATGATAAAAGAGTCCTGATCAAGGAAAGCAGCGGCCCGTATTATCGCGAGGCAAAGAATGAAGTGCTGGCGTCTCTTTTGCTGGATGTCTTAGATGTGCCGCATGTTACCTATACAGAGCGAAGGAATCTCTCTTACTGCGAAGACTTTATCACAGAGGATAGTGAGCTTGTTCCTGCATGGCAGGTATTAGAGGCCTGCCAAAAGAAGGAACAAGAAAATCGATTCGACTTTTTCCAGAGGTGTTGTGATATCCTGCAGATTCCCGTCACGGAAAAAGAACTGGCGAACATGCTGCTGTTCGACTGGCTGATCTTCAACGAAGATCGGCATTTCGGAAATTTTGGGTTCATCCGCAGAGCCAGCGATGGAAAGTTTCAGGGAATGGCACCATTGTATGACCACGGTAATTCGCTGTGGTTTGATTTGCCGGCTGCCAATTTCCATTGCATCTACCTGAAATGTATGCCATTTGCCAAAAACTTTGAAAGGCAGAGCCAATTCATGCGGGCATCAGACTTGGATTTAGGACGATTGACGGATCGCGTAGTGGCAGAGACTTTCCGTAAAGTATGGGGAGAACGTATCCATGAGAAAACCATTGCAAAGATGCTCTACTTGGTGCAAAGACATATTTCTTCTGTGCGAAAGCAGATGGGAAGATAAGGGAATGCCAGATTATGATGGCAGTGATGCAAGAGATTGCCGACGTACATGGCTGGTTTAATCAGGCGATGCAGAGAGTTATGACTTTTTAGAAAAAATCCTTGGAGATGCACTATGTTATGGATCATCACTGATACGCACCTTGGTCATTACGCCATGATAAAGAGCTGCGGCAGACCGGAAAACTTTGACGCGATCATCTGCCGGAACTGGCGAGAGAGGGTGAAGCCACAGGACACAGTTATCCATCTTGGTGACTGCGCCTGGCGCCCAGAAGGAATGAAGCGGCTTCTGGGGCTGCCGGGGAAGAAAATCCTTGTGCGCGGCAATCATGATAACAAGTCGCTGGAAAAGTACATGGAAATGGGCTGGGACTTTGCCTGCGATTCCATCGTCATGAAACTCGGTGGTGTAGTGATCCTGTTCTCCCACAAGCCTCGCTTGGGACATCAGGCAGACATCAATATCCATGGGCATTACCACGACCTGCATCGTGAAGATTTCTCCCGTCTCTATCTTCCGCTGTCACTGGAGGCAATGGGATATCAGCCAATCGCGCTGGATGCAGAGTTTCTCGGGACAATGGCGAGCTGGGTTAGCAGGCAGCGCATCCCCAAACTGAAAGAAATCTACGAACTCAAACAGAACCATCGCCCGCTTTCCCTGAGGGATATTTATGGACAGCAGGGAAAAGAACGTTTTATCCGTAAGTTTGATGGGACGCCAGAGCCGGACATTCATGCAATTCTTAAAAAGTTTTGCACGATTCCCTCCGCTTTTACCTGATTTTGTGAAAGGAGAAATAAACCATGACAGAATACGAAAAAGGGTATCACGATGCGCAATGGGCGATTGCGAACAGGCTTTATGAGTGCTATTTAAACAAATACATATTTGGCATGAATTGGCAAATGATTGAATATATTACCGGACTATCGCTTGATGACCTTGAAAAGTTGCTATTTGAGTATGACGAGAAATTGACTGCTGCCTGTCTGGCAGAGTCGGATTCGCTGGAGGAAAAGATTTATCGTCTGCATATTGAACGATACAGCAATGAATATATTCAGGAACAGCTTGGCGTAACGGAAGAGAAAATAAGATCGGTGATCGAAGGGAAAGACGGATGTTGCAAAGATGTTTACAATACGGTTTACCAAAAGCTGAAAGTGAAAAAAGACAAGAACCTTGCAGAATATCAGTATTATCGCAATTTTAGTATAGGCCTGAAGACTGGATGTGAAGAGGTGCGATGGGAATGGGTACATAGGCTGCATAAAGCAGGAATGAATACGGATGAGATTTCTGAAATCCTTGAATATCCGCAGAAAGATGTAGATCGACTTTTGATGATGAAAAAAGAAGAAATCAAAGACTGGGTCGAGGATCACTGGCAAGATGAAAACTAAGGGGAAAATCTATTAGGCTGATGCTGGCCACTGAAGCAAAAGAAAAACTGTTAAGGAAACACTGATTAAATCGTTGCCAGATTTTACTCTTGAATTTTTATGCATAGCAAGGAATAACCTGATGCGAATAGCGAGTTATTTAAGGAAGGTTCTGACGAAGCTATGTATAAAAAATCTTGTGGAAGCTGACTCTGCGATTTAATCAGCGTTTCCTTAAATAATCTGGATAAGACAGTCATGTAGGCAACTGCTGGTAGTCAACAAGGAACCGGCCAAAACGGTAAATTTGATATACCGCCTGTTTTTGGACGGGTACACCTTCCATTCCATAGCAAGGGAACTTACGCAGAGAGGAATTAAGAGTCCTGGAGGAAAATCAAAATGGGGACAGCAGACGGTCAAAAGCATCCTGACCAATGAAAAGTACAAAGGCGATGCTTTGTTGCAGAAGCGCTTCACTGTGGACTTTCTGACCAAGGAAATCAAGGATAACGAAGGAGAAGTCCCGCAGTACTATGTGGAGCACAACCGTGAAGCTATCATCAGCCCGCAGGTGTTTGACTGGGTGCAGGAAGAAATTAAAAGACACCAGGAAGGGAAAAAGCGCTACAGCGGGGTATGGGGTATCGATGTTCTCAACCAAAATCAAGTGCGGAACGTGCGGCGGGTGGTACGGATCCAAAGTGTGGCACTCCAATGACAAGTACCGTCGGACAATCTATCGTTGCAATGATAAATTCAAGAATTACTGCCAGACGCCGCATCTGACAGAAGATGAGACAGAAGATGAGATTAAAGGCGATTTTGTACGGGCTGTGAATCAGCTCATCAGAAACAAGGAAGAGGTGATCAGTAATATTCGCTTGCTGAAAACTTCTCTTAGTGATACATCCGCTTTGGAAAAGATGAGGAGCGAACTGAATATAGAGCTGAATTGGCTGACAGAGAAGGTGCAGGAGCTGATTGCGGAGAATGCCAGGGCGGTCAAGAATCAGGATGAATACAGCGAGAAATACAACGCATTGGTCAATCGGTATGAGACAGATAAGGGAAAGTACGACCAGACTTGTGAGGAAATCCAGAAACGCAAGGTGTGCGGCAGCCTGGTCGACTTCATCACCGTGTATGCCAAAGACGATATTCGGGTAACCTTTAAGGATGGAACAGAGATAAAAGCATAAAAAACAGGGCAGTTTGCCAATAAAACGGCAGCTGCCCTGCTTTTTTTAGATCATAAGAAATAAGTATTAATTTGATCGTAGTCAACACACTATAATTTTCAATTAATTATCTCGCGATTACTTTTTGGGGAAAGTCAGGTTTTTAGACTTAATATCCGTTTTCACGGTTTCCACTAAATTAATAACAAGTGGAAGTAACGCCTCTCTTTTTCCCTGCGCTGTTGCGGAATTGTCTAAAATCTCCTTTCCTTCCTTTACATCAATAATTCGTAAATCAGCCGTCGCATTGTATTTGATGGAAGTATGGAACATCCCACCCGGTGCATACATATCCCCCAAGACTTTTACAAGAACCACATAATCAGCATCAACCTTCTTACCAAGTTCAATGGCATCATCTAGTCCCAATCCGCGTACTGCGGTAATGTGATTATCCGTCACATAATTGATTGCCGCCCTGCGTCCCTGCTCATAATCAATCATGTCCGTCCCCATAGCCAAGCAAAGATTCTTAAACGCATTATCCCTTTTTTCGCGTTCCGAATTGCTTCTAACGACTTCGCAATTCATGGTGAGAAGTGTAAACGTTTTAGGTGTTTCTGCATCAGCATACCCAAATCCGAATAAGCAAATCAAAATGAATAATAAAATCTTTTTCATGGTTATACCCCCCTGTAAAATAATACTAATTATATCGTTATTATACTACTGCTCAGATTCTGTTTCTATATGTCCGCTGCTCTTTTTTTATCACATAACTACGAAATGGATTGAAACTGAAAAGGCTTTATTCAAATTTTGATTCGTTCTATTATTAGGAATGCATATTAAAATATCTTGGCGATATCTGAGGGAGGACTAAAAAAATACAATGGAATAATATCTGATGATGGCAGATTTTTAGTATTTCTATAAGATGCACACGGGGGGGTTCAAAATCTTTGCTATTGTTCCATTGTATCAAAGTCGACATACTTTGAGATCCTTGCTGTGGATCCGGGGGGGAAAAAATGTTTGTGCAGTCCATGAAATTCATCAAAGCGTACAGCGGGCGCAATGATAATGTCTTCATCTTCGGACAGAAATCAAATCCGGACACTTGGAAAATGGCAAAAATCAATATGGCCATTCGCGGCATCGAGGCAAATCTGGGGGTGTATCCGAAGGATACCTTTGTCATAGACTTGCAGGCGTGAGTGCTTCGACTTCATCATGGCCCCTTCAGTCTGTCGAACTGAGGGCAGAAAAATCTGGTGGATGACCTGCGTTCACTCCTCACTTGATTCGGAAATCAATAGACCGGTGTCTTACCACATAACCTCATAACAAAAAACGCTATCCACGAAAATGCGGATAGCGTTTTATCATGTCTAAAGTCTAATGTCTGATGTCTAGTCCCCAGTCCCTAGTCACTAGTCCTGTGTCAGTTCCTGGATGAGCTCATGGACGGTCGTGATCTTATCGATGCGATAGGCGTTCGCACCGCAGAAGACGAGGCCGTGGTCGACATCACCGTGAACGGCGCGGATGAGGGCCATGGTGATGCAGTAGGGGGTGGTCGCCGGGTCGCAGGTCTTGAGGCAGTGGAAGCAGCCCTGCGGCGGGATGCGGTGCTCGGTGAAGGCTTTGACGAAGGGGTTCAAGAGTGCACGGCCTGGCATGTGGACCGGGCTCTGGACGATGGTGACGTCGCTCTCTTTGGCATTCACATACATCTGTTTGAATTCGTCAGCGGCGTCGCATTCTTTGGTAGCGACGAAGCGGGTCGCCATCTGTACGCCGGAGAGGCCGAGGGAGAGGTAGTGCTCGATGTCTTTCTTGTCGAAGACGCCGCCGCCGAATATGACGGGGATCTTCTTTTCGAATTTTTCTTCGAATTCTTTGACAACGGCAAGGATTTCTTTGATTTCCTTCTCATAGCCGTCGCTTTCGTGTTCTTTCACCTGTTCTCTGGTGTAGCCGAGATGGCCGCCGGCTTTCGGGCCTTCGATGACGACCATGTCGGCGGTGCGGTGATGGTGGCGTTCCCAAAGTTTCAGGATGACGCGGGCTGCTTTCGGGGAGCCGATGATCGGGGCGATCTTGGTGTCGGTGCCTTCTACGCAGGAGGGGAGGTCGGCAGGAAGTCCGGCGCCGGAGAAGATGATGTCTGCCCCGTTTTCAGCGGCGCAGCGGGCATAGTCTTCATAGTGATGGCCTTTGGACATGATGTTCACGCCGATGATGCCGGTCTTGGCTTTTTCTCTGGCTTTCAGCAGCTCGGATTTCAGTGCGCGAAGGTTGGCATTTACGGTATTTGTTTTGAAGTCTGGTTCATTGAAGCCTACATTGGCAGCAGAGATGACACCCACGCCGCCTTCATTGGCTACGGCACTTGCGAGACCTGAGAGGCTGACGCCGATGCCCATGCCTCCCTGCACGATCGGTACGGTAGCGGTCAGATTGCCAATGTGTAATGCTGGTAATTTCATGTGATTTTCTCCTAAAATATTCTACAAATCTCATTCTTAAATAACTATACGGTATCGGAGATATGTTTGACAAAATAGCAAGCATAAAGTATCCTGTATTTACTGTAGTTTATGCCATGAGGTGAAATAAGTCAATGGATAAGTTTTTAAACAATCTTGAATTTTAGGCAAACGAAAGTTGAGATATGTTTGAATTATCACCTGGTGATAAAACTGGAGGCGAAAAAAGTCAGTAAATGTGGGCGGTTTCTCTGATTCGGAAAGAAGGTCATCAGAGAGAGGTTCTCCAAAGTATCTTTTGAAAATCGCCAAAACAAATGAAAATTTAATCTACAGATTCGCTGAGTTGCCCACGATATCGATGAAAATCGAAGGCATATGAAAGAGATTCGATTTCCTGTATATGCCTCCAAAGGAAGGATCTGCTCTTTTTCAATTTCTCCGTGCAATCCTTGACTGCTTGTGATATAGTATTATCAGCAGGTGATAAAAATGAGCAGAAATTTCAAAATGGATAAAACCCAAAGACGCGATGCGATACAGAGCCTGCTCCGCCAACATCCATGTCTGACAGATGGAGATCTGGCAGAGAAATTTTCTGTATCAAGAGCTACGATCCGACTGGATCGGCAGGCACTTGGCATCCCGCAGATGCGTGACCGTATGGAGCACCTCGTGGCAGGAAGTCCGGAGGCGCGCGGGCTGCAGATCTTAGATAAGGATATCGGTATCAAAGGCGTGGGTCTTTTTCAGACCAGCGAGGAGATGGCGGATAATCTCGGCGTGGTGGCTGCGGAAAAATTATATGGCGCAGCCGCTGCCTTCGCCGAGTCGCTGGCCGGTGTGCCTTTCGCTTCGACGCAGGTCGGAAATATCAAGTATAAGATCGCTGTCAAGCCGGGCACGGCGCTTGTCGTGAAAGGGCGGATCGTACTGGTCAGAGGAAATAAAAAACATATCTATATCAGTTTCTTTGACGGTGAAAAAGAAGTATACCGCGCAAAATTTATTATGCAGATCCTGCAGTAATGGAGGCATCCTGTGAAAAAAATAGCTGTTGACGCGATGGGCGGTGATTTTGCGCCGCTGGAAATCGTGCTTGGCGCCATTCAGGCGGTGAAGGAATACAAAGTGCCGGTCGTTCTCGTGGGAAAAGAGGATGAGATCCGTCCCATCCTGGAGAAGCAGCATGAGGAGCAGAATCCTCTGATCGAGATCCATCATGCTTCTGAAGTGATCGAGATGGGAGAGCATCCCGGGCTGGCGTATCGCAAGAAGAAGGATGCGTCTGTCTCTGTCGGCGCGCGTCTGGTGCGAGAGGGGGAGTGCGGGGCTCTCGTGGCTCCCGGATCGACCGGGGCGGCCGTGACGGCCGGGCTTCTCGGCATCGGCCGTATCAAGGGCATCGAGCGTCCGGCCATCCTGACACCGATCCCAAACCAGAAGGGCGGCTATACGTACCTGATCGATTCCGGCGCGAGTGCGCAGCCGAAGCTGGAGACGTATATCCAGAATGCACTTCTGGGCTATATCTATGCGACAAAGGTCGCGGGTATCCGGGAGCCGAAGATCGGACTTCTCAATATCGGGGAAGAAGCGACGAAGGGCAGTCCCCTCGTGACGGAGGCGAATGAGGCGCTTTCCGCGCAGAAGGTTATTCCTTTTGCGGGCAATGCCGAAGGCCGTGACGTCATGACAGGGGAATTCGATGTCATCGTCACGGATGGATTTACAGGAAATGTAGTCCTGAAATTCGGGGAAGGCGCAGGGAAGCTGGTCGCTGCCCTTTTGAAGAATGCAGTCATGCAGGGCGGGCTCCGTGCGAAGATCGGCGGGCTGCTCCTGAAGCCGGCACTGAAGAAATACATGGCAAAGCCTCTCGACTATGCAGAGTACGGCGGTGCGCCGCTCATGGGCATCAAAGGCGGCCTCATTATCTGTCATGGCGCTTCGAAGGCGAAAGCGATCAAGAATGCCATCCATATGGCGATGGGCGTCTGTCAGGAGCATCTGGACGAGATCGTCATGGATGCACTGAAGCAGATGGAAAATAAATGAGGGATTAGGTAGTTAAGGGTTCAGAAGGTTCTATAGGTTCTGAAGGTTCAACGGGTGTAGTGCGGCGCGTAAAGAGTAGAAGCGCCGCGAAGTATAAATGATGGCGATGCCCGAAAGTAGCATTTCAGTCACCAGTCACTAGTCACTAGTCACTCCTAATCCCCAGCTACTAGTCACCAAAAATTCTTTTCAACGAACGGAAAGGACATTATATATATGAGTGAATTATGTTCTGCAGGAATCTTGGGCACCGGTCATTATGCGCCGGAGAAGATCCTTTCCAATGCAGACCTTGAAAAAATGGTCGATACCAGTGATGAGTGGATCCGCACCCGCACGGGCATCGAGACCAGACATATCGCTTCCCGGTCGGAGACGACTTCCGATCTTTGCGTGAAGGCGGCTCTTCCGGCACTGGAAATGGCGGGCCTTACCGCAGATGACATCGACTACATCATCGTAGCGACGGCATCTCCGGACTATGTGGTGCCATCCACAGCCTGCATGGTGCAGGATAAGCTCGGTTGCAAGCATGCCGGTGCGATGGATATTTCCGCTGGCTGCTCGGGCTACATCTATGCAGTAGCTCTGGCATCGAATCTGGTGAAAGCCGGGATGTACAAGCACATCCTGATCATCGGTGCGGAAATCCTTTCCCGCCTCGTGAACTGGCAGGACCGCTCCACCTGCATCCTCTTCGGGGATGGGGCAGGGGCTGCTGTCATCGGGAAGGTCGAAGATGGCTATGGCCTTCTGGCTTCGGATCTCGGCTCGGACGGCAGCCTTGGGAAGATCCTGAATATCCCGGCGAGCGGCGTCGCTGAACTGGTCACCCACCGCGCCATTGATTCCGGCCGTATCTACATCCATATGGAAGGACCGGAGGTCTTCAAAGCCGCTGTCCGTCACATGGGGGCGACCACGCTGAAGACGCTGGAAGCCGCTGGCATCACGAAGGAAGATATCAATATGTTCATCGCCCATCAGGCGAATAACCGCATCATTCAGGCGATCGCCAAGCGTCTGGCTCTGCCTGAGGAGCATATGTATGTGAATGTCAATCGCTATGGCAATACATCGGCTGCTTCCGTCGGCATCGCGCTTGATGAAGTCGTTCGCGCCGGACGCGTGAAGCATGGCGACTACGTTGTCTTGACCGGTTTCGGCGCAGGCCTCACCTGGGGCTGCGATGTCATGAGATGGATGTAAAATAGGGGAAAAGGGTTCATGTTGATGGGTTCAGGGTTAGCTCGTGGGGCGTGCTGTCCCTTGATTGGGGATGAAAGCTTTGCTCGCTAGTTAGAAGTGAGGAGTTAGGAGTGAGGAGTGCTGGTGCGGCGCATAAAAATCAGAAGCGCCGCGAAGTATATATGGGGCGATGCCATAAAGTGGTATTTAAGTCACTAGTCACTAGTCACCAGTCGCTGGAGACACCTAATCCCTAGCTACCAATCCCTAATCCCTAGTCACTAGTCACTAGTCACTAGTCCCTTTTAATCCCAATCAACAAAAGTATTTATCATATAAACGGAGTGTGACAACATGAAAACTGCATTTCTGTTCCCTGGACAGGGATCTCAGAAGGTGGGCATGGTACAGGATCTGTGTGAAAAATACGATTCTGTCAAAGCCCTGATCAAAGAAGCGGATGAAACGCTCGGCTTCTCGATTTCCAAAATGATGTTCGAAGGCCCGGATACCGAGCTGATGAAGACCGAATTCACCCAGCCGGCCATCCTGACGGCGAGCGTCGCTGTATGGCAGGTGCTGAAGGAGCACGGCCTCACGCCGGATATCGCAGCAGGCCATAGCCTTGGCGAATACTCTGCGCTGGTCGCAGCGGGTGCGATCTCCTTCGCGGATGCGGTGCATACCGTCCATCTGCGCGGCCGCTTCATGCAGGAAGCGGTACCGCTGGGAGAAGGCGGCATGGCAGCTGTCATCGGTTCCACTCCGGAAACCATCGTAAAAGTCTGTGGCGAAGTCTCCACCGAAGACCTTCCCGTTCAGGCGGTCAATTTCAACTGCCCTGGGCAGGTCGTCATCGCCGGTGCGACAGCAGCTGTCGAGAAAGCCTGCGAAGCACTGAAAGAAGCAGGTGCTCGCCGTGCCATCATGCTGAAGGTCAGCGCGCCATTCCATTCCACCCTGATGGAACCGGCCGCTCTTCGACTGAAAGAAGTGCTTGATAAGATCGATATCCATGACACCACCATTCCTGTCGTGGCCAATGTCAATGCGAAAGAAGAAACAAAAGCGGACGACATCCGTAAGAACCTGGTCGATCAGGCAGCGCATCCGGTGCATTGGGATGAATCCATCCGGAATATGATCGCCGGCGGCGTCGATATGACGGTCGAAGCCGGCCCTGGCACGGTCTTGACCGGCTTCATGAAGAAGATCGATCGTTCCGTACCTTGCCACCATGCAGAAGATGTAGCGACCATCGATGAAGTCGTAGCTGCACTGAAGGGAGAATAATTATGGAAACTATCGAAAAGACCGCTCTCGTCACGGGTGCATCCCGCGGCATCGGCAGAGCTATCGCGCTCACACTGGCTGCCAAAGGCTATGCTGTCGCATTGAACTATGCCGGCAGCCAGGCGGCTGCAGAAGCTGTCAAGGGAGAAATCGAAGCCGCTGGCGGCAAAGCCTTCACCATCCAGGGCGATGTCTCCAAAGCAGAAGATGTAGACCGCATTTTCAAGACCATCAAGGAAGAATTCGGTCAGCTGGATGTCCTTGTGAATAACGCAGGGATCACCCGCGACGGACTTCTCATCCGTATGAAAGAAGAAAGTTGGGATGCCGTACTCTCGACGGATCTCAAGAGTGATTTCCTCACCATCAAAGCCGCTGCGCAGATGATGATGAGAAAGAAGAAAGGCTCCATCATCAATATCGCATCCGTAGTCGGCATCATGGGCAATATCGGCCAGGCGAACTACGCAGCAGCGAAGGCTGGCGTCATCGGCCTCACCAAGGCCTGCGCCAAGGAGCTCGCTGCCAGAAACATCCGCGTCAATGCGGTCGCACCGGGCTTCATCGCGACTGACATGACCGATGCCATCCCGGAAAAGAATAAAGAAGCCATGCTGACAGCGATCCCGCTCGGACGCATGGGTCTTGCCGAAGACGTCGCCAAAGCTGTCTCCTTCCTGGTTTCCGATGATGCAAGTTATATCACCGGACAGGTTTTAAAGGTGGACGGCGGAATGGTTATGTAATATAATCAGTAGGGTACAATACAAGGAGACGTCTGTCTTCTATGAGAAAGGTGGTGAAATGAGTAATGAGCACTTTTGACAGAGTAAAGAAGATCGTTGTTGACCAGCTGGGCGTTAGCGAAGCTGATGTCACCATCGACTCCACTTTCATCGATGACCTCGGCGCTGATTCCCTGGATATCGTTGAACTGATCATGGCATTTGAAGAAGAATTCGACATCGAAATCCCGGATGATGCTGCTGAAAAGATCAAGACCGTAAAGAACGCTGTAGACTACATCGACAGCCAGATGTAATGCGCATTCGCATTTCAACATCATATTGGAAGCCGGAGGGATATCCCCTCCGGCATGCCATATGACTTCCTTTGGGGGAGAATATTTCAAAAAAGCGAATGACCGTCGTGGTTCGTTTTTTTGAGGTCTTGTCCATGCGTGATGGATTTGAAACAGGCGGAGTCTTGCCTTTTCAAGTCCTATAATTTTTTGCTTAAAAACCTAACATGCGATAAAGAATGTTTGAAAGAAGTTTATAAGAGAGGTGCCCTTTTTATGGAAAGAAGAAGAGTAGTAGTGACTGGCATGGGTGTAGTTTCCCCCGTCGGTATCGGTGTCGATGCATTTTGGAATGCCCTTTTGGCAGGTAAATCCGGTGTAACACCGATCACTGAATTTGATGCGACGGATTTCCCGGTCAAGATCGCAGGCGAAGTCAAAGATTTCGACCCTGTCAAATATGTGGGCGACAAGAAGACCGTCCGTCACATGGATAGAAATGCCCAGTTCGCTGTCGCTGCAGCGAAAATGGCCATCGAAGATGCAAAGCTCGATATGAGCGCAGAAGATCCGAACCGCGTCGGCACCATCATCGGTACCGGCATCGGCGGGATCAAGACCATGGAAGATACCGTGGAACGCATCGAAAAACGCGGCCCGGGAAAGGTGAATCCATTCGCAGTCCCGATGATGATCGCAAACATGGCCTCCGGCATGGTTTCCATCACCTTCGGTCTGCAGGGACCGGTCCTGACCGACGTCACCGCCTGCGCTTCCGGTAACAATGCCCTTGGCAGAGCGACCCGCATGATCCAGTGGGGGGATGCGGATGTGATGTTTGCCGGCGGCACCGAAGCAGCTGTCGCAAAGACACCAATGGCTGGCTTTGCTGCCATGCATGCGCTCTCTTCCCGCGAATGCCCGCCGGAAGAAGCCTCCTGCCCCTTTGATGTCCGTCGTGACGGCTTCGTCCTCGGCGAAGGCAGCGGTGTCCTCATTCTTGAAGAACTTGAACACGCGAAGAAGAGAGGCGCGCACATTTATGCAGAAGTCATCGGCTACGGTACGAATGGCGATGCCTACCACATCACTGCTCCGCGTCCGGGCGGTGAACTCGCAGCCCGCTGCATGAAGAATGCCATCGCGGATGCTGGCATTTCTCCGGAAGACATCGACTATATCAATGCACACGGCACCTCCACCGGCCTCAATGATAAGAATGAAACCAAGGCGATCAAAGAAGTCCTCGGTCAGCATGCCTATGACATCGTCGTGAACTCCACCAAGTCCATGACCGGCCATCTTCTGGGCGCTGCCGGTGCGATCGAAGCTGTCGTCTGCGTACTCTCTATCATGAATAACAAAGTCCATCAGACACTGAACTTGCAGACTCCGGATCCGGAATGCGACCTTCACTATGCGGCTGAAGGCCCGGAAGACCGCAAAGTCGATGTGACCATGTCCAATGCTTTCGGCTTTGGCGGACACAATGCCGTTGTCATCATGAGGCGCTATGAAGAATGAGACATGCTGAAATGAGAAGAAGAGACCGTATGGCAGAAATTGAAAAGTTTGCTGCGGAAAATGAAATTCCCGTGCAGAATGCACAACTTCTCAATACAGCACTTACCCATACCTCGTATGCGAATGAACATAAAAATGAAGTCATTCATGACAATGAACGGCTGGAATTCTTAGGCGATGCCATCCTGGATCTGGTCATCGGGGAATACCTTTTCCTGCGTTTCCCCAGCTGGCCGGAAGGGGAGCTGACCCGTGCGAAGGCGAGCGTCGTCTGCAAGCCTTCCTGCGCGGAATGCGCGGCGAAATTCCACGTGGGTGACTACATGCGCCTCGGCCGCGGAGAAGAAATGTCCGGCGGCCGAAGCCGTATCTCGATCTTAGGCGATGCCTTCGAAGCGGTCATAGGTGCGATCTATCTCGATAACAACTATGAAGTGGCATCCCGCTTCATTCTGGGCCACATGAAGAAATTCCTCGATCTCATCGATCAGGGAGACTACGACCATGACTACAAGTCTGACCTGCAGGAAATGGTGCAGAAGCACGGAGATGTGAATATTTCCTATGTCGTCACCAAGGACGAAGGCCCGGCTCACGACAAGACCATCTGGATGGAAATCCACATCAATGGCAAAGTCATGGGCGAGAGCATCGGAAAGAATAAAAAAGAAGCAGCCCAGCGGGCTGCGAAAGAAGCCATCCGAAGAATCAAGCTTGGCGAAACTGTATGATAGAAAAAGCTGCCCCAAGGCAGCTTTTTTTGCGTGTTCTGCAAGGAAGAAGAAATCCGCGCCGGACGGTTTGAGGGGGGACATAAAGTTTGAAAGCAGGGATGAGATGCTTCAAGTGACTGGTGACTAGCGCCAAGTGACTAGGAGACATCAGACTCTTGTATTGTCATTTCGAGCGCAAGCGAGATATCTTTGTCATTCGCGGCCTAAGACTCACGCTTTCCCCACATGTGCCGCGCACTTCTCCGCATTTCTCATCTGTCTTTCATACCGCCTGTGCCCTATCCGCCCCTACGGGGCACCTTCCCCTCGAGGGGAAGGCTATTAAGTTAAGCGGCAGAACGTTCTTGGCTCCCCATCGGGAGAGCTCCCCGAAGGGGGTGAGGGGGCTACGCAGCGGTATTGCATGAAAGTGTTGAAATATCGATAGCATCGGACCATTCAACATAGCACGCTATACCGCTAGCATGCCCCTATTGCCTTCGGCACTTCCCCCGAAGGGGGAAGCAAGACGTTACGTAGCTAACGATTTCCTTAACTTAATAGCATTACCCCCATGGGCTAACACTGAACCACTTCATTTACAACAAAGAGCTGTGCGCTGCACAGCTCCCTTTTTATTTCTTTCCTTTTTTGACGACCGTCTTTGCTTCCGGTTTCGCATCCGCCTTGCCGCGGCCGAGGCTGCCGGTCTTGGCCAGCTTCTTCGCCGTCATGTACCAAGCCGGAGACTTATCCGTGCATTTATTCTGCTTCACCGTAGGATCATTCGGATACTGTTTCTTATAATTTTCCATCGCGCGGCGTGCATTCACCTTCTCATCCTTGGAAATGGTCTCGAAGGAGAATCCCACCTTCCATGCAAAGACGAGCATTGCGACAGGGTAGATCGCAAGCGGATACACTTCGCAGAAGACGCAGGCCGCGATGAGTGCAAGCCCGCCTACGATAGAAAGCACCGAGACGCCGGTCTGCACCATGACAGTCTTTCTGAAGTCCGCATCCATGTGCGCGAGCCAGATATTTCCGCTCGAAAGGAAGTAGTGAATGAATTCCTGATTCCGCAGCATCCTGTCCCGCTTATTATGCGCGAGGATCTGCTGCACGATGTCCGCGACATTCTTCTTGAAGCGCATGGTGCGGTAATTGAATACGACGAGAAGCGTCGTGATGAGAGCGATAAAAATGATACTGCTGGTGGATCCTTCCATGATATGTCTCCTTTGCTGAGTTGTTCTTTCTATTATAAGGGGCAAAGGGGAAATCAGCAAGGGGAGACGGTGGATGGGTTCGGGGTTCAGGTTGGCGGGTTCAGGGTTAGCCCCGCGGGCGTGCCGCCCTTTGATTGCGGGTGAAAGCTTTGCTCGAATGAGGAATTAGAAATGAGAAATTAGAAATGGTGGTGGCGGCTTCGCCGCGAGTATATATGGGGCGATGCCCGAAAGTCGTATTCAAGTCACAAGTCACTAGTCGCTCGAGGCTCCTAATCCCTAGCCACTAATCCCTGCTTTCAAACTTGTGGTGCGGCGCACCATTCCCACTTGGATGCCCAGCCGATTCGCTTCGCCCGCCTTCATCTCCAGACACCCTTTCCCGCGGAGGCAGGCGGAGAGACCGAGCCATGGCGTAAGATGAGGGACGACCTTCACCACGCGGCCCTCTCCATCGAAATACACCGCATCGATCGCAAAACGCATGAAGCACATGTGGATGCTGTTCGTCTTCTCGAGGTACAGCCCATGGCCTTCCTCAAGGGGCGCGCGGAGCATGAGGCCTTTGAAACGCGCCCACCACGAGCGCGCGATTTCTACGGTGAGAGAGACGGTGCGGTCAGTATTGGCAAGGATCCATGTCTCGGTCATAAGGGGCTCCTTTCGAAAATATAGTTGATGAGTTCAGGGGTAGCCCGTGGGGCGGCTCCGTCCACTAATTATGAATGAAAGCTTTGCGCGAATGAGGAATCAGGAATGAGGAATTAGGAATGGTGGTGCGGCGCATAAAAAGCAGAAGCGCCGCGG
>OQVT01000259.1_pt1 | contig 26984 bp, 20 predicted proteins | sample 1691561 | NCBI WGS metagenome assembly OQVT01 (sample SAMN03418260, study PRJEB22391) | human gut metagenome | biome: human-gut; feature: organic feature; material: feces | host: Homo sapiens | place: Tanzania | collected 2013-01 | reverse complement strand
AAGCACCGGAGGAGATGCAGTTCTTCAACAACTTTGTGGACAAGGGTCTCCTTGACAGGCTTAACAATGTTGTAAATTCGGAATTTGCAAGAGTGACATATACAGAGGCTATAGAGATACTTGAGAAGCATAATGATAAATTCCAGTATAAGGTATCATGGGGCGCTGATCTTCAGACAGAGCATGAGAGATACCTTACGGAGGAGGTATTCAAGAGACCGGTATTCGTAACAGATTATCCGAAGGAGATAAAGGCGTTCTATATGAAGCAGAATCCGGACGGAAAGACTGTTGCTGCGGTTGACTGCCTTGTTCCGGGAATCGGTGAGATAATCGGAGGAAGCCAGAGGGAAGAGGATTATACAAAGCTTGTAACCAGAATGGAAGAGCTTGGACTTAATGCCGAGGATTACAGCTTCTATACAGATCTCAGAAAGTACGGAACTACAAGACATGCGGGCTTTGGACTTGGATTTGAAAGATGCATAATGTATCTTACGGGAATGAAGAACATAAGAGACGTGGTTCCGTTCCCGCGTACCGTAAACAACTGTGAGCTTTAAGGAGAGGCAGATATGAGAGTATTCCATACGGCAGACATACATTTAGGCGCGACACCCGATAAGGGATATCCGTGGAGCTATGAGCGTGCGGCCGGTATATGGGATACATTTGAAAGACTTATAGACCGGGTGAGGGATGAAAGACCGGAGCTTCTTGTGATAAGCGGCGACCTTTTTCATTCCGTGCCCGATGAAAAGCAGATAAGAAGGGTAGGAAGGCTTTTTGCCTCCATACCCGAAACTGCAGTGGCATTCTGTGCCGGAAACCATGATCATATAACAGCTGATTCATGGTATTTGAGATATGACTGGAGCAAAAATGTCTATCCGCTACTTGAAAGAGAGCTTACATCTGCCGCGGTCGGAAATATCGACACAAGGGTTTACGGCCTGAGCTACTACAGGACGGAGGAGTTTTCGGATCTCTATAAAAATGCAAAGCCCTATGGGGAAGAAAGATACCATATCCTTCTGATGCATGCAGGAGACAGGAGCCACAGTCCGATCGACAGCAAGGCTGTTGCGGGAGCGGATTTTGATTATATAGCTCTGGGACATATACATAAAAAGGGCTTTGTTCATAAAAATAAAGCTGCTTTTTCGGGTGCGCTTGAGCCGCTTGACAGAAACGATACGGGGACTCACGGATATATCGAGGTTGAGCTTGAAGGAAATAAGAGAAGAGTAAGCTTTGTTCCTCTGGCAGGGACACAGTATGAAAAGCTGGATGTATACCTTGATCAAAATGATACGGTAAGCAGTGCGGAGGATAAGATAATAAGAGCTGCCGCATCGCACGGTAAAGAAAATGTCTACAGCGTGACGGTAAGCGGAGATACCGATAAAGCAGAGCTGCTGGAGCTTAAAAGACTTTGGAACAGCGCAAGGATAACAGAGATCATAAAGGGTGATGAAAGCATACCGGATTATGAGAGCCTTTGTATAAGATACAGGGGAACTATTATCGAGGAATTTATAAGATCGTTTGACGGCTGCGATGATGAGCTATCCAAAGAGGCGCTCGAGGCAGGAACCAGAGCATTCTTAAGAAACCTGACAGGATAAGCAGCGATCTAAAGAAGAAGGCTATATCTTAAAGCATTACGGGAGATCCTTATGTTTATAAAGCATATTGAAATAAACGGATTCGGAAATCTTTCAAATGAAAAGATCGATCTTACAAACGGAATAAATATTGTTTACGGCCCTAACGAGAGTGGAAAGTCCACCTTGCAGGGCTTTATCTTTAATATGCTTTTCGGCATGGCAAGGAGCAGAGGAAAGGCTTCAAGGACGGATGATTTCGTCAGATATGAGCCCATCGGAGCAAGCGGGATATATCGCGGCAGCATGACGTTTGAGGCAGGTGACAGAGAGTATACACTCGTAAGGGATTTTGCTGCGGGAGGCAGAAATGACAGGCTTATTTCGGCCTCGGATAAGGTACAGACAGAGCTTTTGGAGGGCAGTCTTGCAGATATATTAGACGGTATCGACAAAAAGACATATATGAATACCAAAGGTGTAGCCCAGGGTGCGGAGCCGGACGAAGAATATATAAGGAAAAAAATCAGGGATCGTTATATAAGCAATGAGTCGGGGGAGCGCCAAAGCCCTATCGTTTCAAGGACCCTTGAAACTCTTGAAAAGGAGCGAAAGGAGACGGCAGGACGCGTGAGGACTATTAAGAAGGCTTCTGATGAAGAGCTTGAAAGGCTTTCGGCAAAGATAGAACTGCTTAAGGGAGAGATAAGGGATAAGAAGGCTGAGCTTTCTGAATTGGCAGAGGATAGAGATACGTATTACGATGAATATGAAGAGCCGGAGCGGGAGCAGAAAAAAAGCTATGCACCATGTATCGTTACGGCGCTTATAGCAGCTTTTTTATTTACGGCTTCATTTGTATTTGACAGATACGGAAAATATCTTCTGATCGCAGCGGGCGTGGCTTTGGCAGCGGTTGCATTATCTGCGGTATTTTTCAAACGCAGAACAAAAGATAATAAATATGATACAGAAAATAAATATCATAACAAAGAAAAAGAGCAAAGAAGGCTTTTTATTAAGGAAATAATAACGGAAAAGGAAAAGCTGCTTTCGATGCTCAGATCGGAATATGACAAAACGGCAAAAGAAGGAAAAGAGGCGGATGGAAATGCAAAGAGGCTTTCCGCAATAATGCTTGCCGAGAAAAGGATAATCGAGCTTTCGGGAAAAAAGAACGTGAAATTTGATAAGAGGTTCAGGGATAAGATAGAATATAACTATCTTTATCTTACCGGACAGGATGGCGTCAGGCTGATGTTTGATGAGAATAATGAGATAAGCATTCTGAAAAACGATGAGGTCATACCGTTCTGGCAGAGCAGCAGGGGAACGAGAGACCTGATACAGCTCTCCGAAAGACTTGCCGCAGCTGAGATGATCGTTTCGGGAGAGCAGATGCCGATACTTCTTGATGATGCATTTGTAAACTTTGATGATGACCGTCTTAAGCGGGCACTTATATTTCTGTCAAATAAAAAGCAGCAGGTCATCCTGTTCACATGTCAGAAAAGAGAGAAAAATATTCTGGATGAGCTTATGGTCGCCTACCGTGAGGTAAAGTGGTCGGGCAGTGATAAGCTAGCCGGGAATTTGAGCTTCATATAAGATAAAGACCATTAGGCAATGCACACAGCTCTTACTTACAAAGTTCGAGTATCCTATCAAGCTCGAGGCTGCCGCCGAACATGGAAAGGGCACTGCCGACAGTGACATCGACCCTGTCTTTTCCAAGCTCCTTAAGGAGAAGGATATCCTCATAGCTGCCGACACCGCCTGCATATGTCACCGGAAAGTCGTCAAGCTCAGATAATAAACATACAACTTCTTTTTCGATGCCGAAGGCTTTGCCTTCGGCATCTACTGCATGTACGAGAAATTCACTGCAGTAGGATGAAAGCATATTAAGGACTTCGGGAGCCAGCTTATAATCCGTAAATTTCTGCCATCTGTCTGTGACTATAAAATGATCATCGCCGCGCTTCCTGCAGCTAAGGTCCAGAACAAGACGTTCTTTTCCTACAGCGGATGTAAGTTTTTTAAGGTTTTCAAGGTTAAGGGTGCCGTTTGAAAATACATATGAGGTAACGATGACATGGCTTGCTCCGTTTTCGAGAAAATAAGGAGCATTGTCAGGGTTTATGCCGCCGCCTATCTGAAGGGCGCCGGGCCATTCTTTAAGTGCAAGAAGGGCCTGCTTTACATCCTTTTCATAGTATTCCGAAGATGCCGGGTTGAGGAGTATTATATGGCCTCCCGGAAGTCCGAGCTTTTTATAGAGCGAGGCGTAATAGCTTCCGTCCATCTCTGATACGAAATTTTCAAGAGCAAAGTCGTTCTTGTCTTTAAGGCTTCCGCCTACTATCTGTTTTACTTTTCCGTTATGAATGTCAATGCATGGACGAAATTTCATTGCTGTTTCCTTTCATGAGCAATTCCGGTACAGTATTCTGCAAATAGCTGAACCTGGCAGAGAACATAAAATCCTTTTGCGATATACCTGAATTGTATGTAAAAGCTATTAGAAATACAATAATAAAATGGTATATCGGATGTAAATAACAGGACCCCGGATATTCACAAATGTCAAGCGATGATTTATTTTTTGTAGTGTTTTACAAAACATTTGTTTAAAAGCGGATGGGTTATCAACCAAGGTTATCCACATTAAAAAGTGGACAATGTGGAAAAACCATAGTGGATAACGTATTTCATAGGGTGTTGAATGTGGATAACCCAGGGATTTTATGTGGATAATGTGTATAAGCTTATAAGGGTATATAATATTTTGGCTATTCTGCTATTGTTTGTGATGATTTATTTTTTCCTACAGGCACCTGTGTTATAAGGACCGCACCGAACATGAAGATACAGCCGATGATCTCTCTTGGTGTCATCATCTGTCCTAAGATAAGAGCACCTGCAAATGCGGAGATACATGATTCAAGGGAAAGTATCACAGAGGCAACAGCCGGGTTAACATTGTTCTGGCCGATTATCTGGAAGGTATATCCTACTCCGCATGACATTATTCCGGCATAGAGCACAGGGATTGCGGCAGCACTTATATCGGAAGCCGATGGTAAACCTTCGAATATGAACATGCATACGATAGAGCATACGGAAACAACGCCGAACTGGATCCACGAAAGGAGAACGCCGTCAACATCCGGTGAAAAATGGTCTATTACAAGGATGTGTATCGAATACAGGGCCGCACATATAAAGAGTGAGGTATCACTCGAACTCAATGTAAAGCTGTCCTTTACGCATAAGAAGAAAAGTCCTATAAGGGCGAGCACGACCGATATCCATACAAAAAGTGTCGTACGCTTTTTAAGGAACAATCCGAAGATCGGTACAAGGACGATATAAAAAGAAGTAAGGAAGCCTGCTTTTCCCGATGAGGCATCTGTCATTGCAAGCTGCTGAAATGTACTTGCAAGAAAAAGCACTACACCGCAGGAGACGCCGCCGATAATTGCCGTTTTCCTGTCTTTGGTATACTCGGTCTTACCGGTTTTCTTCCTAATAAAAAGAAACGGTATAAGTACGAGAAAGGCAAGGGGAAATCGGAATCCGTTAAAGGCAAATGCGCCGATGTAGTCCGCACCTGCACTTTGAGAAACAAAGCCGAGTCCCCACACAAGAGCAGCCATAAATAAAAGGATGCAGTTACTAAATGAGCTTTTTTTCATAATAATCTCCGTTCCGCCGCTTTAATGGGCGTAAATTCTAACGAGTTTATTATAGTAAAAGATAACGTAATTGCAAGCGAATAAAGAAAATGTTATAATCCTTTAATTATGGGAAATTCTGACTATTTATCCTGACAGGAGACAGCTTATGATAGGAATAATTGATTACGGAGCAGGAAATATTAAAAGTGTCGAAAAAGCAGTTGAGCTGCTTGGCGAAAAAGCCGTTGTAAGCAGTGATCCGGAAACGATCATAAAAGCGGATAAGGTAATATTGCCGGGTGTAGGAAGCTTCGGCACAGCTATGGAGAATTTGAGAAAACTCGGACTGGAAGAGGCTATAGGAGAGGTTGTGAAGAATAACACACCTTTTCTTGGAATATGTCTGGGACTGCAGATGATGTTTGACAGCAGCGAGGAATCGCCGGGAGTTAAGGGGCTTTCTCTTCTTAAGGGAAAGATAGTAAAGATACCGCCGGCAGATGGTTTGAAGATCCCGCATATGGGTTGGAACTCTCTGAGCTTTCCGAAGAAGAGCCGTCTGTTCGGACATTTTGAAAGATCACCGTATGTTTATTTCGTACATTCGTATTATCTGCAGGCTGAAAATTTCGAGGATGTTTCAGCCGTTACCGAATACGGGGTCAATATCCATGCAGCGGTAGAGCACGGAAATGTTTTCGGCTGCCAGTTCCATCCCGAGAAGAGCTCTGCGGCAGGTCTTTCTATATTGAAGAAATTTATCGGGCTTGACAGTAATAAGGAGGGAAGATGATGTTTACAAAAAGAATAATTCCCTGTCTTGATGTTACAAACGGCAGAGTTGTAAAAGGCGTTAATTTTGTCAATCTGAAGGATGCCGGAGATCCTGTTGAGATCGCAAAGGCCTATGATAAGGCCGGAGCCGATGAGCTGGTATTTCTGGATATAACTGCTTCAAGCGACAGAAGGGCAACCGTTACGGACCTTGTAAGAGCTGTCGCAAAGGAGGTTTTCATACCGTTTACGGTAGGAGGAGGAATCCGTACCGTAGAGGATTTTAAAAATGTATTAAGAGAGGGAGCGGATAAGATCTCGGTCAATTCAGCGGCAATAGCCGATCCGCTTCTTATATCACAGGCTGCGGATATCTTCGGAAGCCAGTGCGTGGTCGTTGCTATAGACGCAAGAAGGCGAAGCGATAACAGCGGATGGAATGTATATTCGCACGGCGGAAGAGTTGATACAGGACTCGATGCTCTTGAATGGGCAGAAAAGGTCGAGAGCTTAGGCGCCGGAGAGATACTTCTTACCAGCATGGACTGCGACGGAACAAAGAACGGTTATGATATTGAACTGACAAAAGCGGTCTCATCGCTTGTCAAGGTGCCGGTGATCGCATCGGGCGGAGCAGGAAATATAGATCATTTTTATGACGCTCTTACTAAGGGCGGTGCGGAGGCGGCACTTGCAGCATCTCTTTTCCACTATAAGGAGCTTGAGATAGAGGAAGTAAAAAGAGAGCTTAAAGATCGCGGACTCAGCATGAGGATATAGGAGAAAAGATATGCCTCCGATCACAGGAAATTGGGCGAAGCTCCTGAAGGATGAATTCAGGCAGGATTATTACAAAAAACTCTATATGCGTATAAATGAGGAATATCATACCCACAGGGTCTATCCTCCGGCAGAGGATATATTTAATGCTCTGCACCTTACACCTGCTGAGGATGTTAAGGTGGTTATACTGGGACAGGATCCTTATCATGAGGAGGGACAGGCTCATGGGCTTTGCTTTTCGGTGAAGCCGAAGGTTGATATACCGCCGTCGCTCCAGAATATATATAAGGAGCTGCAAGATGATCTGGGGCTTTATATTCCGAACAATGGATTCCTCGAGAAATGGGCAAAACAGGGTGTGCTCATGCTCAATACGGTTCTTACAGTAAGGGCTCATATGGCCAATTCGCACAAAAATCTCGGTTGGGAGAATTTTACCGATGCTGTTATAAAGGCGGTGAACAAACAGGACAGACCGATAGTGTTTATGCTTTGGGGGAGACCCGCACAGAATAAAAAGGCTCTGCTTGACAATCCGAAGCATCTGATACTGGAAGCACCTCATCCAAGCCCGCTGTCCGCATACAGAGGTTTTTTCGGATGCAGGCATTTCTCAAAGGCGAACAGCTTCCTTGCGAAAAACGGCATAAGCCCCATAGACTGGCAGATCGAAAATATTTAATAAGAAGATATATTCAGAAGGTACGGAAATCAGATAATGGTAAAGAAGAATTCACTGGTAAAAAACGCATCTATATTGATGATCGCAACCATAATATCAAGGATCATAGGCCTTATATACAGAAGACCGTTAGGAGAGATATTAGGGTCTGTCGGACTTGGCTATTACGGATATGCGAGCAATCTTTATTCCATACTGCTTCTTGTATCTTCATATAGTATACCTATGGCGGTTTCAAAGATCGTTTCCGAGAGACTGGCAAAAAAAGAGTATAAAAATGCACAGAAGATATTTAAGACGGCACTTCTATATGCCGTTATAGTCGGCGGAGCTGCGGCGCTTGTAGCATTCTTCGGAGGCAGCATACTGCTCCCGTCAAATCAGCAGAATGCCCTTCCGGCACTTCGGGTGCTTGCACCTACTATATTCTTATCTGCGATCCTCGGCGTCTTAAGAGGTTATTTTCAGGCACATCACAATATGACGCCTACCTCGATCTCGCAGGTGCTTGAGCAGATAATGAATGCTGTCGTGAGTATACTTGCGGCGTGGATCCTCGTAAATTCACTGGGCGCAGGAAGCGTGGAAAAGACAGCGGTATACGGTGCTGTCGGCGGAACGCTCGGAACCTCGGCCGGAGTAATAGTCGGACTTATATTCATGCTCTTTGTGTACTTCTTAAATAAGAAGACATTCAGAAAGAGATATTTAAGAGACATCCACGGAAAAGAGGACAGCTACAGGGATGCGTTCGGACTTATCTTTCTTATGGTAACACCGATAATCCTTACAACCTTTATAAATAACGCAAGCAATTATCTGGACAGTTATCTTTATGCGGGAATACAGGGCATGCATGGTATAAATGCGAACAGCATATCGGCAGCCTACGGAGAATTCAGCAATTATTATATCCCGGTCATAAATATCCCGCTTGCACTTGCATCGGCGAGTACGTCGGCGATGATGCCGGAGGTTTCCGGTTACTTTGCCGTAGGAGACAATAAAAGTGCAAACAGCAGTATCAATAAGACGATAAAGCTCACCATGTTCATATGCATACCCGCAACGGTAGGGCTTACGGTGCTTGCTCATCCTATAATGGGAGTTCTGTTCCCGGCGGCCTCGGATGTGGCAACAAAGCTTCTTGTGACAGGATCGCTCTATGTTGTATTTACGGCACTGTGTACCGTTACAGGCGGAGCTCTCCAGTCTATAGGAAAGCAGAAAACGGCTCTTATAAATGCCGCTGTAGCGCTCGGTGTAAATATCGCTTCACTTGCTGTAATGCTGCTTGCAGCACCGGGACTTGATATATATGCTGTAATGATCTCGGGAATAATATTCTCGGTTGCCTATTGTATATTAAATGAGATATCGATCAAAAAGTATCTGGGCTTTAAGGCAAGGATGAAGGATACATATGTGAATCCGCTCATTGCCTCTGCTTTTATGGCTGTAGTTGCGGCAGTTATATATTATCTGATATTCTTTGCAACGAGACGTCCGTTTATCGGTCTTATCATATCGGTAATAGCTGCGGTTGCGGCATATCTGGTATTTTATGTGTTGTTCGGAAGGATACCGGAGGAAGAGCTTCGAAGATATCCTATGGGAACAAAGCTGGTTAAGATAATGCGCCTTATCAGGGTTTATAGATAATTAAGAATTAGAGCCTTGAATTGAACTTTTAAATTTATTATAATGACTCTTCACGATTGAGAGAATAAAAGAGAACAAAGAAGAGAAGAATTTATAAAGATATGGAGATGAAAATGGCAGACAGAAAATGTATACTTGGCATTGATATTGGATCTACAACAGTTAAGATTGCAATACTTGACGAAGATGAAAAGCTGCTGTTTGCGGATTATGAACGCCATTATGCAAATATACAGGAGACCCTTGCCCTTCTTCTTAAGAAAGCATATGAGGAGACGGGAGAGCTGGATGTTTCTCCTGTTATAACGGGAAGCGGCGGACTTACGCTTGCAAACCATCTTGAGATACCTTTTGTACAGGAGGTTATCGCCGTATCAGCGGCACTTCAGAAATATGCCCCTAAAACAGATGTAGCGATCGAGCTCGGAGGAGAGGATGCAAAGATCGTCTATTTCGAGGGTAATAATATCGAACAGAGAATGAATGGTATCTGTGCCGGCGGTACGGGTTCCTTTATAGACCAGATGGCAAGCCTTTTGAAGACAGATGCAACAGGTCTTAACGAGCTTGCAAAGGATTATCAGGACATTTATCCGATAGCCGCAAGATGCGGTGTTTTTGCGAAAACAGATATACAGCCGCTCATAAACGACGGAGCAAAGAAGGAAGACCTTGCGGCTTCTATCTTTCAGGCGGTCGTAAACCAGACTATATCGGGACTTGCATGCGGCAAGCCGATAAGAGGTCATGTTGCCTTTCTCGGAGGACCGCTCCATTTCCTGTCTGAGCTCAGGGAATCCTTTATAAGGACGCTTGAGCTTGACGAGGAGCATGCGATAATGCCTGAAAATTCGCATCTTTTTGCTGCGATCGGTTCGGCAATGAACGCACAGAAGGAAAATACGGTAAAGCTTTCAGACCTTAGAAGCAAGCTTGAACACGGCATAAAGATGGATTTTGAGGTCGAGCGTATGGAGCCGCTTTTTGAGAATGAGGCTTCTTATAATGCTTTCCTTGAAAGACAGGGAAAATATAAGGTAAAGACAAAGGAATTCTCTGAATATTCCGGAAACTGCTATCTCGGAATAGATGCAGGTTCCACCACTACAAAGGCAGCGGTGGTTTCGGAGGACGGAGAGCTTTTATATTCATTCTACAGTAACAACAACGGAAGCCCGCTTGCCACATCTATAAGGGCAATACAGGATATCTATTCAAAAATGCCTGAAACGGCACATATCGCATATGCCTGCTCGACAGGCTACGGTGAAGCGCTTATAAAGGCTGCACTCATGCTCGATGAGGGTGAAGTTGAGACGATAGCACATTATACAGCAGCCGCATTCTTTGATCCGCAGGTCGATTGCATACTCGATATCGGCGGACAGGATATGAAGTGTATAAAGATAAAGAACCATACCGTAGATAACGTAATGCTCAACGAGGCGTGTTCGTCGGGCTGCGGTTCATTTATAGAGACCTTTGCACACAGCCTTAACTTTTCGGTCGAGGATTTCGCAAGGGAGGCTCTTTTTGCAAAGAACCCGATAGATCTCGGTACGAGATGTACGGTATTCATGAATTCAAAGGTTAAGCAGGCGCAGAAGGAAGGTGCAACGGTTGCAGATATATCTGCGGGACTTGCATATTCCGTTATCAAGAATGCGCTTTATAAGGTTATAAAGGTTTCGGATGCGGCAGAGCTTGGAACGCATATCGTCGTACAGGGCGGAACATTCTATAATGACGGAGTTTTAAGAAGCTTTGAGCGGATAGCGGGCTGCGAGGCAATAAGACCTGATATCGCAGGTATCATGGGAGCCTTCGGTGCGGCGCTCATCGCAAAGGAAAGATGCGAGGGCAAAGAGACTTCAATGCTCTCGATAGATGATATAAACAACCTTGAGTATTCTACATCCATGGCAAGATGCAACGGATGTACGAATAAATGCCGTCTTACGATAAACAAATTTTCGGGCGGCAGAAGATATATAAGCGGAAACAGATGCGAAAAGGGTATCGGAAAAGAAAAGAATGCCGATAATATACCTAACCTTTTCGAATATAAATATAACAGGATATTCGGTTACGAGCCTTTATCCGAGGAAGAGGCTAAGAGGGGAACGGTAGGTATCCCGCGTGTGCTCAATATGTTTGAGAACTATCCGCTGTGGTTTAAGTTCTTTACGAAGCTCGGATACAGAGTGGTGCTTTCGCCTACATCCACAAGAAAGCTGTATGAGCTCGGTATAGAGTCTATCCCGAGTGAGTCTGAGTGCTATCCTGCAAAGCTTGCACACGGACATGTAACATGGCTCATAAGAAACAATATAAAATATATCTTTTATCCGTGCATACCTTACGAAAGACAGGAGTTTGAGGATTCGGTAAACCATTACAACTGTCCTATCGTTACGTCGTATGCGGAAAATATCAAGAATAATGTCGATGAATTAAACGATCCGTCGATCAGATTCCAGAATCCTTTCCTTGCCCTTACTAATGAGAAGGTGCTTGCGGATGAGCTGGTAAAGGTGTTTTCCGATATACCTGCAAAAGAGGTAAGAGAGGCCTGCCATGAAGGCTGGCTCGAGATGCAGAAGGTAAGAGAGGACATCAGTGAGAAGGGCCGCGAGACGATCAAGTGGATGGAGGAGACCGGACACAGGGGAATCGTGCTTGCCGGAAGACCTTACCATATAGATCCGGAGATCCATCACGGTATCCCGGATATGATAAATTCATATGATATAGCCGTACTTACCGAGGATTCGGTATCTGACATGGCACCGCTTGAAAGACCTTTAAGGGTTACCGACCAGTGGATGTATCATACAAGGCTGTATGCTGCCGCAAACTATGTAAAGACAAGGGAGGATCTTGATCTTATACAGCTCAACAGCTTCGGCTGCGGACTCGATGCGGTAACTACAGATCAGGTCTATGAGATACTGACAAACAGCGACAAGATATATACATGCCTCAAGATAGATGAGGTAAACAACTTAGGCGCGGCAAGGATAAGGGTAAGATCCCTGCTTGCGGCTTTAAGGGCACACGGAAAATGCAAGGAAATGGCAAGACATATAGAGCCGTCTTCGATGAAGAAGGTTGTATTTACTGAGGAGATGAGAAAGGATTATACGATCCTTGCACCTCAGATGTCGCCTATCCACTTTAATATACTGGGACCTGCCTTTGCGTCAGGAGGCTACAACCTTGTGGTACTTCCGAACGACAACAAACAGGCCGTAGATATGGGCCTTAAGTATGTTAACAACGATGCCTGCTATCCGTCGCTCATGGTTGTAGGACAGTATATGGAGGCATTGAACTCCGGAAAATACGATCCTGATAAAACGGCTATCATTATCTCGCAGACAGGTGGCGGCTGCAGGGCTTCAAACTACATTGCCTTCATAAGAAGAGCACTTGCAAAGGCCGGCATGAGCCAGATTCCGGTAATATCGCTCAACCTTAGCGGACTCGAAGACAATCCGGGATTTAAGATAAATGCTAATATTGCTTTCAGGGCGGTATATGCGGCTGTGTTCGGAGATATACTCATGAAGTGCCTCTACAGGATGCGTCCTTACGAAAAGGTAAAGGGATCTGCCGATGAAATGCACAAAAAATGGGAGAAGGTCTGCATTGATTTTGTTACCGGACCTAAAGTGCATTACAGACAGTATAAAAAGATCTGTCGTGACATAATAAGAGATTTTGATAACCTTCCGATCACGGATGAGGTAAAGCCGAGAGTAGGTATCGTAGGAGAGATCCTCGTCAAGTTCCTTCCGGCGGCAAACAATCATCTTGCGGAGCTGCTTGAAAGAGAGGGTGCAGAGGCGGTATGTCCGGATCTTCTGGATTTCTTTATGTACTGCTTTTATAATGCCAACTTCAAGAAGGAGCATCTTGGAGGAAGCAGAAAGACCGCATTCATGTGCAACCTCGGAATAAAGGGCATAAACTGGCTCAGGGGAACCGCAACCAAGGAATTTAAAAAGAGTAAGCATTTTGCTCCGCCTGCAGACATAAGAGAACTTGCAAAATATGCATCGCCTATAGTTTCTGTCGGAAACCAGACCGGTGAGGGATGGTTCCTTACGGGAGAGATGATGGAGCTTATACACAGCGGTGTAATGAACATCGTCTGCATACAGCCGTTTGCATGTCTGCCTAACCACATAGTCGGAAAGGGAGTTATCAAGGCGATAAGGAAGAACTATCCGCAGGCAAATATAGTTGCGGTGGATTACGATCCGGGTGCTTCTGAGGTAAACCAGCTCAACAGGATCAAGCTCATGCTTTCGACTGCAAACAAACAATTACATTCACAGGATAAATAAGATGAAATATACCGTATTAAAAAAAGACGGAAATGCAAAAAGAGCACACATGGAAACAGTCCATGGTACGATAGAAACGCCGGTATTTATGAATGTCGGAACAGTGGCGGCGATAAAGGGTGCCGTTTCGACAGAGGATCTTGAAAATATCGGAACACAGGTCGAGCTTTCAAATACCTATCATCTCCATGTAAGACCGGGTGATGAGATCGTGAAAAAGATGGGCGGACTTCATAAGTTCATGGACTGGCACAGACCTATACTTACGGATTCCGGCGGTTTTCAGGTATTCTCGCTCGCAAAGATGAGAAAGATAAAAGAAGAAGGCGTCTATTTTAATTCCCATATAGACGGCAGGAAGATCTTCATGGGACCGGAGGAGAGCATGCAGATACAGTCGAATCTTGCATCTACGATCGCAATGGCATTCGATGAGTGTCCGTCCGCAAAGGCCGAAAGAGAATATGTGCGTGCATCGGTCGACAGGACCGTAAGATGGCTTGAGAGATGTCAGGTCAAAATGCGCTCACTCAACGAGAGAGCCGATACCATAAACAAAGAACAGCTCCTTTTCGGAATAAACCAGGGAGCGATATTTAAAGATATCAGGGTCGAAAATGCAAAGCAGATAGCAGCCATGGGACTCGACGGATATGCTATCGGAGGGCTTGCGGTCGGAGAGACTCATGAGGAGATGTATCATATAATAGAAGAAACAGCTCCTTATCTTCCGGAAAACAAGCCTGTATATCTGATGGGTGTCGGTACTCCCGAAAATATACTGGAGGCTGTAGACAGAGGCGTTGATTTCTTTGACTGTGTATATCCTAGCAGGAACGGACGTCACGGACATGTTTATACAAACAAAGGAAAGCTCAATCTGTTCAATGCAAAGTATGAGACCGACGGAGCACCTATAGAGGAGGGCTGCAGCTGTCCTGCATGCAGAAGATATTCAAGAGCATATATAAGACATCTTTTAAAAGCCAAGGAGATGCTTGGAATGAGACTCTGCGTCCTTCATAACCTCAGTTTTTACAACAGACTCATGGCTGAAATAAGAACGGCTATAGAAAACGGCGAGTATAAACACTTCAAGGAAGAAAAAATCCTTGGATTTAAAGAAAGTTCTTGCTAATAACAGGTAAATTGTGTAATATAAAAACGCTATCGTTAAATAGCATGATGTCAGGGTGAATTTTACAAAACCTGCATCGAATTATAATTTTGTGATAGGAACACTGATCACACCCCGACATAAGGAGGAACTGTAAATGGGTATTTTAGCATCAGCAACAGGCGGAAGTTCATGGAGCATGATCCTTATATTTGTTATATTGATCGCTGTTATGTATTTCATCATGATCCGTCCGCAGAATAAAGAGAAGAAGAGACTCCAGGCAATGCTTTCGTCTATGGAACCGGGCGATGCTGTCGTCACAACTGCCGGATTTTACGGTGTGATCATAGATATAACAGATGAAGATGTTATCGTTGAGTTCGGCAATAACAGAAACTGCCGTATCCCGATGAAAAAACAGGCTATCATCCAGGTCGAAAAAGCCGGATCCGGTCCAGCTGTAACTAATACAGAAAAGACAGATGCTGCAGACGCAAAAAAGGATGAAAAGAAATAATTTACCAGAATATTGATATCCAAGGATAAGTCTATACGCGCTGCAGTATCTGCAGCGCGTATTGCGTTTTATCGTATTAAAATAAAAACTGCGGGGGTTTTTAATTATGAAAAATATTATAGGTTTGATTTATGGAGACGGTATAGGACCTGAGATAGTGACCGAGGCAAAGAAGGTCCTTGATACCGCGGCATCAAAATACGGACTGGATTTTGAATATGACAGATTGCTTCTGGGAGGAGAATCCATAGACAAAACAGGACTTCCTCTTACGGATGAGACCGTTGAAAAAGCAAAAAAATGCGACGCTGTACTTATGGGATCCATCGGCGGAGACGCAAAGACTTCACCGTGGTATCAGCTTGAACCGTCAAAAAGACCGGAAGCCGGACTTCTTGGGATAAGAAAGGCACTGAACCTTTTTGCAAATCTCAGACCGGCATATCTTTATGATGAGCTGAGTGATGCATGTCCTTTAAAAAGTGATATAAAGGGCAGCGGCTTCGATATGATAATAGTAAGAGAGCTTACGGGCGGACTCTATTTCGGAGAAAGACATACCGAAGTGGTCGATGGCGTTCGTACAGCAGTAGATACATTAAAATACAATGAAAATGAAATAAGAAGGATAGCAGTAAAGGCATTTGACATTGCTTCGAAGAGAAGAAAAAAGGTTACAAGCGTCGATAAGGCAAATGTACTCGATTCATCAAGACTTTGGAGAAGTGTCATCGAGGAAGTGGCAAAGGATTATCCGGAGGTTACTCTTGAGCATATGCTCGTTGATAACTGTGCGATGCAGCTTGTAATGAATCCGGGACAGTTCGATGTAGTCCTTACGGAGAACATGTTCGGAGATATATTGTCTGATGAGGCAAGTATGATCACAGGATCTATAGGAATGCTCTCATCGGCAAGTCTTAACGAGACAAAGTTCGGCCTTTATGAGCCGAGTCACGGTTCCGCGCCTGATATAGCGGGAAAAGGACTTGCAAACCCTATAGCAACGATCCTTTCGGCAGCAATGATGCTCAGATTTTCTCTCAACCTTGACAAAGCGGCCGATGATATAGAGGATGCGGTAAGAAAGGTGCTTGCCGAAGGATACAGAACGCCGGATATCTATTCCGAAGGAAAAATCAAAGTCACGACCACACAGATGGGTGATCTTATAGCAGAGAGGATATAATATGAAATTAAACGGATCCCAGATCGTTCTTGAATGCCTTAAAGAGCAGGGAGTAGATACTGTTTTCGGATATCCGGGCGGAGCTATTCTCAACATTTACGATGCTTTATATAATGAAAAAAAGATAAAACACATACTTACATCCCATGAACAGGGAGCGGCACATGCTGCCGACGGTTATGCAAGGGCTACGGGAAAAGTAGGAGTCTGCTTTGCGACCAGCGGACCCGGAGCTACTAATCTCGTAACGGGTATCGCTACTGCATACATGGACTCCATACCGCTTGTTGCCATAACGGCAAACGTCGGTACGAAGCTTCTCGGAAAGGATTCATTTCAGGAGATAGACATTGCGGGTGTTACGATGCCGATAACCAAGCACAGTCTTCTGGTAAAGGATGTAACGGTTCTTGCCGACACCTTAAGAAAGGCCTTCAGGATAGCGAATTCCGGAAGAAAGGGTCCTGTTCTTGTAGATATAACAAAGGACGTTACGGCCGCAGAATGTGAATATACATACAAAGAGCCCGAAAAGATCGAGCCACAGATAATATCAAAAGAAAGCGATCTTAAGAAAGCGGCGCAGATGATAAACAGGTCTGCAAGACCTTATCTCTTCGTGGGCGGCGGTGCCACGGCGTCAAGAGCCGAAAAAGAGGTGCGTGAGCTTGCGGACAGATTAAATTCACCGGTATGTGACAGCCTTATGGGCAAGGGTGTATTCCCGGGAACCGATCATAAATACACCGGAATGCTAGGTATGCACGGAACAAAGGCTTCAAACCTCGGAATGTATGCCTGCGATCTGCTTATCGTACTCGGTGCAAGATTTTCGGACAGATGTGTCGGAAATCCTCAGAAATTCACAACCGGAAAGATACTGCAGATAGATATCGATGCGGCAGAGATAAATAAAAACGTAAAAGTAGACCAGTGTATCATAGGAGATGTAAAGGCAGTGCTCCAGAAACTGCTTCCTATGATAGGGAAAAAGGATAATACGCTCTGGCTTGAGAAGATAGAAAAGCTTAAAAAAGAATATCCGCTTTCATATGACATGAGATCTCTTACGGGACCGTCTGCCATTAAAGCAATGTATGATATCACAAAGGGCGATGCTATTATATGTACGGATGTAGGTCAGCATCAGATGTGGGCTTCCCAGTATTACAAATATGACGAGCCGTGCAGGCTCCTTACATCGGGAGGACTCGGAACCATGGGCTACGGACTCGGAGCAGCCATGGGAGCAAAGGAGGGCTGTCCTGATAAAACAGTCATCAATATAACGGGTGACGGATGCTTCAGGATGAATCTTAATGAGCTTGCGACTGTATCGAGAAGCAATATCCCGGTAATAGAAGTCATCATGAACAACAAGGTGTTGGGAATGGTACGTCAGTGGCAGTCACTGTTTTACGGACAGAGATATTCGAGCACCGTACTTGAGGACAAAGTTGACTTTGTGAAGGTTTCGGAAGGCTTCGGAGTCAAGGCTGTAAGAGTTGAAACTCTTGACGAGTTCAAAAAAGCCTTTGAGGAGGCCGTAAACTCAAAAGAGCCGAGAGTGATCGAATGCAGCATAGAAAAGGACGACAAGGTATTTCCTATGATACCTGCCGGTGCGGCAAATAAAGATGTATTTGATGAATCAGATCTTGAAAACAAGGAAGGCTGATCTTCAGTTATATAGCAGCAGATAAAGGATCAATCATTTAAGCAGACGGAGGAGATATGAAAAATGAGCAGAGTATATAATTTTTCTGCAGGACCGGCAGTATTACCGGAAGAGGTTCTTAAAGAGGCTCAGGCAGAGCTCCTTGATTATCAGGGATGCGGAATGTCAGTAATGGAGATGAGCCATCGTTCAAAGGCATTTGACAGCATAATAGAGGCTGCCAAGGCAGATCTCAGAGATCTTATGAATATTCCTGAGGATTATGAGGTATTGTTCCTGGCAGGCGGAGCACATCTTCAGTTCGCACAGGTTCCTATGAACCTTATGAAGAACAGGGTTGCCGATTATATCCTGACAGGACAGTGGGCAAAGAAAGCATATAAAGAGGCATGTATCTACGGAAAGGCAAATGTTATCGCTTCATCGGAGGACAAGACATTCTCTTACATCCCGGATTGCAGCGACCTATCTGTATCACCGGATGCGGATTATGTATATATCTGCGAGAATAATACAATATACGGAACAAAATACAAAAAGCTTCCGAATACTAAGGGCAAGATCCTTGTAGCTGATGTTTCATCCTGCTTCCTTTCGGAGCCTGTTGACGTTACAAAATACGGAGTCATCTACGGCGGAGTACAGAAGAACATCGGACCTGCCGGAATGTGTATTGCCATCGTGAGAAAAGATCTTATCACAGACGATGTGCTTGACTGCACTCCTACAATAATGAAATATAAAACACAGGCAGATGCAAAGTCTCTTTACAACACACCTAACTGCTTCTGTGTATATATGTGCGGAAAGGTATTCAAGTGGCTCAAGAAGATGGGCGGACTTGAGGAAATGAAGAAACTCAATGAGTATAAAGCAGGACTTCTTTATGATTACCTTGATTCAAGCAGGATGTTCAAGGGAACCGTAAGAAAAGAAGACCGTTCACTGATGAACGTTCCGTTCGTAATAGGAGACAAGGATCTCGAAGCTAAGTTCATTAAAGAATCGGATGCGGCAGGTCTTAAGAGTCTTAAGGGACACAGAACCGTCGGCGGAATGAGAGCAAGTATCTACAATGCAATGCCGGTCGAGGGCGTTAAAACACTTGTTGAGTTTATGAAGAAATTCGAGGAGGAAAATCTGAAATGATAAAGTACGCATGCCTTAATCCAATAGCAGAGGTCGGACTTAAAAAGCTTCCTGAATCATTTGAAAAAACAGATGTTGTGGAAGATGCCGAGGCGATCCTCGTAAGAAGTGCAAAGATGCACGAAATGCAGTTTTCGGATAAGCTTCTTGCCGTTGCAAGAGCAGGTGCGGGAGTAAACAATATTCCGCTTGATACACTCGCAAAAAAAGGAGTTGTGGTATTTAATACACCGGGAGCAAACGCAAACGGTGTTAAGGAGCTCGTTCTTGCAGGTCTTCTTCTTTCATCAAGAGATATAATCGGCGGTGTAGAATGGGTTAAAAGCGAGCTTGACAATCCGGAGATAGAAAAGCTTGTCGAGAAAAAGAAAAAGCAGTTTGCTGGATGCGAGATCAAGGGCAAAAAGCTCGGTATCATCGGTCTCGGAGCTATCGGACAGATGGTGGCAAATGCAGCTATAGGCCTCGGAATGGAGGTTTACGGATATGATCCTTATATTTCTATAGACGGTGCATGGAATCTTTCAAGAAGCATCAAGCATATCAACGATGTTAAGGATATATATTCACAGTGCGATTACATCACCATTCATGTTCCGGCGCTTGACAGCACAAAGGGAATGATAAACGAAGAGGCTATAAGCCTTATGAAGCCAAGCACTGTTATCCTCAACTTTGCGAGAGACATCCTTGTTGATGAGCCGGCACTTGTAAAGGCGCTCAAAGAGGGAAGAGTAAGAAAATATGTTACTGATTTTGCCAACATGACAGTTGCGGATGCACCGAATGTTATAATCACACCTCATATCGGAGCATCAACGGTAGAATCCGAGGACAATTGTGCGATAATGGCAGCGCGTGAGCTCAAGGATTATATATTAAACGGAAACATCAAAAATTCCGTAAACTATCCAAGATGTGACCTCGGAGAATGCCAGAGTGCGGGACGTATTGCGATACTTCATGAAAACAAGGTAAATATGATAAGCACATTTACCGGAATGATCGCAGATGCAGGGATCAATATCAGCAACCTTACAAACAAGAGCAAAGGAGATTATGCATATACTCTTATCGATGTTGAGTCTCCGGAGACAGACGCTCTTCTTGGCACGCTCCTTAATACAGAGGGAGTTTTAAGAGTAAGAAAGGTTAAATGATAACATCATTTTACAGTATCAGATGCAGGCAGTATTGCATCTGATATTGTCATGTAAAGGATAATTATCAGATCTTATTATCAGAAGGGAGAAATACCATGGCGACGATCAGACCGTTTAAGGCATTAAGACCAAAAAAAGAGCTTTCAGATAAGATAGCAGCGCTTCCGTATGATGTATACAACAGAGAGGAAGCAGCAAAAAAAGTAGAAAATGACAGATATTCCTTCCTTAGGATAGACAGACCCGAGACACAGTTCTCAAAGGATCAGGATATGTATGCCCCGGAAGTCTATAAAAAAGCTGCCGAAATGCTTGAGGAAATGCAGAAGGAGGGAAGCTTCGTTCAGGATGCAAAGGCCTGCTATTATATATATGAGCTTACGATGGACGGACGCTCACAGACAGGACTGGTTGCAGCTTCGGCTGTAGATGATTATATAAACAATATCATCAGAAAGCATGAAAACACCAGAAAAGAAAAAGAGGCAGACCGTATAAGACACGTAGATACCTGCAATGCACAGACGGGTCCGATCTTCCTTGCTTACAACAGCAATCCGGATGTAAAGAAGATACTGGAGGGCATAAAGGAAGAAAAGGCGGATGTGGATTTTACCGCGGATGACGGTATAAGACACAGGGTCTGGGTGATCGATAATGACAATGATATAGATAAACTCACCGGACTTTTCGCAAAGATGCCGAATACATATATTGCGGACGGACATCACAGGGCAGCCTCTGCCGTTGCGGTTTCACTTAAGAGAAGAGAGGAAAACCCTGAGTATACGGGAGATGAGGAATTCAATTATTTCCTTTCTGTATTATTTGATGCCGATGAACTCAAGATACTTGATTATAACCGCGTAATAAAGGACCTGAACGGAAATACAGAGGAAGAGTTCATCTCTAAGCTTTCCGAAAAATTTGAGATCGGACAGCCACAGACTGATGCAGTGCATCCGTCTGAAAAAGGAGAGATGGGACTTTATATAAATGGACAGTGGTACAGGCTTACTGTTAAAAGAGAATTTGAGGTCGATGATCCGGTTGAAGGGCTGGATGTTGCATATCTCCAAAGAGAGGTTCTTGCACCGATCCTTGGAATAACCGATCCGAGTACGGATAACCGTATAGATTTTGTCGGCGGAATAAGAGGCCTTTCGGAGCTTGAAAGAAGATGCGGTGAGGATGCAAAGGCTGCATTTGCCATGTATCCTACAGACATACATGAGCTTTTTGCCGTTGCGGATGCGGGAAGACTGATGCCGCCTAAATCCACATGGTTCGAGCCAAAGCTCAGAAGCGGACTTTTTATCCATAAGATTTGATAAGAGGATTGCAGTAAAATAGTTTTTAACCGGAGGAATAATGGACGTATTAAAAGAAAAACTGTCTAAAGTAAAAGGAAAGATACATCTTGTTGTTTGGGGAATATTTTGGGCGGTTACGGCTTTTATTTTCTTTTCAAACAGTTCGGCAGTAATAGGAGATAAGGCGAACAGGCCGTTCTGGGTATGGATACTCTATTTAGGTATCATAGCCCTGATCATTTTTTCTGTTGTTTTCTGTACCAGAAGATGGCTTTTTTGTGAACCTGAGAGAGATGAAAAGGGAAAGATAATAAACGGGAGGTTCAGACCGTATCATTTTATATTTTTTGCGCTGATATCCGCAGCCTGCTTTCTTATCATGGAGCTCGTGAACAACTCTGAAAAATTGCTTCAGATGAAGCCTCTTTATATGGCGATGAACATTCTCGGAGGCTTCATAATGATGGTGATCCTGATGGCATGGATGAATTCATTCAGAAGGACATGCATGATCCTTGTGATGTTCGCGACCACCATGAGCCTTATATTTTATTATGTATATCTTTGCAGGGGCGAACCGCTCCAGTTCATAGATATATTCAGCTTTGCGACAGCGATGGATGTTGCGGGGGCGTATGAATTTGTATTTACCAGATGGGTAACAACGATGCTTACTGCCGCCCTTTGTCTTATCGGTATCATAATGCATCTTCCGGATTATTCATGGGCATCAAGGCTTAAGACCAAGCTTGCTTCAAGGGCAGCGGCATTTGTAAGCATGATCGTCCTTTTTCAGCTGTATCTGAACGTAAACTGGAACGGAGCACTGGGGATAGTTACGGATCTCTGGGCACCGCATGACACTTATGAAGAGGTCGGCACAAATATGGGCTTTTTCTGTGTCGCCAAATTCATGAGAAATACACCGCCCGACGGATATTCTATAGATAAAGTAGAGGAGATAGCAAAAGAGAGCGAGGAGGAGTTTGCAAAGAGCGATGATACCGGTACAACAGCGGTACAAAAGCCTGTAAACATAATCGCAATAATGAATGAAGCGTGGGCCGATTACGGAGTCTTCGACAAATTCAAGACAAATGAAAGCTATCAGCCGTTCTATTATTCTATGGAAAAGAATACGATAAAGGGACATACGCTGGTCTGCATAAGCGGAGGCGGAACGGCTAAGACGGAATACGAATTCCTTACGGGAAATTCCGTAAAACAGTATCCCGGAATGGTGCCGTATGTAAGCTATTATACCCATGATCAGTATTCGCTTGTAAGTACGCTTGAGGCACAGGGCTACAAGACTGCTGCAATGCATCCTAACAAGGGAACAAACTGGAACAGAACAACAGCATACAGATTTTTAGGCTTTGATGAGTTCTATACTATAGATGACTTTGACAGCGGAGCCGAGAAATACAGGAACATGATAACAGACAAGGAAAACTACAAGAAGATAATCGATGTGATCGAGAGCAAGGACGATCCGTCACAGCCATTCTTCCTGTTTGATGTTACAATGCAGAATCACGGCGGATACGGAACGGATAATTTCCCGACCGATATCACTGTCGACGGATACAATGATGATGCATGGAACAGGTACCTTTCACTTGTCAAAAAAAGCGATGAGGCATTGCAGTATCTGATAGAGTACTTTGAGAATTGTGACGAGCCTACGATGATAGTCATGTTCGGAGATCATTTCCCGAGTCAGGATCAGGGAGTCGAGGAATTCCTTTCGGGAAAGAAACGTGACGAGCTCGACATAGAGGACATGGAGGATTATTATCAGACACCGTTCTTTATATGGACCAACTATGATATGGAATCGCAGTCTGATGTTGTAACGAGTACAAACTTTTTGGGAACTCTTATGATGGAACAGACGGGGCTTGAGATGACAGCCTTTGAGGATTATCAGACGATGCTCATGAACAAGATGATAGCCTTTAACCATAAGGGATATGTGGATCCTGACGGAGGATATCACAGCTGGAGCGATGCGCCTGAGGACATCAAGGAAAGCGAGCTTGAATACGAGTACCTGCAGTACAACACGCTTGTTGAAAGCAAAAACAGATTAGATTCATTTTTTACAATACAGGAGGATAACTGATGATCGCCGCAAATAATATCACTTTGAGGCTTGGGAAAAAGGCATTGTTTGAGGATGTCAATATAAAATTTTCTGAAGGAAACTGCTATGGCGTTATCGGTGCCAACGGCGCCGGAAAATCTACATTTCTTAAGATTTTGTCAGGGCAGCTTGAGCCGACGAGCGGAGAGGTTACGATGTCTCCGGGAGAGAGACTTTCGTTCCTTGAGCAGGATCATTTCAAATATGATGAAAATACGGTAATAGATACCGTCATAATGGGAAATCCGAGACTTTATGAGATAATGAAGGAGAAGGATGCACTTTATGCTAAAGAAGATTTTACCGATGAGGACGGAATAAGAGCAAGTGAGCTTGAGGGTGAATTTGCCGAGATGAACGGCTGGGAGGCAGAATCCGATGCGGAGAGTCTTTTGAACGGACTCGGTATTGAGACCGAATATCATTATTCTCTCGTAGGTGAGCTTACGGGTTCGCAGAAGGTCAAGATTCTTCTTGCGCGTGCTCTCTTCGGAAATCCGGATATACTTCTCCTCGATGAGCCTACCAACCACCTGGATCTGGATGCTATCGCATGGCTCGAGGAGTTCCTCATCAACTTTGAAAATACGGTCATCGTTGTATCACATGACAGGTATTTCTTAAACAAGGTCTGTACACAGATAGCTGATATAGACTACGGAAAGATACAGCTTTATGCCGGAAACTATGACTTCTGGTTCGAGTCAAGCCAGCTCATCGTTAAGCAGATGAAGGAAGCCAACAAGAAGAAAGAAGAAAAGATAAAAGAGCTTCAGGAGTTTATTTCAAGATTCTCGGCAAATGCTTCGAAATCAAAGCAGGCGACATCGAGAAAGAGAGCTCTTGAAAAAATACAGCTCGATGAGATCAAGCCGTCAAGCCGTAAATATCCTTATATAGATTTCAGACCTAACAGATCCATAGGAAATGAAGTGCTTCAGGTCGAGAATATCTCAAAGACCGTGGATGGCGTAAAGATCCTTGATAATATCTCCTTCACATTGGGCCGTGAGGACAAGGTTGCCCTTGTAGGAGGAAACGAACAGGCTATCACGATGCTCTTCAAAATAATCTCAGGGGTTGAAGAGCCGGACGAGGGATTCTACAAATGGGGAGTAACAACAAGCCAGGCTTATTTCCCCAAGGATTACAATGCGGAATTTGACTGCGACCTCAATATAGCAGAATGGCTTACACAGTATTCCGAGGAGAAGGATGTTACATATGTAAGAGGTTTCCTTGGAAGAATGCTCTTTGCGGGTGAGGACGGCGTGAAGAAGGTAAAGGTATTATCGGGAGGAGAAAAAGTAAGATGTCTTCTTTCAAAGATGATGATATCGGGAGCAAACGTTCTTATCCTCGATGAGCCGACCAACCACCTCGATATGGAGTCCATAACCGCACTCAACAACGGACTTATCAAATTCCCGGGAGTAGTTATGTTCTGCTGTCACGATCACCAGTTTGTTCAGACGACCGCAAACAGGATCATGGAGATAACTCCGGACGGACAGCTCATAGATAAGATCACTACATATGATGAATATCTCGAGGCAGATGAAGCTGCAAGAAAGAGACAGGTATTCAAGCTTAATGAGTCTGATGAGGAAGATAACTGATGAAAAAACCTGTACTTGTTGTAATGGCAGCCGGAATGGGCAGTCGTTACGGCGGACTTAAACAGATGGATCCTGTAGATGAAAAGGGCAGGGTGATACTTGATTATTCGGTATATGATGCCGCTGCAGCGGGCTTTGAAGAGGTCATCTTCGTCATAAAGCCGGAGATGAAGGAGAGCTTTGAGGAGACTGTCGGAAAAAGGATAGAGGGAAAGATAGGATACAGCTTTGCTTTCCAGACGACAGACGATATACCGGAAGGTTTTGAGGTTCCCGAGGGAAGAATAAAGCCGTGGGGAACGGGACATGCTGTCCGTGCTGTAAGAAACCTCATAGACGACAGGCCTTTTGTGGTTATAAATGCGGATGATTTTTACGGCAGCGAGGCCTTCAAAAAGATATATGACTTCCTTACCGCAAAGCAGGAGGGGGATATCCCTACATACTGCTGTGTTGCATATATGATAGAAAATACGGTTACGGAAAACGGATCCGTTGCAAGGGGCGTCTGCAGGACTGACGATGAAGGTTTTCTTTCGGAGATAACCGAAAGGATCAATATAATAAAACGTCCGGATGGAGCGGCGTTCAGCCTTGATAACGGAAAAACATGGACAGAGCTTCCCAAGGGAACTCCTGTTTCAATGAATTTTTGGGGATTCACGCCTGATTTTATGAAGGAGCTTGATGAAAGATTTCCCGAATTTCTTGAAAAGGGACTTAAGTCGGATCCTCTTAAATGCGAATATTTCCTTCCGTTCGTAGTTGACGAGGTAAGAAAAGAAGGAAAGGCACGCGTAAAGGTGCTGTACACCCATGACAAATGGCACGGAGTTACGTATAAGGAAGATAAAGAAAATCTGGTAAAAGCACTCAGGGAACTCTGCAAAGAACGCTATTAATGGGACAAATGAATAAAAATGTGCAATAGTTATTGTAAAGATGAATTATTTTGATTGCTTAAAGGACTGTTGTATGGTATCTTAGACATATAAATATTTATAAAATATTTATAAACACATAATAAAACACGTACATGTAACAGAAAAGGAGAAATGATTATGACAAAGAGAAGTACCCTCTTAAAGGTTATTGCTATACTTATGATAATCTTTGGAGCAATCGCTTTATTTACAGTAATAGGAAGCGTTGCAATGATGAATTCAATGCTTGGATCATTCGGAATGGATCTCGGTGATGCACTCGCACTTGCAGGTTATGTGGGAGGAGCAGGAGTGTTCTGGTTTGCAATGATCCTTTCTATCATCGCTTGCATAATAGAGCTTTTAGCAGGAATCCTCGGACTTGCATCAAAGAGCAAAGGACTTATCGTAAAGCTTGGTCTTGTTACGATCATACTTCAGGTAATCTCGATTATCTTTGCTATCGTAGTTAAATCATTCACACCGATGAGCCTTATCTCATTTATACTTCCGATTCTTTACTTCATCGGAGCAAAGAGCTGCGTCGAGTAAAGACAATAACAATATTAAAATAGTGTTTAATAAAGGGGGCTGTCGCAATTGCGGCAGCTCCCTTTTAATCCC
>OQVT01000252.1_pt1 | contig 27199 bp, 32 predicted proteins | sample 1691561 | NCBI WGS metagenome assembly OQVT01 (sample SAMN03418260, study PRJEB22391) | human gut metagenome | biome: human-gut; feature: organic feature; material: feces | host: Homo sapiens | place: Tanzania | collected 2013-01 | reverse complement strand
GAATCCGAAACAATTTCACTTCGCCTGTTTGTTCATTTATTTGTTCTCGTATTTGCTGCCTTGTCGCTAATCGCAATACCGTTCTTCCGTTGATTTGTTTATATAGATAGCCTATGGGACGAACAGTTGAAAAAATCAAAGTCTGTGTTGAAATTGTTTCGGATTCAATGACACAATTTGCCTTGATTTGTTGCATGAGCTGCGTTTTTAGCGACTGGGGGATCGAGATTGAGGTGAGCCCCGTATCCGCCATCGAGAACGGCAAGCTGATCGATGGGAAGGCCAAGATCATGGCCAACACCGTCTCGCGCTATCTCAATTACTACACCGAGGGGTTCTACAAGGGAAGGCTCACGCTGTCCTACCACGATATGTTCAACGACGGTCGCGGAACAGGCGGGAGCGGGGGAGTCATCCTCGAAGATGTGAAGGACGTTCGCATCGAAGGCGACTATCTGATCATCGAGGGATTGGAAGGGATGCCGAGGCCGGCGACCTCGGCACGGCTCCTGAGAGCCTTCATATCCGCATCCCCGTCGTAGCGGTAGTAACCGAACTCCGACTTGGATGCGATCATCCGGACCGCCTCTTCTTCCGCCCGTCCGTGTACCTCAGCATCGCGTCGGCTACGACATTGGTGACCTCGGCGATGTACTCCGCTTGGAAGAACGGATACCACGACCAGAACTCGCACGTTATAACCTCCCCGAGTCCGGCCCTCTCTATCCGTCTGGCCTCGTCCTCGATGATGCTCCGAACCCTGTCACCGGTCATCCCTATGTACTTCTCGGGATGCTCCTTGGCGTTCCCGATGAAGTACCTGAGCGCGGAGAAGTTGGTGAAGGTGCTGTCGCTCGTGCGCTCCTGTATGTACGCATCCGCGAGGACAGCCACGTCCCCGGGATCCTTTCCGGACAGAACGCCCCATGCGATCTGCTCGGCCATCCTCCCGTCCAGATGGACCGTCATGGACGGACCCTCCTGTTCCAGTCGTCCAGGCATTCCTCGGCGTTGTCGTAGCAGGCGGTCTGAAGGTGGCATTCCTGACACTCGATCCATAACTCGGATGCCAGATTCATCATGGCCTTCCCTCCGCAGCACGGACAGGGTAGGATGGGGGTGTCGTCCCCGTTATCGTCACCGATCCCGATGACGATGCTCCCGTCGTCCTCGATGATGATCTCGATCGTGAGTTCATCGGACATCGGCACTCCCTCCCGTAATCGCCGGTCTCGGCCTCGCACATGGAGTAGAGCATCGCCTTCAGCGTGGTCGGGCCGGGCTTGAACCGCTCCAATCCGTTGTCCTCGAAGATCTCGTCGTAATGGAAACGCTCGACGAGCTCCATAAGGTCCTGAGCGTTGGCGTATCCGTATCCCTCGATGACCGCATCCTCGGCGCACTGACGGACGGCGGTGGCGCACAGGATGCCCTGAAGACGGAAAATCCAACCCGCACCGTATCTCTCCGGAAGGTCCGAGAGGTCCCTCGACCCTTCCTTGAGCAGTGCCCTGTAATCGTTCTCACGAACGGTTGTGAGAGCGATCATGCCCTGCACCTCTTGGCGGGGGTCTTGAACTTGGACTTGGCCTTGACAGATTTCGACTTGGTGTTGCCCGATTTGGTGCTTTTGGACTTGGTATTGGCCGATCCCGTCTTCTTGGTCGGGACCTTCTTGGCAACGGGTCTTCCGCAGCTTCCTCCCTTGCATTTCGGAGTAGGACGGCGGTTCTCGCTCCTGACGATCAACCCCCAGAGAGCCAGCACCTCGGCCAGCTCCCTCGGAACGGGGTATTTGTCACCGAAGGCGATCTCCTCGTATCCCCAACCGCACATGAAATCAACGCACACCCGCTCATAATCCCGATCGGAGAGCGTGACGAAGTGGCCGTCCTCGTCCATCATGTAGTACTCGTCCCCGCGATCGCAGTTCGGTTTGGAAAAGTACCCGAGGTAGAACACATCCATCGGTTCCATCGACCCGAGATGGTTGCTCATTGCGTCCCGATCCATCGGGAATGTATCCGGATCGAACTCGGGCCAGATCTTCTTGGCGAGCTCCACTGCGACATCGGGATTGTCCCGCATCCACTCCTTGAAAGCGTCGTATTCCGAGTATGAAGGGTTCTCCCTGCGAACGGCACGGTAGTAGTCCATATTGGCTACCATCTCAACGCCTCCGGGCATTGGACTTGGCCTTGACCGATTTCGACTTGGTGTTGCTCGATCTGGTATTGGACGATCTCGCCTTGGTGCTGTTGGACTTGGTATTCTTCGATTGACGCGTGACCTTGCGGTTCTTGGACGGGGCCTTCTTAGCGACAGGCTTACCGCACCTCCCGCATCCGGTGCAACCTCCCTTACAGGTCGAAGGACGGCGGTTCTCAGTCCTGACCATCTTCCCCCAGAGAGCCAATACGACGGCCAGTTCCCTCGGGACAGGGTATTTGTCGCCGAGGACCATCGCCTCGTACCCCTGACTGCACATGAAATCGACGCATTCCTGCTCGTACTCCGAATAGGAGAGCGAACGGTAGTGGCCGTCACCCTCCACTATGAAGTACTCATCCCCGCTGTCGCAGTTCGGATAGGAATAGTATCCCTCGAAGAACACGTCCATCGGATCCATCGCCCTGAAACAGTCGCTCAAATCGTCCCAATCCATCGGATATCCGTTCGGATCCACCTCGGGCCAAATCTGTTCGGCCAGTTCGACCGCTGTATCGCGGTTGGTCCTCATCCACTCCTTGAACGCGCTGTATGCGGTGTATGACGGGTCGGTCCTCCTGACAAGGCGGTAGTAGTCCATATTGGCTACCATCTCGACGCCTCCCGCGCTTCCACGATTTCGAGACGGTCTTTCCGAGACGGATCGGCTTCCCGTAGACCTCGTAGACAACCCTCGTCTCGAAGTTGAACCCGTAGTCCCCTCCGACCTCCGGCTCATAGTCCTCGGTGATGCTCTGGTATGAGTACAACTCGGACGGTATCCCGTCGAGGAACGCCATGATTGCGCGGTACTCGTCGGACGAGTACTGGTCGAAGTGGTTCCTGTCCTGCCAGATGGCGGTGACGGCACCGTCGTCCGTCTTGGCGAGCTGGTCCGGCTCCCCGTAGGCCAGCCTCCCGATCATCTCTAAAAATCCGTCCGCGGCCATCGGCGAGACGGTGACACCCAATGAAGTGTATTGACTCATGACATCGCCTCAGACGACGATCTCCCCGCGCCTGAGAACGGCGGCGGAGATCCTTCCGATGTCGTCGTCCGTGATCCTGAATCCGTTCCTGTCCCTGATGCGGATAAGGAACGAATACATCGCATCGCCCATTCCGTTGAATGCGACGTAATCGTTCCCGAAGGCGCATCTGGCCTCGTGCAAGAGGGTTGTCGCGTCGTATCTGGATGCGAGATATTCCCTCATTCTGTCAAGGTCCTCGTAAGAGGACTCGTTCCCCGCGCCCATATAGGACGGACACTGTATCCTGCATCCGTCGATGCAACCGCAGTATCCGTCGTAGGCGCACTCCTCCGATCTTCTCATGTCCATACTCCTTTCTGTTTTTGTTTTTCGCAATCGTCCGATAACCCTCCTTTTCATCCGATTATAGGATGGAAAGAAGGGTTATCTACCCTGTTTCATTCTGTTTTTGCCCGGAAATCTATCCATTTCGACATCTGCATGATTCTTAAAACGTTTTTAGTAAACGGACCGCCGGCAAAGCGTGACCGATTCACCGCTCGGTGTAGCGGAAAACGGCGTGGATGCGATCAGTACGCCCGTCATGCACGCGCATACGGACCTCCCGCCTCTTCCTTCTGGAAAGATTCCTTCCCAATTCCTCCAATTCGTCCAGGTCCCCCTGGTACTCCGCGAATGTGACCCTCAAGCCGTTGTCGTAGGTGTACGTGTACCAACAGCCGGGGGCCTTCCTCGCCTTGTCGTTCCTGTATTCGGTAATCATCGGATCGCACCTACCCAGATGGTCGCTAACGCTGCCAACAGCCAGAAGATGCCCCTGCGGTACAACCCGACCTTTATGGCCAGCACCGCGCCGACGATCTCGCCTGTGAGAACCAATAGCAACCAGTTGTCGCGGATCCAATCCAGATACGGTGATAATGAATCGGCGTATCCGGAGACCGTGGAGCAGAGGTTCTGCAATTCTACCAATCGAATCATCTCCCCGCTTCATTCTTCGTTCAGTTCAGTTTAAATACTTGTCAGACATTGTATTACATGTCGTAGGTGGGGGATGTGAGCTGCCTCAGTACCGCAAGGGAAGGCGAGACGGCCGCAAATCGCGAATAATTACCTTCCAACGCCCACGATATTATTTCTTCATGTATCTGGCCAACCTGTCATAAAGCCCGTTTCTTTCAACCTTGGATTCAACGTGGTTTGCGACGATGCCTGTGATGATGTCTTGTGTCTGAAGCACTCTCGTCCCAGAAGACAGACGCGTTTCGAACCAAACGATATTGCAATACCGTGATAACTCAGTTCCAAATGACTGAAGTTGTTCAGTGATGTCTAACGGAGGGTTGTCCAGAATAACGATCATCGCCCTATCTGGACCTAATTCGACCGACTTCTCGATCGCCTTTCTCAATACGCCCATATAGAACAGCTGTTTCTCTTTTGCATCCCTCAATGCGGAATAGTCGATGTAACGATGTTCCTCTGTGATCACAAAATCCGTCTCCGTGTACTTTTCGATCTCGGAGACAACCTTCTCGATTTCAGGAACAGACATGCTGCTATGTTTCTTCCTTTTCCCTCTAACCGACGGGATTGTATCGGCAATATCTGCGAATCTTCCGTAATCCGTTGTGCGGGAACATACCACTGTCAGATACTTCCTATCTGACCTCCCATTCTCTGAAAAAGAATTCGATTCATCGACGATTATCAAATCGGCTTTCATCGAAGCGTAATCTCTCATTTTGAGTTCACTATCAGACGGTTCATGACCATGATACAATGAAACTCCATGCCTTCTACCTCTTTTCTGATCGTTTGTCTTCTTCATCATTCATCTTCCTGATCTACCAGTATTTGATTGAAGATGTTTCGGCCGTCATCTGATGGCTCTGATTAGTGTGATTGTCCAGGCGAATAATCCGAGGATGATGAATCCTTCTTTCTATCACCTTTCACTTCCATTCCTCTTTCCTTCTCTCCTATCCCCGCCCGATCGGTTCTGGTCCTTACGGCGCATTCTTTTATACAACGCGGATCAATCCTTCGAACCATGTTCAAGAAGACCGAGAAGAGGCCCGACCCGAAGGCCGTTCCTCCGTTCGGGGGACTCGAATCGATCACCGACGAGGAGATCGACAGGAACATCGAGGACTACCCTTACGTCATGGGCAAGCTCAAGGACTGCTGACGTGCGTATTGCGCCTCAGCCAGTCCTCTATCTCTTCACGATCGATTCTTCCCCATGCCGCATCCTTCACGAACCGGAACGTCGCCTCGTCGTCGTCGGGTTCGTACCCTCCGACCCTCAGAATGGCGACGGCCAGTTGGAAGGCCGTCCTCTTGTTGCCCTCGACGAACGGATGGAAGTTGGCGATGTAGTCGATGGCCATCGCAGCCTTCGAGAAGCAGTCGGGACAGTATTCGAGCCTGTCGCAGAACCCCTCGATCGCCATCGGGCTGATCAAAGCGTCTTCGAGACCTCTCTCCCGTCCCTCCCCGGCATTGACGATGACCTTGTGGTGGATCCGCATCACGCGCATGACGCATTCGCGGTAGGCATCCGCGCGGTTGTAGGATACGACCGACTTCCTCCTCTGGACACGTCCCTTCAATCCCGCGAACATGGCATTCACCGACTCCCCTCACGTTCTCCGCTCTCTTAACCTCTTATGCCCTTCCTCCGTCCGAAAGCCTCATCCCTTGTGTCTCTTCATGGATCCGAATAAACGCCCGGACCCCCGGCGACCTTTCAAATACGACGATTCCGATGATCTATCGAGGCGAACCATAGGATATCCCGCACGGGGCGTGCGGAGTTGTATGGCAATCCCAGGGGGCGAATCCATCGTGGATTGTCCGTGTGGCCTGTATTCTACCAGTTGGGCGGAAGCAGGTTCCCCCTGTCTTCTGCGATTCCTCGATCCGATCAAGTTCTTCCTACCATTCCTTAAATATCCCTCCGACATTCTCCTATCGAGGCGAACTGCAGGTCCCCCATCCTTGCGATGGAACTCTGCAGCAATCCCAGGGGGCGAATCCATGATGGATTGTCCGTGTGGCCTGTATTCTACCGGTGTGGCGGAAGCAGGTTCCCCCTGTCTTCTGTTCGAACTGTGTACATACTTCTGTTCCGGTTCGGAATAGAGCATACGAACGTACGTCTTGTCATTCAGATTGACCATTCTCCCGATGGCTCCTACGATGAAGTCGTTCGTCTGAAGCCCATGGCTGAATCTGGAATCGAGGACCTCGCATTCCACATCGTTCATACGGTTCTCGTTATCTTCGAATACCTTGCGAACCAATCTGTCCGGAACCCCGTCCTTGTGGTCCACCTCGACGACCAGATCGTTTCTGGATCCGTACATGGAAACGATATCATCTGCCATGGTCCGAACCATATTCAGATGGAGAATCGGCTGTTCATGCCTTTCCACTGGTCCCTTCCCCTTGTGATAGCACGTGAACATGACCTTCGATACGGCAGGCGCCGCATACCTCAGAACCTTCTCACGAACGACATCGTGCGTCTGGAATTTGACCTCCTCGTTGAATCCGAGCCTTCTTGTAGCATCCTCGAACCTCTTCCTGTCGTTGACCACGCACGCTACGACCGTGTAGTAGCGTTCGCCCTTCAGCGACTTGCCGAGATTCCCCGTCTCGTCGACGGCGACATAGATGTACTCCTCGCCCATCGGATCACCACGGCCAATGGAACGTCCAGCCTATCGGTTGCTTCTCCAACAGACCGGCCAGCGGTTCCGATGCTATCAGTCCGAACGCTATCAGCAACAATCCGATCACGGCGAAGATCGGATTCCCGCGCCCGAGTCCGTATGCCATGCACGCGCCCCCGATAACGAGGAATATCAGACGGATCAGTTCCGCCATGTCGTTGGACGGATGCGGTTCAACGGGCGTGAAATGCTCCATATCCTCCGCTTTGATGTAATCGACCTGGGATGCCTTCAGTTCCATCTCGGATACGGGCTTCCCGTCGTGCATCATCTCCGATATCCCGATCGTCGATCCCGCATCCAGATACAGAAGGTCGCAATCCTTGTACGTAGTGGAATCGAATCCAGAAAGGGACGAGCAGCTTCCGTACACCAACACGAAACACTGCGATCCCGTCTCCTGCGTTCCGGTCTTCAGAGTCGTGGTCTTGTAGAAGATCGGCGTGAACGCCACGTTCTCGTAGACCGTGCAAGTGGTCGAACCGTTGGTGTTCGAACCCTTCATCGTCAAGGAACCGCGGCAGTACAGGGACATCGAATCCTGCGTCAGCTTGTAGTTGTCCTTCTTGATCTGGCTGTCGTTGTCCTTCCACCACGATGAAAGCTGGTCCATGTAGAGCGTGACCAACAGCCTCTTCTGATCGTCGGTCAGATTAACGTTCTCGTAGGTGTCGGGGACGTTCAACGTCGTGAGATACATCGACGCGGACCCGGCATCGTCGTAGATGTCCCAAACGGTATGGGCGGATTGGTTGGCCTTGAACAGAACCGAATCGATCTGCTTGATCAGCTTGGAGTAGTAGACCATCATCGCCGTGATGTCGGAGACCTGCCTGTCGGATGCGTTCTGGGGTACGACGGATAGCTTGAACAGATCGTATCCGCCGTTGTCCACGGCTTGATACGTCTTGGTTCCGTCGTAGAGGTACGAGCCGTTGCATGAGACGATCATCGACTCCGAACCGGAAGTGATCATCAATCCCCCTTCGACATTGGCTGAATCGGCTTCCAGCGCGTACATGAAGTTTCCGAAGTAGATCACCCCGGGATCGAGACGATAGACGTTGTAACCTGTCCAGGACTCCACATCCGGGAGATCGTGGTTCCATCCCGCCTTCAGTTCCCACTTGATGCCGTTCGCCCCCGTCATGGTCGCGGGCGCGGATGCGTACACAGGACCGCCGACATAGTAGACAGCCGTCTGGCCGTTATGGACGGTACGGTCGTTCCCGCTTCCGACCACCTGCCCCATCCTCGCGGCGAACCCGTCGGAAGACGTGGCGGAGATCGAAGAGGAACCGATCGAGAACGTGAGCTGCATCTTCCCGTTCCCGTAGTATTGGGCGTAGTCGGATGCGTTCCATTCGCCGATATGGTCGGCTACGACGGAGAACTGCTCGTTGATCTGGTTGGTCGCGTTGACGAGCATCAGCGCACTGTTGTAGTACGCTGAAGACAGCGTGAGCGTGTCGTAGGGACTGTATGTCGCATTCGGCTTCCAGTAGGCGGAAGACGCGAGCTCCGCCTGCCTAATCCAATGCTCGGAAGTGAGTCCCCAGATGTTCTGGTAGTTGTTCAGAGCGTTGGCGTACTGCGTGGTACCGTCGGAGAGGGATCTTGCGAGCAACCTCGCTTCCTCCTTGCGCAACTCGTCTTCATCCACGCTCGCGGATGGATCGGGATGCGTCAGATCGTAGACCTCCCATCCGAGGAACACCCCGGAGAGGAAGTTGGCGATCTGCTTCCAGTGCTTAGCGACGTACTTCCCCGCCTTTACTGCTACGGTGACGGGACTGGCCTCGGAATCCTCTTCCTCGTCCTGCAACTGTATAGCCGTGAAAGGAACGGCCAGCATTATCAGAACGAACGAGAGGGCGATGATGCGCTTGGACTTCAGATCCAGAATCTCACCGCCATGAATGCTACGAGAACGACGATCACAGCCACGATCCACCAGTTCTGCTGGATCCAGCTCTTTTCGTCCTCCGAATCGGGTTCCGGTTCGGGTTCTTCGGGTTCGGAAGGAACGGTAACGGTCTGCGTCTTGTCATCAGTGTGTCCTGTGGACGATTTGACGACGAGGGTGATCGAATGCTTCCCTTCCGTCAGTCCTTCGGAGTCCACGTCGATGGTCTTCCCGGAACCGATGACCTTCCCGTCGAGCATCCAGCTGTATGAGACGGCGTTGTTGGACCTGGACGCGTCCAGATGCCATCCGCCCACGGTCTTGGTTATGGAGAAATCCGCCTTCGGAACGATCTTGTCCGGAACCTCGGGGACGACATCATCCCATCCGCCCGTGAGCGTCATATCGCGCGTAACGGTCTTGGAGAAATCCCATCTGGCTCCCTCGAAGTACCATCCGGTGAAGGTGTGACCCTCCCAGACGGGTGCCTCGGGTTCGGTCGCCGTCTTCCCCGCATCGACGATCTGCTCGGTGAACAGTCCCCCGTTCCCGGGATCGAACGTCACGATGTAGTTCAGAGGCGGATTGTAATGCTCGCCCGCGACGCTGTAAGGCATCTTGGAGATGTAGGGGTTCGGAGAGGAATCGTACGAATATACGGTGATGTACCCGTACGATGTGTAGTCGTAGGTGTGCTCGGCCTTTCCGATGGACGGACCGATCGAATCGCTGTGCGCTCCGTCGATATCTCCCCAATCGACATCGAATCTCATGTCGCGGTAGATGCCCTTCAGTTCGATGGTCGCCTTGAGACCATCGACGGATACGGTGAAATGCTCCTCCCATTGTGCCTGCAAGACGGTATCGCTCGTCACGGTATCGGTGTTGAAGTCCCAATTAGCGGATTGGGTGATGGACCTCCATCCGACGAATATGTAGCCGTCGCGCGTGGGATCCGCCGGTTTGGTAACGTATCCGCCCGACAATATGCGCTGAACAGGGTAATCGCCCTGCCCCTGGTTGGTGCTGAAAGAAACGTCGTAGTAGACGGGTTGGGGTTCCGGATCGGGATCCACGGGTGTGGTATTCTGCTCCCATACGGCGTACAGGGTCTTGTTCCCGAGCACTTGGTAATCCTCGGTACCCAGATTGGTGCCGTTCTGCGTCTCGGACCATCCGATGAACGTGTATCCGTCGCGGACCATGCACAGCTTGGTCGGCAGCTTCACGTATGTTCCGGATTCGACCTGCTGCGAATAGACGGTACCCTGCCCGCCGTTGGCGTTGTATGTCACGGTGAAGAGAGCGGTTCCGTTCTTGACGAAATACGCCTGCATATAGGCCGAACCCTTGGATTCGATGGTCAGTCCCGGAGCGTATGCGATGTCCTGGTCCTGCATCGGACGCCAACCGATGAACGTGTATCCGTCCTTGACGACCCCGCTGTCCTTTAAAGTGACCGAGGATCCGTCATGAACGACGTAAGCCTGGACGTTGGCCAGGGATCCTCCGTCGAGAGAGTAGACGAGGACGTTCGGGTCGGATACCCATTTCGCTTTGACGGTAGCGTCGAATGCGATCGTGTAAAGGCTTCCCAGAGCGTAGACCGATTTACTACCCCTTCCGTCGGGTATCTCCCAACCTACGAGGGTGTATCCGCTCTTGGAGATCTGGGTTCCGTTGCTGTCTGTGTAGTTGGGAAGGACGATCGCGGTTCCTGTCGGTCCCTTGACGGAGTTGACCGATCCGGTTCCGCCGTCCATGTCGAATACGAGTGTCGGTTGCTCGTCGGCCGAAACGGGTACGACGACGTACCATCTGAGAAGAAGGTCGTCGGTATCGCCGTAGCTTCCGCTGAATCCCTTGGTCTTCACGGTAGCATCGACGGTGTAGACCCCGTTCCTCGTAGGGGAACCCGAGAACGAGAACTCCCCCTTGCTGGATATGTCCAATGTGAGCCAGTCGGCCGATACGGATGTGCTGGTATTGGTCGTCTCGGACGATTTGGCATCTCCGCAGTAGGTCACGGACAGAGCATACTTGACGCTCTTGCTGAAGACCTCCTTCACGTAGACATACGAGGCTATCGACGAGGGATCGAAATCGACGGACCCGCCGATCGTCGTCTGGATGACCTCGGCCTCGTATGTTATGTCGCGGTCCTTCTCACCGAGCTTGGAGACGCCGGTGTAGGTAAGGTCCTGCCATACGGCATAGACGGTCTTGTTCGAAGAGACGGTCATCTCCTGCCCGGGATGCCACTGGACGGCTCCCGTGGATGTGGATGACCATCCGATCAGGATGTATCCGCTCTTGGCGAACGTGTTGGACGGGAGAACGAATCCCTGCCCGGATATGACCGAGTAGGACTTGGACGAACCGTCGGACGACGTTCCGCCGTTGCCGTTCAATATGACGGAATAGAGCGTATCCGCGTCGCTGTCGTCGGTTACGACGGAAACGAACGCGAACGATGCGATCAGGACGAGTACCGCCCCGATCAGGGCCTTGGAAGAGGCGTTCAGTTCCATGACATCCCCCTCCTGTTCTTGGATTTCGATCTTGCAGAATCGGAACCTTTATATTCATCACCATCACTGGTATTCAACAGAGCCGACGGTGGCCTTTGCGTGAGTCCACCCGCTCTATTCTCAATACCGTCTTGGATGTTGACACTCTTAGTTCTGATTCTATCGAAGTATGCCTGATCCGCATAGTCATTCGGGAGGAATGCCCTTCCGAGACTGGATGCTGACAGATCAGCCATCTGTATCAATCTTATTGCATCAGACTCCCCCATGACGACAATACATCTATCGGACCACATCAGTGAACACATCGCTTCTCTGATGTTCGGGTTACGATCGTATGTCACTACGATCGTATCCGAGATATCCACTTCTGCAATGACTCCGACGATATCGTTCAGGAGAGCATAGAGATACAATTCGTCAATAGGCTTCTTATCACCTTTCATCTTCTTCGATGGTTTACTCCGTTTGATGACAGTCTTCGATAGGATGAGGATGTTCTCCTGACCGAAGTTTGTAATCAGGCGGATACAGATATCGGGATGCTCGTTCCTCAGCTTGCTGAAATGGACTTCCCCGTCATACAGCGGAACGCCTTCCAGCAGTCTGTCGTAATCTATCGGCGACAGTTCGGTGACGGCGGATAGCGTGAACGCCTTGCCGTTCTCCGCTGATTTCCTTGACGGGTTCCCCGACTCGTCGATCGCCCAATACGATACGGGCTTGCGTATGAGTCCGCGGACATCATCCAACGTCAAACCGTGGGGCCTCCGCTCGGGGGGCCTGGTGTTTCTAGAAATGAATCTCATGAACGAAACCTCCTTGGGACGGGGCTTCCCCCGTCCGGGAAAGGTTCAGGGCGTATCCGCCCCGGATCCGTTTGCTCCGATCATCCCTTCACCACCGCCTCGATGCCTTCGGCGGAAGGCGGTGCGGTCAACCCGTTGGAAAGGATCTCGATCTGGACGGTCTCGGTCGCCGTGACGCATCCGGCGTTCTCGGCGGTCAGGACGATGCTCAATGTACCCGTCTTGACGGCGGTGAACGTGAGCACGAAATCGTATCCTCCCGTTCCGTCGGACTCGGGGACGAGGTTGTAACCCGTCCACGCATCCGCGGAGTTCGGGACGCATTCCAATTCGACCTGGTTGACGTGGATCTTCACTGTTACCGACGTTCCGATGACAGCCGATGCGGGCGCATCGACATCGATCGTCAGGATCTTCAGCCATACGGCGTAGATCGTCTTGGTCCCGTCGTGAGCCACGGAAACCGCGTCTCCCGCCTTGTAGACGGACGATACGGCATCAGAGGTATCGGCCCACCCGTCGAACCTGTATCCTTCGCGCACGGGCGCGGACGAGGCCACGGTGAAGACGTGCGCTTCCGTGGACGTGCCTGTGAAAGCATCATCCGCGGGTGCGCCCGTACCGCCGTTAGCGTCGTATCTCAGGACGGAAGTGTACGTGGTCTCCGGGATCGCGTTCCATCCCGCGTAGAGCGTGGTGTGCTTGGCCACTTCGGATGTCCAGTCGAACGCCTTGGTGCATTCGGAATCGGTGTACCATCCCGTGAACTCGAAACCCGCTCTCGTGGGATCGGCGGGCTTCTCGGGGACGTAATGGGACTTGGTGCCTTCGATTGAAGGAACGGACGAACCGCCCTTGCTGTCGAAGGTGACGATCGGATACCCGTAGATGTGGTAGAGGTACGTGAGCTTGGACTCCCCATCGACCAACTGGCCTTCGGAGTTCGTGTACTTGTTGCGCATAGTGGCGGTTACAACATAATCGCCCTTCTCGGAGTACGTGTGCTGGACGGTGCCGACGGGATTATCGGATGTGATCTGGACGGTCACCTTCTCGGAACCGTCGCCGAAATCCCATTCGACCGAGGAGACCTGGTTGGGTTCGATCAGTCCCATCGTGATCTTGTACCCGTAGAGGTCGATCGTCCCGTCGTAGGTCTCCGCGTCGGATGCCGGCGCGATCATGACAAGGGCCGATGCCGTCGCCACGAGGACGACGATCAGGGCCAGAGGCTTGAGAGAGCAATCGCGCATGGTATCACTCCGCAAATGCGAACATACCGTTCGCTCCCGGTACGGAATTGAATCCGAGCGCGGAGTAGACCTTCAGAGAGAAGGTCTGGCTGTCGGAGTTGTACCCGGTCTTGGAGACGGTCACGGTAACATCGTAGGTTCCGGACACAGTGGGCGTACCGCTGATCTTCCCGTTGGAAACGGAGAGCCAATCGGCTCCCGATACGGTCACGTTGCATCCGGAGACATTGGTTGTAGGCGTGTAGGACCATGACTGGCCTACCTTCAGGGACTTGGTAGCCGGTTCGGATGTAATATTCAGATCCGCCGCCTGCCACACCGCATAGAGGATCTTGGTGCCGTTGTAAGGCACGGATATCGTGGAACCGGGCTGATAACTCGCAGTGCTGGCCGAACCGCTCTCGGACCATCCGAGGAAGTCGTGATCTGCCTTTGTTGGCTTGGTCGAAGGGATCGTGAATGTATGCGCGGATGTGGTCGTACCCGTGTACGTGAGCGCGGAAGGCGCACCGCTTCCTCCATTGGCATTGAAATTCAGCGTAGAGGTGTAGGTCTGCTTCCATACGGCGTACAGGGTCACCGACGAACCGTAGGACACGGATATCGTGGAACCGGGCTGGTAGCTCGCAGTAGAAGATCCGCTCGAAGTAGACCATCCCTGGAACTCGTATCCCGATTTCGTCGGTTTCGTAGAGGATATCGTGAACGTCTTGGAACCGCTGGCCGACGATGCGTAGATGCTGTCGGATTGGGTCGAAGGCGCACCCGTACCGCCGTTGGCGTTGTAGTAGAGGTATGCGTAGTAGTTCTGCTTGTTCTCCTTCCAGACGGCGTAGAGCGTGACATCGTTGTAATCGACGTAGATAGAATCCCCCGGCTGGTAGCTGGCCGTTGAAGCGTTGCTCGATTTGGACCATCCGGCGAACGTGTAACCGGACTTGGTGGGCTTGTCATAGGGGATGGTGAACTTGAGATTGGATGTCTTGTCGCCGGCATCCTGTCTCATATCGTCGGGACCGCCCTCTCCCCCGTTCATGTCGAAATTGAGGCAGTAGGTGTAGGTCGGGTTGGTGACCTTGATCGAAACCGATTTGCTCACTCCGGAACCGTCGTTGGCCGTTGCGGTGAGGGTGACGGTGCCGGGACTGACTCCCTTGATATCGACTCCGTTACGGTAGACGTTGTTGTACGTGTCGTTCCATTCCCTCGATATGGTGGCGCAGCCGTTGCTCAGACTCCATGTGACGGTCATGTCGCTGGCGTTGGACGGCGAGCAGATCGCACGGATGGAAGTCGTGCTGCCCACGAATACGGTCGAACTTGAGCTGAGGGTCCATTGAAGGCTGATCGAGGTGACCGGCGTGCCCTTGGATATCGTGTATACCGTTATGGTTCCGTGAACGGGTGCTTCGGCCTCGACATAGAAGGAACCCTCCTTGGAGATCGTTCCGCTGATTCCCGAGCTCGATTTGGACAGACCGTATGATGAATAGGTCCCGCTGAGAACATCGGATTGCGTGCTGTTTGCGGCGGATATTCTGAACGAGGACCCGACGTAGATGTAGACCTTCGTGTCGATGTCGCTCATATCCGTTACGGAGATGCTGAACGAAGACAGAGGGGACGATTGCGACCCCGTCGAGAACGCGTCCGCGTCCTCCGATGCCATCACCCCTCCCAAGGCGCACATCGCCAGCAACGCCACGGCGAGCAAGGCGAAGGCCCGTGGAAGAGGTTTGGAAGAGGTTTGGTTCGGCATCAGATCACGCCCAGATAGGACACGATGGCAAGGATTGCGAAGATGGCGGCGGGGATTCCGGCGATGTAGAATCCGGTGACGAGCATCGCAAAGATGCAGAGAGCGGCGACCACGGCGAAGATCTTCCAGAGATCGGAGCCGTTGTCCTCGTCCTTGTCGTCCTCGGACGGCGCGGAAGCCTCCTTCCAGTGGGCTTTCAGCGTGAGATCGGAAGTGATCGGAGTGGCGAAGTCGAACTTCACATCCCCGTTGTACCATCCGTCGAACTCGAATCCCTCTTTCGTGGGGTTCTCGGGTGCGGTTGCGGTATTTCCTTCTACGACGTGTTGCACTTCGAGCGCAGAACCGTCGCTTTCGAAGGTGACGGCAAAAGTAACCGCCTCCTTCCAGTGGGCAGTCAGGGTGATATCGGATGTGATCGGAGTGGCGAAGTCGAACTTCACGTCTCCATTGTACCATCCGTCGAAGTCGAATCCCTCTTTTGTGGGATCGGCGGGTGCGGTTACAGTCTTACCGTCAGTAACGACGATATCAGAAGCGGTACCTACTCCGCCGTCGTAATCGAAGTGGACGGTATAGGTAATCAGGTCCCATCCGGCATAGAGGGTGGTGTGTTTGTCAACCTCGGATGTCCAGTCGAACGCCTTGGTGCATTCGGAATCGACGAACCATCCGGAGAAGGTGTGGCCCTCGTAAACGGGGTCTGCGGGCTTAGTCGGGACGTAGTGTGCAGATGTACCCTCGATCTGTGCAACGGCGGAACCGCCGTTGCTCTCGAAGGTGACGATCGGATACCCGTGAATATGGTAGAGGTAGGTGAGTTTAGCCTCGCCGTCCTTAAGGTCCCCTGTGTTAGGATCGGTGTACTGGTTGCGCATGGTGGCGGTTACAACATAATCGCCCTTCGAGGAGTACGTGTGCTGAACCTTGCCGACGGGGTTCTCGGAAGTAATCTGGACGGTCTCTTTGGCAGAACCGTCGCCGAAGTCCCATTCGACGGAAGAGACTTGATCGGGTTCGATCAGTCCCATCGTGATCTTGTACCCGTAGAGGTCGATGGTGCCGTCGTAGGTATCCGCATCGGCGGATACGGGGCACATGACGAACACGGCGGAAAGGGTGGCCAGGATAGCCACCCCCAGCGCCAGTGCCGCGCCCATACGGGATGAGCATGCTGTCGCTGTCATGTTCGATCACTCGGCGAAGGCGAACACTCCCGCTGCTCCGGGTGTGGAGCTGAATCCCATCGTCGAATAGACGACGACATTCACGTCGATGGTTGCTGTCTGTCCCGCAGCGGACGTGACGGTCAGGGTGACGGTCTCGGACGCGTGGGGGTCGGGGTAGGTGATCTTGAGCTTGCCGTCGGCGAAGGTCAGAGCCTCGCCGTAGACGTTCTCGGAGATCGCAACGGTGTTGGAAGAACCGCCTGTGACGGTGTAAGCCTGTGAAGCGGCGATTCCCTGCTTGGCGACGAGCTTGTCGGCTCCCGCGATCTTCAGGGTATCCTCGACGAGGTAGGAGACGACCTTGGTGGCGGTCTGTCCGTTGGCGGACCTTGCGGTGACGGTGATCTTTCCGTCGGCGGTGACGGCGGCGGAACCGGTGATGGTCAGCTTCCCGTCCTGCGCGATGGTGATTCCTGCGGTGGTGGGAACGGACCATGTGATAGCGGAGTGCTCCTCTATGGATATGGAGAGAGCAACGACTTTAGCGGTCTCGTTTCCGGTGTAGGTCAGGACCTTCTCGTTTCCGCCGGAGATGGCGAAGACAGGCTCGTAGTTGATCGTGACCTTCTTGGTGGCGGTCTGGGAAGGACCGTGGGCGACGGTTCCGGTCAGTGTGATCACGGACTGTCCCGCGGTGGTTCCGATGTATGTTCCGGAGATGACTCCGGTGTCAGCGTTCAGGGTGAGTCCTGCGGGAAGGGTCTTGTCGGCCTTCCAGGTGACTCCCAGATCGGTTCCGGTCTGGGCGATGGCCTTGGTAGTGACGGACTGTCCGGCGATGGCGGCGATGGTCTCCTCGCTGTCTCCCTTGATGACGTTGAAGACGGTGAAGTTGATGGTCAGTTCCTTGGACTCTCCCTTGTCGGAAGCAGCCTTCAGAACGATGGTGTTGGCCCCTACCTGGGTGGGGGTTCCGGTGATCCTGTTGCCGCTGAGGGTGAGACCGGGAGCCATGGTGGTAGCGGTCCAGGTGACGGTACCGATACCGCCGGTGGAGGTCAGATCGATGGTCTGGGAGGTTCCCTTGATGATCTCGTTGATACATCCGGTGTAGCTGACGGACATCGCAGCATTGACGGTGATCCTTATCCACTGGTAGGCGGTCTGGTCGGACTCGGCGTGGTACGCCTTCAGAACGATGTTGTACGCGTTCCCTGCCATGTTAGCGGGGATGGCGGAGATCTTCAGGGTGTGCTTCTCGATGGTTGCAACGGCATCCAGCTCGTTGACCTCGAAGGTCAGAACGGTTCCCGCTTCCAGATCGGAAGGGAAGGTGGAGGTGTAGCTCCACGAATATCCGGGAGCGATGCTGATCTCGTTGACGGTACCGTATCCTGTCAGGTCCCCGCCCGTGGCCGCATCCGCGTCGGATACACCGACGAGGGCGACGCACAGCATGACCAGAACGGACAGCACCGCGGTGGGAGCCAGCAGCTTCCTTTTGCTTGCATTCGCATTCATTTCATATTCCCGTGACATCCTCCATCAGGTACCGGATCCATGCGAATCCTTTCGTGGCGGCGAAGACGATCCCTTCGGAATCCCCCTCGACGTGCAGTTCAGGTGTCCGGCCCTTCACCGAGGAAGGGACCTCCCCCACCTTCGTGGGCGAAGTAAACGTGGATTCGCAGAACAGATACCCGCCGGTGTCTCCCGCGTACACGCCCGCGGCCACATGGGAAGGATAGTCCAGAAGGACCCATTCCAGCCCCATCGCACCGAATATCGAGCAGAGGAGGACCGCCTTGTCCTCGCAGTCCCCGGAACGGAGATACAGGGTCTCCGCGGGCGATGCCCAGAATTCATCGCACCCGTAGTTCGTCTCGTCGGAGACGTAACGTATGGCGGTCTGGACGAAGTTCAGGGCCAGCGTAGCCTTATCGACATCGGAGGGATCTCCGGCCTCTCCGAGGATGTGCTCCGCTACTTTCTGAACATACGGGTCCCCGGGATCGACGAGGAACGATTGGGAATGGTTCAGGAGCGTTCCGTACCGGACCAGATTCCTGTCCATCGATTCCTCGAAGTCTTCGACGGGGATGTCCATGACGAGGGTGTGCCTGGTGCTCTCGGCTATGTTCGGACAAGAGTACCAATGGAATGAATCGCCGGGATCCCCGTTTGTCTCTAGTGCGTGATGCGAAGCATCATCGGGGGTCCACGGCATGAGCACCGCGAATGCGATCGGCAGCGCGATGATGACGAGGGAGACGGCGACCGTCCTGAGAATCTTCAGAGGACCATCCTCCGAAGCAGAAACGACGAGTGATCCCCGGCGGTCGCCGTGGAACGTGTGCCGTCACGGATGTCACTGTTAGGATCGGTTTGATCCGGGTGGCGACATGGACGTTCCATGACGTATGTTATCCATCAATAGTATTTGAGTCTCTGAAAACGATGCGTTTGTGAAATTATTTATAGATGGAGAATAGGGTTAGGGTATTTTCCATTTCGAAAAACGTCAATTGAATGATTGTTTTAACCCTGGAATCTCCATTTCATTTCGAAATGCTGTTGAATGAAGACGGGGATGCGATCGCCGTATCCGATGCCGGTCCGTTCGGATTCAAGAGACCGATTCCGTTCCGTGTGGAGAGGACCGGGAACGGCATCGTCCTCGGAAATGCGGAATCCGATCTGTTCGCATCCGGAAGGACGCTGGATGAAGCCCTCGAAGACCTCGGGTCGGAGATCGGAATGGCGTGGAATGAATACGTCATAGGCGACGATTCCTGTATGGACGGAATCGCCCGCGGTTACAGGCAATGGTTGCTCGACAACGTGTATAGATGCGACAGCGAACCGTTTAACCCCCGAACGCCTTCCCCGTGAAGATGTGGTTCAAAGAGGACGATCATACGGTGCATACCGAGATGGTGCGCACCCCGCAAGGCGTGGATTTCGAGATCGCGGTACGTTTCGGATCGTCCAGATTGCAGAAGGGGAGCCAGTTCTACAAGGGGGAACAGGGATGGTTCTGCGCCTACATCGTCATGAGGGACGCGGATTTCGACAGGATCTCCAACAAGCTGTCCTACTGCCGTCAGTATCCCGAACTGGACGTGCCGGGCGGGACCTCGTATTTCAACAAGGCCAAGCCGTTCTTCGACGGCGGAAAAACCGGTTTCACGGTCATCGGATGGGACTACAACCACGACGAACCGTACGAGAAATACGTGAACTTCGGTTCCGTGATGGACGATGCCAAGAGAGCGGTGGGGTATCTGGCGGGACTGTTCGAACGATCGGTCCTTCAGATAATCGTCGTCGTACTCCTTCGGTATCACCAAGTGTCCGTCCTCGTCGTGGTATCCGACGATCGGCGTGCCTTGAGCCAGACGTGCGATCTCGACCGCGAGCGGATCGGTCTTCCTTCTCCTTCCGAACAGTCTCCGACGGAATATCGCCATGTTTATCGAATCCCCCCGATACTATATGTTCGGTACGGTTTCGTCCGATTCGCCACTTCCAGCAACCCGTCCAGCGTCTTAGGCATCTCCCAATAGACGCGGTTCTCCCTGAACGTCCCGTAATACAATGTGGTGAAGTTTATCCTTGCCAGATCGAGACAGTACACCTTCTCCGGCTTATCGACGGTACCGCCTACTCCGATAACGATCAGAACGGGACCGCGGTACTCGTGCGACGTGCGCTTGTACGCGGTCAGCTGCGAACGCGAGCACCATTCGATAGACCAATCGGGTTCGAAATGGGAACGGTACTTGCATTCGACCCAGAACTTCCGTCCAGTGGAGATCTCCCTGAAACGGAGATCGGGGAGTTCCATCCCGCGCACGTAGCGTCCGTGCGCCTAGTCGTACCTGGGCGTGCGATGGATCAGTTCGAACACGGATGTATCGAACATACGGATGACGGTATCCTCGAAGTCGTTGCCCATGCCGAAATGATATTCGCGTATCCGCTCCTGCCTCTCGATCTCCCGTCTGCGGAGCTCGGCTATCTCACGTCTCTCTTGGAGATAGCGGTCGATGCGGTCGGATATGCGCGATAGGATGGACATTGAACTCACCGATCCGACTTTTCTCGGAATCTCTTGGCATCCAGGTAGTCATCCGCCGTATAACCCTCGTCCATCTCCCGCCATACCTCTCTGACCGCTTCCATAGTCTCATCGCAATACCTGCGCCTGCGGTAGAACGGCCACAGCTGATGGCGGTCTATGAAGCTCTCCTTGTTATCGCGTGCGGACATACCTTCATCGCCTCGAATCATCGTAGATTTCATCCTTGGGATCGTCCCAATCCGCCGGAAGGACGGTCCTTCCGTCACGGTCTTTGCGACCCGCACGCGGCGCGATCTCCATGACCCTCTCATAGAACTCGTCGCCCGAATCCGCTATATCATCCTCCCGACGATCCGACCCGTGGACGCGTTCGTCGCGGGACTCCTCGTACTCCTTCACCTGGACGACGGCTTCTTGGGTCTCCGGGGGAAGGTCCTCGAACCTGTAATGGCGGAAGCGGCGTTGGATCTCCTTGAGGAACGGCATCATCCGATCATCCTATGTCGTCGTATTTGTACTCGGCCCCGGGATCCTCGGCATTCCTGCGGAAGAAGCTCCTCCATGCGCTCGACGATACGTTCGTCGCGTGCGCCCTGAACACTGTATTTCGCATAGACGGACACGAAGAAGCCCTCGATGGACAGATTGACTATATCCTGTATGTCCGGGTGGGCATCGCCGATCACGGCGAAAGCCTTGAGCATCTCAAGGCGGCGCCTGTTGTCATCGGTTATGCGATATGTCATACGGTCCATAGATCGGCCTCGTCGTTTCGATTCCGATAATGTATTTCGTGATATTTAGAATGAAGGTAGGACGCATCGTGAGAATTCTGATGGGATGCTGTTTTTCGATGCGTCCTTGGTTGAAGACAGGTGGATACCGAACTATTCTGTCTGAAAGGAGATGGGTGAGAGGAGATTTTAAGGTTTCGATTGATTCTGAATTTGTATTTCGTAAACGGCTAATTATCGAATGGGAACAAGAGATCTGTGTGTCAAACGATCGTCCCGGAATCGTTCTTCCAGCGACCACGGACTTTAATAACCGAGACAATCTGCCAACAGTACGGGATGATTGCCGACTCATCGAACGGTGTCCCGTTCATAACAGATAGACAGGTACAATCCGGGAACAACCGAGGTGTATCATTGAACACACGCACCAGCGATCTTCACACCCAAGATATCAGGGAAAGGATAGCAGCCCATCGTCTCTGCAGGAATGAGTATCTCCTTCTCTTCACGCTGATGGCCTTCTCGTTCATCCCCAGCATCAACCAGCTTATCGTGGACCGCCTCGTATCCGGGATGGGCTCCTCCGTCCTGAACATCGCGGGCCAGATCGAATGGTTCGACCTGTTCAACGAGACGATACTCGCATTCATGACCGTCCCCATGTACTTCGTCTTCAACAAGGCGAAGAACGATGACGATCTGGGTTCGAGGATCAATCAGACGCTGACATTGGGGTTCATCGCCTACACCGCCATCTCCGTTATCATCTACCTCTACGCGAACACCCTGACGGCATACATGAACGCCCCTTCCGAGAGCATCGCATACCTGAGATTGGAGACGATCGGATTCATCATAGGATTCCTGAGCTCGTACATGTACGTCGTGTTCGTCGTAAGGGGGAGATACGACTACATCGCGGCCCTGCTGATCTCCAAGGTCGTCATGCTCAGCATCGGCAATCTGGTGCTCATACCATCCAACGGTGTCACCGGGATCGCGATGACCAACATCGGTGTGAATCTGATCCTTTCCGTCGTATCCATCATCCTGCTGCATAAGGAGAGGCTGCTGAGAAGGTGGGCGGGATTCAGGAAGGATGTTCTGATGGATTGGGCCAGAACCGGATTGTTCTCGGGAGGACAGGTATTCCTCGCCAACACCATCTACATGCTGGTCGTCATGAAGATGATCAACGACGTGTCGCAAGTCGGGAACTACTGGCTTGCCAACAACTTCATCTGGGGATGGCTGCTGATCCCGATGTTCGCCATCGGGGAGATGGTGAAGAGGGAGTACTACAACGGATACGCGAGGATCTGGAACTATCTCGCACTCACCGGAATCGTCGTTCTAGTGTGGATCGCGAGCATACCGCTCTGGGGCGTGATGTTCAGGGACGTGATCGGTGCCGAGGATACCGAGACGATTCTCGGGATCCTCTACAAGCTGGTCCCGTTCTATGTGGCCTATGCGTTGAGCACGGTATTCCAGGGGGTATTGACCTCGATCGGAAGAACGGATTATCTGTTCATGGAGTCGGCATTCGTGAACCTGGTGTATTACGGAATAATGTACGGGTTGTTCCGGGCAGGGGTGTTCGAGGCTTCGATGGATTTCGTCATCATGCTCTTCGGATTCGGAATGGTTCTGTGCGTGATGCTGGATATCGGGTTCTATCTCCGCTCAAAGAAGAACATCCCTCAACCTGTATCGGGGTGAGTTGCAGTGAGATCGATGCCTTCGGGCGAGAAGAGGATCACCATGGAGATGCTGGGAGACCAGCTCTTGGGATGCAGGATCGGATTCGACCGCGAGGAGAAGAGGATATTCTTCTCCGATGACAGGGAGTCCAAGGCCCTGTTCTTCAGGGCGTTGGACCGTCTTGGAATGGATCTCCGCTACGCGTTTCCATACGCCTGATGCCGATTCGCGGCAACCACATGCCCATTCCCCACCTTAGCGTGAGCCATAAAGAAATCACACGTTCACGCCAGTTTTGAATTTACGTTCCTCTCGATAATCGGTATTTATTATGGTTTTATGTCTTTCCTACAGCAACATCTTGCAAGAAACAGAATGCTTGATGCGACCAGATCGATCTCATATTTGACCAGATGATCTTCAACATCGGGATGATCGACAGAACCGTGGCCCGCATTTTTGTTGCGAATCTCCCCCGGTATCTTCAAAAGACTGACAATCTTTTTCAGATCCTCGGTCAAATACGATTCCATATTCAGTTTATCGGCTAATTTCTCCATCTTCTTCGATGTGGTCTCGTCCTTGGAATACGTGACATTCGCATTATCCAACAACTGTTCAATGGCACTTTCCATGGCCTTGAACGTTGATAGTATCGCATCCTGATTCCTGCGATTCTTGAAATGATCAGTAGCCTTACTCATGATATCCTCAATCCAAGGAGAAAGCATCGGGTATTGATTTCTCATGGTAACCATGAAGAATACTCCAGGGCCCAAGACATTATCAAAATTCTCAGTCACGAAAGAAGTGACCAGTTTATCTTCCTGATCAGCCAACCGAATAGCTTCCTCATTCAGTTTTCTTGTTACCATCTCCATATCACTACCATTCATGATAGCCTGGTCATGCTTATGCACCAATTCCATCTGCTGGTTCTGCAACTGCTGGTATTTCTTGAAGAACTTAAACAGTTTATCATTCAAAGGAGTGCCGCTAACTATCTGTTGAGCATCATCTAATTTCACATTAATGTCACCGCTCTCCAGCACCAATGGGAGGACAGCCTCATCATCCATGAAAATATTAGCCATTCTCACAGAATCCAGATTTCCGTCAAAATGGAATTGACCATGCACAACATCACAGGAATCAATATTTTTAAAATCATTGTTTTTCAGGATTTTCAGGTATAGCATCCTTCCATCCAATGTACTCACATTAGACGTACCTTGGATATTGTAGCTATTGGCACACGATGTCATTGCCAACAAGGTGATAAATGCATAAAGTATCTTATTCATAATCTGTCTGTATTTCGGGTAACAAAAGTACAATCTTAAATTGAAGTACGGAAATAAATTTATGCTATTTAATTGAATATTGTCTGTATTTAGTATTTTTTGGCATTATTCCTTCTCCAGTTCACGGGAAATACGATGTGTCGTATATAATTCCAACAAAGCTGCGATAAGCAGCAGAAGCACCCACTTATTATAAAAGTAGGTGATATACGTCTCATAGTTGGAAAACCAATTACGGGCAAAAGCATATACCGTATCAACCATAGAAATGCCCGACAATATAAAACAAATATCCGCCATTGCCTGTATGCGCTTCAGACGATGAATGACAAACGATTTTCCTTCGTATAACTGCATGGCTTGTATCACACTAAAAAGCACCGTACCTACAAAGAACACCCAACAGGTATAAAGCAACATTTTAGGATAGATAAATCCAAACGCATAGCAACCTGCACCGACAACCATCAGCACGCCACCCAAGAGGAATATGGCACTCTGAATTTTACTCAACTGTTTCATTTTCTAAATCTTCTTCGTTATTATTATTAGGCAAATCGGTGCTCAAGACGAAGATATCCTCATCGTCTGCCTTCATGAAATAGTTTTCTCTGGCTATTTTCTGATAAGCCTTCGGATCCACACGCATTTCCCTCAGCAGTTTGGTGTCTGCCTGATAACGCGCAGTATATTTTTTTATCTCAGAACGCAAATTATTGATCTGAATCTGGTATTTCACATGCTGGTAGATGCTATTGTCATCAATTGCACCTACTACCAAAACACCCACTACAATCACTATAAGATACTTATAATGAGAGAGATAGCCCCATATTACACCTAATTGTTTACTCATTTATTTCGATATTTGTTTGCAAAGATAATATTTTTTTGTTATCTTTGCATCATCATTTAAGAAAAAATAATGGAAGAATATATTGTTTCTGCAAGAAAGTACCGTCCGATGACCTTCGATACGGTGGTTGGACAGAGTGCTTTGACAACAACTTTAAAGAATGCGGTGAAGAGTGGAAAGCTCGCTCACGCATACCTTTTTTGCGGTCCTCGTGGTGTCGGAAAGACTACCTGTGCCCGTATTTTTGCCAAAGCTATCAATTGCGAGCATCCCCGTGAAGACGGAGAAGCCTGCAATGAGTGCGAAAGTTGCACAGCTTTCAACGAGCAGCGCTCATTCAACATCTTTGAGCTTGATGCCGCCAGCAATAATGGTGTAGAGCAAATCAAGGCTCTCATGGAGCAAACCCGCATCCCGCCACAGATTGGCAAGTACAAAGTGTTTATCATCGATGAGGTACACATGCTGAGTTCTGCTGCCTTCAATGCTTTCCTCAAGACATTGGAGGAGCCACCATCGCATGTCATCTTTATCCTGGCGACCACGGAGAAGCACAAGATTCTGCCTACCATTCTCAGTAGATGTCAGATTTACGATTTCGAACGAATGACCGTTCCTAACACGATCAAGCATCTGGCTATGGTAGCAGAAAAAGAAGGAATCAAATATGAGGAACAGGCTTTGGCCGTCATCGCAGAAAAAGCCGATGGCGGTATGCGCGATGCACTCTCTATCTTTGACCAGACTGCCAGTTTCTGTCAAGGCGACATCACTTATAAAAAGGTAATCGAGGACCTGAACGTTCTGGATAGCGACAACTATTTCAACTTGGTTGACCTCGCTCTCTCCAACAAAGTGAGCGAGATGATGGTGCTGCTGAACAATATTCTCAACAAAGGTTTCGATGGAGGCATTCTTGTCCAAGGTCTTGCCCAACATGTGCGTAACGTCATGATGGCAAAAGATCCCCAGACTCTGCCACTCTTGGAAACCAGTGAAGAGCAAAAGGCCAAATTCCAGGCACAGGCTCAGAAAGCCCCTACACCTTTCTTATATAAGGCACTAAAAATCATGAACGACTGCGATGTTCAATACCGCCAGAGTTCAAACAAGCGCCTGCTGGTAGAACTGACCCTCATCCAAGTAGGTCAGATAACGCAACCAGAAGATCAAGATGTGCCAGGTGCGGGGCGTACGCCCCATAGATTAAAATCCCTGTTTCAGAAATTGATTGCTCCCCTTAAGCCTGCTTCTCAGGGTGCAGGTAAAGAGCAAGTTGACAGCAAGAAGGTTGAAGCCGTTCCTGCTGTCGGGCATTCTATTGCCCAAAAATCCGAGACTAATGAAACTGCCTCAGCGAAAGTTACTTCTACAACAAGCAACAAACCTAAGGGAAGTATCAAACTTGGCAGTATCGGCATGACGTTCAAGAATCTTAAGAAACACAAAGAAGAAGACAAGAACAATTATTCTGCCATCAGCGACACAACAGAAACTGCGTCAATAGCCGAAGATAAAAAGGAACCTTTCGATAATGAGCTTTTATACGGTCAATGGATGAGTATGTGTATGAGAATGCAAGGTATCAACGAACTGTATGGTTTGTCACAACGCCTGAAAATGCTGACCCCCAAAATCACAGATTATCCTTCGGTGGAAATCGTCATTGATAATCCGATACTTCTTGATCAAATCGGGAAAATCAAAAACCGCATCAGAAGTACACTTGTATTAGGATTGAACAATGACGACATCATTATCAATTACCGTGTAGCCAAGCAAGAAGAAATCGGAAAGATACGTAATAAACGGGAAATCTTCGATGATATGAAAAAGAAAAATCCTGCACTTGACAAATTGGTACAGGAATTCAAATTAGTCATGGCATAATTCAGCTATGGCAGATTTTTCAAAACAATAATCTAAAAAAACGAGAAACTATTTTTTAAGATAAACTAAAAAATCCTATGGATAAAGCATATCGAGCTACATCCATAGGATTTTTATTTTAGATCAGAGTCATACCATTTTCCTCACATTCCTTGCGCATTTCATCAGGCCAGATACTAGCCTGTATTTCACCAATATGCGCCTTATGAAACTTGCATCCACAATCGGTGTCAATATCATTATACTCCATTACCCAC
>OQVT01000250.1_pt1 | contig 27245 bp, 18 predicted proteins | sample 1691561 | NCBI WGS metagenome assembly OQVT01 (sample SAMN03418260, study PRJEB22391) | human gut metagenome | biome: human-gut; feature: organic feature; material: feces | host: Homo sapiens | place: Tanzania | collected 2013-01 | reverse complement strand
GGGATACAATCCTGTGAATCAGATTGTCGGATACATTATGTCCGGAGACCCGACATATATTACGAGTCATAATAATGACGGAGAAGAAGAAGCCGGGGACGAGCTCGTAGAGGTCAAACCATGCGAACTGTTTCCAGATGAGGACGGTGAGGCCGCCGACGATGACACCGGCGTAGGCGCCTTTGAGCGTCATGCGTTTCCAGTAGAGGGAGAGGAGCACGGTCCCGCCGAAGCAGGCACCGAAGCCGGCCCATGCGTAGGAAACGATGGAGAAGATATAGCTGTTCGGATCCGAGCCGAGGTAGACGGCGATGCAGGAGACGAGAAGGACCGAGAGACGGCTGACGCGGATCAGCGTTTTTTCTGAGGCATCCTTGCAGAGGAAAGCCTGGAAAAGGTCACGGGAGACAGCCGAAGATGTGACGAGCAGCTGCGAGGAGCTGGTACTCATGATGGCCGCGAGGATCGCAGACCAGATGATGCCCGTGATGAAAGGCGCTGAGAGCGACTCTGCCATCAGGACGAAGACGCGCTCTGCATTCGCGTTCTCAAGCGGGGTCGTGAGGTATGCCTTGCCGATGACGCCCATAGCGATGGCGAAGGCGAGAGACAGGATGACCCATGTCATAGCGATGTGCGTCGATTTCTTCAGGTCTTTCGCATCCGAGATCGCCATGAACTTGACGAGGATGTGCGGCTGTCCGAAATAGCCGAGCCCCCAGCCGAGGGAGGAAACCATCATGATGACAAGAGCGCCCATGCCGGTGGAGTCCGGGAAGAAGGAGAAGAAGTCCGGTCCTTCTTTTGCCAGAATATCCATGGTCGGAGCAGGGCCGCCCAGTGCGATGGCTGCGGCGACCGGTACATAGAGGACGGTGAAGAACATCATCGTGCCCTGGATGAGGTCAGTCAGAGCGACCGCAGAGAAGCCACCGAGGAAGGTATAGAAGACGACGACGAAGGCGCCGATCAGAAGGGACTCGAAGTAGGGCAGACCGAAGATGGTATTGAAAAGCTTGCCGGCTGCGACGAATCCGGAGGATGTGTAAATGATGAAGAAAAGAATGATGAAGAGGGCGCAGATGAGGCGCAGGCCATTCTTCTTTTCTTCGAATCGGTTTGACAGATAGTCCGGGATGGTGAGCGAATTATTCGCGACCTCCGTGTAGTGACGAAGGCGTGTGGAGACGAGGACCCAGTTCGCCCATGTACCGATGATGAGGCCGATGCCTGTCCAGAAAGCGGAGAGCCCGTGCAGGTACGCATAGCCAGGCAGTCCCATCAGCATCCAGCCGCTCATATCTGAGGCTTCCGCACTCATGGATGTCAGCCATGGTCCCAGTTTGCGATCCCCCAGAATGTAAGATGACAAATTTTTCTGCTGCCTTGAGTAATAGAGCCCGATACACATCATGCCCGCCAGATAGAGGATGAAGGCCAGGGCAATCGGCCAGCTCCATTCTTCACTTAGTTCCATATCATTTCCTCCCCTGTATAATCATTCCATTTTTTTGAAAATATCTTGAACATTATAACATATAAAAGAAAGAAATACGATAGGAAAAGGAAATAGGAGACTAGGGGAGACTAAGAGACTGGGAGATATCAGACGTCAGACGTCTGATATCTCCCAGTCTCTAGGTCTCCAAGTCTCTTAGTCTATAAGTCTCCCAGTCTTTTAGTCTACCATCACCGGCGACGTATAGAAATCCATTTTCCCCTTTCTATACTCGACCCCGGCCTGGCAGAAGGACTGTACATCGCTGGCGCGGAGGTCCATCTCGAGCATGGCGGCGGCTTCTTCGGAAAGGGTTTTCAGCGCTTTCGCCGTGCTGGTGATGATGGGGAGAGGAAGATTTCTGAGGAGGGCGCTCTTTTCTCTCCGAAGTGCGAGGAGGCGGGCGTAGGAGGGAGCGGGCGGCGCGAGGAAGGGGGAGGGAAGAGCGGCGGGGGAGAGGAGTAGCTCTGCGCCAAGGCGTTTCAGGCTGCTGCGAAGATAGCGCTTGCTCTTCGTGGCGGCGAGCATTTCTTCATAGGAAATCCGCTGGCTTTCCTTTTCCCATTTATATTCAAGTCCTTCTTTGAAAAGACCAGTCTTCTGAAGGGCTTCTCGGGGCATCAGGCGGGAGAGAAGGTGGCAGCAGTCCTCATAGCGCGATGGATCCGTGTAGCGGCCTTCTTCCATGAGCCGCGCGGCTTCCTCTTCGGCGGCAGGAGAAAGAAGAGCCGTCCTATTTTGAGACAGGAGCTCCCGCCGCGCGCTCGTCGCAGAGACGGGATGCTCCATGTCCCGGGGAATGACGAGGATGTCCATATCGTAGTGCTTTCGAAGGATCGTCTCCGTGTAGCGGAATCCCAAAAGATTATTCGGCTTCGTAAGCTCGCCGGCAAGGTACGGGGAAGCGGCTGCCATCGCTTCATGGGCGGCTTCTCCATAAGACAGGCCGCACGCGATTCTTTCGTGGAGGAGATGCTCGTAGTATTCCGAGATCGCCCAGCGTGCAGCGGTGAGGAGTTCATCCTTCGTGAGAGACTCTGCGCCGAAAGCGATCATGTTCGCGCCCATGGCATGCAGAAGGGAGGCGGCATAGCGGGAGAAATGGTCTGCGCTCTGAAGGGCGTAGAGGGTGGGAAATTCGAAGACGGCATCCACGCCGGCACGGACGGCCCATCTGGCGCGCGTCCATTTATCAAAAAGGGCAGGCTCACCCCGCTGCACAAAAGCCCCGCTCATGACAGCGATGAGGGCGGCTCTCGGATGGGCTTTTTTGATGGTATCGATCATGGCGGCGTGACCGGCATGAAAAGGATTCCACTCGGCCGTGATGCCGATGAGAGGAGAGGTGGTAGACATGGGGACTCCTTATTTAAGATATTTTAGGATATTGAGACGGGGAGAGACGTGGAGATATCAGACATCAGACACAGACATCTGACATCTGACGTCTAAAGTCTAAAGTCTCCTTGTCTCTTAGTCTTCCTTATTCTATCACAAAAGTGAGCGGAGACAGGAAATCTGCCTTTCGCTATGCTATAATATGAAAAATCAATGAGTGACATTTGATTTCGTTACTACCATCAAAGGAATGATATACATGTATAATCATTGGCAGAAAAAATGGGTGCTGTCTCTGGGGCTTCTGGCGGTCGCCATGTTACCCGCAGGCTGCGGAAACAGCATCGACGATCAGTTTCCCTTCGGGAAGAACCGCATTCACTGTGACGGCGAGACCATCACGGTGGCAACGCCGTTTGAGCTGATTTCCAATGGCAAGCAGGTCGACCTTGCCGATCGTCAGGCGGAGACGGTTCACGCAGAAGGGCACAATGCGAATATGCAGATCCTTGTGACCGGCACGAAAGCGAGCGAGGGGAAGGATGCGAAAACGCTGGCAGAAGAGGCGAAGCGCATCCTCGCCGATAATCCCAATCTGAAAAATGTGAAATCCCAGCAGAAGGAAATCACCCTGGGAGATGTGAAGGCACAGCAGCTTTCCTTCTCTTTCACCGAGACCGCCCGCGGCAAGAGCACGGAGCTTTCTGTAGAAGAATACATTTTCCTCCGGAAAGGCGTCATCTGGCGCGTCATTTACCAGTACCGCAGTCACGACGAGGTCGGCAAAGCTCTCGCGCAAAAAGTCGCCGGACAGATCGCGCTGGGGAGTACGTTCTGAGAACTTAGTGGCTAGGGATTAGGAGCTAGAGTCTAATAGACTGAGAGACTTCAGAAATCAGATGTCAGACGTCACTTGCTCTCGTATCGTCATTCTGAGCGGAGGAAAACGTCGTATGTGAGATGCTGGTAGCCAGAACAGTTGGGGACTGAGTCGAAGAATCTTTTGCGTTTGCGGTAAGCGGACGGAGTGAAGAGTAAGGGAAACGGGAACCTGTCCTTACAAGAACAAGGGATACGGTGTTTCATGCAAAAGGAAATGTCTCTATCGCCCGAAATCCGCTGCAACAAAGATTCCTCGGCTGCGCTCAGAATGACGATACGAGGAAAGCGGTATTCCCATATCGCCCTATTTATACTTCGCGGCGCTTCCTGATTTTGATGCGCCGCACCACAATCCTGAACCCCGAACCCATCAACCTGAACCTTTTTATTTTTTCAACGAGGAATCTATGCGATTTTCAAAAGGATTTTTTTCACTACTTTTATTTTTAGCCGCCGGCGCTTTGATCGGCGGCATCTTGGGACAGGTGCTTGGCAGTGCGAACCTTGTCGGCCTCATGCCTTTCCTGACGGAAACCTATGAGATTTTCAATATACAGAACATTGCCCTGAATCTGGGGATCATGCAGATCCATTTCGGCATCCGTTTCGCGCCGAATCTCATCAGCATCCTCGGCATCTTTGTCGCGTGGTGGCTGTATGAGAAGTTTTGAGATGGGAAGACTGAGAGACTAGAAGACTTTAGACTTACGGTATCTGACATCTGAAGTCTGTAGTCTAAAGTCTAAAGTTTGAAGTCTAAAGCCTCCTTGACCAGTCCCTAGCCACCAGTCACCAGCCACTAGTCCCAAGTCACCAGTACATGACATTTGAAACACCGGATTTCCAGTAAAGTGAGGATACGATAATGCTTATCCGTGAAATGCGAAGCGAAGACAAACCGAGAGAGCGTTTTCAGGAATCCCCGAAGATGGCCAGCATGACGGATCTCGTTGCGATCCTTTTGCGAACGGGGCGGCAGGGATATTCCGTCATGCAGCTGGCGCAGGATGTCGTGGACCAGCTCGAGCAGACGGTGGGCATCAATGGCTATGAGGATCTTCACTGGCGGGATCTCACGGATATCAAAGGCATCGGCCCGGACAAGGCCGTCACCATCTGCGCGGCGATCGAGCTCGGGCGGCGTCTGACCTATATATATGATAAAAGAAAATTAGAAAATTTCAGCACGCCGGAGAAGGTCTCCGCCTTTTTCATGGAGCGTCTCCGGCACGAGACACAGGAGCATTTCCTTGTCGCCTTTGTCAATGTGAAGAACCGGCTCTTGGGGTACAAAGAAGTTTCCATCGGCGGGCTGAATGAGACGCCCGTCGACATCAAAGAGGCGATGAAGTGGGCGATCCGCTACAAAGCCTTCGGCCTCATCCTCCTGCATAATCACCCTTCCGGCTATCCGGAGCCGTCGAAAGAGGATATCGAGATGACGAAGACCTTCGCCAAGGCCGCCCAGCTTCTCGATATGGAGGTTCTGGATCATGTCATCATAGGAGACGGGATCTATGTGAGTCTGCATGAGAGAGGGGTTATTTGAGACTTTTGAGACTGGGAGACGTCAGATTTCAGAAAGCAGGCGTCTCATGGTCGCTCTCAATGGGGAGAAAGAGGAGACACTTTGGTCTAGTCACCAGTCACCAGTCACCTCTAATTCCTAATCCCTAGCTACTTCACCGCTGTCATCTAGTCTCAAATATGCTATAATATATCCGAAAATCTTTTAGTAAAGGACAGGTGTGAGCCATGGAAGAAATGGAAAAAGGAAAACGTTATTCCGCAGAAGACAAGGGATATACCAGCAAGATTTATGAAATCCGCTGGATCCCTGTCACGGAAAGAGAAGAATATCAGGAAGGCCCGACCAGAGACGCGCTCCTGAAGCTCAAAGAAAAAATGGCGGAAAAAGATTTCGACAAATACATCGAAAACGGCGTCATCCGTGTGACCTATGACGAAGGCCGTCTGATGATCATCGTGAAGTCGGAGATCTACCGCACCATGCTGATGGGACCCTTCTACAATGCCATCTGCGAAGCCTTCGACGTGGGACATTTCCGCGTCGTCAGCCAGGTGAATGGGTACTGATCGGAGCGGGAACGCGGTTCTGATCGAGAGGAGAAAGGCAGGCGAGCCGGATGGCCCGCCTTTTTTCTTGCGAACTTTCCCGCTATCCGCTATAATTTTCATAGTCTAATGAAAAACTCAGTCATCTATCCGAGGCTTCTTATGAGATTCCGATTTCTTCTTATCCTCTGTATTGCTCTTTTCTCCAGCCTTCTTCCGGTTGAATGCCGCGGGGAGGCTCTTTTGTGTGCAGCGTTTCCGTATGCTCTGACGAAGGAGGAAGGCGTCGCCCATGCGGGGAGCACGCAGCTTCTTTATATTTCCGTGCAAAACTATGGAAATGATGAGGAGGGGGCCGAGATCACTGCGGCATTGCCGGAGGGATTCACGGCACTGGCTGGAGACGGCTGGGAGGTGGACGGGCAGGAGGTATGTATCCACTGGACGCTTCCAGCTGACTATGGCGAGCAGTTCCTCGCGGTCCCTGTGAAATGCAGTGAAGCGGCGGGGGAAGGTGTCTACGAGATACCGGTTTCCCTGAGGACGAAAGATGGCGTGAAAGAGGAGCAGATTTCTTTCACGGCGGGACCGGCGGAAGAGGAGCAGGACAAGAAGGCAGCGCAGACATGGTATATCCAGTCGGTGCTGCTTCCAGTGAATGAGGACGGGGAGCGGGATGCCAGGCAGGCGAAGGATACGCTTGTGACGCCGGATGTGACACTGGAGAATATGAAGAACCGTCTGACGGGCGGACGCGGTGTGGACTGGGATGCGATCACGGCGAAGCCGAATACATACTTCCTTCTGGATATGAGAAATCCGAAGAAGGATGTGCGGACGATCCATCTCTCGGCGGAGCTCGTCGACAAGGAAACGGGGGAGGTGCGCCCTGGGCTCGTCGCCGCAGCCGGCGAGGGGGAGTCTGTCGACCGGACGAAAATGGGAAGTGAGGCTGTTCTCTCTCTGAATGGCAATAAAATGCAGACGGCGGTGGTGCCGCTCTATGTGGATCCCTTCTCGATCGCAGAGGGAGACTATGCGCTGCGCCTTTCCCTGTTTGACGGAGAGACAGAGCGTGTGACGGAGCTGCCGCTTACCGTCGTGAAGAAGCGGAGCGTGGGATTTGCGACGCTAGGCTTTGCGCTTCTTTCTCTTCTCGCGCTGGCAGCCTCCATCGGCGGACTGAAGCGCTGCATCCTCTCCATCGGAGCGAAGGGGGATATCACGGTATCGCTCTTTGCGGCGATGGCTTTCGGCGGTGTCGTCGTGCCGGTGACGCTTCTGGGAGATTTCCTGCATGTCCTCTTGGGGCCGTTCTCCGGACTGGTGACGGGCCTTCTTTCAGGGGTCGTGCAGTACCTGCTTCTGGTCTCGCTGCTGGTTCTTTTCCGCAGGCCGGGGGTCTGTGCGCTCTTTTTCCTCATGCGCTGGATGCTCTCGGCGGTACTTTTTGGCCGCGTGACACCGGTGGGGATCCTGATCTGCGCGGTGTCCATCGTCATTCTGGAAACGACGCTTTACCTCGCAGGTTTCTATCGAAAGAAGGAGCTGACGCCGCTCTACGCGATGGGGATTTCCTTCCTGATCGGGCTTTGTGATGCGGGGATCACCTTTGTGAATATGGAGCAGCTGATGTTCTTTTATCGGTTATATTATGCAGACTGGTTCATCGGGCTTTACATGCTGATGAATGGTCTCTTGTACAGTACACTCGGCAGCTGGATGGGCTATCGCATCGGCAGCCGCTTGAAGCAGGTGATGGGGACATGATACTGGAAATCAGGGATCTTTCGTGCCGCTACGTATCGCGCAAGAAGGATACGCTTTCGCATGTGGATCTGTCTCTCGCTGAAGGTGAGATGGTTCTCATCGCAGGGCGCTCCGGCTGCGGGAAATCGACGCTCATCAAGAGCATCACGGGGCTATTGGAGCCGGGGGAAGCACGGCTCACGGGGACGATCTCCCTCGATGGACGGGACGTGAGAGAGATGAGCGCGGAAGACATCGGACTTCTGGCGGGGACGGTATACCAGACGCCGGATGACCAGCTCTTTGCGATGACGGTGGCAGACGAGGTCGGATTTGCCCTTGAAAATCGCGGAGAGGATCCGTCTGTCATAGAGAAAGAAGTCCGGCGGGCGCTTGCAAAGACGGGGCTTTCCGGTATGGAGTCGCGGAGTATCCATGCGCTGTCCGGCGGGCAGAGGCAGCGTCTCGCGCTGGCCTCGATCCTTGTGACGCATCCGAAACTTCTCATTCTGGACGAACCGGTGAGCCAGATGAATCCAAAGGGCGTCAGGGACTTCTTGGAGCTTCTGGTTTCCCTGAATCGGGAAGACCATATGACGATCCTCGTGGTGGAGCACCGCGTGAATGAGCTCGCGCGGTATTTTCCCCGTCTTTGCTGCATGTATGAAGGACGATTCATCTATGACGGCGCGACCGAGGGGGCATGGGCAGCTCTCGGCGATACGGAGGCCTATGGCCTTCGTGAGCCGCAGGCGGTGAAGCTCGGCCGCCTCCTGCATCTTCCTTGTCTATCGGGGTATGTGAAAGAGACGGCAGAAGAAATCCGGAAGAGCGGTATTTCCTTTGCGCCGCATATCCCGAGGGCAGAAAGAGAGAGCCATGCCCCCGTTGTCCTCGAGGGAAGAGATCTTCATTACCGCTATCAGGGCGCGGAAAAGGAAACGCTTCACGGACTTTCTTTCGCCATCCGCAAGGGGACGATCAATGCGCTCATGGGCTTCAATGGAGCAGGGAAATCCACGCTGATGAACCTTTTATCCGGGCTGGATACGCCGACATCGGGGGATATCCTGCTCCTTGGGAAACCGGCTGAAAAGCAGCGCCATCACATCGGCTATATGCGGCAGGAGGCAGACCTCATGCTGCTTACGGACTCTGTTAGCGATGAGCTGACGTGGAATAACAAGACCATCACGGAAGAAGAACTGGACAGTATTCTTCGCCGTCTGCATGTGCGGCACTACCGCCATGATTTCCCGCTCGCACTCTCGAAGGGGCAGCGTCTTCGTGTCGTTTTCGGCGCGATGCTCGCGAGGAAGGATAATGATCTGCTGCTCCTCGACGAACCGACGACGGGGCAGGACCAGAAGAGCCTGACGGATATCAAAGCACTTCTCCGCTATGCGGCCTCCGAAGGGCGGACGATCTTCTTTTGCACCCATGATATCGAGCTCGCGAGCGAGCTGGCGGATCAGGTTTTTCTTTTGAAAGAGGGAAGATTCCTGGCGAGCGGCACGCCGCATGCGATTTTCAGTGATAAAACGCTGATGGAGGAAGGCGGTCTGGCGCTCCCGCCCATGCTGATGCTGTCGGAAATGCTGGGTATCGAGCCGTGTATTTCTGTGAAAGAGGTGATGGATCATGTCCTATAGGCAGCTTTGGGAGGGCGGGGATGGCCATTCCTTCCTGACGAGTCTCGATGGACGGACGAAGCTCTCCTTCCTCTTCTGCTATGCGCTGATGATGATCATCGTGGACAATGCCAGAACGCTTTTCTTCCTCTTCACGCTGACCCTTGTTTTTCATTTTCTGGGAAAGACGCCCTTCTATAAGTGGCGGGTGCTCGCGATCTTCATCCTCTTAGGGCTATGGGGCTCGATCGCCAGTCAGGCACTCTTCTTTTCGCAGAATCCGAGGACGCCCCTTGTGACTTTGATTTCTCCCGGCTTCCCTGTCTTGGGGGCGCTGACAAATGGCCTCTATATCTATCGGGAAGGCATCATCTACGGCGCGATTCAAGGAATGCGTACCGTATCCATGATCACGCTGGGGCTGCTCGTCTGCTGGACGAGCGACCCGCGCCAGCTGCTGAAGGGGCTCACTTCGTGGAATCTTTCTCCGCAGGCCGCCTTCATGCTGGTGACGGCGATCCGCTTCTTCCCTGTACTTGCTGCGGAAGCAGGCGAAGTCATGGTCGCACTGCAGCTTCGAAGCGGCAGCGAAAAGGGACGGCATCAGGTCCTGATGCACATTCCCTATATGGTGAAGCCACTCCTGGCCCGCTGCCTTCGCCGTTCCGCGACGCTGGCCCTTTCCGTCACGAGCCGCGGCCTATTTCTCGCCAAGGGCAGAAAGGCGGAAGTCTGGCGTTCCAGCGAGAAATGGGTCTGCACCGCCTTCTTCCTTTTCACACTCGCCTGCGGCGCAAGCAAGATCCTCTACGCTCTCTCGAAAGAAGGCTTCTACAATGGAAGTCTCCGCATCGTGTATGATGTGACAAAGATGTATTTGTAAAGGGTTAGCCCCGGGGACGGCACGCCCTAGAGGCTAAGTTTGAAAGCAGGGATGATTAGTAGCTAGGGATTAGGAGCGCCGAGCGACCGGTGACTAGTGACTGGTGACTGGTGACTAGTGACTGGTGACTTAAATACCACTTTCAGGCATCGCCCCATATATATTTGCGGCGAAGCCGCCACCTTCATTCCTAATTCCTCATTCGGGTCGAGCTTTCATCCCCTATCAAGGGACGCCCCGCCCTACAGGCTAACCCTGAACCTCTTCTGGTGACCAAACATGAAACGATGCAAAACAATTCTCATTTTTTCGCTCCTTACGCTGACCTGGATCGCTCTTTTCTGGCTGACCGGGAAAAAGACCCCGTGGCAGATCTTTGCGGGCAAAGAGTCAGAGGCTGCCTATGTGATTTCCTTAGGTGACATGGCAGGACGGAACTATGACCGCATGGGCTTTGACAGCGGCAAGGTGCTCTACGTGAAGTCGGATGGCGGCTGGCTCGTCGGTACAGCGAATGGCGAGCTCATCCATTTCGATGAGAAGGGGGAGGAGCTCTGGAGCCACTCTGTCGGGACAGGCCTCATCCGGGGCATCGCGGTGAGCCGGGATGAGAAGGTCGTCTATGCCGGAGAAAAAAGTCCGGAAGGAACGATGTATGCCATGGATGTGAAAAATGGCAATGTGCTGTGGACCTTCCGGGGAGACTCCCTCATCGGCTATGAGGCGGATATCCAGTCCGAGCCGACGGCCATCGATATATCGACGGATGCTGCGGGACATGTGTATGCGGTTTTCTATCGATTCACACTCGATGAGAAGGGACAGCGGACTTATCTTTCCCGCATCATTTCTTTCGATGAGACAGGGAAGGAGCTTTGGCGCTATCCGGCCAAAGAGAATATGGACGCGTGGGTGAATTGCGGCGCCATTTCAGAAAGCAGCGGACGCTTCGCCTTTGCGACGGCGAATTACGATAAAGCGAAGACAGAGGGTCTCAAATATAATGAGAATCTGTATGTCCTTGACAGCCATACCGGGACGCTGCTCCACGCCGAAAAGATCCCGCCGGTCGAGACCTTCGGCACGACAACGATTCGAAACGGGCTCTCTTATTCAGACGATGGGAAGTACCTCGCGGTGATGGCGAGCGATGGCCGCGGGTTCCTGCGGGACGAGGACGGACGTCCCATCTGGGAGCGCAGTATTTCCAAGGTGATGGAAATCGGCGGTAGCTATTACTTCGCGGCGGGCCGTGATGCACTCTTCGCTGGAGACAAAGTACTCTTCGGCACCATCAATACGTTCAATCGGGAAAACTGGCAGCTGCCCGCACCGGTCATCCATCCATCGGGAAACAGCCTCTATGCATTTGACAGGGACGGGAAGTATCTTTTCCGCTATACCGCGCCTGCGGAGATCGAAGCCATCGGGGTTGCCGGTGATGTGGCAGCGCTTGCCATCGGTAGAAATGTAAGAAACCATGACTACAAAGCTCATGGAGCAGCGGTCGTCCGTCTCTCTGACGGGGCGCTCCTCAATGAGTACCATACGAAGGGACCGCTCCAGACGCTTGCGATTTCCTCCGATGGCCGCTACGTGGCCGGCATCGAAGTCCCCGCTGTCACGGCTGAGGGAAATCTCCTCGGAGCCTATCGGCTGCATATCTGGGATAGAGAGAAGTAAAAAGGTTTGGGGTTCAGGTTGATGGGTTCAGGTAGAAGACTAAGAGACATCAGATATCAGACGCCAGACATCTGACATCGAAAAGTTTGAAAGCAGGGATGAGTGGCTAGGGATTGGGGATTAGAAATCTCAAGTAACTGGTGACTAAGGATTAAAAGACCAAAAGACTAAGAGACTAGGAGAATTCAGACTCTTACGTATCGTCATTTCGAGCGCGAGCGAGAAATCTTTGTCATTCGCGGTTAAACGGTCGATGTCAGGAAACCACAAATGGGAAGCCTGTTATCTGCCGACCTTCGGGCACCGCCCCCGTTGAACCCATTGAAGCCATCCACTCTTTGCGCTATAATAGAAAACAAATTGTTTTTTATTTAAACATTCGAGGCCGTTATGATACGAAGATTTATGAAATATTATCGTCCCTACATGCACATTCTGATCTGGGTGATCGTAGGGACTTTTGCCATGGCCGGACTGGATCTGATTTTTCCGGTCGTGGTCCGTGAGCTCATCCATGACGTACTGCCGGCGGGGGATATGCATCGGCTGTTTATCGGCTCAGGGATCCTTCTTGTACTTTATATCATCAATTTCGCAATCCAGTATGCGGTGCAGTACTATGGGCATGTCATGAGTGCGTCCATCGAGCACGACATGCGACGGGATCTGTTCGCTCATATCGAGAAACTTTCCTTTCATTACTTCGATAATGAGAAAACGGGGCAGCTGCTCTCCCGCATCACAAGCGATGTGACGGAGATCAGCGAGCTTTCTTTCCGCGGGCCGAATGATGTCCTCCTCTGCGGCGTCATCATGGCGGGGACGCTCGTCGTGATGTTCGTCATGAACTGGCAGCTCGCCCTCCTCATCGGTGCGCTGCTGATTGCGAAGAGCATCCATACCGTGAAGGTGAACAAACAGATGAAGTCCGCTTTCCGGCAGAACCGAAAGAAGGCAGGGGAAGTCTCTGCCCGCGCAGAAGAAAGCCTTTCCGGCATCCGCCTTGTGAAGGCCTTTGCCCAGGAGGCTTTCGAGCTGGACCGTTTTGAAGAGAAGAGCCGTGAGCTCAGGGATACCCGTTTCGCTTCGAATAAGCTCATCGCTTATTTCTCCGGCGGCATCAATTTCTTCACCAACTTCATCAATGTGGCGGTGATCCTGGCCGGCGGCTGGATGATCAATGAGGGAACGCTCGCCCTTTCTGATTTCGTTGCTTTCCTTCTCTATGTGAATATCTTCATGCGTCCGGTTTTCCGTCTGACGATCCTCGCTGAGGTGTACCAGCGCGGCATGGCCGGTTTCCACCGCTTCGAAGAGATCATGCATACCGAGCCGTCCATCGAAGATCCGGAAAAGCCTGTCATGCTGCCCTCTGTGAAAGGGGACATTGATTTTAAGGATCTATCCTTCGGCTATGACCCCGGACATCTCATCCTGCATGATCTGGACTTTGAGATCCCTGCCGGAAAGACGGTGGCTTTCGTCGGCGAGACGGGGGCGGGGAAGAGTACGCTCGTCAGCCTGCTGCTTCGCTTCTATGAACCGACAAAAGGCGAAGTCATGCTGGACGGTCATCCGCTTTCCGCGTTCCGCCAGCAGGACCTCCGAAGAAAGATCGGTATCGTGCAGCAGGATGTCTTCCTCTTCGGGGATACCATCGCGGAGAATATCGCGTATGGCCGTGAGAATGCGACGAAAGAGGAAATCGAAGAGGCCGCGCGTCTCGCCGCTGCGGATGATTTCATTCGCCAGCTGCCGAACGGCTATGAGACGAAGGTCGGCGAGCGCGGCGTGAAGCTCTCCGGCGGGCAGAAGCAGCGTATCGCCATCGCTCGTGTCTTCCTCAAGAATCCGCCTGTCGTCATTTTCGACGAAGCGACATCTGCCCTTGATACCCAGACGGAGAAGAAAGTACAGAAGACACTCGATGAGCTTGCGAAAAACCGCACGACGATCATCATTGCACATCGCCTCTCGACCGTCAGAAATGCAGATGTGATCTATGTCCTCGACCATGGCCGCCTGATCGAACGCGGCAGCCATGACGAACTGATGGCAAGGCACGGGAAATATTTCGCTCTGTATGAAGCGCAGAAAAAGAAAAAAGAAGATGAATAAGAGTGAAAAACGCCCTTCCCATTTTGGGGAAGGGCGTTTTTGCTTAAGGTTCAAGGTTCAAGATTTTGAAAGGCTCGTTTGAATGAGAAATTAGAAATGAGAAATGTGAAATGTTGGTAGCGGCTTTGCCGAGAATATATGGGGCGATGCTCGAAGTTTTTGGGGGATAACAGGCTTCCCGTTTGCCGTTTCCAAACATTGTCCGTCTGATTGCGAACGAAAAAGATTTCTCGACTTCGCTCGAAATGACGATACGAGAGTCTGATGTTTCCCAGTGACTAGTCACCAGGTACTAGTCACTCGAAGCTCCTAATCCCTAATCCCTAGCCACTTATCCCTGCTTTCAAACTTCCTGGTTCAGGGTAAGCCCAAGGGGCGTGCCGTCCCTTTGATTGCGTGCGAAAGCTCTGCTAGAATTAGGAATTTGGAATGAAGGTGGCGGCTCCGCCACAAATATATATTTTGCAGCGAAGCTGCCACCACAACCCTGAACCCTGAACCCTTTTTTTATTTCTCTTCTTTACATGCCGCCTCTTCCATGTTACACTTTTCACAGTATACAAGGAGCGCGGACGAATCCGATGGCTGCTCCAGCGGGGAGGCAGACTCTGTTTCCCTAGATTACTCGTAAATGAGGGATGCAAATGTCACTTTATGTAAAAAAATTCGGCGGAAGTTCTGTTGCGACACCGGAAAAAATGTTGAATATTGCAAACCGTGTGCTTCGCGATCGGAAGCCGGGGGACAAGATCGTGATCGTCGTATCGGCTATGGGCGATACCACCGATGATCTCCTGGCACTGGCTTCGAAGGTATCGGATATCAATCATGGACGTGAAATGGATATGCTGCTGGCGACTGGTGAGCAGATCTCCATTTCCCTTATGGCGATGACTTTCAGAAAGCTCGGCGTCCCTGCTGTGTCGCTCACGGGCCCGCAGGCGGGTATCATCGCGGGAGGGGCGTATGGCAAGGCGACCATCGATGATGTGAAGCCGGAGCGCGTCTTCAAGGAGCTGGAAGAAGGCAAGATCGTCATCGTGGCGGGCTTCCAGGGCCTTATGGAAAATGGCGATGTGGCGACACTGGGCCGCGGCGGCAGCGATGCGACGGCGGTGGCGCTTGCAGGTGCGATGCATGCAGATATGTGTGAGATCTTCACCGATGTGGATGGTGTATACTCCGCAGATCCGCGTGTCGTGAAGAATGCACATAAAATGAAAGAAATTACCAATACGGAAATGCTGGAAATGGCACGTCTGGGCGCTGGCGTCATGCAGCCTCGCAGCGTCGAACTCGGGATGAAATATCACATTCCGATCCATGTCAGATCTACATTTACGAATGATGAAGGAACGATTATCCGGGAGGTATGTATGGAAGGCTTGAACGAAGCGGTCAGAGGCGTGGCACAGGATGCTCATGCAGCTAGAATTGCAGTACTGGGACTCAGAAATGTGCCGGGCGTGGCATACAGTGTATTCTCTGCTCTCGCAGAAGACAATATCACGGTCGACATGATCGTGCAGAGTGTCAGAAACTCCAATGATGACAAGACGGATATCGTATTCACCATCGATGATACGGATATGGAAGATGCCAAGAGAGTCCTCGATAAGATGAGAGACGATGGCAAAGTGGAAGAAGTCATTTATGATGATGACACGGCCAAAGTCTCTGTCGTAGGCGCCGGCATGCTCGGCAGACCGGGAGTCGCTGCCCGTATGTTCGGCGCACTCGGCAGAGCCGGTGTCAATATTGACATCGTCAGCACTTCGGAAATCAGCATTTCCTGCCTCATCCTGAGAAAAGACCTGAACAAAGCTGTACAGGCCATTCACGACGAATTCTTCGCGCAGGACGAAAAATAATAAATAGATGCTTATGGAAAAAGCACAGGGATTTCCTGCGCTTTTTCTTGTGAATAAAGTGGTGGACTAGTAGCTGGTGACTAGTGGCTAGGGATTAAGAGTGCCTGTTGGCTCGCGATTCAAATTCTACCTTAGTGCATTGCCATTATTGCCAAAATGGTGCGAAGCCCCGCTCCTACTACTGCTGAACCTGTTCAAACTGCTGAACCCGTTCAAACCGTCAACAGCTAACTATCAACGAGCAACAATCAAGGAGAACGTATATGAAATGGAATGATGGAGACCTGGTACACGGATTCCGTGTCAGCCGCATGTCCCATATCGAAGAAGTCAATGCCGATGCCTATCTGATGGAGCACGTCAAAAGCGGTGCCCGTCTTCTGTATCTGGACAGCGACGATGATAATAAAGTCTTTTATATTTGCTTCCGCACGACGCCGGATAATTCCAAGGGGACACCGCATATCATGGAGCACTCGACGCTCTGCGGCTCTCGGAAATATCCGCTGAAGGAACCCTTCGTCGAACTCGCGAAAGGTTCTCTCAATACCTTCCTCAATGCGATCACTTGGCCGGATAAGACCATGTATCCGATCGCCAGCCGCAATATGGTCGATTTCCATAACCTGATGGATGTATATCTCGATGCGGTCTTCTATCCGAATTGCCTCAAGAATCCGCAGATCCTGATGCAGGAAGGCTGGCATTATGAGCTGGAGAATAAAGAGGCGCCGCTGACGTACAATGGTGTCGTTTACAATGAAATGAAAGGCGCGCTCTCTTCGCCGGAAGCCATCATGGAAGACCGCGCAACGGAGCGTCTTTTCCCGGATAATACCTACGGCGTCGAGTCCGGCGGGGATCCGGAAGTCATCCCGATGCTCTCTTTCCGTGAATTCACGGAATTCCACCGCCGCTTCTACCATCCGTCGAACAGCTATATCTATCTCTATGGCGATATGGATATCGAGAAGACACTGGCATATATCGATGAAGAATACCTGTCTCATTTTGACCGCCGCCATGTGGACTCGGCCGTCCGCACGCAGTCCGGCTTCAAGAAAAGGGTATCCGCAATCTGTCCGTATGGGATCGCAGAGCAGGAAAGCGAAAAGGGGAAGGCGATCCATGCCCTCTACATCGCAGGAAGCGACCATATGTCTACGAAAGAATCGCTCGCTTTCCGTATCCTGAACTATGTCCTGATCGATATGGATGGCGCACCGCTGAAAAAAGCAGTCATGGATGCCGGTCTTGGAAACGACCTGTCCGGCGGCTATTGTGACAGCTACAAGCAGCCGGTCTGGACCATCGAAGTGACAGGCTCGGAAGTAGAGAAACAGGAGCAGTTTGCCCAGGTCATCGATGGGACGCTCCGCACGCTCGCTCTTGACGGCATTGACAAGGATATGCTCGATGCCGCACTGAACCGCACGGAATTCACCTCGCGTGAAAATGATTATCAGGGACGTCCGAAAGGTCTTTTCTATGGGGTCCGCGCGATGGATCTCTGGCTCTATGACCGTGACCCGATGGCGGCACTCTGCTATATCGACGACATCAAAGAGCTTCGCGAAGGGATCCGGGAAGGCTATTTCGAAAGCCTTCTCCTGAAGTACGTCATCAAGAATCCGCATCAGGTCCTGATCACCATGAAGCCGGAAAAAGGACTGACGGAGAAGAACAATGCGGCAACGGCAGAAAAGCTCGCTGCCTACAAGATGAGTCTCACCGACGAGCAGCTCGAAGACATCATGGCGTCCACCAAAGCACTGAAGGAGCGTCAGGCATCCATGGAAACAGAGGAGGCCCTGAAGACCATTCCCCTCCTGTCCCGCGAAGACCTGAAGCGGGAGATTGAGGAGGAAGTGCTCGAAGAAGAGACAGTCTCCGGCATCCGTCACTTCCACTATGATATTCACACGACGGGCATTTCCTACGTCACGATGTATTTCGATCTCTATGATCTCACCGAGGAAGAGATCCCGTATGCCATCCTCCTTGCCGGGATGCTTCGCAGCATGGATACGGAAAAGCACAGCTACACCGAGCTCGCGCGGATTTCCAATGCATATACCGGCGGCATCAGCTTCCAGATTTCCTGCATCGGCGATATCAATGACGCTTCGAACTATAAGCCTTTCATGGTCGCAAGAGGCAAAGCACTCACCTCAAAGGCCGAGCAGCTCATGGACCTTTTGGGGGAAGTCATCAATCATACGTCCTTCCAGGATACGAAACGGCTGAAAGAGCTTCTCTTGGAAGAAAAATCGGAATGGGATATGACGGCTTTCTCCCGCGGTCATAATCTCACCATGGGACGCCTTGCTTCCTATTTCTCAAAGACAGCGCAGTTTTCTGAGCAGGCCGGCATGACGTTCTACTATTTCCTGGCAGACCTTGTCAAGACGTATGACAGTCAGGCAGAGGACATCGCGGAGAAGCTCTCGGCTGTCGCGAAGAAGATCTTCACGAGAAGCCATATGTTCTTGGCCACCACCGGCGAGAAGGAAGAAAAGCAGGCTGTCGATCGCTACCTCGGCCTCATCCTGAATGATATGCCGGAAGGGGAGAAGAAAGAAGCCCATCTTTTCGATTTCCCGGCCAAGGAAATCAATGAAGCCTTCCTGACCTCCGGCAAGGTCCAGTACGTCGCCAAAGGCGGTAATTTCCGCGACCATGGCTTTACCTATACCGGCGCACTTCGTGTCATGGAAACCATCCTTCGCTATGAGTACCTCTGGAAGAAAGTCCGTGTCCTCGGCGGTGCGTATGGCGCTTTCACACAGTTCCTGCGCGATGGTACATCGCTGCTCTGCTCGTACCGTGATCCGAATCTGAAGGAAACGCTCGAGGCATACAAAGGCCTTCCGGAATATCTGGAAACACTGGAGCTGTCCGAACGTGAAATGACCAAGTACGTCATCGGGACCATGGCAGCCGATGAGATCCAGCTCACTCCGTCCATGAAGGGGGAGCGCGCCATGCTCCACTACCTGAATGGCAACACCAGGGAAGACCGCATGCGGATCCGTAGCGAAATCATCTCCTGCGAAGTGAAAGACATCCGTGCCCTCGCGCCGCTCGTCAAGAGCATCATCGAAGATCCCTACATCTGCTGCATGGGCAGCGAGGAAAAAATCCAGCGGGATCAGGCACTCTTCCATGAAGTCCTCTCGATGCCAGAGTAATGAAATGAAGGGGGCTGTGCCGCAGACTTTATGTGGCGACAGGGGATCGATGAGAGGATCTTCAGCTATGTTGAACCTAATCCCTAATCCCTAATCCCTAGTCCCTAGTCACAAGTCATTCGTCACTTTTACCACCAAGGAGGCTCAACTGATTGAGCCTCCTTTCGTATACCTGAAAGGAGCCGCTATGCAGAGAGCCATTTGCACCCGTTTTGCGCCGAGTCCCACAGGATACATGCATCTTGGAAATATCTGGATCGCTTTTTTGAACTGGCTTTGGACACGCCAGCAGGGAGGGGCGATCGTGCTGCGGATCGAGGACATCGACCGGCAGCGAAGCCACGCCGCATACATAGAGGGAATTCAGGAAGACCTTGCATGGATGGATCTTTCCTATGACGAAGGACCCGGCGGGAATTATTCCTATGGGACGCCTGTCCAAAGTCTCCGATTTCCTCTCTATCAGGCAATCATGGACCAGTGGAAAGAAGCAGGGGAGATCTATCCCTGCTTCTGCAGCCGCGCCCGTCTCCACAGCATCGCCTCTGCGCCGCATGAAGGGGAGGGGCTGCCGGTCTATGATGGGCACTGCCGCCATCTGACCGCGGAAGAAATCTCTGAAAGAGAAAAGGAGAAAGCGCCTTCCTGGCGCCTTCGCATGGAGGAAAGCTGCGTGTCTTTTCGAGATCTTTTCTGCGGGGAGGAGTCGTGCGTGCTCCGTCCCGGCACCGATGACTTTGTCCTTCGGCGCGCAGACGGTATGGTCGCTTACCAGCTCGCTGTATCCGTCGATGATGCAGCGATGGGGATGACGCATATTTTCCGAGGAAATGACCTTCTTTCCTCGACCTTTTACCAGCTCTATCTGCTGAAAAAACTGGGAGTCGCACGCGCTCCGACCTACGGACATCTGCCTCTTCTCGTGGATGCTGCGGGGGTCCGTCTCTCGAAACGCCAGAAAGGACTTACTCTCCGTGAAATGAAGGCAGAGGGCAAGACACCGGCGGATATCATCGGCCTTCTTCTTTATTATGCAGGCGCACTTCCCAAACCGATGCCTGTATCCGCAGAGGAAGCGGCTCGGAATGTCGGTTTTGAGGAGCTGAAACACCTGTCTTTGTCGCATATCGTGGTGACGCAAGTCTGAAAAACGGCTATAATGAATGTATTGATGGTTATCCGGGAAAACGATGATGCGATTCACGATGGGATCCGTACTTTCCCAGAGGATCCGGTAAAGGAGCTGATTTCCATGATTCATATCACCTGTGAAGGCAGAAATTTTGACTTTTTTGACGGTGCGACACCGCAAAATTTATGGAATATGGTCCGCGGCACAAGGGGAAAGGAGGCCGCGGTGCTGGCTGAGATGGATGGCGAGCTTCTTGATTTCCAGACCCCGTTTCCCACTGGCGGGGATGTGCGCTGGATCCCTCTTTCGGCGCCAAAAGCGCATCAGGCGTATGTGAGAAGTGCGATCATGCTTCTTGTGTGTGCGGTAGAAGAGCTATATGGAGAAGGGGCAGATGTCCTCGTGAAGCATTCGCTGGGGAAATCGCTGTACTGTGAATTCGAAGACGGTCATGTACCGCTCAAGAAGGAGCTGGACCGCTTGGAGGCACGGATGCGTGAGATTTCCGAAGAGGGACGCGACATCACGAAGATCGTCGTCGGAAAGAAACGTGCCATCGCCTTTCTTCGCATGAAAGGGCGGGAGGAGGATGCAGAGCTGGCGGGTGAACTCGCCGGAGATACGATCAATGTCGACCAGTGCGGGCGCGTGACAGACTATTTCTTCGGCCCGCTTCTGCCGGATATGAGCTTCGTGCGGCTGTTTGCGCTGAAGTCTTATGCGCCGGGATTCCTGCTGCGCCTTCCGGATGAGGATTTTCATCTGGCTCAGGATGAAGCAGAAGATCCGCTTTTTGCGAAGGTTTTCCTCGAAAGCCAGAACTGGTCCGAGCTGATCGGCTGCCAAAATCTGGCGCAGCTCAATGCGTCTATCGAGAATGGGAAAATTCTCGACTACATTTCCATCGCGGAAGCCCTGCACGAGAAGAAGCTGGCGGAGCTGGCAGATGCGATCTGTGAGGCAAAGCCCAGAATCCGCCTCGTCTGTACAGCCGGCCCCTCATCCTCCGGCAAGACCACCTTCATGAAGCGGCTCATCGTCCACCTGCAGGTGAATGGGGTACGCCCCGTTATGATTTCGCTGGATGATTATTTCCGAGATCGCGATGAAATGCAGGGGGAAGACTGGGAAGATATCCATGCACTCGATCTGGACCGTTTCGAAGGAGATATCACAGCACTTCTGGAAGGAAAGCCGGTGCGGCTTCCGACGTTCAATTTCATCACCGGGAAAAAGGAGTGGAATGCGCCGCCCGTCACGCTCGGGAAGGGGCAGCCGATCCTTGTAGAAGGGCTCCACGCGCTGAATCCGCGCCTCACCTATTTTGTCCCCGGCTACCAGTGCATGCATATCTACCTTTCCGCACTGACGCAGATCACCATCAATCACCATAACCGCATATCGACCTCAGATACGCGCCTTCTTCGTCGTATGGTGAGAGATATGCAGTTCCGCGGAAATCCTCCGGAAAAGACGATCTCCACATGGCCAAGCGTCCGCGAGGGAGAGGAACGGAATATTTTCCACTTTCAGGGACGCGCCGATGTCGTGTTCAATTCGGCCCTTCTGTATGAAATCCCTGTCCTGAAACAGATCGTAAAGCCGTTTTTAGAGGAAATCGCTAAAGACAGTCCTGCCTATGGGGAAGCCCGGCGCCTTCTGGAATTCCTCGCCCCCTTCCGCGAACTGGACGCATCGCTCGTGCCGGATCATTCGCTGCTTCGTGAATTCGTCGGCTATGAAGGGCTGGGGAAGTCTTTCCTGAATCGGTGAAAGGTTAGTCCGTAGGGCGTGCTGTCCTTTGATTGCGGGTGAAAACTTTGCTCGAATGAGAAATTAGAAATGAGAAATTAGAAATGGTGGTGCGGCGCATAAAATAATGAAGCGCCGCGAAGTATGAATAGGTCGATGCCCGAAAGTGGCATTTCAGTCACCAGTCACTAGTCACTAGTCACGACCAATCCTTGATCGCCACCCGTTGCTTTCAAACTGACGCCTCATTTCATCGATACGAATCACTTTTCCCATTCTCCTACTAGCAATCTTTTGCAAGACAAGGTACAATAGAAACAGCTTTAAGACAATTCTCATTTCTATTTGGAGGTCATGCATCATGGCAGAAGAAAAAAGAGTAAACCTGAAAGCCCAGAAATTCGAAGCCTACACCAAGGCGAACAAAATGGACTTTTTCGTCAAAAATGAAATGAAAGATGACGCAGATACCGTTGTATTCCAGTCGAACCTGAAGGTCGAAGGACAGACCATTCCGCTCGGCATCATCACAGACAATAGCATCTACACCATCATCCGCGTCCAGATCGGCAGCCAGCTTCTGAAAGATGAAAATAAGCTCTCCCTGCTTGAATACCTGAACCAGCTGAACCGCAGCTACAAGGTTTTCAAGTATGTCGCAGCGGAAGACGGCAGCATTTTCCTCGATGCGTGCCTCCCGAGCACCAACGACAGCTTTGATGCAGAAATCGTCCGTGTCATCCTCGATGTCATCGTCGATCATCTGAACAATGAATACAAAAACATCATGAAGCAGGCTTGGAAATAATTTCCCATCTGCTGATAGAAACGGCTTTCCGAAAGGAAGGCTGTTTTTTTGTTGCGGTTTTAGGGTAAGCCAGTGGGGCGTGCCGTCCCGAAAGCTTCGCGCTATCTAGTGAGGAGTGAGGAGTGGTGGTGCGGCGCGTAACAATCAGAAGCGCCGCAAATATATATGGGGCGATGCCAGAAAGTAGTATTCCAGTCACCAGTCACCAGTCACTCCCAATCCCTGGCTACATTTTCCATAGCAATATTTCTCTAAAAGCTATATAATAGAAGAAATCTATTTGCCGAAATGAAAATATAGATTTTCATTTCATCTTTAGGAGGAGATTTCATTGTTAGCATCCAAATTATATAGCCCGACCCTGAGAGAACTGCCTGCCGACGCTGTCGTCATGAGCCATAAGTACATGCTGAAAGCCGGCATGATGCGAAAGATCGCCAATGGTACCTATGCGTACCTGCCGCTGGCTTTCCGCGCCATCGAGAAAGTGAAGAAGATTATCCGTGAGGAGATCAATAAGACAGGCGCACAGGAGATTCTGATGCCGATCGTGCAGCCGGCGGAAATCTGGCAGAAGACGGGACGCTGGGCCGTATATGGGGAAGAAATGTTCAAGCTGAAGGATCGTCACGGCAGAGACTACTGTCTGGCTCCGACGCATGAAGAACTGGTGACGACGCTCGTTTCCATGGATACCTCGTCCTACAAGCAGCTGCCGGTCTCTGTCTATCAGATCCAGAACAAGTACCGCGATGAGAAGCGTCCGCGTTTCGGCCTGATGAGAAGCCGCGAATTCATCATGAAGGATGGCTACACCTTCGATATGGATCAGGAAGGCCTCGATAAGCAGTACAAACTGATGTATGATGCATACTGGCGCATTTTCACCCGCTGCGGTCTGAAATTCCGTCCGGTCATCGCAGACTCCGGCGCGATCGGCGGCAATGCGTCTCATGAATTCGAAGTGCTGGCAGATTCCGGCGAAGCCGATATCGTATATTGCGAAGACTGTGATTTCGCAGCGAATATCGAAGCGGTCGATCCGAAGACGATTCCCTGCGATATCCGAAATGACAAGGAAAAGGAAATCGTAGAAACCCCGGGGCAGCACACGATCGAGATGGTTTGCAATTTCCTGCATGCAGATGTGAAGCAGTCCGTCAAGGCGGTCGTCTACAAGCTCGATGATACCGTTGTCCTTGCGATGGTGCGCGGCGATCATGAAGTCAATGAAGTGAAGCTCCAGAATATTTATGGCGCGATCAATGTGGATATGGCGTCGGAAGAAGATCTGGAACGCTGTGGTCTGACGGCTGGCTATATCAGCCCGATCGGCCTTAAAAAAGTGAAGAATTTCGACATCATCTGCGATAAGACGGTCATGGAAATGCAGGATGCCTGCTGCGGGGCCAATGAAAAGGACAAGCACTTTATCCATGTGAATCCGGCGCGCGATTTCGGTGATGTGAAGGTGGATACCATCCGCCAGATCCAGGAAGGCGATGTCTGCCCGCACTGCGGCGGCAAGATCGTCATCACGAAGGGCATCGAAGTCGGACAGGTCTTCAAGCTCGGGACCAAGTACAGCGAAGCACTGGGCGCGACCTACCTCGATAACAATGGCAAGTCGCATCCGATGGTGATGGGCTGCTACGGCATCGGTGTCACCCGTACGGTGGCTGCGTCCATCGAGCAGAATCACGATGATGACGGCATCATCTGGCCGGTCGCGATCGCGCCTTATGAAGTGGTCATCGTCCCGGCGAATAATAAATCGGAAGAAGTCATGGATGCGGCCAAGAAGCTCTATGATGCGATGGAAGAAAAGGCGGATGAAGTGGTGCTGGATGACCGCAATGAAAGAGCGGGCATCAAGTTCAAAGATGCTGACCTCATCGGCTATCCGGTCCGTGTGACCATCGGCAAGAAATGGCAGCAGTCCGGCAATGTGGAGATCCGTCTCCGCAGAAGCGGCGAGACTATCGAAGTGCCGTATGAAGAATGCAAAGCCAAGGTCATGGAGATCCTGGCAGAGCTTCATGAAAAGAACCAGTAAGAGGCGCAGATGGACGAAAAAGAACTGGAAGAGCTGCGTGATTCGGTGCGCAAGATCGACAGCGAGCTGGCAGGGCTTTTTGAGAAGCGGCTGGAGCTGTCGAGAGGCATTGCCCTTTATAAGCTGAAGGCGCATAAGCCGATCTATGATGCAGAAAGGGAAGCGAAGAATATCGAGGCATTGTCTTCTCTCATCGAAGATGTGAGCTGCCGCCCTGATTTCATTCGCTGGTACCAGCTCTTGATGGATATCAGCAAAAAACTGCAGTCGAAACTGATACAAGGGGAAACAAAATGATCGAAGAACGCAGAGGTACCGTCAGACGATGCATTTACGCAAGTGATGATGGCAGATTCTGCGTTTTTCAAATCGAAGATAAGGAAAGCCGCAAGCTGGTCTGCGCCACATACCATGGGAGAGGCCCATACGTCGGCGAGCAGATACTCATGCGGGGGTGCTGGCAGAAGCATCCCCGTTTTGGAGTGCAGTTTTCCGCGCAAAGTATGGAGATGGTGAAGCCGGAGGAAACGGAAGATATCATTCATTTCCTGGCATCAGGGATGATCGATGGCATCCGTGAGACCATGGCGCGCCGCATCGTGGACCATTTCGGCAAAAAGACGATGGATATCTTCGAAAACAACATCGATGCCCTCCGCGAAGTGCCGGGCATCGGGCCGAAGGGGTTCGAGAAAATTAAAAAATCCTACGAGATGATTTCCGGGCTGAAGGAAATCATCATGTACCTCCAGTCGCTGGCCATTCCTGAAAAATATGCGGCAGATATGCAGAAGCATTATGGAGAGAATATCAAGTCCGTCTTTCAGCACGAACCCTACCGCATGCTGGGAGACATAAACGGAATGACTTTTCTGGAGATCGATCGCATCGCCATGGATCAGGGCATAGCGCCGAATGACAGCGAGCGCATCACGGCAGGCGTGAAGCATATGCTGGGACTGGCGCTTGCTCAGGGGCACAGCTGTGTGCCGATTGATTCGCTGGCGAAAAATACCGTGCCGCTTCTGCACCTTTCCTTTGACATCATCAAGGATGGCATCGAGTCTGCGGTCCGGGAAAAAGTGCTGCCGTCTCTCACCTATGAAAAGACGGTGTATGTATACCTGAGATTTCTCTATGAAGCGGAAACACAGTCGGCCGATATCCTGAAATACATGCTCTGTCACCAGAAGGCGCTCGGAACGGCCGCCCTGGCCATCGAAAAATTTGAGAGAGAAAACCAGATCACGCTGGCCGATGAGCAGAAAGAAGCCGTCGAAGAGGCGATGAAGAGCCGCGTCCTCGTCATCACAGGCGGGCCGGGTACAGGGAAAACGACACTTGTGCGGGCCATCATCACGGCGGCGGAGCAGCACGATCTGAAAGTCCATCTCATGGCACCTACAGGCCGCGCAGCGAAGCGTCTGGCCATCGCGAGCCACATGGATGCGGATACCATTCATAAAGCGCTCGAGGCGGAAAAGCGCGAGGACGGCGGGACGGTCTTTTCGCGGGATGAAAGCGATCCTTTGGAAGAAGACCTCATCATCGTCGATGAAGCGTCCATGATGGATATTTCCCTGTTCTATCATTTACTGTCTGCGCTGAAAGAAGAGGCACGCCTCATCTTGGTTGGTGATGTCGATCAGCTCCCGCCTGTGGGACCGGGTACGCCTTTGAAATCCATCATCGCTTGGGGAAAGGTGCCTGTCACCAAGCTCAAGCACATTTTTCGTCAGAAAGAAGGGAGCGGCATCATCGAGAATGCGGCGCTCATCCGCGAAGGGAATATGTGCATCCCGGATGAAGGTGGGGAATTCAAGATCCTTCCTGTCTGGTCGGAAGAAGAAGCCTTCGATACTGTCATGAACCTCTGCCGCTCGCTCCACTATGGGGAGAGCAAGGAGAAGATGGCACTGCAGGTACTCTCTCCGATGTATCGTGACCGGTGCGGGGTGGATAATCTGAATCACGCCATTCAGGAGCTGGTGCATCAGAAGCAGATCCCGCCGGGAAATCATTTCTTTGTCGGCGACAAGGTCATGCAGAAGCGGAATGACTATGACAAGGGCGTCTATAATGGGGATGTCGGCATTGTCTGGTCGGTGACAGACAAGCGCATCGCTGTCAGTTTCTATGACAGGGAAGTCGTCTATGAAAAAGAGGAAAGAAATGACCTGCAGCTCGCCTATGCCACGACGGTCCATAAGAGTCAGGGCAGCGAGTATGATACCGTCATCCTTGTCCTTCTTCCGACACAATACATGATGCTGAAGCGAAATCTTCTCTACACAGGCATCACCCGTGCGAAAAAGACCACCTATCTCATCACGACGGGAGAAGCATTGGCAAAAGCCGTCGGTACCGTAGAAACCGGACGAAGATACAGCCTTTTCTTCCCGCTCCTGACCGGAGAGGCGGAGGGATAGTCATCAGTGGATTGGTAGCTGGTAGCTGGTGACTGGTGACTAGTAGCTAGAGATTAGGGATGAGTGGCTAGGGATTAGGGATTGGGGATTAGGAGTGACTGGTGACTTAAATGCCACTTTCGAGCATCGCCCTATTTATACTCCGCGG
>OQVT01000245.1_pt1 | contig 27293 bp, 25 predicted proteins | sample 1691561 | NCBI WGS metagenome assembly OQVT01 (sample SAMN03418260, study PRJEB22391) | human gut metagenome | biome: human-gut; feature: organic feature; material: feces | host: Homo sapiens | place: Tanzania | collected 2013-01 | reverse complement strand
ATTCGACACTTTCCGCATCGGTATCGCCGCCGATTGAAGAAACTGCGCTTTTCGCCTTGTCTTTGAGTTCAAGAATCACTCTTTGAGCGATTTTCGGGCCTACGCCGTTGGCCTTCGTGATTGCCTTTACGTCACCCGAAGAGATGCAAAGAGCAAGTTTTTCCGGCGTTTGTTCGGAAAGAATCGCAAGAGCGGCTTTCGGTCCGACACCTGTTACACCAATGAGAAGTTTGAACCATTCAAGCTCATACTCCGTCGAAAAGCCGAAAAGGTCGAGCGCATCCTCTCTGACATTAAGGTGCGTAAAAAGAGTGACGGTTTTGTTTTTATCTATATCACGAAGAGTATTCGCAGAGGTCAGGCATTTGAACGCAACACCGCCGCATTCGACGGCAACGGAATACAAATCGGAAAAAACAACTTTTCCGGTAACGCTGTAAAACATTTTCAGATTCCCTTTCTGATTTTCAAAGTTTTAAAAGGATCAAGCATCGAAGATCCGGAATGAGCATGGCAAATTGCCATTGCAAGCGCATCGGCGGCATCGCTGATCAAGCCGGCATACTTTTGTGCGGTGTCTGCGTTAATGCGGCATTTTTCATATCCCTGCGAGCCGACGCGCAGAATGTCACCTCCGTACAGCGTGTAGTCCATCGGCGGATTGGCGGCTGAAGGGGTACAGGTTGAAGGAAGGCCGGTTGAAGGAACAGCCTCCGGCATGTCGGAATTCGGGGGAACAGCGCTGCAACCTGCAACCAGCAAGGCACACGCAAGAACAAAAACGAGAAGGCTCTTTGCTTTCATCATTGGATAAACCTCCTAAAATTTATTTCAAAATAGCCGCGGCACTCGAAACGTCCGCGGTAATGCACACAAATACATAAAGCCCGCTTTCGAACCGAACCGCCTTGTCATACTTTGAAACCTCGTTGGGGTCGTAGCGTTCCGCACTGCGCCTGCCTGCCGCGATATATTCATCAAGTGCGGAGCGGATTTCGGGCAAGTCGGAGCTGCTGCCAGCCTTGCACATGATAACTGCATCGGCATGGCTGCCGCCGCAGATATACATTTTAACATCGGTGCCTTCCGGCAAATCGCTCAGGATATAGTCGGAATACTCGCTTGCGTCTTCAAGCTCGGCGGAATAACGAACCTCTTCAAGCAGTCTTGAAAATGTTTTGTCCGCATCAAAATTTGTGTGTGCTTCCGGAGTGCAGGCGAATAAAACAGTTATAACGCCTGCAAACAGAAACAATGCTGCAATAAGTGCAATTTTTTTCATCGGAATCTTTACCTTAATCATCAAGTCAAAATCCGAACAGCCCCGTTTAAAATCATAAATCGGAGCTGCTCGGGAAATCTCCGCAAAACAGAACTTAAATCAGGGGTTCATTGGATTTACTGCGGGGTCGTGCTTCTCGTGAAGCCGATAACGTCGCTGTTGAAGCCTTTGAGTATAGGATTCTTGCCCTTGTGGGTAATTCTGATAACGTTAACAGCTCCTATCGACTTTGCTTCAGGACTTATGTCGTCAAGATAGCTTATAACCTTCTGCTTGTATGGAATAGTTACATTAAGTCCTTTGAGTTCTGGGTTTGACGCCAGAATCTCGGGCAGTTCGTCTATCTGTGGAATTTCAAAGTTTATATAGCGCGCATTTATGTTCTCGTTGGCAAATTTCTCATTAAAGAAGCTTACCGAGAACGAGTGGCCCAATGGAAATCCGATTAATCCATACTTGTCCATATATTCTACTTTTAGGTGGTTATGAAAACAGATGTTTTCTTACTTCGTTGCAAAATACATTGTGCAGATGCCGAGCGTAAATCTCTTGAATGACGCTTCGGCAAAACCTGCCTTCTTCAATATTCCTACCATCATCTCTCCTTGCGGGAAGGCTTCTATTGTAGCCGTGAGATAAGAATAGGCTGTCTTGTCGCCAGAAATCATTCTACCGTACAATGGCAGTATCGTATGCGAATAGATCTTGAACAGTTGGCGCATGGGAAAGTGCACTGGTGTTGTCAGTTCCACTATACAGAGATGTCCTCCCTTCTTCAATACTCGGTGCATCTCCTCAAGTCCCTTGTCAAGATTCTGAAAGTTGCGTATTCCGAATGCCGCTATAACAGCATCGAAAGAGGCTTCGGGAAAAGACAAGTCCATGCAGTCTTCCTTGCTGAATGATATCGTGTTGCTCAGTCCGAGCGCCTCGACCTTCTGTCGTCCGATATTCATCATTCCCTCACTTATGTCAGCTCCTACAAGCTGTTTGGGGCTTAACATTGTAGCTGCCTGTATGGCAAAGTCGCCGGTTCCGGTAGCTATATCAAGGATACATTGTGGCTTGAACGGCTTGAGCCTGTTGAGTGCCATCTTTCGCCACGCCTTGTCAATGTTCCATGACAACCGGTGATTGAGCTTGTCGTAGGAGTGGGCAATATTGTCGAACATCTGTTCCACTTGTTCACCCTTTGCCTGCGTATTGTTGTAAGGGGTTATCTTTTCCTGTTTGTATGTCATTGTTGCAGTGTTACGGAAATCAAAAAATGTTGGGTGTTGAACGTTATTTTATGTCAGCCTCATTGTCAGCCCATTAGATAACATTCATCACCCAACATTCCCTATACTACTTGCGTGTAGCGAGGTATGAAGCTACATTCTTTTCTATACGTGCGGCAATGTCACCGTCTTCTACAGTCTTGTCAAACTTTTCACCGGTGATGTGCTCGTACAGCTCGATGTAGCGGTCGCTTACACTTTCTGCATACTCATCGGTGATTTCGGGCATAACCTGTCCTGGCTCATTCATGAAGTTGTGTTCAATGAGCCACTGGCGTACGAATTCCTTAGAGAGCTGCTTCTGTGGCAGACCCTTCTCAAACTTCTCCTCATAACCGTCAGCATAGAAGTAGCGGCTTGAGTCGGGAGTGTGGATTTCGTCGATAAGGTAAACCTTGCCGTCACGCTTGCCAAACTCGTACTTTGTATCAACAAGGATAAGTCCGCGCTTCTCGGCCATCTCCTGACCGCGCTGGAAGATACGACGTGTGTAGTCTTCCATTACTGCATAGTCCTCTGCACTTACAATACCCTGTGCTATAATCTCTTCCTTAGAGATATTGAGGTCATGACCCTCATCAGCCTTTGTTGTCGGAGTGATGATTGGCTCTGGGAAGCGCTGGTTTTCCTTCATTCCTTCAGGAAGCTTAACGCCACAGATTTCGCGGCATCCCTCTTTATAGGCACGCCATGCCGAACCGGTAAGAATAGAACGGATAATCATTTCTACGCGGAATCCCTCACACTTCAGACCTACAGTCACCATTGGATCGGGAGTTGCAAGTTTCCAGTTAGGGCAGATGTCTGTGGTTGCATCAAGGAACTTAGCTGCAATCTGGTTTAATACCTGACCCTTGAATGGAATGCCCTTGGGCAACACCACGTCAAAAGCGGAGATTCTGTCGGTGGCTACCATTACTATGACATCGTCGTTGATGTCATATACGTCGCGCACCTTACCATGGTACACGCTTTTCTGTCCTTCAAAATGAAAATCAGTTTGTGTAAGTGCTTTCATACTTTCTAATATAAATTTATATTTGTTTATGAATTCTGATTTATTGCGCCTTCCTTTCGCTCGTCATTGCTTTTGTCGTGAGCCTCATAGGCATTGACAATGCGCGTTACGAGTTTATGGCGCACGATGTCCTTCTGCTCCAACGGCACAAATCCGATACCTTCCACATCTTTCAATATGTTGAGTGCTTCCTTCAGTCCGCTCTTTTGTCCACGTGGCAGGTCTATCTGTGTCATGTCTCCAGTGACAATCATCTTGGTATTCCACCCCATACGTGTCAGGAACATACGCAACTGAGCCGGTGTGGTGTTCTGCGCCTCATCGAGTATCACTACAGCATCGCTGAGCGTACGGCCGCGCATGAATGCAAGTGGGGCAATCTGAATGACGTTCTTTTCAATCATGTCCTGCAGTTTTACTGCCGGCAGCATGTCTTCCAAAGCGTCGTACAGCGGTTGCAGATACGGATCAATCTTATCCTTCATATCACCAGGAAGAAATCCCAGTTTCTCGCCAGCTTCAACGGCGGGACGCGAGAGTATTATCTTGCGTATGGTCTTTTCCTTCAAGGCTCTGACGGCAAGAGCGATACTTAGATAAGTCTTACCAGTTCCGGCAGGACCTGTAGCAAAGACCATGTCGTTCTTTTCGAAAGCGTCAACCAACTGCTGTTGGTTCTGGCTCTTGCATTTTATCGGCTTGCCAGATATGTTGTATACTATTACGCCCTTTACTCCGTCGGCTTTTGTCTGTTTGCCTTTTATGATGTCGAGAATATCTTCCTCGCCTATGCTGTTGTATTTCAGCACATGACGACGCATTTTCTCTATATTCTCTTCGAATGAAGCCATCTCCTCTTCATCACCCAACACACGTATCACATTGTCGCGCGCCACGATGCGTAGCTTAGGGTAAAGCGATTTGATCATCTGCAGATGTCCGTTGCCTACACCATAAAATACTACAGGGTCGATGTCTTCAAGTATGATATGTTTCTCTATCAAAATTTATAATATGTTATTTTAGATGCAAAGGTACGTTTTTTTGTACAAATTCAAAAAAAAAACTCAGATATTTCCAAAAATAAATTACCTCTGTTTTGGCAGTATTTACATTCTTGTGTAACTTTGCACTTACTATGATGAAAATAACGAAGAAGAAATACACTCAGATATTCGGCATTACAGTTGTTTTGCTCGCAATCTTCAGATGTGCGTCAATAGACCGCGCTTGCGGTAACGGCACCTCATTAGCATCGGCCGACTCGGTCAGCACTAATGCAACTGCCGATTCGATTGAATCAGACGGAATGGAGGAATCGGCTACAGCTAATGTTACAGAGGTAAAGCCTATTGGTCGTCCGTCGCTGTTCTTTAACGCAGACGGAACTCAAGTGAAAAACCGTATTTACAGCGTTCCGCATTTCGGCAATACATTCCCCGACCAGAACGATGTTCAGCTTGCAGCAGCCCAGCGCCATGGTGTAAAGGCTGTGCTTGACCGTAAGGATGCCGAACGCCGCAAGTCGGAACTTGTGTATGTGGGCAACAACCCGTTCTTTCATGTTGACCGACTCAACAACAGTATTCCATATCTGGTGCCTTCGGCTTCCGAATTGCTACAGGATATAGGACGGGCCTTCTTCGACAGCTTGCAGACCAAGCAGATCCCGCTTCACAAGATTATAGTCACATCTGTGCTCCGCAGTAAGGCAGACGTGGCAAAGCTACGCCAGCACAACTCCAACGCCACAGAGAACTCATGCCACCTTTACGGCACAACGTTCGATGTCTGCTACAACCGATATAAGACCGTTGAAGACCCGCAAGGACCGCGCCGCCGACAGGTGCGCAATGATTCACTGAAGTGGGTACTGAGCGAGGTGCTCAACGACATGCGTCAGCAGAAACGATGCCTTGTGAAATACGAAGTGAAGCAAGGATGCTTTCACATCACGGTGAATTAACGGCTATTCACAGCCTAACGTTTATGGATTATTACTCCTGCATCGGCTACCGAAATATCAAATGGATAAATTGAAACTTCTGAAGGGCGATTTCGCCTGCAAACTTTCGCTGGCACTTGCCCCTACAATTAAAGCTGGATTTCCGAGTCCTGCCGATGACTATCTGCACGATAGTCTTGACTTCAACCGCGACCTCATAAAAAATCCGGAAGCAACTTTCTACGGACGCGTTTCGGGCGACTCAATGATTGAAGCCGGCATCAGCGACGGCGATATTGCCGTCATCGACCGCTCGCTTGAACCTGCCGACGGCGACATAATAGTGGCTTTCGTCAATGGCGAGTTCACCATTAAATATCTCGACCTTAGCCATATGGACCAAGGATACATAGAGTTGCGACCCGCCAACCCTGCCTACTCTCCTATCCACATTGATGCTGATGACAATTTCCGTGTATGGGGCGTAGTGGTGTGGACCGTCAAACAATGGCGGCGCTGACCTCAACCTTATTATTATACTCCCTCAAATTATTACAACTCCCGACACATGAAATGGTATGCCATATGCGATTGTGACAACTGCTACGTCAGTTGCGAACGTGTCTTCCGTCCCGATTTGGAGGGCAAGCCTGTTGTAGTGCTCTCCAACAACGACGGTTGTGTGGTGGCACGCAGCAAGGATGCCAAACAGTTGGGCATCAAGGCAGGCACACCATTCTACCAGTTGCGTCAGATGTTGCCCGGAGTAAAGATTGAGGCTTTTTCATCCAACTATGAGTTGTATGGTGAAATGACTGGACGCGTCATGACCATTATACGCGATATGGCTCCAAGGTGCTTCCGCTACTCCATCGACGAGGCGTTTGCCATTCTCGACGGATTCACCCCCGAACAGCTCAAGCAATGGGGCACACAGCTACACGACCGTGTACTACAATCGGTAGGAATGCCCGTAAGCATTGGCATAGCACCAACGAAAACCCTTGCCAAGATGGCATCGCACTTCGCCAAGAAACACCATGGCTACAATCATTGTTGCATCATCGACACCGACGAACGCCGCATCAAGGCTTCACGTCTCTATCCTATCGACGAGGTGTGGGGCATAGGCAGACGATATGCAGCACGGCTCAGCAGTATGGGCATAAACACGGCTTACGACTTTGCCAGCCATTCTGCCACATGGGTCCACTCCACATTCCGAACTATAGTAATGGAGCGCACATGGGCAGAACTCAACGGCACCGACTGCATCCCCGACGACTTGCCAGCACGCAAGAAAAGCATCTGTACAAGCCGAAGCTTCGACGGTATGGTACGCGACTTCGAAACTCTTCGCACACATATAGCCAACTTCGCTGCACGATGTGCCGAGAAACTGCGCAAGCAGCAGTCTGCCACAAATATCGTTGGCGTATTTATCGACTCCAACCACTTCCGGCCTGAACTGCAGCAATACTCCAACATGACTGAGTTGAACCTCCACACCCCATCATCATCGACCATCGACATCGTCAAGGCCGCTACAACCTGCCTGCGCAACATCTACCGTCCCGACATCTGCTACAAGCGTGCCGGAGTAATACTTATCGGCGTAGTGCCCGGCACGGCAATACAGCCCGACCTGTTCACATTCGACGCAATACGCCACGACCGTATGACGCATCTCGACACTACAATAGACAAGATAAACAAGGTGGACGGAACTGAGACCGTGCTACTCTCGTCGCAGCAATACCCCAAAGGACGCAAGTTTGCCGATGCCATCAGGCACGAGCACAAGAGCCCCTGCCCCACAACACGATGGAAAGACATAATAAAGCTAAAATAACCGAACAACAGTTCAACAATAATCACCCAAACAATATGACAATCCAACCACAACTCACAGTACGCCCTGCCACTACAGCTGACCTGCCAGTCATAATGAGGCTCGTAGAGTCGGCTATAAAAATAATGCACAGCAACGGCAACACTGAACAATGGAAGAACGGTTATCCGGGCGAGGAGGTTATAATGGATGACATCACATCGCACACTTGCTACCTGCTTATGTCAGACAACAAGCCCGTAGGATCATTCGCCCTCAAGCCAGGACCAGATTCCACATATTCCAAGATTTACAACGGAGCGTGGCTCAACGACCTACCTTATTATGTAATACACCGCATAACGAGCCTGCCCGACACTCACGGCACATTCGCCGCTGCGCTCAGCTACAGTCTCGGCATCTGTAGCAACATACGCATCGACACCTTCCGCGACAACACCATCATGCAACATCTGCTCAGGAAGCACGGTTTCAAGTACTGCGGAATAATTCACGTCGCTAACGGCGACGAAAGGTTGGCATTTCAAAAACAACATTCTGATTAGTCATTAGTCATTTGGTCATTTAGTCATTTTCATTTTTTGTTTTTTCGTCTATAGTAATAGCATATTTATAGATGGACTGCAACTTTTTTACGATTTTGACAAAATGACTAAATGACTAAACGACCAATTACCCTATTTCTGGACAAATCTGTAGTTTTGCGCCATCGGCAGACAGCAAAAACTTTCTCGGGAGGAAGTAAAAACTTTCTCGGCAGGCAGTAAAAACTCTCTCGGGAGAGAGAACTCTAATAAAAAAGTAACAACTCAAATGAGAGAGTACTATATTGACAAAGAACAGGCTCTGTCAATATAGAATAAAAAGAAATGGAAACAGTGCCTCTGTAAGCCGGGTTCTGTTTCTCGCACACCATTACTGGCACACGAGCCTTCTGCCATTTATCTACTACGCAAGTCGCCCTGCGTCTCCAGCATTCTACCCTCCACCGTCGCTATGGTCGGACGGGACGCCCTCAAACGATGGTATACATGAACTTGCAGCCCCCAGATGGTACAGCCCGATGATCGCCCATCGGCTGGTGGTCTCTTACACACGCCTTCTCACCCTTACCACACACAAGGCATGGCGGTTGTTTTCTTCTACCGACACCTGCCGTCGCCGACAGCTTCTATTTTCGGAAGTGGGGTTCCCTATGCTGCCCGGACTTTCCTCTCCTGCGCACAAGCACAGCAGCGACAGAACCGAGACACTGTTTCCATTAAGATGCAAAGTTACTGCAAAAAATTGGATTAAACGAAGCTGAAATCAGATTATTTCCTTCTCGTTGTGGTTTTTCGTACAGTTTTCTTCTTTGTAGTTGTTGTCGACTTTACTGTTTTCTTAGGCGGATTGTAGTAAGTCAGAGCCTCTGGCAACTCCTGCTTGATGGCTGCAATACGCTTGGCATCTGACGGGTGGTCGCTGAACACATCGCTCTGATTACTATTGTTACCCTGCGACATGCGCTGCCAGAAACTTACAGCCACATTCGGATCGTAGCCAGCCATTGCTGCAAAGATGAGTCCCATGCGGTCGGCCTCGGTCTCATTGTCGCGCGAATACTTCAGGCTTCTGAACTGCAAACCCTTCTGAGCGATAATCTGAGCCAACTGTGTGGTCGACGAGCTAACACCGGCAGCATTGAGCACCGAACCGAGAATCTGAGTGCCATACTGGTTCTTTATCTGCTTGCTCATCTGCTCGGCAGAATGCTTTGCTACAGCATGAGCTATCTCATGTCCAAGAACAATGGCAAGCGAAGCCTCGTTCTGCGTGTAAGGCAGCAAACCCTCATAAACTACAATCTTACCACCAGGCATACAGAAGGCATTGGCACTCTTGTCCTGAACAAGATTAAACTCCCAGCTGTATTGCTTTGTCTCGGCTGCCAGTCCGTGATTGTTGAGGTAAGCCTCAACAGCTGTGGCAAGTTTCTGGCCCACACGCTTCACCATTGCCGTATTGGCAGCATTGGTAGAAAGCTTGGCTGACTTCATATAGTCGGAATACTCCTGATTGCTGAGTGAAAGAACCTGCTCATCCGAAACAAGAATATTCTGCTTGCGGCCAGTAATTGGAACAGTACGTGTCGTACCACACGAAACAACGATGGCGGCAACAAGGGCCATCAATACAAATTTTACTTTTTTCATAACTCTAAAACATTTTTGTTGTTATTATATGCTGCAAAAGTATATAAAAATCAGATACAAAGGAAATTTATCAAATAAAAATGTCGTACCTTTGCACAATCATTGCCCTATCTTCACTTTAAAGATGCGCAAACATAAGGAAAGAACATAAAATAAATAACAATATCAAAAATGGAAAAAGAGACAAACAAACTTATTGCTGCACACTATCAGCTTTTCACCATTAACGAGAAGGGCGAACGCAACCTCGTAGAGGAAACAACTCAGGAACAGCCTTTCGTATTCATCACCGGATTCGGCACAGCTCTTGATGCCTTCGAGGACATTCTGAAAGACCTGGGACGCGGCGAGAAGTTTGACTTCGAGCTCGACAAGGACAAGTCGTTCGGCGAATACGACCCGAAGCGTGTTATCGAACTCAACAAGGAGATGTTCACCGTTGACGGACACTTCGACAGCAAGAACATATTCAAGGGAGCACAGATTCCTCTCAAGAACGAGGACGGCAACTTCTTCATAGCAAAGGTTCTGGAAATCGGCACTGACAAGGTTAAGGTTGACCTCAACCACCCGCTCGCTGGCAACAAGCTCAACTTCAAGGGCTACGTTATTGAGAATCGCGAAGCTACAAACGACGAGATACAGACTCTGCTCAACCACATGAACGGTGGCGGATGCAGCGGACATTGCGGCGGATGCGAGAACGAAGGTGGATGCAAAGGTGAAGGCGGATGCGGACACCACGACGAGAAGCACTCGAAAGAGGGCGGATGCTGCGGCCACTGCCATTAATACATATAACAGAACTTTCGCAAGCACGGAACAAGAATAGTCCTGCTTGCGAAACTTTTAAATAATCTAATTATGCGAAATACATTTGGAAACCTTTTCACGCTGACAACGTTCGGCGAGAGCCACGGACCTGCCATAGGAGGCGTTGTGGACGGAATGCCTGCAGGAGTAGACATCGACATGGAGTTCATACAGAACGAACTCAACCGCCGACGTCCCGGACAGAGCAAGATAACCACAGCACGCAACGAACCCGACCAGGTGGAGTTTCTCAGCGGAGTGTTTGAAGGCAAGTCGACCGGCTGCCCTATTGGGTTTGTCGTGCGCAATACCAACCAGCACTCCAACGACTACGACAATATGCGCTCTGTATTCCGCCCTTCACATGCCGACTTCACATACACAAGCAAGTATGGCATACGCGACCATAGGGGCGGCGGACGCTCGTCGGCACGCATCACAATAAGCCGATGCGTGGGAGGAGCATTGGCGAAGCTCGTATTGCGCAAAATGGGCATCAGCATAACTGCCTACACATCGCAGGTGGGCGACATAGCTCTCGACCGCGACTATCGCAAGTACGACCTCTCGTCTGTCGAAAGCAACATAGTAAGATGTCCCGATGCCAAAGCTGCCACCAATATGGAGCACCTTATAAGCGAGGTGAAAGCAGCGGGCGACACAATAGGAGGAATCATTACATGCGTAGTGAAAGGGTGTCCAGTGGGCGTTGGCGAACCGGAATTCGGCAAGCTGCACGCCGTGCTCGGAGCTGCAATGCTCGGCATAAATGCCGCCAAGGGATTTGAAATAGGCGAAGGCTTCAACTGCGTCACGTCAAGAGGAAGCCAACAGAACGACATCTTCACATCCGACAACGGCAAAATACACACAACATCCAACCACAGCGGAGGCATCCAAGGAGGAATAAGCAACGGCGAGGACATCTACTTCCGTGTGGCTTTCAAGCCCGTAGCAACCATACTTCAAGAGCAACCTACCGTAGATAAGGACGGCAACAATACAACACTCTGCGCACGCGGACGACACGATCCGTGCGTTCTGCCTCGTGCAGTACCGGTGGTTGAAGCCATGACTGCAATGGTCATATTGGACTATATTATGCTCAACAATAGTGTTGTAGCACAATATTAACATAGATTAAGATAGTTATAATGCTCCTTAGCCATTTTTTTGAATGGGGGGGGGTAATATTTCAAGAATTATTACTATCTTTGCACATGATAATTTGGGACTCGTGAGAGCCTTAGATTAGCTTAGTTAAGTCTAGTTTAGTTTTTGTGTTGGTTGAGGGCAGTCGATTGGCTGCCCTCAATTTGTTTTATTACGGTATAATAAATTATAAATTTATCGACTAAATATTTTACAAGTCAATAAATTTATATAACTTAGCCATTGAATTTATAACTAAATCATTGTTTGTACAATTCTATTAAAAAATCAATATTATGATTAGACTGAATGCATTTTTCGAAGTGAAAGACAACGCCAGCATTGACGCTGTAAAGAATCTCGGTACTGAACTTGTGAACAAATCACGCAACGACGAGGGCTGCGTTTCGTACGACCTCTTCACAAGTGCTACACGTCCATTGGTAATGATGTTCTGCGAGACATGGAAGGACGAGGAAGTACTGAAGGCTCATATCGCCTCGGCTCACTTCACCGAACTTGTTCCCAAAATCGAAGCACTCACAAAGAACGGATTGAAACTGGAGAAATTCGAGTTCTAAACTCGTTTTCGTACACTAAAAAACTCATGTCAACAAATATCTACAAAAGATATTCTTGACATGAGTTAACACGAAAAATATTTTGTCATGAATTACCACAAATTATCCATAAATTCTAATTTGCTAATAAATTCATGGATAGTTTGTGGTAATTCGTGACTATATAATACAATACAAAAAACTATTTTCTTCTTGTATTGTGACCGTTGTCCTTACGGTTTGCCTTGGTGCCACGACCATTGCCGTTAGCTTTGCTGCCACCATATTTACCGCCAGAAAAATCACGCTGCTTGCCATAGCCATCACGCTGTGAACCTTGCTTGCCATAGCCATCACGCGGCGAGCCTTGCTTGCCATAACCATCACGCTGAGAATATTGTTTGTCGTGTCCACGACGGTTCTTGTCGCGTGGTTGAATGTCGCGTTCGAATTGCTGACGTTCAAACTCCGGACGACGGTTATTGCCGAAGTTGCGTCCCTGATTGGGTGCAGGCACACCTGCATATAGCTGCTGTATAAGGTCGGGACGACCTATGCGGCGCAATTCCTGCTCAATGCCACGACGCTCTTCGGGCTTATACCAGAAGAAGAACTGACGCTGGGCAAGCTTTTCGCGCGGAGTCTTGGCAGAGAATACAGGTTCGAGAGTATAGGGATCATAGCCCGAATACCATGTCTCCGTACTCACCGTCATCGGCGTAGGCGTAAAGTCCTGCACCTGCTCAAGATGAAAGTCAAGACGCTTGGTGATAACTGCCAGCTCTGCCATGTCCTCCTCACGACAGCCCGGATGCGAACTGATGAAGTAAGGAATTATCTGCTGACGCAAATTCTCCTCGGTATTGATCTTGTCAAAGATGCGCTTGAACTCTTCAAACAGCTTAAATGAAGGTTTGCGCATAAGCTTCAGCACAGCATCAGAAGTATGTTCTGGAGCCACCTTCAATCGTCCGCTCACGTGCTTGCAGATAAGTTCGCGAGTGTACTGACGTGCAGCAGCATTCCACTTCTCTTCCTTGCTCTTGTGCAGAAGCAAGTCGTAGCGCACGCCACTACCTATGAAACTCTTCTTAATGCCAGGAAGAGCGTCTACCGCATGATAGATTTCAAGCAGCGGAGTGTGGTCGGTTACGAGATTAGGACAAATCTGCGGATTGATGCACGAGGGACGTTTGCACACAGCACAAGCCTTAGGGTTCTTGCCGTGCATTCCATACATATTGGCCGAGGGTCCGCCAAGGTCGGACAGATAGCCCTTGAAGTCGGGCATTTCTATCACCTTCTTCACCTCTTTTACGATGCTCTCCTTCGAACGGCAAGCTATGAACTTGCCCTGATGGGCGCTGATAGTACAGAAGGCGCAACCGCCGAAGCATCCGCGATGCATATTGACCGAGAACTTAATCATGTCGTAAGCCGGAATGCGCTTGCCCTTATATTTAGGATGGGGCAAACGTGTGTAGGGCAGATCGAACGAGTGGTCGAGTTCTTCAGAAGTCATAGGCGGATAAGGAGGATTGACAACAGCATACTTGCCGTCTACCTCTTGTAGCAGACGTTGGGCGTGCATCTTGTTCGACTCCTCCTCAACATGCCGGAAGTTGTCAGCCTCAGCCTTCTTGTTGCGCAAGCATTCTTCATGACTGTACAGAACGATGTCGTCCTGAGTAATTCCGCCAGGTATTTCATCCTCCTTTGTCAGATAGACAGTCTGTGGAATATTGCGTATTTCAGCAATCTGCTTACCCTCGCTTAGCTGGCTGCAAAGTTCCAGAATAGGTTTTTCGCCCATTCCGTAGATTATCATGTCGGCACCCGAATCGCAGAGGATACACTTCTGCAGTCCGTCCTTCCAGTAGTCGTAATGAGTCAGTCGGCGAAGTGAAGCCTCAATACCTCCCAACACGACGGGAACATCAGGGAAGAGCTGTTTCAGAATCTTGGTATATACAATGGTAGGATATTCCGGACGGCAGTCGTGACGACCGTCAGGACTATAGGCATCCTCCGAACGCAGACGCTTGCCTGCCGTGTACTTGTTGACCATCGAGTCCATACATCCCGGAGCAATACCGAAGAAGAGATTGGGGCGTCCCAGCTTCTTGAAGTCGCGGAAGTCGCCGTGCCAATCGGGCTGCGGTACTATAGCCACCTTATAGCCCGCCGACTCAAGCGTGCGTCCTATAACAGCGGCACCAAACGACGGGTGGTCAACATACGCATCGCCCGAGAACAGGATAACGTCAACGCTATCCCATCCCCGGATTTCCATTTCCTTTTTTGTAGTAGGCAGCCAATCGGTGAGCCTATATTCTTTCATTGTATATACTTTACGTGTTAATTAATTCTGTTCTGCTTCCTCTTCAGCTGTCGGTTTGTTCTGCTCCCACTCCTTGTAGAGTGCCACGAGATTGGACAGGCCTATAGCCTTCATGTTATTGTTGTAGATTACATCAAGACAGAGGTCGAGCAAGTTTTTGTCGCTGATGCCCGACGACTCCAGCAATGAGCGCACATTGAGCTTAAGTTTGTCGAGCACGGTCTCGTCGATTATACCATTACTGTCTACCAAGCTGTCAAGAAGAGAATATTTGCGAAGCGTTTCAAGATGCAAGTCACTCACCTCAATGCTTCTTGTGCCTGATGCATTTGCCTGAATTTTGTACATAATCATTAGTTTTTTAAAGTTATTAGTCTTGTTTCTATCGCTTGACAAGGAAGTCCATTACGGCCTTCATCACCTGTCGGCGTGCCTTCATATTGTTGATGCACTCGAAGGGGAAGCCCATAACGAAGCACTTGTAGTCGCTACCGTCATAAGCTACCGCAGCACTCGAACCGTCAGCATACTGCATTGCGCAAAACGCCGATGAGACGGCAGGATGCATTACGTCTACCGACGTTGCAGCATAGTGCATGGGGTTGAGATGGCGGATGATGTCGAAATTTATTCCCAGTCCGTTTACTACATTATTATTAATAGAGCGGTCGGCACGTTCGTACGATGCCTTGACCACATTGGCAAGAAACTGTCGCTCGTCGGCACGCTGCATGTCACTGCCCACATAAGCTCCGCTCACCATAATACGTCCGCCACGACCCGTAAACGCCTCTATCTGCTTGCGCAGTCTCGATGTGAAGGTCTTGTAGCGCACAAGCGAATGGCCGTCGTCCTTCTGCAGTCCGAAGACTATGTCCATAACATCATAGTCGGCCGAGCGTACGAAATCGTTCTCCAGAGCTTCCACCGAGCAGCTCACCACATTGTAATCTCCCGAGGTTGCAATATTTTCCACGTGACAAACCGATTCATTCTGCTGATTGCCCATCACAAATGAGCCTGCGAGTTCGTCGCCACAATATCCCAACGCTCCCGTACCTTCGCTTCCTGCACGACTACGGTCGAAGCATTGCTGACGACCGTTCCACCCTGCTGTAAGTCCATAAGAAACGCCGATATCATCGTTAATATCGAAGCCCTGCTGCGTTTCATTATCTACTACAGCCGGACCCGAAAGGCGCTTGAATCCATTCACGACGAGAACGTTGCGTGCATGAGGAACCGATGACAGTCTGGCTGCCAACGTCTCCGACGGGAAGCTCTCGCCTCCCCGATTCACAGCAGCTACGCGGAATCTGTAAACCATGTCGGGCTGCACGTCAATCACATAAGATGTGCCGTACACCACACGTCCGTTGTCAAAACCGCCTGCGCCTTGTGCTACATATATATTATAAGATGTGGGCACGGCTGTAGGCTCCTGCTCGTCCTTTACGGGAAGCCACGACAGACGCAACTGACCGTTGCCGATATTCTCGATGCGGAAATTGTCTACCGGCAGAGGCTGAACTATGCACGGGCGAGAATGGTTGCTGCTCACGTAGCGCAATATGGTCTTGTAGAGCGAGCGTGCCATGGTGAACTTGAAGTTAGGGTCAAATCCACGTTTGAGGTCGGCAAAGTTCTGATGCGACATAGTCTCGACTATTGCCGAAGGCACCTCCGGCCTACGGGTCTCGCTGTAGTTGCGGTCCCACAGATAACGGCGTGTCCACTTGCCATACTTGAACGTCAAGTCGCGACGCAATCCCTCAAGCAGCTGTTCGGCAAAGTCGTGCGAAGCCATACGCGAAATGCCGCTATTGAGTCGTCCGTCGTTGAAGTTGGTAGTACATATTGCCAGCGAACCTATTATAGAATCGGGCACCGATGTGTAGCCTGCATCACTATGCACAGCAAGCGATAGTTCGATAGGCACCTTCTTACCCTCGCGTGTCGGCACATAAACCGAGCCTCCGGCAAGCCAGTTTGCCATATTCGAGCGTGAATTGATGTCGTCCGAATAGTCGTCTGTACCGTTCTTTCCGCCATAAACGCTATATGGAGCGCCCGACCATTGGGCATTATAGCGGGCTCCTTCCAGACAGCGCGGCATTCCGCTCGTAACGCCATAGCGCTGCACATTGCCCATACCTCCGCCAAAACGCACGGCGTCGGTAGTTATCACGCCCTTCTGATCGGAAAGGTTTGTTATTATGACACGGTTGTCGGTGCTGCTGCCACTACCGAAATCGAACGTTCCAAGATAGACCCATGTGCCTCCGCCCATCTGCTGATTGACACGAAACAGAGTGCGCTGGCCCTTATGACATACTATATACTGCACGTCAGACACGCTGTTGGGCAGAGTCTGATAGCTCACATACACAGCATAACGGCCTGCCTGCTGGATCTGAGGCTGATAGGAAGCCCACGACTCATGTCCCTTGCGCACGGTACGAACCTGGCGCACGGTGCCTTGAAGAAAGGGGTTCTCGCCGTCACGATACACTCCATTGCGCACGGCAAAGCCTTTTTCCTTAGCTGTCTGCCACTTCTCACGGCCGTCGTCTTCAACATATCCACGACCGCTATCGTTGTCTACCAGCACTTCGTTCTTCTGCCAGTCGCGCTCGCGTGGAGTATAAACCACAGCTCCGGCACGCTCAAGCATCGGAATGAGATAAGGCACAACGATGGTCTGAGTGAAAAGGTCTTCGGTAGTACCGAACAGATTCGGGCGCTGCCAACGCCAGCGTGACTTCTTCGTATCGTAATACATTCCGTGCGAAGCCCACAAAGAGATGTGCCTGTCAAACAATCCGTGCGATATGAAGTAAGGGCGCGACTCGTCATAAACCCATGGAGCACCGTCATATTCTATCTTGCCCCATGCCGAAGGTACGCCAACATTGTCCACACGTGCACCCGCCACAAGCTGCTCAATGGGCAATCCTGCAGCCACAATGCTGAGCGAATACTTGTTGTAAGGTTTAGGCAAAGTCTTCGACAGACGCTTATAGTAGAACTTTACTGACTTATCGGTAAAATCCTGAGTTGCAAACGACGGACTGATATAAACCTTCAACACGCGGTTGCGTTCGTCCACACTAAAGTTCTCAAGATAAGGCTGCGTATGGTAAGTGACATTCTTGGCACGGTTCTGCAAAACATAGTTTTTCAGAAGAGCACCCATTTTCTCGTTAGGCAGCGTCCTATTGCTGCCAGCCACAGACGGAACTGCAACCATTGAAAAGGCACAGAATAGTATGGATAGAACTCGCTTCATTTTACGACTCTTATTATATGAATTTTCCATTGTTGTCGTTCGGCCCTTCAAAAGGGCTCCTTTCGACCTGCAAAAGGACTCGTTTTGGCATCCAAAAGGACCCCTTTTACATTGCAAATGTAGTCCTTTTACAAAGCAAAAGGACTACATTCGGAATGCAGTATGCGAACATAGGTTCGTCACACCTATTATTATATGTCACCTACGGTGAAGAGTTCGGGCTTCTTACCCTTGAAATCCTTGTAGTAGGTCTTTATCAATTTCATATCAGCCTCAACATCGCCTGTCGGCACAATCACGTGCTTGCACTCTATGAGTTTGCGCTCGAAGTCGAGTCCGTACAGCAGTATTGGGATGTTGGCCTTCAATGCTATGAAGTAGAAACCCTTCTTCCATTCGGGATTGAGCGAACGGGTTCCCTCAGGAGTGACACACAGACGGAAATTGGGAGTGTTGCGTGCAGTCTCGGCAAGAGCGTCGGTCATACTTGTATGCTTGCCACGATAGACGGGTATTCCGCCTATGCTACGGAAGAAAGCACCCAAAGGCCAGAAGAACCATTCCTTCTTCATAAGGAAGTTGATCTTCAGGTTCTCGGCACGCGAGTAGAGCAGACCCATTATAAAGTCCCAGTTGCTCGTATGGGGTGCAAGACACAAGATGTATTTTTCGGGAAACTCCACACTTACTTCAGCACGCCAATGCATGCGCTTGTAGAGCACCGTTCTGCAAAAACGTTGCAATAAACTCATTATTCCTTTATTTTCTTAACCAGATATTAATGTCTAACAAGCCAATTTACTCAAAGTTTGAAATCTGGTCGATGATTTCAGACACCTGCTTGTTGAACTTTGTGATAAGGTCCTTGAAGAATTTAGTAGCCGGCATTCCCGGCTCTACATGCGATACGCGGCGGATGTAGTCGTTGTGGATTACCAGAATAGAAGTAAGCAAGGCCTTAACGTTTTCTTCGTCAGCCTTTATTGAATAAGATGCAGCCACTACTTCTGAAAAAAGTTCGCTACATACGTAATTGATTTTTCGTTTTAAGATTCGTTTATTAGCCATAATTCCTTTTATGATTTAATATAATTTCTTGCCAAAGATAGAAAAAAAAAGAATACGCAACAAGTAATATCAATAAAAAATGTAATCGCTTAAAGTTTTCCGTCCAATATTTTCAGTATGTCACAGAAAAAGCGTATTTTTGCAGCACGAAATAATATAAAGGTAGATTTTATTTCAATAATACATACTTTTTAATTTTTAACATCAAATGGAAATTAGTGCATTGCAGATTGCAAGAGCTGCTTATCAGCCCAAATTGCCAAAGGCTCTTCAGGGACCAGTGAAGGCCGTAGAAGGTGAGGCTACACAGTCAGTAGGTAACCAGGATGACATCAAGGCTTTGTTCCCTAACACATACGGAATGCCCGTCATCACATTCGAAGCTGGCGAGAAGAAGGAGCTTCCGGCTTTCAATGTTGGTGTAATTCTTTCAGGTGGTCAGGCTCCTGGTGGTCACAACGTTATTTCTGGTCTTTTCGACGGTGTTAAGGCTCTTAACCCTGAGAATAAGCTCTACGGATTCATCCTCGGCCCTGGCGGTCTGGTTGACCACAACTACAAGGAGATCACTCCTGAGCTTATGGACGCATACCGCAACACAGGTGGTTTCGACATCATCGGCTCTGGCCGTACCAAGCTTGAGAAGGAAGAGCAGTTTGAGAAGGGTATCGAGATTCTTCGCGAGCTCGGCATCAAGGCTCTCGTCATCATCGGTGGCGACGACTCTAACACTAATGCTTGCGTACTCGCTGAGTACTATGCTGCCAAGAAGTACGGCGTTCAGGTTATCGGCTGCCCGAAGACTATTGACGGCGACTTGAAGAACGAGCAGATCGAGACTTCATTCGGTTTCGACACAGCTTGCAAGACATACTCAGAGCTTATCGGCAACATCCAGCGCGACTGTAACTCAGCACGCAAGTACTGGCACTTCATCAAGCTCATGGGCCGTTCGGCTTCGCACATCGCTCTTGAGTGCGCTCTTCAGACACAGCCTAACATTTGCCTTGTATCAGAGGAGGTTGAGGCTAAGGAGATGTCACTCGACGATGTTGTAACATATATCGCTAAGGTAGTTGCCGATCGTGCAGCCGATGGCAACAACTTCGGTACTGTCCTCATTCCTGAGGGTCTTATCGAGTTCATCCCTGCCATCAAGAAGCTCATCGCAGAGCTGAATGAGGTGCTCACCGATCCCGCAACAGGCGAGAGCCGCGAGTTTGCCAACGCCGAGGAGCAGATTGCTTTCGTGAAGAGCAATATCGCCCCCGAGAACCTGGCTATCCTGGAGTCTCTGCCCGCCGACGTGGCTCGTCAGCTTTGCCTTGACCGTGACCCTCACGGAAACGTTCAGGTGTCTCTCATCGAGACAGAGAAGCTGCTCAGCCGTATGGTTGCTACCAAGCTCGATGCATGGAAGAAGGAGGGCAAGTTCAACGGTAAGTTCAGCGCCCAGCACCACTTCTTCGGTTACGAGGGTCGCTGTGCAGCTCCCTCTAACTACGATGCCGACTACTGCTACAGCCTGGGTTACAACGCAAGCCGACTGATTGCCAACGGCAAGACTGGCTATATGTCTATCATCAAGAACACCACAGCTCCTGCTGCTGAGTGGATTGCCGGTGGTGTACCCATCACCATGATGATGAACATGGAGCGCCGTAACGGTGCCATGAAGCCCGTTATCCGCAAGGCTCTGGTTGAGCTGGACGGCGCACCCTTCAAGTTCTTCGCCGCTCATCGTGAAGAGTGGGCCAAGAACACATGCTACGTTTATCCCGGTCCCATCCAATATTGGGGTCCCACAGAGGTGTGCGACCAGTGCACCAAGACTCTTGCTCTGGAGAAGGAGTAAGATAACTCTCCTGCAATCCTCTCCTGTGGTGAACAGCCACGGAGAGGATTGCTCTTTTTGTAAAAAGACAGCAAAGAAACAATAACAGACCACTCTGATGGACACCCGCAAGTCGGCATCTCACCCGAAATCATCATCTTACGGCCGCACCCGTACTGCCTCTACCAAAAGAGGACAGGCAAAAGGCACGCGCAGCCGAAAGGGTAGTGGCAGGGGACGGAAGGGGAAGAGGCGCTTCAGCCTACGCTCCTGGCCGGTGTGGATAGGCATCCTGCTGGTGGGGGTAGTGTATGTGGGACTGTTCTACTATTTCTTTGTGGGACCTTTCAGTTTCCGCTGGAAGGCTATGTATGGCGAACCTGTCTATCCCGAGGGCTATAGCGTGAGGGGTATAGACATCAGCCATTATCAAGCAAACATCGAATGGGAGCATCTGAGGAATGCTTCGATGAACAACGACCCTGTGCGCTTCGTCATCATCAAAGCCACAGAGGGAACATCGCTGATGGACGAAAACTTTAATGACAACTTCTACCAAGCCAAGCGAAACGACTTTATCAGAGGAGCTTACCACTTCTTTGTGCCTGGCATAGATGCCAAGCAGCAGGCTCGTTTCTTCATGCGTCAGGTGCATTTGGAGCCTGGTGACCTGCCTCCCGTACTGGATGTGGAGAAGATGGGCAACCTGACTCCGCAGCAACTCAGACGTGACGTGAAGACCTGGCTCGATATGGTGGAAGCAAGATATCATGTGAAACCTATCATCTACACAGGTTACAAGTTCAAGATGGACTATCTGAACGATTCCATCTTCCACCCTTATCCCTACTGGATAGCACACTACTACGTGGAGAAACTTGCCTACAAAGGTCCATGGGTAATGTGGCAACATACCGACTGCGGAAGGGTATCTGGCATACGCGGCCAAGTGGATTGCAACATATTCAACGGCAGCGTGCAAGACCTGATGGAATTCCTTCTGAAGGAGGAGGATATTGATTGAAACGAACACTATACATTATATATATATAGGGAATAAAAGGAAATGAGCATAAGAGAAATGGCGCTGATGGCGATGGGGATGCTGGCTTTTGCACCCGTGGCAATGGCTGTGGAGCCCGAGGAGATTCCCTCGGAACGCCTCTCGTGCACCAGCATCATGGTGGGTAAGAAGGCAAGTGCCGACGGGTCAGTAATGACCAGCCACACCTGCGACGGACGCTACCGCACCTGGATGAACTGGGTGGCGGCAAGCGACAACAAGCCTGGAGCTACCACGGATATCTGCAAGGGACTCATGCGGACTGAGACGGCAGAGTCAAAGGATAGGGTGGAAGTGCTGGGCAAAATCCCTCAGGTGGAGCACACCTACAGATTTCTCAATACAGCCTACCCTTGCATCAACGAGAAGAGACTGGCTATGGGCGAGACAACCATAGGCGGTAGGGATACGTTGCAGAATGCTGACGGACTTTTCTATATAGAAGAACTTCAGCGAATTGCCCTGCAAAGATGCACTTCGGCTCGTCAAGCCATACGCCTCATGGGCGACTTGGTGCGTGAATACGGTTATGCCGACGGAGGCGAATGCCTGACTATAGCCGACACCTCAGAGGTGTGGATTTTTGAAGTCTTCGGCGAAGGTCCCAAGAAGAAGGGTGGAGTATGGGCTGCCCAGCGCATTCCCGACGATGAGATAGCCGTAAGTGCCAACATCAGCAGAATAGGACAGATAGACGTGAAGGACACCATGAACTTCATGGCATCGGATAATGTGTTCAGTGTGGCACGCAAGCTGAAGCTGTGGGACGGCAAAGAGCCTTTCTCCTTCTGGCATGCCTATAGCGGCCTCAACTATATGGGTGAAGCGAAGAATTATAGTACACGTGAGTTCTTCATTATGAACACCTTGGCACCTTCACTTCACTTGAGTGCCGATGCTGGCGAACTGCCTGTGAGCGTGAAGCCTGATACGCTGGTGAGTGTGGAAGATGTAAACAGGCTGCTGAGCAGTTATTATGAGGGTACGGAGGACGATTACACTACTCATATGATGGTTCCCGACAAGAAGAAAAAGAAGGTGGAAGGCGAGGAAAAGCCCATGATGGTGTCGCCGTTGGCCAATCCGTGGATGCAGAGAGACGAGCGCGAGCTCTATGCAGCCATGGGAGACAGCACTTTCAGCAAGTGGATACGTCCCGTGGCAGTTGCTGTATGTGCCTATAGTACTGTAATCCAACTTTTTTCCGATGTACCCGAACCGGTTGGTGGAGTTGTATGGATGTCGCTCGACAATCCTGCTGAGAGTCCCCGCATGCCTATCTATTGCGGAAGCACAAAGCTGCCTAAAATGCTCTCGATATGTGGCAACCATACCTTCAGAGAAGATGCCGCCTTGTGGAGGTTCCGTCGTACCAACCGTATGGCAACACTTCGCTGGGGTGAATGCAGAAAGTCGCTCGAGCCTGCCAGGGATTATTTTTTGGCCAAGGGAGTGCGTGAGATTCCTTACGTGAGAAGCATCTGCCAGGAATTTCTCAAGCAAGGCAAGACATATGAAGCCGCAGATTATCTCAACGGATATACCTCTGATTTCCTTGGAGCCGAACTTCTCCGCTGGGACGAACTTTATACAAGCTACTGGAAACGCTTCTGGTCGGGCTTCTAAGAAAAGTATAGTCTATTGGAGTATGCGATTAAAATCAGTTGCTCAAGGGAAAGAACACATCATAAGATGATAATGAACACATCAGAAAAATGAGTATGGCAAATGGTTCAAGAAACAGACCCCCTCAGACAGAAGGTGGTGGAACAGACAACTCATTAGGTATGCGTACCAGACTAAACATAATCACCATAATAGACAAATAGGCTTAAATGAATAAGCCACACGGCTTTAGAGCAAAGAAATAATATATTAAAAGGATAATTATATGCCAAGAAACCTCAGCGGCGCTCAATATGCCGCACTCAAATACTTCGAAATCCCTGTGCGGGAAGAATCTCAGCTCATGGATTTCATCATGAAGCAAATGGCTGGTGTGAGCCGTAACCACGTAAAGGATTTGCTCAAAGGTCACGGAGTAAGCGTAGATCGTGTGCTTGTGACACGATTTGACCATCCCTTGCATCCAGGCCAGGTCGTGCGCATCAGCCGTCATAAGCGCAGCACGGAACTGAACAACAAGTATGTGAAAATCGTGTATGAGGACAAGGATATTGTCGTTATCGAGAAAGCTCCAGGCATATTGAGTATGGGTGCCAATCCCAGCCAGTTCTGCGTGAAGACCGTGCTTGACGAGTATTTCAAGAAGCGTCATTTCAAATGCACGGCACATGTGGTACACAGGCTCGACCGTGAGACCAGCGGACTGATGGTATATGCCAAGAGCTTGGAAATGGAACAGGTGCTGGAGAACAACTGGCACAATATCGTCTATGACCGCCGATACATAGCCGTCGTATGCGGCCAGATGAAGCAGGAAGGCGGCACTCAGCACTCATGGCTCAAGGACAACAAGGCATTCGTAACCTTCAGTAGTTCAACTGATAATGGCGGCAAGGAGGCCATCACACACTACAGACGCCTGAAGGTCAACGAGCAATACTCGCTTGTGGAACTCAAGTTGGAGACAGGCAGGAAGAACCAGATACGTGTTCATATGGCTGATTTGGGTCTTCCTGTAGCCGGCGACATGAAGTACGGAAACGGACGTGATCCCATGGGCCGGCTGGCTCTGCATGCCTTCCGTCTGTATTTCTACCATCCACGCACAGGCGAACCCATGACATTCGAGACCCCCTTCCCGCGTGTCTTCACCAAGATGTTCGACCACAAGAATACCGAGGAAACGGCTGGGAAAGAGTGACTTCTGAGGAGATTTCTGAGTCTGGTTTTACATTCACAAGTATTCGGAGTCTTAACATATAACTGTAAGTATTAGCAATATTCAAGTATAGTCATACATTCATAAGAAGAGAAAAAGCTATGAAGAAAGGAATCTTTAAGGCCGTCACACTGGCCACGCTGTGCCTCTCAATGGCATCCTGCGGAATGGGGACATCGGGAAGTTCCACCTCGGCAAACCTTGGAGGCAGCACCTCAACAGGTACTCATGCCAGCGGAAGCCTGGCTGGCGGTCTGCTGGGAAGCGCTCTCACAGGCAACACAGGCGGTGCCGGACAGCTGCTCAACGTACTGACGGGCCTGCTGGGAACCAAGACATCAGAAAGCAGTCTGGTGGGTACATGGACCTATTCAGCTCCCAAGGTGGTGTTTGAGAGCGAGAGCATCATGGCCAAATTAGGTGGTGCTGTGGTAAGCAATAAGGTGGAAAGCACCCTGAGCAAGCACCTCAAGAAGATGGGTATGATAGCAGGCAAGAGCCACCTGACCCTCAACAAGGACAAAACCTGCACATTCACCTACAACACCAAGTCATATAACGGCACCTACACTTACGACACCAACACCAGCACCCTCACCATTACGGGCGCTCTGGGAGTGAGCACGATGACCTGTACAGCCACGGTAAGCGGCAACGAGTTGCACATGCTTTTTGATGCAGACAAACTGCTGAATGTGATGACCGGACTGGGCAGTTCGCTCACCACAAATGCCACTCTATCTACCCTGCTCAAGAGCTACAACGGCATGATGCTGGGCTGGACAATGACCCGATAAGCCATCTGCCCTCCCGGGCAAAGCGATAACACCTGTCCCCTCCCCTTCTTCGGCAGCCTCTTGGCCAGTCTGGAAGCGGGAGGGGACAACTTTTTTTGCCCAAAGGATGATAGATTTGTGCAAAATGCTCTATCTTTGCTAATTGAAGGACAATAATTTCGGAACAAATCAAAAATAACATACTATGGCTTACGAAAAGTATTACAAGAACAATCACAGCGGAGGCAATTCGGTAGAAATGGCCACTCCCTTTGTAAAGGTCATGCGTAACGTGTATGCCTGGATGGCCCTTGGACTCCTGATGACAGCTCTCACGGCTGTACTGGTGGCCAGCACTCCGTCCGTCATCTACGCTTTGGCTTCCAGTCCCATGCTCATCTTCGCCTTGTTCGCACTTGAGCTCGGAATGGTTATCTGGATGTCTGCACGCATCCACAAGATGGCTGCCACCACGGCAGGAATCCTCTTTGCCCTCTATGCGGTACTCAATGGAGTCACCATGTCATTCATCTTCCTTGCCTATGCAATGGAAAGTATCGCCACCACCTTCCTCATTACGGCAGGCACGTTTGGCGCCATGACACTCGTGGGCTATACCACCAAGAAGGACCTCTCTGCCCTTGGACGCACGCTCATGATGCTGCTCATCGGACTGATAATAGCCACTTTGGTCAACCTCTTTGTGGCAAGTTCGGGGCTGGCCGTCATCCTCAATTATGCAGGTGTACTCATCTTCGTGGGCCTCACAGCCTATGACACCCAGAAGATCAAGCAACTGGTAGAGTATGCTTCAGCAACAGGCGACGAGGAGCAGACCACCAAACTGGCCCTTATGGGCAGTCTCACGCTCTATCTCGACTTCATCAACCTCTTCCTCTATCTGCTCCGAATCTTCGGCAGAAGAAGGTAAGGGGACGATATTTCCAAGCGTCATACCAGCCGGTCATCAGCCAGGGAGCCACTACCCTTTCTGATGACCGGCTTCCTTTGTAAAGTTTATCCGATAACGGACAAATGTCAAGAAAGCAGGGGGAGAGAGGCACTTTTGAGTTGCTTGGCTTGCACAAGTACAGGAAAAATGCTAATTTTGTAGGGAAAGAAGTTGTTTTTAGAATAATTTTAGCCAATTTGATGACAAAGGAGGAGGCACTGGGTGCCATGACGGAGCTGGCAGCTACGCTTACCGAAGACGAGAAAGGCAAGCTGCTCGGCTGCATGAGGATGAGATGTTTGGACAAGAATGAAGTCATCTACAAGGAGGGAGAAATCCCGCAGGAGCTGTTCTGTCTGATACAGGGAAAGGTTAAGATATACATCGACGGTATAGGAGGTCGGTGCCAGATAGTGCGTGTGTTTGATGAGGTGGAGTATTTCGGATATCGTGCCGCCTTCTCGGGCGAGCGTTTTGTCACATCTGCTGCAGCCTTCGAGCCATCCATACTCGTTTGTTTCCCCCTTGATGTGATTCGTTCGTTATTGGAAAAGAATCCCAGCCTGTCTTGGTTCTTCATCCGCAAGCTGGCCATTGCCCTGGGCAAGAGTGACGAGCGACTGGTCAATATGACGCAGAAGCACGTGTGTGCCAGGATAGCCGACTCCCTGCTCTATCTGCGCGACCATTACGGCATGGAGGAAGATGGATGCACGCTCAGAATCAAGTTAAGCCGCGAGGATATGGCCAGTCTGAGCAACATGACCACCAACAACGCCATCCGCACTCTCAGCCTGCTGGCCCGCGACAAGGTGGTGGCTATCAACGGCCGCAACATCAAGTTGCTCAACGAAAAGGAACTGGAGCGCATCTCACGCATGGGATAAGCGCAAACCAATCGGATAATCTTATCAATAAGGGTGGTGAATTGAAGGGATATTACCCTACTCCCCTTCTCCCTTGCTGTGCTAATCATGAAGGCCGACGCATACAATTTTAAGTATATCAGCCCTAAACAGTATCGTCAG
>OQVT01000244.1_pt1 | contig 27303 bp, 18 predicted proteins | sample 1691561 | NCBI WGS metagenome assembly OQVT01 (sample SAMN03418260, study PRJEB22391) | human gut metagenome | biome: human-gut; feature: organic feature; material: feces | host: Homo sapiens | place: Tanzania | collected 2013-01 | reverse complement strand
TGGTCGTTAGTCAGGATACAACGGTATGTGTATTCTCCTTCCCAAAGATCCTGCATACCATCCATCCGTTTCTGTCGTTGAATCACAAGTCGGTATGCTTTACCCTTCCACTTCTCAACAAGGATAGAGTTCAATTCGAACTCAATGCCATTGATTTCCTCAGTCTTCCAGCCTCTGAGAGCAAAAATGTCATTGTAGAGCGAACCGCAGCGGTTTGCGCGGATATAAAAGGACTTGCTGTGTTTCTCTACTTCTTCTACGATTTCCTCGGAACATGATCCACAATCAGCTCTGAAACGATTGATAGTAAGGCCGTTCTGTTCAAATCTCTCAAAGAACCTCTTCAGCGTGTCCTTCTGATGAAAACGAACATTTGTGTTGCCATCGCTATTCTCAATGCCAACGATTAAGTCGCCAACAACCGCCACGCCAGGGCGATAGCCAAGGAACTTCTTGTATGTAGGCTTTGCATCATACTTCTCTGTCTCTATGAACTGATGGTCGAAATCAACATCATACATCTCACCCTCTTTCAGTTGGCCAGATGCAAACATACAATTGAGCAGTAAAGTATTGAGAGTGTCAGCCGTATTGAAATCGTAGTTCTTACCCGCATCTGATGTGTATGAAATGTTTTCTTGCGTCAGCTCCTTTATCGCTCTGAGGATAGTATCAGAGCTACAAGTGCGAAGTGTCGGATGAAGCGAGAGATGGTTCATCAAATGAGTAGTGACATCCTCAATACATGAGCCACCACAGAAGTAGATACTCATGAGAGAACGGATGATTTCGCTGTACTGATAACCGAACGATTTGCATCTTTGACCGAGGGTTGAATCAATTACAGATGACAATGTGGAGTCGAATTGCTCCATGATTGAAAATAGTCCACCAAAAGGTGTAAGTTTCTCAGATTTAATCTGTACTTTTGTCATGTCTATCGTTGGATTTTCTTGTTTGATTTTTTCAGCACCAAGATAAGTGAATTCTTCGACATGGCAAAATCCTGAGCAACCTTTTGTTGCTCAGGTACTTAAAAGGTTTAACTTACAATAGTGTTGCGGAATTAAGGTAGCAACAGTTTTGGGTTAGCATCTGCACGGCCTAATCCACAGGGTTTGTCGGGTGCGCCATAAATTTGAACAATGAGATTCTTATTCTTAAATTTGTTACTTCTGATTCCGTCAACAATGTTGGCTGTTCAGAAAGACAGCATATACATCAGTCAGTTCGTGAAAGATTCTTTCACACAGTATGGTGTCAGAAATGCGTTTGTGACAGTCATGAATCTTGAGGGGAACGTGCTTGATACCATGCGTACACAGCCAGGAAATGGAAGTCGCGATGCTCAGATATGGCAATTGGCTGTTCCACGACGTAATACCACGTTTCGTATTCGTGTAGAACATACAGACTATGAAACTAACGAGATGGTCGTCGAAATGAAAAATCCGGCACGGCTCAACTCGTTCCGTTTCCCCGACATGCTACTTAAACGTATATTCGCAGAAAAGGAGAACAGGCTGAATGAGGTCACAATAAGTGCCACACGCGTAAAACTATGTTACAAGGGTGACACGATAGAAGTTGACGCGAGGGCATTCAAACTGGCAGAAGGCTCAATGCTTGAGTCGTTGGTGAAGAATGTGCCGGGTTGTGAGCTACATGATAATGGTGACATATACATGAACGGTCGCAAAGTGGACTATCTGACGCTTAACGGCAAAGATTTCTTCAAAGGCAACAACCGTATCATGCTCGACAACCTGTCCTATTATACTGTTGACAAACTACAGTTCTTTAATCAACGTAGCGAGCGCAGCCAGTTGATGGGCAAGGATGTGGAACGTCCAGACTTCATCATGAATGTCAAACTGAAGCAGGAATACAGTATTGGCTATCTTGGTAATATGGAAGTCGGTGTAGGCACACACGAGAGATGGATGGGGCGAGGGTTTGCACTACGATTTACAGACAACTCAAGAGTTTCTCTTTTCGGCAATGCCAATAATGTCAACGAGTCACGCCATCCAGGCGGGGACGGGAAATGGGGACAGTCTGACAGTCCGGAAGGCGACACGGATACTTACAGTGTGGGTGGAGAATTGTTGGTAGACGACAAACGTGAACGCTATAAGGAAGTGTTTAACGCTTCGCTTTTGTGGAACAAGTCTTGCGACAAGCAACGCATAACATCACAACAATTTATCCAACAAGGTGACATATTCGGATATAGCAGCGACGTGGCAGCAAAGCAAGGCTTCAAGTTCAACATCAAAAACAAATTCACGCTCAAACGTGTTGGCCTTATTTCCGACACACGATTCGACTATTTTGATTATGATAATGACGCAGTAATGCGCAGTGTCCAATTCTCGGAACAACCAAATGAAGACTGGACGCAAGTTCTGGACAGTATTTTCAGCACAAGCCAGAGCAACGAAATGTTTGACATCATGGTCAATAATGTGCAGGACGCATCATACAATAGCGGAAGAAGGTGGACTGCTGAACAGAAGTTCGACTATCATAAATCTCTTCCGTGGGGCGATGATCTCATGTTGACAGCACGAGGCTTGTGGAATGGTGCAAATAACGATGGAAACAGTCACTATTGGCTAAGATATGCCAATGGGGATATACCCGACGATGTTCAGGAACGACTCAGCAGAAGTAAATCTCATTCATATGACCTTCATTTCGGTGTTCAATATGCTATCCACTTTTTGACAGGCTGGCATCTGATTTTTGATATGGCACACAATCAGCAGAATGCTGATGAACGAAATAATCTCTACCGTTTAGACTGGAATGAGAATTTCCGCCCGGGCGAAATGCTGCCGTCATTAACAGATTTCCTTCACCTTCGCGATGCGAACAACAGTCCGGACATTGACAACACCAAGCATGAAGAGTACGTTATGGCTTCATTGCACAAACATGGCAGCGACAGCCGTCGCGGACGCTATTTCTCGTTTACAACAGCACTAAACGCACGATACGTCAGTCAGGACGGTGTCTATGTCCGAGGCGAAAACACGGCCCGTCCTTCCGATCACCGCTGGCTGTTGAGGCCAAGTGTTGATTTTGAGTATCAGACTCGCCAATGGCACGAGACATACAAATTGCATTACGACACTGAGATGCGTCCACTTAATCTTGCACAGGTGGTTGATTTGACCGACACGTCCAATCCTCTTGCTATACAGAAAGGTAATCCCGATTTGCGCCCGAGCATTGTGCATAACCTCTCTTTCCTGTTCTCATCTCGTTTTGGAACTCATGGGCAGTTTGCCTTGCTTCGCTCAAGTGCTACTGTTATGAACCGTCTTGTGGCCGTGAACTCAATCTATGACAAGAATACCGGTTCCAGCACGTACATACCTGTCAATGTGAATGGAAATTGGGCATACAACAGCAGCATAGACTTACACCGCGCACTGACAGAGAACCGTAATCTGAACATTGAAAGTCACACTTCTTATAATTATCAGCATAGTGTGGACATAAAGGACAATGCCAGAAATACGGTGAAACAGCACATAGTGGAACAGAACATGAAGCTGGAATACAAAAGAAAGCAGTTTGCACTCTCCCTTTTGAGTGGCATCTCATGGAATGGGATGCGCCTGATTGGCGTTGACGACATCAATAATGTGAATTTCAACTATGGGGCTAATCTTCAGGCGGACTTGCCTTTTAAGTTGCACCTGTCTACCGACATCAGAATGTACAGCCGTCGTGGGTATGCTGACCGCTCTCTGTGTACCAATAATCTGTTGTGGAATGCGCAAATAAATCGTACATTCCTTAACGGCCGTCTGCTTGTGGCTGCCAAAGCGTTCGATTTATTGCATCAGATTTCGTCAACCCATACCACATTCAATTCACAGGCGCGCATCGAAACGTGGTGTCTTTGCCTCCCTTCTTATTTTATGTTGAGTGTACAGTATAAGTTTAACAGAAATCCAAAAAGGAAATGATGAAAGGTAAGCATCCCATCCAAGCCGTATTGTAGAAAAAATGGATAAGCATAGCAAAGTCTACGCCTGCAGTTGTGTCGAAAGTGAAGGCCATTTGCGGCAAGAAACAAAAATCCGATGGTCTTGTCGTTGCAGGGCCGTCGGATGGATGATGTTGTTCTGATGTGTCAGGGGTTGGGCGGATGGGGCAAAGCGTCAGGCGATTGCCTGGAGTGCTTCTGCCACGCCGTCCTCGTCGTTGCTTTTCGTCACGAAATCGGCTGCTGCGCGCACTTCGGGAGCTGCATTGGCCATGGCAACGCCCATGCCGGCGAAGCGGAGCATGGAGAGGTCATTGTATCCGTCACCGAAGGCGATGAGGTCCGTCGGGTTGAGCTTCAGGATGGAGAGGAGACGCTGGAGCGAGAGCGCCTTGTCGATGCCCTTCGGCACGAGTTCGATGAAGAACGGTGCGGAACGGAAGAGATCCATGCGGTCGCCCACGAGTTCGAGCAGTTCGGCCTCGGCGTGTACCATGTCGGTCGGGTCACCCGTCATCAGCAGCTTGGTGGGCTGGGAGGGGAGTGAGGCGAGGAGATTGTCGACGTGGCGGATGTTCATGTTGTTGATGCGCGATTCCTCTTTGACGTAGCGGTCGTAGGGCATTTCGGTGAGGATGTCGTTACCTGCGTAGCCCAGAAGGGCGTGGCCGTGCTGGCGTGCGTAGCCGTGGAGCATGGGGAGCACGTCGGCCGGCAGGTATTTGGCATAAAGTTCCTCTTTGGTGCGCCAGTCCACGATCTTTCCGCCATTGTAGGAAAGCACGTAGCCTCCGCGAGTGCCCATTTCCAGGCATTCAGCCACTCTTTCGATACCATAGGTGGGGCGTCCCGAAGCGAGCACCACGACTGATCCTTGGTCCATGGCTTCGAGCAGACGTTGGCGGGTGTGGGGAGTGACTTCCTTTTGCGAGTTGGTGAGTGTGCCGTCGAGGTCGAGGGCAATCATTCGATACTTCATGATGAGTGTCTTTCGTTAGTCTTTGTGTTTCTGAAGTAAGTGCTATGATGTTTTTGTGTGTTTTCAGTGTAAGTTTCCGCCCAGTTGGCGTTCTGCTTCCCACATGACGATGCCTGCCGTGACGTTCACGTTCATGGAGTGCTTTGTGCCGTATTGTGGGATTTCAAGCGCCTGGTCGGCTGCGTCCACCACGTCCTGGCGCACGCCTTTCACCTCATTTCCCATCACGAGGGCGTATCGCCGTGAGGGGTCAAACTGGAATTCGCCCAGTTTGAGGCTTCCTTCCACCTGTTCGACGGCGAGCACCACGTAGCCCGCCTCCTGAAGTTGGCGAACCGCTTCGAGCGTGTCGTCGCAATGTCGCCAGCTGACGGAATCCTCAGCTCCGAGCGCCGTTTTGTGGATTTCGGCTGAAGGCGGAGTTGCTGTGATGCCACACATCACGACGGCTTCGATGCGGAAAGCGTCGGCTGTGCGGAGCACACTGCCCACATTGTGGAGCGAACGGATGTTGTCGAGCACCATGACGAGGGGCAGTTTGTCAGCCTGTCGGAAGGTTTCGACGTCGATGCGGTTGAGGTCTTCAACGGTGAGTTTGCGCATGGCATATGAATGGGGTTTGTGTTTATGGGGCAAGGATAATGTAAAGTGCTTGAATGTTATGCCAAGCCACCGCTTATTTTTTGCAAAGTTACGTCTTTTGCCTTGACATTCAATGCTTTTCAGTTCGGTATAAGGTTTTTTATTTGTTTAGCTGGGGAAAATGTGCAGCCCACTTGGCGATGGGTGTGGTTGGAGAGCAGATATGGCGTTAGACTTGTGTTATAGGGTTGTTTTTTATTGCTTCCGGTAAAATCCTAAGAACTAGATTTCCTGTGCAACAGTTCCATATTTGCGCTTCGCGCGGTTTCTTCTACATTGTCCTTTGAGAGTGGTTAACGCCAGTAATCTTGGGAAAATCCGTCGGAATTTCAGTCATCCCCATCAAAGAAATGTTGGGGGATTTTGTCAATCCAAATATTTAATGTAACTTTGCACCGCAATTTTGCAATAACAACATATTAATTCATTCACTATTATGATGAATCAGTACGAAACCGTCTTCATAATGACTCCCGTTTTGTCTGACCAACAGATGAAGGAGGCGGTTGAAAAGTTCAAGGGTATTCTTACCGCACAAGGCGCTGAGATTATCAATGACGAATGCTGGGGCCTCAAAAAGATGGCTTATCCAATTCAGAAAAAATCAACTGGTTTCTACGAATTGGTAGAGTTCAAGGCTGAACCTCAAGTAATCGAGAAGTTGGAAGTAGCTTTCCGTCGTGACGAACGCGTTCTTCGCTATCTCACGGTTAAACTCGAAAAGTACGCTGCACAGTATGCAGAAAAACGTCGTAACATCAAATCAAAAAAGGAGGATTAAGCAATGGCACAAGCACAGTCTGAAATTCGTTATTTAACGCCGCCTACTGTTGACGTTAAGAAAAAGAAGTATTGCCGTTTCAAAAAGAGCGGTATCAAGTATATTGACTACAAGGATCCTGAATTCCTCAAGAAGTTCCTCAATGAGCAGGGTAAAATTTTGCCTCGTCGCATCACGGGTACTTCTTTGAAGTATCAGCGTCGCGTGGCTCAGGCCGTTAAGCGTGCTCGCCACTTGGCTCTTCTCCCCTTCGTAACCGATTTGATGAAATAAAAACTGGAGGTAATAAGATATGGAACTCATTTTGAAAGAAAATGTACACGGCTTGGGCTATAAGGACGATGTCGTGAAAGTGAAAGACGGCTACGGTCGCAACTTCCTTATTCCTACAGGCAAAGCCGTCATCGCATCTGCTTCTGCAAAGAAATGCTTGGCAGAAGAGTTGAAGCAGCGTGCTCACAAGTTGGAAAAAATTAAGAATGATGCTCTTGAATTGGCTGAAAAGTTGAAGGCTATCGAACCTATCAAAATTGCAGCCAAGGTTAGTGCCACTGGTTCTATCTATGGTTCTGTCAACGGTTTGCAGATTTCTGAAGAACTCGCTAAGCGTGGTTTCGAAATCGATCGCAAGACAATCGTCTTGAAGGACGTAAAGGAAGTTGGTGCTTATCATGCAGTTGTTAAACTTCACAAGGAAGTTTCTGTTGAAATTCCTTTCGAAGTTGTTGCAGAAGAAGCTTAATTTTGCTATCTGTAAATACTTGATAAAGCCCCCGATTGAACGAAAGTTCGATCGGGGATTTTTTATGCCCTCAACTAAAGTGCAAATACTTAACGAATGGCATAAGTATCAAATCTAAAAGAAGTATTATAAAAGAAAAGTGCGAGAAGTCTACAGACCGCTCGCACTCTATCACCGATTCTATAAAAACGAATTAATCTTAGGTGTGTGTTATCAGACGTTCTTTATATAATCTACAATCCAAGCGCCAACTTCTTTGGTTCCGTATTTCTCTCCGCCTTCTACCTGAATTTCCGGAGTACGTACGTTAGCGTCGAGCGAAGCGTCAACCGCCTTACGAATCAAAGTACCTTCTTCTTTCAAGTCAAAGTATTCAAACAACATGGCAACCGACAGAATCTGAGCCAACGGATTAGCGATATTCAAGCCCTTAGCCTGAGGCCATGAACCGTGGATAGGCTCGAACACCGGAGTGCTTTCGCCGGTAGAAGCCGACGGTAATAATCCCATAGAGCCGCTGATGCAAGAACCTTCATCGGTAAGGATATCACCGAAAGTATTTTCAGTAACCATCACGTCGAAGAACTTAGGTTCCTGAATCATGCGCATAGCCGCATTGTCAACATACATATAGTCGGTCTTTACTTCCGGATATGAAGGAGCCATTTCCTGAGCAATCTGACGCCACAAACGTGATGAAGCCAAAACATTAGCCTTATCTACCACTGTAAGATGCTTGTTGCGCTTCATTGCATATTCAAAACCTACCTTCAAGATACGCTCTATCTCCGGACGGGTATACATATTTGTATCGTAAGCCTTCTCGTTATCTTGATACTTCTCGCCGAAATACATACCGCCTGTAAGCTCACGGATGCAGAGGAAGTCAGCTCCATCTACCAATTCGGCACGAAGCGGAGACTTGTGAAGCAAGCACTTGAATGTCTGCACCGGACGTATATTGGCAAACAAGCCCAATTTCTTACGCATAGCCAGCAAACCTTGTTCCGGACGAACCTTGGCTGTAGGATTGTTGTCAAACTTAGGATCGCCTACCGCAGAAAACAATACCGCATCGGCATTCTTACAAGCCTGATAAGTTTCTTCTGGGAACGGATCGCCTACTTTGTCAATGGCATCAGCTCCACAGATAGCATATTCGTAACTTACTTTATGTCCGAACTTCTTACAAACGGCAGTCATGACATCTACACCCTGAATTGAAATTTCGGGACCGATACCATCGCCCGGCAATACAGCAATTTTAAAATCCATAATCTTATTCTATTTTTTTATATCTTATTCTTCTATTATATTTAGCATTTTGATGGTAGCTTTAATGGCAGCTTCCGTCTGGTCAGCATCAAGTCCGCGCGTACGGAACTCCCTGTCTTCGTAACTCCATGTGATTACCGTCTGCACAAAGGCATCGGTACGTCCGCCAGGAGGGATTGACACGGCGTAATTGGTAAGCATGGGGAACTTGCGATGCAGCGTCTCCTTATATATCTTTCTCAGAGCACGCACAAAGGCATCGTACTGACCGTCGCCCGACGAGCTTTCCTGATACACCTGCCCGTCTATTTCTATGCTTAGTGTAGCCATCGGTTTCAACCCCTTTGCCAAGGTTACGAAATAGCTGAGCAACTTCACCTTATTATTTATACAGTCGTGCTTCAGCACATCCGATATAATATAAGGTAGGTCGTCTTGCGTAACCTGTTCCTTGCGGTCGCCCAACTCGATGATGCGCTGAGTGACTTTACGCATCGAATCTTCGTCGAGTTCCAAACCAAGGCTTTCCAAGTTCTTGCGGATATTAGCCTTTCCCGAATTCTTTCCGAGGGCATATTCTCGCACACGACCGAATCGTTCGGGCAACAAATCGTTGCAATACAGGTTGTTCTTATTGTCGCCATCGGCATGTACCCCCGCCACCTGCGTAAACACGCTCTCGCCCACGATAGGCTTATTAGCAGGAATGCTCACGCCCGAATACGATTCCACCAGACGGCTAACCTCATTAAGGCGACTCTCGTCTATATTGGTGATAGCATGAAAATGATCTTTCAGAATAGCCTGCACACTCGCCAACGGAGCATTGCCCGCGCGTTCGCCCAAACCATTGATGGTGGTATGAAGACCTCGCACTCCGCTCAGCACGGCTGCCAGCACATTACTTACCGCCAAATCATAATCATTATGCGCATGGAAATCGAAATGCAAATCGGGATAGCGCTTCTTCATCTTACGCATGAACTCTATCACCTGAAGCGGATTGAGGATACCCAATGTATCGGGCAACATGAAGCGACGTATGCCTGTATCTTTCAGTCCGTCTACCAAACCGAACACATAATCGGGCGAATCTTTTATACCGTTGCTCCAGTCTTCAAGGTAGACGTTTACGTCCATACCTTTATCGATGGCGTATGCTACAGTCTGTCGGATATCAGCCAAATGCTCTTGCAACGTCTTCTTCAGCTGAAAAGTACAATGCTTTTCAGAACCCTTAGTCAACAGATTTATAACTCGACATCCCGTATTATAAATCCAATCGACAGAAGTCTTACCATCTACGAATCCAAGTACTTCTACCCTCGACAACAAGTTCTTGCGCGCAGCCCAATCGCAAATCATCCGCACCGCGTTGAACTCACCTTCCGACACTCGTGCCGATGCCACCTCTATACGGTCTACCCTCAGTTCTTCGAGCAGCAGACGCGCTATCATCAGTTTTTCATGAGGCACGAAAGACACTCCGCTGGTCTGTTCACCGTCACGGAGTGTTGTATCCATGATTTCTATTCTCGGATTCTCGTTCATCTCTATTCTGTTTCTTATTGGTTATTTAATAACCCTATCTGTTATGCTCGAAAGCCTCTATCTTATCCTTATTCTGTACAAGGAAGTCGATGTCGTCCAGGCCGTTCATCAAGCAATGTTTCTTATAAGCATTGATTTCGAAATGCTCGCTCTTTCCTGTCGACTTATTGGTTATAGTCTGTTCTGGCAAATTAACTTCCACCTCTGTCTTCGGGTCAGCGTAGATAGAGTCGAACAATTCTTTCAAGAACGGCTCGCTCACCACTACTGGAAGTACGAAGTTGTTAAGTTCATTGTTTTTATGGATATCGGCAAAGAAGCTCGATACCACTACTCTAAAGCCATATCCGGCGATAGCCCAAGCCGCATGTTCACGACTGGAACCGCTACCGAAGTTCTTTCCTGCCACCAATATCTGGCCACTGTAAGTAGGATCGTTCAGTACGAACTTCTCATTTACAGTTCCGTCGGGGTTATAACGCCAATCGCGGAACAAGTTATCTCCAAAAAACTTCTCGTCGCGTGTGGTCGCCTTCAAGAAACGAGCCGGTATAATCTGGTCGGTATCTACATTCTCTAAAGGAAGTGGAATACAAGTGCTGGTTATGATGTTAAATTTCTGTTTCATCTTTCTACGTATTAAAGAAAATCAAAGTAATGTTCTGGGGTCGGTTATCACTCCTGTCACCGCTGCTGCCGCTGCTGTAAGCGGGCTTGCCAACAAGGTACGTGAACCTGGACCCTGACGACCTTCAAAGTTACGGTTGCTGGTAGATACCGAATACTTTCCGGCTGGTATCTTGTCATCGTTCATAGCCAAGCAAGCCGAACATCCCGGCTGACGGATTTCGAATCCCGCCTCTTCTAATACCTTGTCGAGTCCTTCTTCACGAATCTGCTCGTCTACCATCCAAGAACCTGGTACCAACCAAGCGATGATATTATCCGCTTTCTTGCGTCCTTTTACTATAGAAGCAAAAGCACGGAAGTCTTCTATACGGCCGTTGGTACAAGCACCCAAGAATACATAGTCTACTTTCTTTCCAAGCAAAGATTCACCCGGCTTAAAGCCCATATAGTTCAATGACTTCTCGAAAGATGCTTTTTCCACATCGCTCATTCCGTCGGTAACGGGGATGTGGTCTGTTATAGCCATGCCCATACCCGGATTTGTTCCGTAAGTAATCATCGGCTGAATATCAGGGGCATCGTAACGAACCTCTTTATCGAAAACGGCATCGTCGTCGCTCTTCAATGTTTTCCAATACGCTACAGCCTTATCCCATTCTTCACCTTTCGGAGCGTACTCGCGTCCTTTAATATATTCAAAGGTAACGTCGTCGGGGGCAATCATACCGCCACGCGCTCCCATTTCGATACTCAGATTACACAGTGTAAGACGTCCTTCCATAGTCAGGCTACGGATAGCTTCGCCTGCATATTCCACGAAATATCCTGTAGCGCCGCTGGTTGTCATTTTCGACATCATGTAAAGAGCCACGTCTTTAGCGGTTACGCCCTTGCCCAACTTGCCGTCAATGGTGATACGCATAGTCTTGGGGCGCGACTGCAAGATACATTGTGAAGCCATTACCATCTCTACCTCGCTGGTACCGATACCGAAAGCAACTGCTCCCATAGCTCCATGAGTAGATGTATGCGAGTCGCCGCACACTATGGTCATTCCCGGCAGGGTAAGTCCTCTCTCCGGTCCTACCACGTGAATGATACCATTCTTTTTATTCATCATGCCAAAATGCGCCAAGCCAAAATCGGCTGCATTCTTAGCTAAAGTATCTACCTGAGTTCTTGATACAGGATCTTCAATAGGTTTGTCCTGATCGTGAGTCGGAGTATTATGGTCGGGCATACAGTAAATACGCTCCGGACGAAAACACTTCAACCCTCTGGCACGCATACCCGCAAAAGCCTGCGGACTGGTTACCTCATGACAATAAAGACGATCTATATATAACTGGGTAGGTCCGTCTTCTACCTTCTGCACTACGTGTGCATCCCATATCTTATCAAATAAAGTGTTAGCCATATTTTTCTCGCTCGTTTAGGATTTATTTATTCGTTATTATTTCTTGAACTTATTGATACAGTCGATATAAGCCTCAACCGATGCGGCGATGATATCAGTGTTAGCGCCAAAGCCGTAATACATCTGTCCGTCGTATTCTACCTGCATGTGTACTTTACCTACGTCATCACTACCCTTGCTGATGGCCTGGATAGTAAATTCTTTCAATGTCATCTGGCGTTTGATAATCTGCTTAACCGCCTTTATAGCAGCGTCTACCGGACCGTTACCTGTGGCAGCAGCTTCAAAGTGCTCGCCCGAGATATTCAAGCCGAGGCTTGCAACCGAACGAACGCCAACACCGCTTGTAACCTGCAGATATTCCAATTTGATATGATGATTTACGTTGCGGTCGGCACCAGCCAATACCATGATATCATCGTCCGAGATGTCTTTTTTCTTATCAGCCAACTTCAAGAAATCCTCGTACACCTTGTCGAGTTTCTCCTGATCCATCTCTACGCCCAACACATGCAGACGATGCTTCAAAGCCGCGCGTCCACTGCGTGCTGTCAATACGATAGCGTTATCATCAATACCCACATCTTTAGGATCGATAATTTCGTAAGTCTGAACATTCTTCAAAACTCCATCCTGATGAATACCAGAAGAATGAGCGAAAGCGTTACGTCCCACGATAGCCTTGTTGGGCTGAACCGGCATATTCATCAAGCTCGACACCATACGGCTGGTAGGATATATTTTCTGAGTATTGATATTAGTATCGATATCGATAGAATGATGACAGCGAAGAATCATAGCCACTTCTTCGAGCGCCGTGTTTCCGGCACGTTCGCCAATACCGTTGATAGTAACCTCTACCTGACGCGCTCCATTCAGTACACCGCTGATGGTGTTGGCGGTAGCCATACCCAAATCGTTATGGCAATGTGTAGAAATAATGGCTTTGTCGATGCCGTCTACATGATCTACCAGATATTTTATTTTTGCTCCATACTCGCTTGGCAAGCAATATCCGGTAGTATCAGGAATATTAACTACGGTAGCTCCGGCTTTGATAACCGCCTCTACCACACGGGCCAGATATTCATTATCTGTACGGCCGGCATCTTCTGCGTAAAACTCTACATCGTCTACATAGCGGCGTGCATACTTAACCGCTGCCACCGCACGCTCAATGATTTCTTCACGAGTAGAATTGAATTTATATTTAATGTGTGAGTCAGAAGTTCCGATACCTGTATGTATACGTTTATGCTTGGCGAATCTCAACGCGTCGGCAGCCACATCTATATCTTTCTGCACCGCACGTGTCAATGCACAGATGGTAGGCCATGTAACAGCCTTCGAAATTTCAATAACCGAATTAAAGTCGCCCGGACTCGATATAGGGAATCCTGCTTCTATCACATCCACACCCAGACTCTCCAGTTGCTTAGCAACCTGAATCTTCTCTACTGTGTTTAACTGACAACCTGGCACTTGTTCGCCATCGCGTAATGTCGTATCAAAAATAAATAATCTGTCACTCATAATATTCTCGTTTCTTTATTGTTTTCTTATATGCAAAAAGCCTTTCGCACCGGGAAGTGAGAAAGGCTTTATATCATATTGGTTATACATTATTAAGCATGCGACTCACTTCCCACTGGCTTCACCAATAGAATAATCAAACCGCATAGCAAAATATGTATAAACAATGTATTCATCTATCTTTTCGTTTTATATGGCCGCAAAGTTATAGATTAATTCAATATAACAAAATAAAATGTTAGTTTTTTATAGCTTTTAGCGACAATTTCATACTTATATCATTTTTTTAAGCACAATTCATGCAAACTAAACCAAAATAGCCACTTTTGGGTATTGTGTAGCAGTTACCAAACAAGTACGTTTGCATTCTGGATTATAGAGTTGTCCAAAACCAAGTATATTTAAATATGAACAGTTTGAGACTTATTTGGTAAACATATGAATTTCAAAACATTAGCTTCATCGCTCTTCATAGCGATTTCAGTATCGGTCAACGCCCAAACACAGACTTTCAAAGTGTCTGGAACAGTCAAAGACACTAAGGGCGATGGCGTGGAACTTGCTACCGTCATCCTAAACAATGATCTTGTTACCAGTACGAGTACTGGAGGCCGGTTTGTGCTGAGCAACGTACCTAATGGTACATACACATACAAGGTTACTTTCGTTGGGTTCCAAACCATCACTGATACAATCACTGTAGATGCTGACCGCACTATAAACGTAACACTCAATGAACTTGGATTGCAACTCAACGATGTTGTTGTAACCGCACGACAAGTACAAATGGGATCGAAATCGATTGTCGGTGAGGACGCTATTCGCCACATACAACCAAAGAGTGTAAGCGACATACTGCAACTTATTCCAGGCAACCTGACCCAAAATCCTAATCTCAACAAGTTGTCGCAGGCCCATATAAGGGAAATTGACGACGACAAGAATAACGCATTAGGAACAGGAGTGGTGGTAGACGGCACACCGCTTAGCAACAATGCAAACCTACAGGCCCTTTCACCAACACGATATGGCTTCAACTCTGGAGCTCAAAGTGACGGCATGAGTGACCAAACAACAGCTGGACAGGGTGCCGACCTACGTACAGTAAGTGCCGGCAACATAGAGTCGGTAGAAGTAGTGCGTGGTATTCCGGGTGTTGAATATGGCAACCTAACTTCAGGATTAGTTATTGTAAAGACCAAATCTGGACGTACACCATGGGAGGCAAAAGTACAAACCGACCCTTACTCAAAGCTAGTGTATGCAGGAAAGGGCTTCGCGCTGGATGGAGGTGGAGCCATCAATTTCAGTGTAGACTGGTCGCAGTCGTGGGGCGACACGCGTCGCCACTATCTTGGCTATGACCGCATGACTGCTACGGCTGGATACAGCAATCGCTGGAATGGATTGTCGTTTAACGTTAAAGGAGCAGTTTACTCCAACATCAACAACCGCAAGCAAGATCCACAGTATGAGGAGCAGGACCTGCATTTTAAAAACAAGAACATTGGCGCACGCCTCTCATTCAATGGCAGCTATACCTCAAGTGAGAGTTTTATCACACGCATTGACTATAATCTATCAGCACAAGTGTCGAAAACTAGCGATGAACACTATGACCTCATATCCAATCCTGATGGTGTCATCACAAACGTACGCGAACCAGGCGTGCATGAAGCGATATTCAAGAACAAGAGCTATCACTCAGAATACCGCATTGACGGATTACCAGTCAACGTTTATGCACAGCTTGTGGTCAACAAGTATGTGGGACTTGGAGGTACCAACCACACGACACTAAAACTCGGTACCGAATATACTTACGATGCCAACAAGGGCGATGGATTGATTTTCGACATGGAAAACCCTCCACAGGCTATGGGTGCGCAGACTTTGCGTCCTAGAGCATTTAATGATATTCCAGCTCTCCACACCCTCTCAGGCTTTGTTAGCGACAAGCTGTCGCTAGCTATCGGAACAACACGAGCAGAAGTAGAGGCTGGCGTGCGTTTCAGCAACCTCTTCCTCAATGCCGACAAAAGTGGCGGCAATAAAGGAATGTTTGTAGCCGAGCCACGTGTTAACGCCACAATTAATCTGCTCAACAAGAGCAACAACAGATTTTTTGACGACCTGTCGCTCACAGGAGGCTTCGGTCTGAGTAATAAGATGCCTACGCTACTCTACCTCTACCCCGATAATGTGTATTACGACAACGTAAGTTTGAGCAAATATGGAGACAACGCTAAAGACAGACTGGCCCTACTCTCCACAGATGTTATTAGCAACACCACAAACCCCAATCTTCGTCCAGCGCACACACGAAAATTAGAGGGTGGACTATCATTTCGTAAGGGAAAAGTGAGTGGCTACGTAACATATTTCAACGAGCGCCATACCCACGAGTTCGGTTTTGCTTCACAGCTCTACTGGGCAAACTATACGCGCTACGATGTGCCGGCCACGGCTACAGACCCTATGTATGATGCTTCTACCGGCGACGTTACATATATGTACAATAATGCAAAGTTAAAGGCACAGAAAACACAGATTACAGACATGCTTACATGGGGACGGCCAGCCAACAATTCGCGATCTCTCAAGCATGGCATAGAGTATGGCTTAGACCTCGGAGTATTCAAGCCACTGCGCACCTCGCTAAGCATAAACGGCGCATGGTTCCATGTGTCGCGTACAGATGAGGAGACATCGCTCAACTATATCAATCGTAATTTCGACTATGTGGCTGTTATGCCATCTGGTTATGGTACAGTAAAAGACCGCTTTAACACAACGTTCCGCTTCATCACTCACCTACCCGCTGTGAAAATGATTTTCACAACAACTGTACAGGTGGTGTGGTATGATAGTGAGCGCATGGTCTACAATGATGCTTCTGGCAACTCCCGCACACGCATCGTAAACTATCAAGGTCGCGACTATCTGGCTGTTGACCCAATTGGTTATTATGACCGAGGCGGACACTATACAGATTGGCAACCGCAAATGGCAAATGACGCAACGCTCTGTCTGATGATGCAGCGCTTCCAGACTTATGCTTTCGAGAAGGATGTTGTGAAACCGTGGGCACTATTTAATTTCCGCTTCACAAAAGAACTTGGACGCATAGCAGAACTATCGTTCACGGCCAACAATTTCACAAACAAACGCAAGTGGCATACAAACAAACACACACTAGCCAAACGCCAACTCTATCCAGACATGTATTTTGGGGCAGAGGTAAAATTTAAATTTTGAATTTAAGAACGAACACATTTTAACTACATAACATATATAATTAATAGAAGAAAATGAAGAAAGCTATTTTAAAGACCATCTGGGCACTACTTGCCATTGTGACTATTGTGCCCATAGTATCATGCTCTGACAATGACGAGCCAGAAGTAAAATCTTATGAAGTAACAGTTAACATCACTATGCCCGATGGCGTAGACGCTACATCAGTAGAAGACCTTAAACTCGTCACTACAAAAGGCTCTGTTAATGACACCATCAAGTTGCAGTCGATAAGTGAAAAGATAACGCTAACACAGGGACAGTACTCTTTCTCAGTGAGCGGTAAGATAAAAGATGACGCTACAGCTCGTGTTGTTGCCACAAGCTCTGCCGATGTGTATGCCAACCAAACCGTAGCGCTTGCCTTGCAGACCGTATATCAATCACCTCTTGTATTCAAAGCCATTTACACCACTGGCGGCGTAATGGGTTACATGGTTGATGGATATTTTGAAATCGTGAACAACTCTGATGAAGTCCAGTATCTTGACGGTATTGTAATGTCTGCACCTGCAGGTCAGCAAACTCAGGAGAATGCATGGCAAGCTGCCGGTATAACCGACCTCTATGCCTGCGGCCAAGGTACAGTTGTTGCTTTCCCTGGTACCAGTGGCGGCAAGGAATATCCTCTTCAGCCTGGTGAAAGCGTAGTCGTGGCACAAGACGCTGCAGACCATAGTAAACTAGCCCCTGAAGGCAACCACTGCGTAGACCTTTCGGGTGCCGACTGGGAAATATACATCTCCAACGTCAAAGGCGAGACCGATTACAATGCCCCTAACCTAAGCATAATCTTCCAAAACAACACTTATATGAAGGCATTCGGTTTAGGATTTTTTGGACGTGCCTATATCCTTGCAAAACTGCCTAACGGCATGACTCCTGAGGCTTATGCAGCTGATCCAGCAAACTTGCAGACAACACCAAACAGCACCAGCACGATGCAGTTTCTTATGATACCGAGCAAATACGTGCTCGATGCTGTAGACATCTGGAATAATGACAATGAGACACATTATCCTACATTCCTCCCCAAGGATGACGCACAGGGTGTATCTGCCTCTGAAACATGGGTAGGCAAATGCATTAGAAGAAAGGTTTCTAAAATTGTTAACGGACGTGCCTATTATCAAGACACCAACAACTCGTCTAATGACTTTCTTAACAATCAGCCGCTTACACCAGGCGTAAAGCCAACTGAGGTGGATAAGTAATTTAGTTAACGAGTTGATAGCTTTACATCTTTAGAAAACATAAAGATTCAAAGCTACCAACTCGTTTGCTTTAAACTTGCAATCTCAATATTTTGTCAACTCATAAACTCGTTAACTTTGAAAAATAATGAATAAATATATGATGTTATGTGTCATGGCTGCCATTGCGGCACAAGCCGCGGCACAGACCGAGTTTGTCAATGCAGCAAAACAGGGACATGAGGGTGCGGCAAACGAATTATTCAACATACGTTATCATAGCATCAACCCCACACGCCTTGCGTACAACCGCATTCAAACCATAGGCGAGGCTTTCGTGAGTTACGATCTCACACGTGGAGACTTTCACGATGCTGGAACGGCTGGCAATGTCAATAATCTTAATGTGCAGCTTGGAGGACTTCACCATTTTGACCGTGTAGACGTATCTGGATACATACGTTACATAAATACAAGCTATAAGAATCAGGAGTGGAACTCAACTCTTTTTCTTACTCCAAAAAATCCTTTTGTGCTTGCCGACTCGGTAGCAAGTAACGGCAACGCCGAAACATTCGCCATGGGTGCAGCATTCGCTTATCGTTTCACCAAGAATATTAAAGGAGGATTAGGGGCTGGACTCACAGTAGGTAGCATGAGCGACCAGACAGACCCGCGTCCAAAAACAAACACGTCGCGCTTCAATATTACGGCAGGTGCCGATGTTACCATGTCATCGGCATGGACACTCGGACTGGCAGCACGCTTAGAGTTGCTCAGCAGTAACCTTTCCTACACTGTGGTAAATCCGCTTGTAAATCACCGATATTTCCTTCTGAAAGGTATGGGTGACTATTATCGCCGTTCAAGCAGTGAGGATTCGGGCTATCAGCGCGACTATAAGGGCACAACTTTTTCGGGTGAACTGTCGGTAACATTCAAGCCATCAGGCTCTCCGTTTCAGAACATTGTACTGTTAAAAGCCTCAGCGGGTAACGAAAAAGCTACCGACGGTGGTTCTGCTTATACATTCAAGGGCGGTGACTACTATTTTAGCTCTCTCAATGTGAAAGACCGTCTCATGTTCTCGCATAACGAACGTATGCTTCACAACATCATATTAGGGGCTGAGATATCTAACGGTAACTCCGACTGGTACGACCAAAAGAAACTTACCGACACACAGCATGGAAACATATCATATTATGAGGTTCTGAGCAAGACGCGCATACAGAAACAAAAAGACATGGCCGTTACTGCCGAGTATCGATTCGACCATCTAACCGATAGACAGTGCGATTTCTACGCATCGCTACTTGCAGCACTTGCCAACAACACATTAAAGCACTACAATGACAACGGTACGCAAAAGCAGCAGTGGACTAACCTTGCGCTCAATCTCACCGTAGGTAAACACTTTATCATTGGCAATGGCATTCTTAGCGCACAGATCACCACAGGATACATAACGCCGATGAAAGACCGCCTGTTTGCCACCGGCACTAACGTGACTGGTTCCGATGACATAACCGGCATTTATGTAACACGCCAATTTGAGTATGCATCGGCTAAGCGTATGTGTTTCGGAGGATCTGCCGACTATTGTTTTCCTGTAGCCAAAGACGTACGCCTAGGTCTGTTCGGTAAGGTTCTATCTACGTCATACAAAGATGACGCACAGTATTATTCCGACTTTAAATCTACATCGCTCACCCGTGGCGAGTTTGGTGTGTATGTCAACTTTTGAAAACCATTACTATTATGAAAAAAATATTTAAGACATACTGCCTCGTTATCATTTCTTGCTTTGTTGTCTTGTCGGCATCGGCAAGGGATGGTGTAGCAGTTGTCATTGACGCTGTTAGCTACGAAAAAGCTCGCACGGAACTCGATGACTATGTGCATGCGTTGGAAAAAAAGCAGAATTATAAAGTATATATTGTGGTTGACAAATGGCATGTGCCAGATAGTATACGCACACGTCTTATCAGTCTGCATGAAAAGAAACGCGACGCCATAGTGGGTGCTGTGCTCATTGGCGACATACCGATACCGATGGTGCGTGATGCACAACATCTTACATCTGCCTTCAAGATGGATCAGAGTAGAGACCGCCGTGAATCATCAGTGCCAAGCGATAGATTCTATGATGATTTCGGACTTAAGTTCAAGTCGCTCGGCAAGGATACGGAACTACCTTATTGGTACTACTCGCTTTCTGCAGATGGCCACCAACGTGTGTGTCCTGATATTTTTAGCGGGCGCATACGTCCTACCGATGCAGGCGGAGTATCGCGTTATGACAAGTTGCGTGCTTATCTGCGTAAAGCTACTGCGGCTAAAACTCAGCCAGAGAAGATGAGTTCTGTATTCGTATTCACCGGTGACGGCAGCATATCAGAGTCTAAGCCAGCACATATAGATGAGTTTCGTGGATTGATGGAACATTTTCCACAGTTATCGGCTATACCAAACGCATTCAGCTATATGGACTATAATGACGCTACCCCCATACGGTTTCGTATAATGGATGAGTTGATGCGTCCAGACCTCAGTTTAGCTGTGCTACACCATCATGGCGACTGGGATACACAATATCTCAATATGCGGTCTGGCGATAATCTCACCATTGACGATTTCGCAAAATATAAATTTCGCCCAAATGCCCGCTGTGTGGTATTCGATGCTTGCTTTAACGGCTCATTTCATCGCGACGACTGCATAGCCAATCAATACATATTCAGCAGCGGTGCTACCGTTGCCACCCTTGCAGGTAGCGTTAACATCATTCAAGACAAGTGGTATGATCACTACTTAGGTTTGCTTGCCTGCGGTGAAAACATAGGATATATAAACCAGCACACCGCATATCTTGAATCGCATGTAATCGGCGACCCCACTTTCGCATTCATTTCCACACCACCGGTCAAAGGATCTGCCGACCTTATTTGCCATGAAATGCTTGAGCGTGCGCAACGATACAACGACCAGACATTACTTCACATCCTACACTCATCACCTCTCGCCACAGTGCGTCTGCAGGCTTTCACTATGCTGTGTAACCGTAAATCAGACCTTATAGAAGATGCCATCATTACAGCACTGAGTGACAACTACGAAATGTTGCAACGTTTCGCCGTAAACATGATGTCAAAGAGTGGCAGTCCGAAACTAATCCCAGCTTTTGCCCATCTGCTCACGCGTCCCAACCTGTCAAAACGTGTTGCCTTCAACGCCGATCAGGCAATACAGTTCTTCGATAAACGCTTACTTTCAGAGGCTTTGGAAAAAGAATTGCACGCCATGGAATATCATATTGTCAAGCCAGACTCTTTTTGTAATGCTGTACGTGGACAAGTGGAAAAAATGGGAGCTCGTTGGGATAATGACATATTGAGCCTTTGTAGTGGCAGTCTCGACAAAAAACACGCTCTACGCCAAGCAGGATACATGCGCATATATTGTCCTGCTTATCTTCTTCCGCAAGTGGCAGACTATACCCTCCGCTGCGAAGACTATGATGTAAAGAAGGCTCTGCTTGATGTCATGGGATGGCACAACAACGCCTACACCTCAAACATATGCCTTGATGCGGCACATAAGATTAACGCCGACACGTCATTGCCTATAGATGTAAGAGAAGAAGCCCTACGCACAATTCGCAGAATCGAAAAATAGAGATGTAAATGTATTAATATTTAACGCACACCTTTATATAACCCCCAAACTTATAAAAAAATGAACTACAAGAAAATATTTTTATCAATGGCAGCTATCGGTTGCTTCATTAATATGCAAGCACGCGATGGATTCGCCATTGTCATTGATCAGAAGAGCTACAATGAAGCTAAGGTACAGGTCGATGCCTACGCCGCAGCAGTAGAGCAACTGCATGGCATGAAATCATATATAGTTATTGACCGTTGGCAAGTACCCGACAGTATACGTGCCACTCTTATCCGCATGCACTCGCAGAAACAAGACCCCGTAATAGGTGCCGTATTTATGGGAGATATACCAGTACCCATGGTGCGCGATGCACAGCACATGACAAGCGCATTCAAGATGGACCAACAACGCGACCGTCATGAGTCGTCGGTGCCTTCCGACCGCTATTATGACGACTTCGGACTGCGGTTCCGGTCGCTCGGAAAAGATGACGAGAAGCCATACTTCTACTATTCGCTAACCGCCGACAGTAGGCAGCACTTACAACCTACCATCTATAGCGGACGCATACGTCCCACCGATGCCGGAGGTACCTCACGCTACGAAAAGCTACGCTCCTATCTTATCAAGTTAGTAGATGAAAAGCGTATCCAACGCCAGTTGCAACAGATGTTCTACTTCAGCGGACATGGATACATAAGCGAATCCAAAGTGGCACGCATCGATGAAAAGAGTTCGTATCTTGAACATTTTCCAGAGTTGAAAGGGCATACTAACCGAATTGGCTATCTCGACCACAGCGACCGCAATCCCGTAAAGACAATGCTGATGGACGAGTTAATGCGTACCGACCTAGACTTGGCTGTGCTTCACCATCATGGCTATTGGAACACACAGTATCTAAACAACATTGTCAAACCGCAAACCGTGCGTGAAGCCAAAGACTTTATCATGCGCTATTGTCGCGAGCACATATACGAAGCCAAGCAGCGTGGTAAGAATGCCGACTCATTACGTATAGTATTGGAAAAGAAATTCGACCTTCCGCAATCGTGGTTGGCAAATGCGCTCTCCACGACGCTTGCCGAGCAGGATTCACTAGCAGAAGCTGCAGCCGACTTGCATCTTGAAGATTTCAATGGATACGGCTATCGGCCCAACGTGCCGGTGGTTGTAATTGACGCCTGCTTCTGCGGCTCGTTCCATCAAGACGACTGCATAGCCAACGAGTATCTGTTTCAGCCAGGACGAACAGTAGTGTGTATCGCTAACACAGTAAATGTTCTTCAAGACAAGTGGAGTGACCGTATGCTTGGATTGATAAGCAATGGCGGATGCGCTGGCGACATTGTACGCTACAGCACTTATCTTGAGTCGCACGTCATAGGCGACCCTACCTTCCGATTTGCTTCCGCCGACAGCAAGACGCTCGATATCGATCACATCATAAACGAGGATAAGCCATCAATGTGGAAGAAATTACTCCGTAATGACCATCCAGACCTACAGTCGCTTGCCATCGAACATCTCTGCCGACACGGTCTGCTATCATCGGCACAGCTGCGCGATATCTATGAAACCTCACCGTTTGCAACCGTTCGATTGCAAGCGTTAGAAAAGATTTCCCTTATTGGTGATGACAACTTCATTGCCGTTCTTGAGGAAGCTTCGCAAGACAGCCATGAGTTGGTACAACGCCAAGCCATACGGCTTATAGGCAAGAGCGGAGACGAACGCCTCATCCCAGCACTCATCAAGATATGCATCACCAACAACACATCAGATCGCTGCAACTTTAACGCCATGGTTGATCTCAGTGTCTTCCCAAAAGAAAAACTACTAGAGGAATTCGCACGGCAGTTTGACGACCCGAAGGTATGTTACATGCATAAGGACAGTGTGCGCAGCATAATAAAGCGCACCATAGAACGCAAGGCCGACATGTGGACAGCCGACATGAAGCAGATTGCAGATGCTACTATCACAGCAAAGCAACGATTGCGCTTAATACGCCAAACACGCAACTATATGGTACACTCTCTGATTCCAACACTGTTAAGCTATCTCCCCTCTGCCGATACCGATACACAGATTGCCCTGCTTGAAATGTTAGGTTGGCACACATATTCTTATATGGCACCTCGCATGATAGAAGCCATAAGCCCCATATCAACCGACACACACTACAGCGAAGCCGTTAGAGAAGAAGCTCGAAAAACCATTGCAAGATTAGCACATAAGTAGAATAAAGAGAACAAAACACACAGTGAATATGAAGACAAGACAATCAATAATGTTACTTTTCATGCTACTTTCATCGGCAACAATGGCGCAAACCTTGACGCGCAAGGCTTATCCAGCCCCTAAGGTAACGCCCGAGGTACGGCGCATACGCTCTGCCATAAAGCCCATGCATGTAAATGAGGCTAACGTGACACTGCCCGAGGCTGTAGACAACTCAAAGAATAAGTATTTTCCACCTGTCATAAACCAAGACGGAGGATCGTGCGCACAAGCGTCGAGTATAGGATACGTATTCACCTATGAAATTAACCGCCTGCTTGACCGTGACGCATCGGCCTCTGCCGACAATCGTTTCGCCTACAAGTTCTCATGGAACATGCTCAACGATGGAGAAGATCAGGGCGGTTTTGCCGAACAGGGCTTTTATCTTGCGCAGCGTTATGGCATGATGACCGAGGCCGACTATGGCACATCGGGCATATATCAGTTTCGCTGGGCTTCTGGCTATGACAAATACCTGAATGCCATGCGCTACAGGGTTAAGGAAATCCTTTCGTTTGATGCCGCCGATCTGCCATCGCTAAAGAGATGGCTTTACGATGCCGCCGATGGCAGTGCACAGGGCGGTCTGCTCACATTCTCATCTCAATCTACCGGATGGACTATCAACAACAACTACAATGGACCATCCAATACAGGATACCACTCTCTGCTTACGCATCTTGCTACAAGCGGGGCGCACGCCATGACAATTGTTGGCTATGATGATCTTGTAGAGTTCAGTGATACCGACGGCAAAAAGCACAAAGGGGCCTTCATCGTGTGCAACACATGGGGTACATTCTCTCATGACCAAGGCCGTTTCTATTTGCCTTATTGGTTCTTTACAGATCACCAACACACAGACCTTGTGCTATCAAGCAAAATGCAGGCGGTTAGAGTAGCTACATACGAACCCAAGGTTGTATTTAAGGTAAAGCTGAAATACAGTTCTCGCAATGACCTCTCTTTCGGCACAGCACGCCGTGATAACGGTAACACATCGTCAACACCGCAATATAATTATGCTCAAGCCTTTTTCAATGCCGGAGGAGACTACCCCATGCAAGGACAATTTCTTGGCGATGATATAGAAATAGCCATTGATGCCACCGTAGCTGACGCACAGCCATCTGATGGCGAAGTTTATTTCATAGCTGTTAAGAAAGCGGCTATCGGTAAAACCGTAGGCAATGGAACAGTTGAAGCTATTTCGCTTGACGACTACCGTGGCGAAACTCCAGTGGAACACAAGTGTATTTCTTCTTCTTTTCCAACAGCTGTAAATCCAGGCATCACAGGTTTTTGGGTTCGACCTTCAGACAACCGCACCGACCGCTATAAACTTTCGGCTTCACCTTACAAATATTTGGAGAACGGTACATTGTCACCACGTACATTTATAGTGCGCACCGCCACTGGTAAAGCCGTGAAGATGAGTTTCGGTAATATATCGTCCGACGGACGTACGCTAAACATTCGTTATAAGTAAAAATCTGTTTTAGCAACATCATTATTATGGATAAAGAAAGAAATAGCACTATGCGCAAGATACAAAATACAAGCAAAATCCTTGTATTGGTGATTTCGCTTCTGTCTCTCGCTTCGTGTAGCAAAGGAAATGAAGACAACAGTCCAGCTTCTACCACCAGCACCATGAGCGTTAACATTCAGCCTGACACATGGACATATATATCGTTATCCGACGGTAAGATAGTAGGAACAAGCGAGCTCGGCGACACCGATGCCGAGAAATCATGGCACGACCGCACCGATTGGGATGTGGCTTTGTGTAACGGCATAATCCGTACCAACAGTGGTACGTCGGGCGTAGGGCGTGGCGGCATTATGTCATCGCCACAGAGTTTCGACAATGTAGACGCTTCGGCTGTCACATCTTTCAATGTAGACGCAGATACGGTTACTGTTATAAGGACAGGCAACTAAGTTTACAAACTTTTTTTCTCTGAGTGTGTGTCAAATGAGTTTTGACACACACTCACAGAGAAGTTAGAAAGGCTTTTATAGAATAATAATCAAACCGCATAGCAAAATCGTATTCATCTATCTTTTCGTTTTATATGGCCGCAAAGTTATAGATTAATTCAATAATCATATCATTTTACTTTGACCGCTTTAATGGGTCTATATATTCAAACAGACGCCATAATGAAACTACTTTTAAAAACTATAGCCTACGCAAGTTGCATAGCTATAAACTTATCACTTTGCCAATGTTCTAATGAAAAAGCAGAAGACATTGTTCTGCCTGAAATACCAGAAGAAGAAGAAGAAGAAGAAAATAACACGGACTTATTTTCTAAACAAATGGTATTTGTAGAAGGTGGAACGTTCCAAATGGGACAAACATACGTATCCGAACCGACTTCACGAGTAGAATCAAATACCCCCGATGACGACTCGCCTCATCCCGATGAACTCCCGGCTCACGAAGTGACGGTCTCCGACTTCTACATCAGTAAATACGAAGTGACACAAGAGCAATGGATAGCCGTAATGGGTAACAACCCGAGCTATTTTGAAGGCGAAAATCTGCCTGTAGAAAGCGTTAGTTGGGAAAATGTGCAAGAATTCCTGAAACAACTGAACTTACAAACCGGTGAAAGCTATCGTCTTCCCACGGAAGCGGAATGGGAATATGCTGCCCGAGGCGGCAAATACACCAAAGGCTTTCGTTACTCCGGAAGCAATACAGTGGGCAATGTAGCGTGGTATGCCGAGAATTCTCCCGGAATGATTTGTGCCGTAGGACAGAAAGATTTTTTGAAGGTATCGATATCAGTACATTCCCATTCATATTTGAGGCAATTTCAAGAGAGGATATTGTGAGAAAACACAAAGGAAAACATTTTTTTGATGAATATCCAACTTCGTTATTGGCTAAAGCCGCAATAAAGGAAAAAGAATATGTATTATGTTCGATAGAAACAGGCGGTTCAATTTCTACAAGTGCATTTTCTTTGATAAAGGCTCTTGGATTTAAAAAGATAGTGTTTGTTGGACAGGATTTGGCGTTTACGGGAGGACAAAGCTACAATAGTGGACTGGCGATGGATGCGGAGGAAGACAAGGCACATCAGAAAAGCCGCCGGATTGTACAGGTAAAAGGAAACAATGGCGAAATTCTCGAAACAGATTATCAGATGGATATGTACCGGAAATGGCTTGAAAAAGAAATCCGCAAACTTCCACCGGATATTACAGTTATTAACGCAACGGAAGGTGGAGCAGTAATTGAGGGAGCTAAAGTACAGACACTTAAAGAAGTAATAGATGGATGTACAAAA